>Ga0207693_10000438_pt1 | contig 38076 bp, 34 predicted proteins | sample LARL81metaG_FD_184347 | JGI IMG/M metagenome (GOLD analysis project Ga0207693, IMG submission 184347) | Corn, switchgrass and miscanthus rhizosphere microbial communities from Kellogg Biological Station, Michigan, USA - LAR L8-1 metaG... | ecosystem: Host-associated > Plants > Roots >... | reverse complement strand
CTCCCAAACCCGTCACTACCCCTTTGGCTTTCATGGAAGCCCTTTACTTCGACAAAGGATGCCTGAACTACCGGCACAAGCATAAGTTGGGCCAATCTTTCCATCGGTTTGAGCTCAAAAGCCTCGCTGCCGCGGTTCCAGCAGCTGACCATCAGCTGTCCCTGGTAATCGGAGTCGATCAGGCCGACCAGGTTGCCCAGCACGATGCCGTGCTTGTGGCCCAGGCCGGAGCGGGGCAGGATCAGCGCCGCCAGGCCGGGATCGCCGATGTGGATCGCCACGCCGGTGGGGACGAGCTCGGTCCGGCCCGGCTGGAGCTCGATCGGGGCGTCGATACAGGCGCGCAGATCCATTCCCGCCGAACCCGGCGTTGCGTACGCAGGCAGGAACGGCCGGATCCGCTCGTCGAGGACCCTGAGCTCGACGGTGGCGATCATCTACCGCGGCAGCCGCGATGCGATCTCGGCGACCAGCCGACGCGCGAGCGCGAGCTTGGCCATCCGCGGCAACGGGTGCGCGCCGCGCTCGTCGACCAGCGTGACTTCGTTCTCCTCGCTTCCCATCGCGTCCTGCGCCCGATTGGCGATCAGCAGGGGCACTTTCTTGCTGCGGCGCTTGGCCTCGGCGTTCTTCACGATGTCGTCGGTCTCGGCGGCAAAGCCGACGCAAAACGGCGGTTTCGGACGCGCGGCGACGGCAGCGAGAATGTCGGCCGTGGGTTTGAGCGCAAGCGTCATCCGGTCGCCATTTTTCTTCAGTTTGCTTGCCCGGACTTCGGCCGGCGTATAGTCGGCGACGGCGGCGACCGCGATAAAGATCTGCGCGGCCGGGACCGCGGAGTCGACCGCGGCCGCCATCTCGGCCGCGCTTTTCACGTCGATGCGCGTCACTCCGGTCGGCGTGCCCAGCGACGTCGGACCGGATACCAGCGTGACATTCGCGCCGGCTTCGGCGCACGCCTGCGCCAGCGAGAACCCCATCTTGCCCGAGCTGTGATTGGTGATCGCGCGCACCGGATCGATCGCTTCGACCGTCGGGCCCGCCGTCAGCAGCACGCGCTTGCCGGCGAGCAGCTTTGGCTGCGCCGACGCGAGCAGCGCCGCCATGATTTCTTCGGGCTCGAGCATGCGGCCGTCGCCGATTTCACCGCAGGCCTGATCGCCGCTTCCCGGACCGAGGATCTCGACGCCGTCGGCACGGAGCTGCGCGACGTTGCGCTGTGTGGCCGCGTTGCTCCACATCTGCCGATTCATCGCCGGCGCGATCAGCAGCGGACAGTCGCGCGCCAGGCAAAGCGTCGACAAGAGATCATCGGCATGGCCGTTCGCCAGCTTGGCGATGAAATCCGCCGATGCCGGCGCGACGACGATCGCATCGGCATGGCGCGAGAGCTCGATGTGTCCCATCGCGTTGGCCGCGCCCGACTCCCACAGGCCCGACAGCACCGGGTTCCCCGACAGCGCCTGCAAAGTCATCGGTGCGATGAACTGCGCGGCGGCATTCGTCATCACGACGTCAACGGCGATCCCTTCCTTGACCAGTAGCCGCGTCAGCTCCGCGGCCTTGTAGGCGGCTATGCCGCCGGTCAGGCCGAGCACGACACGCGAAAGCGTTCGCGCGGCAGCGGGGGAGGTCATCGCAGAGGAATCATCCATGAGGACGAACGGGGGTGTGGCGTGGCGCAGTTTAATATGCGCTGGCATCACGGTACAGGGGCTGGATATGCGCATTGCCGATTGGCCGGCGGACGAGCGTCCGCGCGAGCGCCTGCTGAAGCTCGGCGCCGCGGCCTTGTCCGAGGCCGAGCTGCTCGCGATTTTCCTGCGCACCGGCATGGCCGGCAGCAGCGCAGTCGAGCTCGGTCGCGAGCTGCTCGCGCGCTTCGGCGGCTTGAATCGCCTGTTCGGCGCCACGCTCGATGAATTCGCGGCGGTGCGCGGCTTCGGCCCGGCGAAATACGTGCAGCTGCAGGCCGTGGTCGAAATCGCGCGCCGCGCACTGTCCGAAGAGATCGGCGAGCGCGATGCGATGAGCTCGCCGCGCGCGGTGCGCGACTACCTGTCGCTGTCGCTGGGGAGCCGGCCACACGAAGTGTTCGTCGCGCTGTTTCTGGATTCGCAAAACCGCCTGCTGGGATCGGAAGAGCTCTTCCGCGGCACGCTGACGCAGACCAGCGTGTACCCGCGCGAAGTCGTCAAGACGGCGCTTCGCTACAATGCAGCGGCCGTGATTCTGGCGCACAACCATCCGTCTGGTGTCGCCGAGCCCAGCCGCGCCGACGAGCTTCTAACGCAGACGCTCAAGCAGGCGCTGGCGCTGGTCGAGATCAGGACGCTCGACCATTTCATCGTCGCCGGCACGCGAACGGTGTCGTTTGCCGAGCGCGGGCTGCTGTAGGCATTGCCCTGCCAAATGCTTGAATCGGCTTGGATTTCCGGTTACAATCCAAGACTTTCGCAATTTCAACGAGTTGGAGCGAGCGATGGCTCGAGTCTGTCAGGTAACGGGCAAAGCCCCGATGGTGGGTCACCACGTGTCCCACGCCAACAACAAGACCAAGCGCCGGTTTCTGCCGAACCTGCAGCGCCGCCGTTTCTGGGTCGAAACCGAGAACCGCTGGGTGAGCCTGCGGCTGACCAATGCCGCGCTGCGCACGATCGACAAGAACGGCATCGACGTCGTCCTGGCGGACATGCGCGCCCGCGGCGAGCACGTCTAAGCCGGCGCGAGCTCAAGGAGATTTCAGACCATGCGTGAAAAGATCAAGCTCGAATCGTCGGCCGGCACCGGTCATTTCTACACCACGTCGAAGAACAAGAAGCTGATGCCGGAAAAGATGGAGATCAAGAAGTTCGACCCGGTCGCTCGCAAGCACGTGATGTACAAGGAAACGAAGCTCAAGTGATGCCGGATTAAAGCCGCGCCTCGCGCGGTTGCACGATAAAAAAAGCCCGCCTTCCGGCGGGCTTTTTGCATTGTGAGGAGAGGACTGCTTACGCGTAGCTGCGCAGGGTCCGCGAAAACTTCTGCAGCGCGGCGATGTTGCTTGCCTCGGCGCGATGACACCAGTCCTGAAGGCGCGCCAGCAGCTGCTCGCGTGAATCGTTCGAACGCTCCCACAGTCCGGCGAGCTCCTGCCGCATAGAGTAGATCGTCTTGAGTGCCGAGCTGCCCTCGAGCGTGGTCTCGAGGTGTGCGCGATCGGTTTCAGGCAACGCGGTGGCGTCCGACTGGAACCATCGGCGCAGCCGGCGGAAGCTCGGCATGTCCGGCGTGAGCTCGCCGCGGCGAGCGCGCTCGCGCAAGCTGGCGACCTCCTGCCTGTACGCGAGCTTCAGCGACGAGGCGTAGCTGGTCAGCACGGCGTAGCGGTGGGTGATGATCGCCTGCAGCGTTTCCAGGTCGGCGTTCAACTTGACGCGGTCGAATTTGAGCCGCGGCGCGACCTTGCGCACGGTGGCAAGGCCGAAGAACTCCAGCGTGCGGATGTATGCCCAGCCCAGATCGAATTCATACCAGCGCGATGAAAGCTTGGCCGACGTGCCGTAGGCGTGGTGGTTGTTGTGCAGCTCTTCGCCGCCGATCAGGATGCCCCAGGGGACGATGTTGCGGCTCGCGTCCTCGCAGGAGAAATTACGGTAGCCCCAGTAATGCCCGATGCCGTTGATGATGCCCGCCGCGGTCACCGGAATCCAGGCCATCTGCACCGCCCAGATCGTCGCGCCCAGCGGACCGAACAGCGCGAGATTGACGACCAGCATCAGCCCGACACCTTCCCAGGAATGGCGCGTGTAGACGTTGCGCTCGATCCAGTCGTCCGGTGTGCCCAGTCCGTACTTGTCCAGCGTTTCGCCATTCTTGGCTTCGTCGCGGTAGAGCTCTGCGCCTTCCCAGAAGACCTTGTTGATGCCGCGAGTCTGCGGGCTGTGCGGGTCTTCGGCGGTCTCGACCTTCGCGTGGTGCTTGCGATGGATCGCGACCCATTCCTTGGTGACCATGCCGGTCGTCAGCCAAAGCCAGAAGCGGAAAAAGTGGCTGACCAGCGGATGGAGGTCCAGGCCGCGGTGGGCCTGCGAGCGATGCAGATAGATAGTTACGGCGGCGATGGTGATGTGGGTGAACACCAGCCCGACAACGACGTAGCCCCACCACGGCAGCGGGACCAGGCCGTGCGCGAGCAGGGAAAGAGGATCGAAAGACATCAGTGGAACATCCTAAAAAGGGAGGGTGGGCCGGGCGGCCCAATGTGTGGTATCGGACAGTCGACAGTTTACATCGTTTCATCGCCTATCGCCCGACCGGCGATCGCCCGACTGTCCAGTACAAGCGATCAGGCCGAGGGCGGCGTCTCGCCGTTGCCGCCAGGCGGTTGGCCGATGATGCGCACTTCGCGCTGCGGGTAGGGGATCCGTATGCCATTGTCGCGAAACGCTTTCCATATGCCGATGTTCAGCGCCGACCTCAGGTTGCCCTGGCCCATTTCGGGGTCGTTGATCCAGACCACAAGCTCGAGGGCGATGCCGTTGTCTCCGAACTGGAGCACGTTGACGATCGGCGCAAGCGCGCCCCGGAGGACGCGCGGCTCCCTGGCGGCGAGCTCGGTCATCAGTCGCATCGCCAGCTCCAGGTCGCTGTCGTAGCTGATCTGCACGAGGACGCCGACCTTGACCTCCTTGCTGGTATACGAATGGTTGAGCACGGTCGTCGTCACCAGCATTTCGTTCGGCACGATCGACTCGATCCCGTCCAGGCCGCGCACGACGACGTAACGCGAGGTCACCACGCTGACGGTGCCGGTGCGGTTGTCGACGGTGATCATGTCGCCCAGCCGGACCGATCGGTCGAGCAGGATCGTGAATCCGGCGATGTAGTTGCTGGCGAGCTTCTGCAGTCCGAGGCCGATGCCGACGCCCAAGGCGCCGCCGAAAACCGACAGCACGGTCACGTCGACGCCGACGAACGACAGCGCCACCAGCACGGCGATCAGCAGAAGCAGTGCGCGAGACACCTTGGCCGCCACAACGCGGAGATTCCGGTCGAGATGCGTGCCGCGCATCAGCCGCTGCTCGAGCAGGCTCGACGCCCAAAGCGACAGCACGATGGCGATGACGATCACGATCGCATCGCGCCCGAGATCGAGGACGCTGAACTCGCCCTTGCCGATCGGCATCCGCGCGTCTTCGAGCGCGGCCCCGATTTCAGGAAGCACGCCGATGTAGTAGAGCAACAGAGCGCCCCAGATCGCGAAGCTGAGCGTTCGCTCCGATGCCGAGGCTGCGCGGACGCCGAAGAGGTTGCGCAGCGCGTAGATCGAAAGCCGGATCAGCGCGAGCGCGACTACCAGGGGAAAGGCGATCGGAAAGAACGCCGGCGCCTGCCAGTGCCGGAAGACTGCCCGGGCGACGTAAAGAAGCGCCAGCGCGGTCAGCGGAAAAATCAGCCGGTTCAGGCTGCCGGCGCCGAGACGGGCGACACGGGATTCGCGCTCGCTGGTCACGTACACGCGGCGGTCGACAGTCCAGGCGATCGCGAAGCACACCGCGATGACGGCCAGCTCGATCCAGCCGTTCGGCGTGCGCAGCGATGCCTGGATGCGCTCGAAATCGAGAGGCGTCAGCATAGCCGGAAGTTTAGCGCGAGTCGGTCCTGGCGCCCGGCCATGGCGTCGCGTGCGCTTTCAGGCGCAGCCAGTTGTCGCGATAGGCACGGGCGACTTCCCGGTTGTCGCGCAGGATCACGATGTTTTCGGCGTTGTGCCACTGTGCGGCGACGGTGAAGTTGTAGCTGCCAGTGATCGTCGTCGCGTTTGCCGTGTCGGCGTCGACGATGACGACCTTGTTGTGCGCGGCCTGGTAATTCGAGTCGAGCCACACGTCGACGCCGCCCTTGACCAACTCCGCCAGCACGTTCTGCGGGAGTGTGGCGGCCTGCTGACTGTCGGCGATCACCTGCACCGAGACGCCGCGCTTGCGCGCCGCGATCAGCGCGCCGGATATGCGTCGTTGCGTGAACGAGTACGCATTGACCAGCACCTCGCGCTTTGCAGCTGCGATCGCAGCGATGATCAGATTGTCGATGCGATCGCCGGGGGTGAACGCTGTCTCGATGCTTCCGGTCGCGGCCAAGCGCGCTCCGGTCGCCGGAGGCGAATCGGCGACGGCGCTCGCGCCCGCCGCGAATACGACGATCGCCAGCGCGCCGGCCGCAGCGGTTGCGGCTCTCATGAGCGCTCGAGCACCGCGGCGAAGAATCCGTCGCAGCCGTGACGCGCCGTCGACAGCTTGAGCGTGCGTCCGGTATCGAGCGCGACGCCGGCGCGCCGCAATTCCGCTGCCGCGTCGCCGAGCGCGAATTCGGGATGGGCGCCGACGAACGATTCGACGATCGCCTCGTTTTCGTCGGGCAGAACGCTGCAGGTGGCGTACACCAGCCGGCCGCCCGGCTTGACCAGCGTTGCCGCCGCCGCGAGGATTCTCGCCTGCTTGATCGCGAGCTCGGGGATCGCTTCCGCCGCCTGTCTCCACTTCAGGTCCGGATTGCGGCGCAGCGTGCCGAAGCCGCTGCACGGCGCATCGACCAGCACCCGGTCGATCTTGCCGGCCAGCCGCTTGATGTGCGTGTCGCGCTCGTTCTCGATCAGCGTCGGCTGCACGTTCGACAGTCCTGAACGTGCCAGCCGCGGCTTGAACCGGGCGAGCCGCGCGCGCGAGACGTCGAACGCGTAGACCCTTCCCTGCGAGCGCATCAGCGCCCCCAGCAGCATGGTCTTGCCGCCGGCGCCGGCGCAGAAGTCCGCGACCATGTCGGTGCGCCTGGGCGCCACCAGAAGCCCGAGCAACTGGCTGCCTTCGTCCTGAACTTCGATCGCGCCGGAAGTGAACAACGGATGCGATTGCAACGCGGGCTTGCCGGCGACGCGAAGACCCAGCGGCGAGTACGGCGTCGGCTCGGCGTCGATGCCGGTGGCCTTGAGCTGGGCTTGCGCCTGATCGCGCGTGATCTTCATCGAGTTGATGCGAAGATCCAGCGGCGCCGGCGCGAGCCACGAGCGCACCAGCGCGTCGCGCTCGCCGGCGGGAAGCGCGGCGGTGAGCTTGTCCCAGAGCCAGTCGGGCAACTCGGCGGCTTCGGCGGGCGAGAGTACCGGCTTTGCCGCCTTGAATTCCTTCGCCCACGCCGTTTCGGCGATCGACAGCGCGCCTTCGATCTCGCGCAGGCTCGCGCCGAGTTCGCGCACCGTGGCGGCGATGGCGAGGCGGCGCGGTGAACTGCTGCCGGCCTGCACCCGGAGCGACGCCAGTCGGCGCAGCGCAGCGAACACGCCCTCGGCGATGAACGCGCGATCGTCCTGCCCGAGTCCGCGATGGTGCCGAAAAAAACCGCGCAACACGCTGTCGGCAGGTTCCTTGAACGGCAGCACGGCCGCCAGCGCGTCGGTCAGCGCGCCGAGCTGGCTCGCGCGAACGGTCATTGCTGCGCGACGGTATCGTCGACGCGGATGCTGTCGAGCAGGCCTTCGACGGTCGCGCGCGCGTTGGACAGCCGCAGCTTGACCGCGACATGGCGCAGCGACGGCGCCAGCCATATCTGCGCCTGGACCGTGCTGTCGGCGTCGACCCGCTTCCAGATTTCGGTGTCGACGTCGCCGAACGGCAACGTGATTTTTTCGGTGCCGATGCGGCGGAAGGTCACGTGATAGATCCTGCGCGTGGTCGCGATGTTGAACTCGATCTGGTCCTGCGCCGGCGGCGAGAAATAGAACTGCCAGAGCACGACCAGCGGATCGAAAGTCGGCAGCTCCAGCGGCGCCGACTGGTCGCCGTTAAGCTGGACCATGCCGGATTCCCAGTCGAAGCTGGCTGCCTCGCGCCGGTTGGTCCGCTCGACGCTGTAGTTGGTCGGCTGCAATCCGTCGGCGGTAATCGCGCCCTCGCTCTTCGCCCTCGCCTCGCCGGGAAACAAAAGCGCCGCGAGCCCGCGCGCCTCGCCGACGGTCGAGATGCGGTACTGACTGCCCGAGTGCTCGAGCCGGTAGACGGCGTCGCCGATCAGGAAACCGCGCGTGCCGAGGAACGCGCGATACGCAAGATCGATCCGTGGCGGCAATTCGCGCGGCGGCGCCAGCGACGGCGCGGCGGGGATCGCTTCCTCGAGCGGCGGCGGAGCGACGGGCTCGGGCTCTCGCACGGGCTCGGGCACCGGCGTCGCGGCTGCGACGACTTCGGGCGCGGGAGTCTCGACCGGGACCGGCGGCGCGGCGCGAACAACGCGGCGATGCTTGGGCTTTACCGGCGAAGGCGTTGCGACCGGCGCCGGGGGTGGCGGCAGCTCGGTGATCGTCGCCAGAAGCGGTGGCGACTCTTCGATGCGGTCGGGCAGCCGAATCGTCGACTGCAGCAGCACGATGTGCACCGCAAGCGACGCCAACGCCGCGACCGCGAGGACGCGCGAGCCAGGTCGCGGGTCGAAAGACGCAAAAGATGCGATGCGGGAGGACATGTCAGTGGGAGCTTACCGGCTTTGGCCGGGTATTGCCGGGTTGGACGGTCAGGACGGCGGGGAGTTCGTCGCCTTGTCCGAGGGCGCCTGCAGCACTGCCGGGTCGGCGATCTCGCCCCGGATGCGCACGCGAGAGCCCTCGATCGACAGCCGGTCGGAGCAGAACCAGCGCACCGCGCCGACCAGCAGTCGGTGCTCGACCGCCAGCACGCGCGCGGCCAGCGCAGCCTCGTCGTCGTCCTGTCGGACCGTTACCGCGGCTTGCGCGACGATCGGCCCGCAATCGACGTCGGAGGTGACGAAGTGCACGGTGCAGCCGTGGATGCGCACCCCGTCGGCCAGCGCCCGGCGGTGGGTGTCGACACCCGGATAGGCCGGCAGCAGCGAAGGGTGGATGTTGAGCAGCCGGCCCGCGTAACGCGTGACGAACGCAGGCGAGAGGATCCGCATGAAGCCCGCGAGCACGACCAGGTCGGGCGCTTTTGCATCAATGGCTGCGATAAGCGAGCGCTCAAACTCGCCGCGGTCGGCGAAAGCGCGATGATCGACGACCGACGTAGCGACTCCGGCCGCAGCGGCGATTCCGAGTCCCGCCGCATCGGGCCGGTTGCTGATCACGGTCCCTATCGCCGCGTCGATCTCGCCCGCTCGAACCGCGTCGATCAGGGCGGCCATGTTGGAGCCGCGGCCGGAGATGAGGATGACGAGGCGTTTCACATCGTCGCCCCGGCGCAGGCCGGGGCCCAGGCAGCGACGCGCGCCGAGCACGAAATCGGAGCCTGGATCCCGGCCTCCACCGGGATGACGTTGGTGTCATCTCCACTGCGCGAGCGCACGGACTCAAGTCTCACGCGACGACTGTTCCCGGCGCATCGGCGGCGCGCGGCACGACGGTGCCGATCGCGTACACCGTCTCGCCCGATGCGGACAGTCGCGCGGTCGCCGCGGCAGCTGCCTCGGGCGCGACGACCAGCACGAAGCCGATGCCGCAATTGAACACGCGGAACATCTCGGCGGCAGCGACGTTGCCTTGCCGCTGCAGCCAGTCGAAGATCGGTGGCCGCGGCCACGATTGCGCGTCGATGCGCGCCGCGAGGCCTTCGGGGAACATCCGGTGCGTGTTCTCGCTCAAGCCGCCGCCGGTGATGTGCGCCATTCCCTTGATCTCGCACTCGCCGAGAAGTGCCAGCACCGGCTTGACATAGATGCGCGTCGGCTCGAGCAGCGTCTCGCCGAGCGTGCGCTCGCCGGTGACGCCGGCGATCTTTTGCGCGAGGTCGGCGTGCCCGCGCTCCAGAATGCCTCGGATCAGCGAAAAGCCGTTCGAATGCGGTCCGCTGGAGGCGAGCCCGAGCAATACGTCGCCGGCAGCGATCCCGCGGCCGTCGATTGCGCGCGATTTTTCGACGACGCCGACGGCGAATCCGGCAAGATCGTATTCGCCGGGAACGAATGCCTTCGGGTGCTCGGCGGTTTCTCCGCCGGCGAGTGCGCAACCGGCCAGCTCGCAGCCTCGAGCAATGCCGCGGATGACGTCGCTGGCGATCGCGACATCGAGCGTTTCGCAGACGTAGTAATCGAGAAAGAACAGCGGCTCGGCGCCCTGGACCAAGATATCGTTGACGCTCATCGCGACCAGGTCGATACCGATGGTGTCGTGCTTGTTCATCGCGAATGCGAGCTTGAGCTTGGTGCCGACGCCGTCGGTCCCGGCGACCAGCACCGGCTCGCGGTAGCGCTTCGGCAGCTCGATCAGCGCACCAAAACCGCCGATGCCGGCCAGAACCTCGGGCCGCAGCGTGCGCTTGGCAAATGGCTTGATCGCCTCGACCAGCCGGTCGCCGGCATCGATGTCGACGCCCGCGTCGCGATACGAAAGCGGACGGCCGGGGACGCTTTTGGGGGCGTTCAATGCGGTCTCGGCCGTCGCGGCGGTGTAGGAAGGCGAATTGGATTGAGTCGCGGCGTCGCGCCCTGTAAAGTGCGCGGGGGAGATTTTACCGGAAATGACACCAGGGAGCCTGCCGCCCGAACATACGCCGTTGCCGAGCGGAGTCGTTCGCGGTCACGCGCAGCAGCGCCAGCAGCTGACTCTGCAGCACTACGGATGGATCATCGGCGTCACGGTGATCGTGGCGCTGCTGCTGCACCTGCTGGGCGACATCCTCACACCGTTCCTGATCGGCGCGATCCTGGCGTACATCGGCAATCCCGCCGTAAGCTGGGGCGAAACGCATCGCGTATCGCGCACGATAGGGACCCTGCTGGTGGTCGGCGTCACCGGCCTCGCGGTGTTCGGGCTGATCCTGGTGCTGACGCCGCTCGTGCACTCCGAGTTTTCACAGCTGGTGCAGCGGTTGCCCACCCTCGCCGTGCTGCTGCAGACCAAGTTCGCGCCGTGGCTCCAGCAGACGTTCGGGATAGAACTGCAACTTGATATGGACTCGATCAAGGCGATGATTTCGGACAATCTGGCGGGCGCGGAAGCGCTCACCCCGAAGGTGCTGTCGAGCGTCAAGGCCGGAGGCACGCTGATCCTCGCCATCCTGATCAATTTGGCGCTGATCCCGGTGGTGATGTTCTATCTGCTTCGCGACTGGAACATCATCCTCGCGCGGTTCGAGGAGCTGACCCCGCGGCGCTGGCTGGTCACGCTGCGGACCGTGGCCGTCGAAGTCGACGAGGTTCTCGCCGAGTTCCTGCGCGGCCAGGCGTCGGTGATGGTTGTGCTGGCAATTTACTATGTCATCGCGCTTTGGATCGCCGGTCTGCAGTTCTGGTTGCCGATCGGTCTCCTCACCGGCCTGCTGGTATTCGTGCCCTACGTCGGCTTCGGCTTGGGCCTGGTTCTCGGCGTGCTGGCGGCATTGCTGCAGTGGCATGGCTTGCCGGGCTTTGTCGCCGTGCTGGTCGTCTACGGCGTCGGACAGCTGCTGGAAGGCTATGTGCTGGTGCCCTGGCTGGTCGGCGACCGCATCGGATTGCATCCGGTAGCCGTCATTTTCGCGTTGCTGGCTTTCGGCGAAGTGTTCGGTTTCGCCGGCGTGCTGCTCGCGTTGCCGGCGAGCGCGGTCCTGCTGGTCGCTCTGCGGCATCTGCGCAAGGCGTACAACGAGTCTGCGCTTTACCGGTAGTGTGCCTGGGCGGCCCGAGTACGGCGCCGTGCGCGAACGGACCGCGCCTTCATTGACTGACGCGACAAGCGCGAAAAAGCCGACGATGGAACAGCTGATCTTCGAGCTCGCGCCGGCCGAGCCGCCGCGTCTATCGAACTTCCTTTCGGGACGGAACGCGGAGCTGGTCGCTTTGCTGCCGCGATTCGTCGCCGGAGACGCCGGTGAGACCGGCTTGCTGCTCTGGGGCGCGGCCGGTGCGGGCAAGACGCATCTGCTGCAGGCGGCGATCGCATTGGCGCAGCAGCAGGGCATCGTTGCGCGTTGGGTTGCCGATCCGGGAGAGCTTGCTTCGACGGCCGACGGTGCCGTTCCGCTGGTCGTCATCGATCGCATCGACACGGCGGACGCCGATACCGCGGCGGCGATCTTCACGCTGTACAACGCGCAGAAACAGCGCGGCGGCCGGTTGATCGCCGCCAGCCGCACGCCGCTGGCGGCACTGCCGCTGCGCGAGGACCTGCGCACGCGACTCGGCTGGGGGCTGGTTTACGAAGTGCTGCCCTTGTCCGACAACGACAAACCGGCTGCGATGGTCGCATTCGCCGAGCAGCGCGGGTTTCACCTGTCGGCCGACGTGATCGATTATCTGCTTCATCACGGCCGCCGGGACCTGCCCTCGCTGCTCGCCACGCTCGCCGCGCTCGATCGGGCGTCGCTGGCGAGCAAGCGCACGATCACCGTGCCGCTGCTGAAGGCGTGGCTGAAGCGGGCCGATGCATGAGCGGCGGCACGCAGCCGCCGGTCGAGCGTCTGACGCTGTTCGATCTCGACAACACGCTGCTCGGCGGCGATAGCGACTACGGCTGGGCGCAGTTCCTGATCGAGCAGGGCGCCGTCGATGCCGAAGACTACGAGCGCCGCAATGCCGAGTTCTTTGCCGACTACAAGGCGGGACGGCTGGATATCCACGCGTTTCTCGAGTTCCAGCTGCGACCGCTCGCCGACAACGACCCGGCCACGCTGTTCGCCTGGCGCGAGCGCTTCGTCGCCGAAAAGATCCTGCCGATGCTGTTGCCTGCGGGCCGGAAGCTGGTCGACGAGCGCCTCGCCGCCGGCGATCTCGTCGCGGTGGTGACGGCGACCAACAGCTTTATCACGCGACCGATCGCGGCGCTCTACGGAGTCCGCCATCTGGTCGCCACCGAGCCCGAGATCATCGACGGCCGCTTTACCGGGCGGCCGACCGGCGAGCCCTGCTTCCAGGCGGGCAAGCTCGCATGCCTGGAGGCCTGGCTCACCGGCTTGAATCGGAGGCTTTCGGATTTCGCCGAATCCTGGTTCTACAGCGATTCGCATAACGACCTGCCGCTGTTGCTGGCCGTGACTCATCCGGTCGCGATCGATCCGGACCCGGTGCTGGCCGCCGAAGCGCTGTCCCGCGGCTGGCCGATTACCAGCTGGCGATGAAGCCTATCCGGCCGATAGTTCCGTTCTGTCAACCGTTTATGGCACGGTCGCGTTAATGGCGGCGACACGGTTTCGAGTGTCGACCAACCCACCCATAAGACTGAGGACAGACTCCATGAACAAGCTGTTGACTGCGCTGCTCGCCGGCGCCTTTGCCGTATCGCTGACCGCCGCCGCGCAAACCACGGCTCCGGCGCCAGCAGCCGCTCCCGCCGCTGCGCCGGCCAAGGCCGACGCGGCCAAGGCTGAAGCGGCCAAGGAGGCCGCCAAGCAGGATGAAGCTGCGGCGAAGAAGGCCGACAAGGAAGCCAAGAAGCAAGCGAAGAAGGCGAATAAACAAGCCAAGAAGGCCAAGAAGGAATCGGACAAGGCGATGAAGGAATCGGACAAGGCGAAGAAGGAAGCCGCCGCGAAGAACGACAAGGCGATGGCGCCCGCACCTGCCCCCGCCCCGGCGATGGCTCCGGCTCCGGCCGCGACCACGGCGCCGGCTGCGCCCGCCAAGAAGTAAATCGAGCAATACCGTTGGGAGGCCCGGTCTCGCGAGAGGCCGGGCCTTTGTTTTTGTGACGCTTAAAGTAGCGTATAATCATAGAGTTAATGCTCGATAGCGCCGTGGCCAGCAAACATCGCATCGTGGTGGGATTGTCAGGCGGGGTCGACTCGTCGGTCGCGGCGTGGCTGCTCAAGCGCGCAGGCCACGAGGTCGTCGGCGTGTTCATGAAGAACTGGGAGGAGGACGACAGCGACGGCTACTGCACGTCTCGCCAGGATCTGGTCGACGCCGCATCGGTCGCCGATGTGATCGGCATCGACCTCGAAGCGGTCAACTTCGCTGCCGAATACCAGGACCGCGTGTTCGCGCAATTCCTGCACGAATACCGCGCCGGACGCACGCCCAACCCCGATGTGCTGTGCAACAGTGAAATCAAGTTCAAGGCCTTTATCGATCACGCCAGGGCGCTGGGCGCCGAGCGCATCGCCACCGGGCACTATGCGCGGCTCGAGCGCAGCGAGCACGGCGTCGAGCTGCGCAAAGCGGCCGACACAGGCAAGGATCAGACTTATTTCCTGCATCAGTTGTCGCAGGCGCAGCTGGACGGGACGATGTTTCCGGTCGGCGATCTTGCCAAGCGCGACGTGCGCTCGATCGCTCGCGAGCAGGGCATACCGACGTACGCCAAGAAGGATTCGACTGGTATCTGCTTCATCGGCGAGCGGCCGTTCCGCGAGTTTCTGGCGCGTTATCTGCCGACCGAGCCCGGACCGATCGAGACGTTGTCGGGCGAAACCGTCGGCCGGCATCAGGGTCTTGCCTACTACACGCTCGGGCAGCGGCAGGGGCTCGGTGTCGGCGGCACGCGCGGCGGAGGACCCGCACCGTGGTTTGTCGCCGGCAAGGACCTTGCGCGCAACGCGCTGATCGTCGTCCAGGGCCACGACGATCCGCGGCTTTACGCCGACGTCGTCGAGACCGCAACGATGCACTGGATTACCGGCGCGGCGCCGAGCGGCCGGCGTTTCGCTGCCAAGACGCGCTACCGGATGGCGGACGCACGCTGCACGCTGGAGCCGCTCGCCGCAGGCCGCTGGCGCGTGCGCTTCGACGCGCCGCAATGGGCGCCGACGCCGGGGCAATATCTGGTGCTCTACGATGGCGAGACCTGCCTGGGCGGGGCGGTGATCGAATCGGCGCGTGCGTGCGAGGTCGCGCCCGCGCTCGCTGCAGCGGGCTGACCGTCACCCAAGCGCCGCGCGAACGCGGTTTCCGCGCCTGCGCCCCTCGAGGGGTGCTTGTCGTCGGCGCAACAAGTTGTTACCAAGAAAATCGTCCGCACGTTATCTCCTTGGTTCGCCGAGCGTTAATGATCGGGCAACGCGCCGATAATCGATCGGCGCCGCGCTGCCGCAGGAACAGGCACGCGATCCCGAGTGTTAGCCGGAGCTAGCGATGTTCAAACGTATTCGTGAGGTGTCGATGTTGCGATGCGGTCCGGGTCTCCGTGCCGGCGAGAGGGCGCTGCGCGAGCAGCGCGCTGCCGACTTGCGTGGCCACGCGCATCCCGCGCTCGATCGTCTGTTCGCGTTCGGGCTGGTGCTTTTGCTTGCGCTGCTGATGCCGGCGCACTCGCAGGCGCAATCGTCGGGCGTGCCGCCCGACCTCGAAGCGCAATCAGCCGAATACCTTCCGCAGGATCAGCTCGATGCGCTGCTGGCGCCGATTGCGCTGTATCCCGACGACTTGCTGGTGCAGGTGCTGATGGCATCGACCTACCCGCTGGAAGTGGTCGAAGCGGCGCGCTTCGTCCAGCAGAATCCGTCGCTCTCGGGCGCCGCGCTCGACGATGCGGTTCGAACCAGGCGCTGGGATCCGAGCGTGCAATCGCTGACGGCGTTTCCGCAGGTGCTGGCGATGATGAGCGATCGGCTCGAATGGACGCAGCAGCTCGGCGACGCCGTTCTTGCCAACCGGCAACAGGTGATGGACACCGTGCAGGCGCTGCGCGTCCGCGCCGAAGCGACCGGCACGCTGCAGGACACCGAGCAGCAGCATGTGTACACATCGGACCAGGCGATCGTCATCGAGCCGGCGCAATTCGATTACGTCTACGTGCCGGTCTACGACCCGTTGGTCGCCTACGGGCCGTGGTGGGTGGCGTCCTATCAGCCGTATTTCTGGTATCCGCCGGCATACTTCGGCTACCCGGTGCACTGGCACGGCGTGGGGATCGTCTGGGGCAGACCGTGCCGGGTCGATCGAAACCATTGGGGCTGGGCTCGTCCTGCATGGCGGACGGGCCGGATCGACGTGACGATCGGCCGCAACGAATTCTTCAACCGCCCGCAATACCGCAACTACCGCGGGAGCGTTTCGTGGCAGCACGCGCCCGAGCACCGGCGTGGCGTCGCTTATGGAAGTGCACAGGTGCACGCTCGCTTCATCAACGCCGAACGGCGCGTTATCGACGCGCGCGAATTACGAGCCGGCGTGCCATCCGCTGCGCCTGGCCGACAACCGACCGCGCCGCAGACGACTCCGGGGTATCGACAGGCGCCTTCCGATGCTCGCGCGACGCCGCAGACGGCGCCCGGCTACCGGCAGGCGTCTCCGGATTCACGCGCCACGTCGCAAAACGCGCCTGCTTACCGGCAGGCGCCGCCCGATCAGCGCGCTGCGCCCGCCTTGCGTGAGACGCCCAGTGCCTCCGCGCCGGCGATGCCCCAGGCTCAAGCGCAACCGAGGGTCGCACCGGCGCCCTCGATGCCGCGCGCAGTGGTCGCGACACCGCAAGCGGCGCCCGCGCTGCCGCCATCGATGCCCCATGTGATCGTCACCACGCCGCAAGCCGCGCCCGCGCCGCCACCGGCGTATGCGCCGGCGCCCGCCCAGGCGGCCCGAGTCGTCCGTCAGGGACCGGTACCCGCGACGGCTGACTCCGGGGATACCGGACCGTCGCGGCGCTGATTGCAAGCTTTCGCTCGCGCGCGGGGACCTGCCCGGATTTCCGCGCGTCGGGAGCGAAGCGCTAGAACGGGATATCGTCGTCCAGGTCGTCGACGTTCTTCTTGGCCGGCGCCGAGCCCGCCGGTTTGCCGCCGGCGCCCGCGCCGCGTTCGCGCTCAGGCGGCGGCTCGCCGCCACCGCCGCCGCCACCGGCGCGGCTACCGAGCATCTGCATGCGATCGGCGATGATTTCGGTCGTGTACTTTTCCTGGCCTTCCTTGTCCTGCCACTTGCGCGTCTGCAGCCTGCCCTCCACATACACCTGGCTGCCTTTTTTCAGGTATTCGCCGGCGATCTCGGCGAGCTTGCCGAAAAACGCGACCCGGTGCCATTCGGTGCGTTCCTGCTTTTCGCCGGCCTTGTCCTTCCAACTGTCGGTCGTGGCGATCGACACGTTGGTCACGGCTTCGCCGCCGGTCGTGTAGCGCGTCTCCGGATCGCGGCCCAGATTGCCGACCAGGATCACCTTGTTCACCGATGCCATCGAGCTTCTCCCATGCGTAATGCGCTTCTTGGATGTTACGCCCGGCGCTGCGAGATCGGACTCGGATTTCGCATCGTCCGAATGGCCGGTCAAAGCCGAGGCGGGCCTGCGAATCGAACGAGCGCTGTCGGGCGCGGTCTGATGCCGGCGGCTTGTCGGCATCGAACGAGCGTGCGAAAAGGAGTATATTAGCAGGTTGCCCCAAGGCTTTTCAGCACCGTAACGCAACACCATGGACTACATCCGAATCCGGGGTGCGCGCACCCACAATCTGAAGAACATCAACCTCGATCTGCCGCGTCATCGGTTGATCGTCATTACCGGCCTGTCGGGTTCGGGGAAAAGCTCGCTCGCCTTCGACACGCTCTACGCCGAAGGACAGCGGCGCTATGTCGAGTCGCTGTCGGCGTATGCGCGGCAATTCCTGCAGTTGATGGAAAAGCCCGACGTCGATCTGATCGAGGGACTGTCGCCGGCGATCTCGATCGAGCAGAAGGCGACTTCGCACAATCCGCGGTCGACGGTGGGCACCGTCACCGAGATCCACGACTATCTGAGGCTGCTGTTTGCGCGCGTCGGCGAGCCGTACTGTCCGAACCATCCGGAACAGAAGCTCTCGTCGATGACGATCTCGCAGATGGTCGACGCGGTGCTGACCCTGCCGGAGGAAACCCGGCTGATGATCCTCGCGCCGGCGGTGGTCAACCGGAAGGGCGAGCAGGTCGAGCTTTTTGTCGAGCTCCGCGCCAAGGGTTTCGTGCGGGTGCGCGTCGACGGCAAGGTGTACGAGATCGACGCCGTTCCGAAGCTGACCAAGAACACCAAGCACACGGTCGAAGTCGTCGTCGACCGGCTGCGCGTGCGTCAGGATCTGAAGCAGCGAATCGCCGAATCGTTCGAGACTGCACTGCGCAACGGCGATGGGCGCGCGATTGCGGTCGAGATGGATACCAACGTCGAGCATTTGTATTCGGCCAAGTTCGCCTGCCCGATCTGCAACTATTCGCTGGAAGAGCTCGAGCCGCGCCTTTTCTCGTTCAACAATCCGATGGGCGCCTGTCCGCGCTGCGATGGCCTCGGCGCGATCAGCTTCTTCGATCCCAAGCGGGTCGTCGCGTTTCCGCAGCTTTCACTCGCCTCGGGTGCGATCAAGGGTTGGGACCGCCGCAACCAGTTCTACTTCCAGATGCTGCAAAGCCTGGGCAAGCATTACGGTTTCGATCTGGACAAGCCGTTCGACAAGCTGCCGGAGCGCATCCAGCAGATGATCCTGTACGGCAGCGACAAGGAAAAAATCGCGTTCCAGTATCTGTCCGATCGCGGCAAGACGGTGACGCGCGAGCACGCATTCGAGGGCATCATTCCGAACCTCGAGCGCCGTTATCGCGAAACCGATTCGATCATGGTCCGCGAGGAACTGGCCAAATATCTGAATTCGAAGCCCTGTCCCGAGTGCGAAGGCACGCGGTTGCGGCGCGAGGCGCGGCACGTCAAGGTCGGCCCACCCGGCGACGAGCGCGCTATCTACGAGATCAGCAACCGGCCGTTGAAGGAAGCAGGCGAGTTTTTCCAGACGTTGAAGCTCGAAGGACAGCGCCAGGCAATAGCCGACAAGATCGTCAAGGAGATCGTCAGCAGGCTGCAGTTCCTGAACAACGTCGGGCTCGATTACCTGTCGCTCGATCGCTCGGCCGAGACCCTGTCCGGCGGCGAGGCGCAGCGCATCCGGCTCGCCTCGCAGATCGGCTCGGGACTGACCGGCGTCATGTACGTGCTCGACGAGCCGTCGATCGGACTGCATCAGCGCGACAACGACCGGCTGTTGACGACGTTGAAGCACCTGCGCGATCTGGGCAACAGCGTGATCGTCGTCGAGCACGACACCGACGCGATTCTGTCGGCAGATCACGTCGTCGACATGGGTCCGGGGGCCGGAGAGCACGGCGGACAGATCGTCGCGCAGGGAACGCCCGAAGAGATTCGCCGCGCGCCGCATTCGCTGACCGGCCAGTATCTGGCCGGTCACCGACAGATACCGATTCCGGCGCAACGCCACAAGGCGGATCTCAAGCGCGTGCTGACGATCACCGGCGCGACGGGCAATAACCTGAAGGACATCACGCTGAACTTGCCGGTCGGCGTGTTCGTCTGCGTGACCGGGGTGTCGGGCTCGGGTAAATCGACGCTGATCAACGATACGCTCTACCACGCGGTGGCCAGGCACCTGTACGGCAGCACCGCCGAACCCGCGCCGTACGCGGAAATGCACGGGCTCGAGCATTACGACAAGGTGATCAGCGTCGACCAGAGTCCCATCGGCCGCACGCCGCGGTCGAACCCCGCCACCTACACGGGCCTGTTCACGCCGATCCGTGAGCTGTTCGCGCAGGTCAAGGAGGCGCGCGAGCGCGGCTACGGACCCGGACGCTTTTCGTTCAACGTCAAGGGCGGCCGCTGCGAGGCTTGCCAGGGCGATGGGCTGATCAAGGTCGAGATGCATTTTCTGCCGGACGTCTACGTGCCCTGCGACGTATGCCACGGACAGCGCTACAACCGCGAGACGCTCGAGATCCAGTACAAAGGCAGGAATATCCACGACGTGCTGTCGATGACCGTCGAGCAGGCGCACGCGTTCTTCGAACCGGTGCCGGTGGTCGCGCGCAAGCTGTCGACCTTGCTCGACGTGGGCCTGGGCTATATCACGCTGGGACAATCGGCGACGACGCTTTCGGGCGGCGAGGCGCAGCGCGTCAAGCTGGCACTGGAACTGTCGAAACGCGATACCGGCCGCACGCTGTACATACTGGACGAGCCGACGACCGGCCTGCATTTCCACGACATCGAGATGCTGCTGACGGTGCTGCACCGCTTGCGCGACCACGGCAACACCGTCGTCGTGATCGAGCACAATCTGGATGTCATCAAGACCGCCGATTGGGTGATCGATCTGGGTCCGGAAGGTGGCGCCGGCGGCGGGAGTATCATTGCCGAAGGTACGCCGGAGCAGGTGGGAAACACGCCGAACAGCTATACCGGCGCCTATCTGAAGCCGGTGCTCGAACGCCATGCCGGCCGGCTAGGCGCGCGCGGCGAGACGGCGCGCAACGGACGCAACAAAAAAGCGGCGGCGGATCTGCTCGGTTAGAACCGGAGGCAGTCGAGGCAAGTAGAGCGTAAGGAGGAACGATGGAAAGAGTGAGAAAGCTGCTTGCAATAGTCGCCGTCGCGGGCCTGGCTGGTGTCGCAGGCGTGGGCATCGCTGCGGAAGCAGCGCATCACTGGAGCTATTCGGGCGCCACCGGCCCCGCGAAGTGGGCGAAGCTGGAGAAGGATTTCGCGGCCTGCGCGTTGGGCAAGACGCAGTCGCCGATCGACATCCCGGATGCCGACGCCCGGAAAGGCGACTTGCCGGCGCTGTTGTTCGACTACCGGCCCTCGCCGCTTCGGATCATCGACAACGGCCACACGATCCAGGTCAACTACGCGCCCGGCAGCACGTTCTCGGTCGCAGGCACGCGTTACGAGCTGGTCCAATTCCACTTCCACAAGCCGAGCGAGGAAAAGATCAGCGGCAAAGGCCACGACATGGAAGCGCACCTCGTCCATCGTAGCAAGGACGGCAAGGTTGCGGTGCTCGCGGTGCTGCTCGACGAAGGCAAGGAGAGCGCGCTGATCAAGACGCTGTGGGCGAACCTGCCGCAGACGAAGGACAAGGAGAACGTCGTCGACGCGGTGAAAATCAACGCGCTCGAGCTTATCCCTCGCGACAAGGGCTATTACGCGTTCGCCGGCTCGCTGACGACCCCGCCGTGCAGCGAGGATGTCAAGTGGTTCGTGTTGAAGACGCCGATGCAGATCTCGGCCGACGAAATCGCCCGCTTCGCCAAGTCCTATCCGATGAATGCGCGTCCGGTGCAGGAGCTCAACGCGCGGGACATCCAGGCCACGCGCTAGCGCCGGCACCCGCGTCTGTCCCAAAGAAAAGCGCGGCGCCGACTCGAAGTCGGGCCGCGCTTTTTATTTTATTCACGCCCTGGTTACTGGATCGTGATCTGCTTGCTGTTGGTCTTGGCTACCTTCGGCAGCGTCAGTTGCAGCACGCCGTCGACGTGCGTTGCCTGGGTGCCGTTGGCGTCGACCGGCTCGGGCAGACGGATCGCGCGCGAGAGCTTGCCGAAATTGCGCTCTTGCCAAAGCGTCTTGCCGTTGGCGTCGATTTCCTGGCTGAACGATGCGCCGATCGTGACGTTGCGGTCTTCGACGTTCACTTCGATCTTGTCCTTGGGTATTCCGGGCAGCTCGGCCTTGACGATGTAGGCTTCCGGGGTCTCGACGACGTCCAGCGCAATGCTGCGGCTGGTCGCGTTCGCATCGCCGTTAGCAAGCACTGCCCCGAACGCGCGATCGAACACTCGATCCAGCGGATCGAAATAGCGAATCAAACTGGTCATTTGTTCCTCTCCATTCGTTTTCGCGGCCACTCGGAAAAAGGTTTGAGCCGCGCACGACCGGTAAATGGCGGTCCCCCGGCCGAATTCAAGGGGTGTCGGGCGCGTCCGGCGACCGGAGGGTCGGTTCGACGGCCGGGCGGTCGGCCTGCGCAGCGACCGGCGGCGCGTGCGCGCTGATCGCCGCCAGGATGCCCTGCAGCAGCGCCCGCGGCGAGGGCGGGCAGCCGGGGATCGCGACATCGACCGGAATCACGCTGGCCACGCCGCCCAGACTCGCATAGCTCTGGCCGAAGATCCCGCCGGTGCAGCCGCAATCGCCGACGGCGACGACCAGCTTGGGCTCGGGTGTCGCGTCGTAGGTGCGCTTGAGCGCGATCGCCATGTGCTTCGACACCGGGCCGGTCACCAGAAGCATGTCCGCATGGCGAGGACTCGCGACAAAGCGTATGCCGATGCCCTCGAGGTTGTAGTACGGATTGGTCAACGCCTGGATCTCCAGCTCGCACCCGTTGCACGAGCCGGCGTCGACATGCCGGATCGTCAGCGCGCGGCCAAGCGTGCGCAGGATCGTCTTTTGCAGCCGCGCTACGACGACCATCTCCTCGGCCGGCGTCGGCGCAGTCTCGCTCTTGATTCCGGTACGTGCGATCTGGTGGAGGATGTGCAGCATGACTATAGATCGTGCCCGCTGTAGGAAAGGTTGAACGACTTGTTGATCAGCGGAAAGTCGGGAACGATGTTGCCGATCACCGCGTGCTCGATCACCGGCCAGTTCTGCCAGGAAGGGTCGTGCGGATGGCAGCGCCGGATCGTGCCGTCGGAACCGCTTTCCAGTGCGATGAAGACCGGGCCGCGCCAGCCCTCGGCACAGCCGATCGCCAGTCGCGAAGATGGCGCTTCGGGCAGTGTCGCCGCGATGTCGCCGTCGGGCAGCGCGGCCAGTATCGCGTCGACCAGTCGCAGCGATTCGACCGTTTCGTCGAAGCGCACGGCGACGCGCGCGGCAACGTCGCCGTCGGCGCGCGTCGCCCGACGGACGCCGAGCGTATCGTACGGAGTCCGTGCGAAATCGCAGCGCAGATCATCGGGAACCCCGCTGGCGCGGGCGGCGAATCCGGTCAGACCGAGCTTCATTGCGAGCTCGCGCGTGACTTCACCGCAGCCGCGAAACCGGTCCTGCAGGCCGGCATGCTCGTCGTAGATGTCGCGCAGAACGGCAAGCTCGCGCTCGAGCGAGGCGACCTGCTGGCGCATCAGCGCCGAATCGTCGGCGCGAAGATCGCGCGCGACACCGCCGGGCACGACCACATCCATCAGCAGGCGGTGGCCGAACGCGTGCTCGTTGAGGCGCAGCACGTCCTCCCTCAGCCGCGAGAACTGCGAATGGCCGAAGGCGAATCCGCCGTCGTTGCCGAGGTAACCCAGGTCGCCCAGGTGGTTCCCGATGCGCTCGCGCTCCAGGCACAAGGCGCGCAGCCAACCCGCGCGGGGCGGTGGGTCATCGGCCGCAATCGATTCGACCGCCTGGGCGTAGGCCCAGGCGTACGCGACAGTGCTGTCGCCCGAAACGCGGCCGGCGAGCCGGTAGCCGTCCCGCAGCGACAACGATTCGAAGCGTTTTTCGATGCCCTTGTGCGCGTAGCCGAGGCGTTCCTCGAGACGCAGCACTTTTTCTCCGACGACCTGGAAGCGAAAATGCCCGGGCTCGATCGTTCCCGCGTGAACCGGCCCGACGGCGATTTCGTGCACGCCGTCGCCGGCGACCCGCACGAACGGGTAATCCTCCTGGCCCGGTTCCCACGTCGGTGAAACCTCGAAATCACGCTGCAACGGAAACCGGTCGATCGGCCACGCTGCCTGCCACGTCCACGGTCGCTGGTCGTCGGCATCGCACTGTGCGCCGACCAGGTCGAATGCCGCGCGCTGCATGCGATTCGCGGCTGGAAAGATCGGCGAGAGGTCCGGATAGCGCGCCCCTTCGTCCGGCAGCGTGTGCTCGAGCAAGGTGAGCCCATCGCCGTCGCGCAGCAATACACGAACGGAAAAGCCGCGGGCGCGATCGCGCTCATCGCTTGCCCACAAGGCCACCAGCGCTCCCCCGCGCTCCCACGCGAGGCGGCAGGCGGAGAGCAGCTGGCCCGAATTGACCCGGCAGCGCTGCGCCGGTATCGGGCACGGCAGCGCCGAGGCCGAGAGTCCGAGCGGCGAGACGTTCATCCGCTCACCCGATCAGCCGCGCCGCCTGCCGATACCAGTCGGCGAGAAACGGCGGGATCCAGAGACCCAGCATGAGCACTATCGCAAGGTGAACAAAAACGGGGATCATCGCGGGGCGGTGCGGCAGCCGCTGGACCGTCGTTTCGCCGAACACCATCGGCTGCACGCGGGAAAAAATCGCGGCGAACGAGATGCCCAGCGCACCGAGCAGCAGCGGCGTCGCCCACGGTTGCTCGCGTATCGCCGTCGTCAGGATCAGGAATTCGCTGGCGAAGACGCCGAACGGCGGCATGCCGAGGATCGCCAGCGCGCCCAGCGCCAGTCCCCATCCGATCAGCGGGCTGATGGTGACTAGCCCGCGAATGCCGTCCATCAATTGCGTGCCCGCCTTTTGCGTCGCGTGCCCGACGGCGAAGAAAATCGCCGACTTGGTAAGCGAATGGACGGTCATGTGCAACAGGCCTGCGAAGCTCGCGATCGGGCCGCCCATGCCAAAGGCGAAGGTGATGATGCCCATGTGCTCGATCGAGGAGTAGGCGAAAAGGCGCTTGATGTCCTTCTGCCGCAGCAGCAAAAGCGAGGCCGTAACCACCGACAGCAGCCCGAAGCCCATCATCAAAGTGCGCGCGAACGAGGTCTGCGCCGAGCCTTCGACCAGCACCTTGCAGCGCACCACCGCGTACAGCGCCACATTGAGCAGCAGGCCGGACAGCACCGCCGAGACGGGCGTCGGACCCTCGGCATGCGCATCCGGGAGCCAGTTGTGCAGCGGCACCAGTCCAACCTTGGTGCCGTAGCCGACCAGCAGAAAGACAAAGGCCAGCGACAGCACCGTGGGCTCGAGGTCGCCCTTGACGCTGTCGAGCTCGGTCCAGAGCAGGGCGCCGCCGCCGGCGCCGAGCACCTTCTCCGCAGCGAAGTAAAGCAGGATCGTTCCGAACAGCGCCTGCGCGATGCCGACCCCGCAAAGAATGAAGTATTTCCATGCCGCTTCGAGGCTCGCGGGCGTCCGGTAGAGGGAAATCAGCAGCACTGTCGTCAGGGTCGCCGCTTCCATCGCCACCCATAACAAGCCCATGTTGTTTGCCGACAGCGCCAGCAGCATCGTGAAATTGAACACCTGGAACATGCTGTGGTAGAGCCGCAGGCGTCCCGGCGTCAGGTGCCTGAGATCCTGTTCGATGCGCATGTAGGGGCGCGAAAAGATCGAGGTAGTCAGGCCCACGAAGGCAGTCAGCGCGATCAGGAATACGTTGAAGGGATCGACAAAAAAGATCTTGCCGGCCAGTAACAGCGGTCCTTCGGCGACGACGCGTACCGCCAGCGCAACCGCGGCGATGAAGGTGATCAGGGAGATGCCGACATTGATCTCCGCAGCATGCTGGCGCTCGCCGATCGAGGCCAGCAGCGCCGCACCGGCGATCGGCGCGCCCAGGATGACGAGAATCTCGATCATTCCTTGAGCTTTTCAAGGTGCTGCAGGTCGAGGCTGTCGAACTGCTCGCGGATCTGGAAGAAGAACACGCCGAGTATCAGCATCGCCACCAGCACGTCCAGCCCGATGCCGAGCTCGACTACCATCGGCATCCCGTAAGTCGCACTGGTCGCCGCAAAGAACAGCCCATTCTCCATTGCAAGAAAGCCGATCACCTGCGGGATCGCCTTGCGGCGGGTGATCATCATCAGAAAGGCGAGCATGACGCTGGCCATCGCGATCCCCAGCGTCGCCCGGGTCACTGTGTTGGCGAGTTGCGAAATGGGCAGCGCCAGATTGAACGCGAAGACCACCAGCACGATCCCGAGCAGCATCGTGGTCGGGATGTTGATCAGGCCTTCGACGTCCCATTTAACGTCGAGCCGCACGATCAGCCGGTGCAGCAGCCACGGCAGCACCAGCACCTTGAGCACCAAGGTCAGGCCAACCGACCAGTAAAGGTGCGGCTGGTGCGTCGCGAAGGCGACGATCGCCGTCGAGCATGCGAGCGCGAACCCTTGCGCTGCGAACAGGTTGATCAGCGTCAGTACCCGCCGCTGCGCCAGCATCGCGAACGCGAGCAGCAGCAGCACCGCGGCCAGCAGGTTGATCAGCTGCGCCCAGAGCGGGATGTTCATCGGCATCGGTGCGTCCTCAGCTACCGAGCATCAGGTTGACCAGCATCCCGAGCACCGCGAGCAGGAAAGCCGTGCCCAGAAACTCGGGGGCCCGAAAGATCCGAAGCTTTGCCGACAAGGTTTCGATTAGCGCCAGCGCGAAGCCGCCGCCGGCGAGCTTGACGATCAGCAGCGGCGTCGCGCCGAGAATGGCCAGCCAGTCGGCGCTGCCTTCGGCGATGCCGAACGGCACGAACAGCGCGAGGCCGATGCACGAATAATTGAACAGCTTGAGGGCGGAGGCCCATTCCAGCAGCGCCAGATGCCGCGCCGAATACTCGAGCAGCATCGCCTCGTGGATCATCGTCAGCTCGAGGTGGGTAGCCGGATTGTCGATCGGGATCCGCGCGTTCTCGGCCAGCGAGACCATCGTGAACGCGACGCCGGCGAAAGCGAGGCTTGGGTAGATCGCGAATTCGCGATGGGCGAGCGTGTCGACGATCGTCGGCAACGACGTCGAGCCGGAGATCAGCGATGCGGTGAACAGCACCATCAGCAGCGCAGGCTCGGCGAGAAAGCCGACGAACATTTCGCGGCGCGCGCCCATCGAGCCGAACGCGGTGCCGATATCCATCGCGGCGAGGGCCGCGAATACGCGCGCCAGCGCGAACAGGCCGACCAGCGCGATGGCGTCGGCGGCTTGCGCGAAGGGGAGATCGGTCGCCAGGGAGGGCACGATCGCTGCAGCCAGCGCCATCGCGGCAAAGACGATGTAAGGGGTCATGCGGAACAGCCACGACGCGTTCTCCGCGACGACCGCGTCCTTGTTGAACAGCTTTCTGATCATCCGGTACGGCTGCAGCAGCGGCGGTGCGCTCCGATTGGAAAGCCAGGCCCGGCACTGATTGACCCATCCGACGAGGATCGGCGCCAGCAGCAGCGCGATCGCGAGCTGCAGCAGTTGCGACAGGAAGCCGGTGGCGCTCATCGGACGAACATCAGCAGCGCGAGGAGGGTGACGAAACTGTAGATCAGATAGATCGATATCCGGCCCTGCTGGATCAGTCCCGCGACCTTGGCCAGCCACTCGACTCCGCGGATGACCGGCAGATACAGCCATTGCCATAAGTGGTCGCCCACGGTGACGCGATACTGCGGTGCGGCGTCGAATGGCGTCGGCAGCACTCGCTCGACGCGGAAGAACATTTCGAATACCTGCCGGATCGGCTGCCCGAAGCCTTCCGCCGTGTCCTGCATGCGCGGCGTCTGCATCGGAAAGCCGCAATCCCACGCCGGGCCGCTGCGGACGCGCCCGTGGTACCAGCGATGAACAACCTGAATCGTCAGCGCGACAACAGCGGCGATCACCAGCAGCACGATCAGTGGGCTATAGCTCGAGCGGTCTGGGCTGATCGGCGCGAGGAGCCACCATCGGTCGCCGGCGTGGCCGACCGTTGCGCCGATCAGCGTCATGTTGACGTTGTCGAGGAGCCCGATGACGGTCCCGGGAAACAATCCGAGCACGACGCAGCCGGTCGCGAACCACGCCAGGGCGACGCGCTCGAAATCTCCGGCGTCGTGCGCGTACGCCAGGTGAGGTTCCCGCGGACGTCCGAGAAAGACGACGCCGTAGAACTTGACCATCACGTACGCGCCGAGTGCGGCGACCAGCACGAGCGCCGCTGCCGCGAGCGGCACCAGCATGTTGATGAAAGATTGCGGCAGCGTCGGCGTGAACAGGAAAGCCTGCAACAGCAGCCACTCGGAAACAAAGCCGTTGAGCGGCGGCAGCCCGGCGATCGCCAGCGCGCCGATCAGCGCCGACCATGCGACCCAGGGCATGCGATGAATCAGCCCCCCGAGCTTGCCGAGGCTGCGCTCGCGCGTGGAGTGCAGCACCGAACCGGTGGCGAGAAACAGGAGGCTCTTGAAGAACGCGTGATTGAGCGCGTGGTAGAGCGTCGCCACCATGGCGATCGACGCTAGCAGCGTCTTGCCGTTCGCCTTGAACAGTATCGTCAGGCCGATGCCGGCGACGATGATGCCGATGTTCTCGATCGACGAGTACGCGAGCAGACGCTTCATGTCGACCTGCACGGTGGCGTAGATGACGCCGAACAGCGCGGTCAGCAAGCCGAGCACCAGCGCCGTGACACCCCACCACCACAGCTGGGTGTTGAGCAGGTCGAAAGTCACCCGAAGGAGACCGTAGATTGCGGTCTTCAGCATCACTGCCGAGAGCAGCGCGGATACCGGCGAGGGTGCTGCCGGATGCGCTTCGGGCAGCCAGATGTGCAGCGGCAGCAGCCCGGCCTTGGCGCCGAATCCGGCCAGGGCCAGCAGAAACGCGATCGACGGCCACGCGCCAGGCAGGATCAGCGAGCGCATCGAGCCGAACGTGTAGTCGCCGCTGCCGCCCTGCAGTACGCCGAAGCAGAGCAGGATCGCTACCGCGCCGATGTGCGCGATCACCAGGTAAAGGAAGCCTGCACGACGGATCTCGGGAACGACGTGATCGGTCGTCACGAGGAAGAACGAGGCCAGCGCCATCGTCTCCCACGCCACCATGAACAGGTAAGCATCGTCGGCGACCAGCACCAGCGCCATCGCCGCGAGGAACACGTGATATTGCAGGCATAACAGACGCGGCGAGGCGTTTTCGCTAGCGTGGAAATAGCCCGCCGAGAACACCGAGATGCCTGCCGCGGCGCCACCGAGCAGCACCAGAAAGAATGCGGACAGCGCGTCGAGGCGCAGGTGAAACGGCAGATCGGGCAGGCCCAGCGGCAGCACCATCGTCTGCGCGACATCGCCGATCCCGGTCAGCGCGATGACCGAGATCGCGAGGCCGACCAGCGCGCCGGCGACAAACAGCGAACGGCCGATGAAGCCTCCGCCGGTCGGGACCAGGGCCAGCAGGCCGATCGCCAGCCAGGTGACAATCGCGTCGACGATCAGCGGCAGCGCGCTCATCACCGCCGGAACGCCTCGATGTTCCGCGTCCGGCGCAGGGCGGCTCTGGCCATCGCGCCTACTTGACGCGCATGCCGGGCTCGGCGCCCGAATCCGGCGCGAGCAGAAAGATTCCCGGACCGTCGCCGGATGCCGCGAGCACCATGCCTTCCGAAACGCCGAACTTCATCTTGCGCGGGGCAAGATTGGCGACCATCGGCGTCAGGCGGCCGACCAGGTCCTGCGGCTGGTATGCGCTCTTGATCCCGGCGAACACCGTGCGATGGCGCGCTTCGCCGACGTCGAGCGTCAATTTCAGCAGCTTGTCGGCGCCGTCGACCTGCTCGGCGTTGACGATGCGCGCGACGCGAAGATCGATCCGGGAAAACTCGTCGATGCTGATCGGCGGCGCGACCGGCGCCGGGCCGGCGACCGACTCGGCGGCCGCTGGGAGCGCCGCGGTCGCCGCCTTCGGGCCTTCGAGCAGCGCATCGACCTGCTTCGGGTCGATGCGGTTCAACAGGTGCTTGTACTCGCCGATCGCATGTCCTGCCGGCAGCGCGGTGCCGATATCGCTCCACGCCTGCGATGGAATCTGCAGGAACAGTTCCGCGCTGGCGGCGACACCCGGCAGCACCGGCTTGAGCAGGGTCGTCAGAATCCGGAAGTCATCGATGCATTCCGAGCAGATCTCGAGCACCCGCGCGGCGCCATCGGGCCGCTTGGCGGCTTCCCACGGCTTGTTGCGGTCGAAGTACTCGTTGGTCTGATCGGCAAGATCCATCACTTCGCGAAGGGCCTTGCCGAATTCGCGGTTTGCGTACAGCTCCGCGATCCTGTCGGACAGCGCATGCAGGGCCACGCCGTGCCGTGCATCGAATCCGGACGTCGGCGCCAGCTTGTTGCCGGTCTGCGCGATGAACCGCGCAGCGCGGCTCGCAATGTTGACGTATTTGCCGATCAGGTCGCTGTTGACTCGAGCAATGAAGTCGTCCGGATTGAAATCCAGATCCTCGACTTTGGCGTTGAGCTTAGCGGCGATGTAATAGCGCAGCCACTCCGGATTCAATCCCAGGTCGAGATAGAGCTCGGGGCTGATGCCGGTGCCCCGCGACTTGGACATCTTCTCGCCGGTGAAGGTGATGAAGCCATGCACGAAGATGTTGTCCGGAACCCTGTACGGCGCCCCGGCGAACTCGAGCATCGCCGGCCAGAACAGCGTGTGGTGATAGACGATGTCCTTGCCGATGAAATGATATTGCTCGACACCTTTGCCGCGCAGAAAATCGGCCAGCGCGATGCCCTTGCTCGCGAGATCCGCCTTCAGACTTGCCAGGTAGCCGACCGGCGCGTCGAGCCAGACGTAGAAATACTTTCCCGGCGCATCAGGGATCGGAATGCCGAAGTACGGCGGATCGCGCGAGATGTCCCAGTCGGCGAGGCCCTTGCCGTCACCTCCGGGTTTTTCAGCCAGCCATTCGAGCGCCTTGTTCGCCACCTCGGGCTGCAGCCTGCCGGAGGCTTGCGTCCATTGCCGGAGAAAGGAAACGCATTTCGGATCCGACAGCCGGAAAAAAAAGTGCTCCGAGGACTTCAACACCGGTGTGGCCCCGGTCAAGGTCGAGTACGGATTTTTAAGATCGGTCGGCGCATAGACCGAGCCGCAGACCTCGCACGAATCGCCGTATTGATCCTTGGCGCCACACACCGGGCACTCGCCCTTGATGTAGCGGTCCGGCAGGAACATCGACTTCACCGGGTCGAAGAACTGCTCGACCGCCTTCGAATAAATCAGGCCACCCGCCTTGAGCCGGCGGTAGATGTCCTGCGACAGCTCGACGTTCTCCGGCGAGTCGGTGCTGTGCCAGTGATCGAAGCTCAGGTGAAAACCCTTGCCGGCGTGCTCGCCGATACCGAGAATCTTCGGCCGCGTCGCCGCGATCCGCGCGACCAGCTGCTGCGGCGTAAGCCCTTCCGCTTCGGCGGCGAGCATGATCGGCGCACCGTGCGCGTCGTCGGCGCAGACGAAATGCACGTCGTGACCCTGCATGCGCTGGAACCGCACCCAGATGTCGGCCTGGATGTATTCCATGATGTGCCCGATGTGAAACGGGCCATTGGCGTATGGCAGCGCGGTCGTGACGAACAGCGTGCGGCGCGGCATGCGGCGAAGACCTTTGATGCGGCAGGGGATTGGCGCATTCTAGCAAATGGGCGGAAGCGCCGAGTACCGAGAGTGGGTGTTTTTCGCTAAACTCGCCGTTTAAGCGTTCCACGCGATCGACACCCGATGGCCATTTCCGAGGCAGACGTACACGCCAGCCTGCGTGCGCTGATCGATCCCAACACCGGCCGCGATTTCGTTTCCGACAAGGCGATCCGCAAAGTGCAGATCGACGGCGGCAATGTGGCCGTCGACGTCGTGCTCGGCTACCCCGCGAAGAGTCAGCACGAGACATTACGCCGGCTGATCCAGCGTCATCTCTCGGCGCTGCCCGGCGTCGGCAAGGTCGCTGTGACCATCAGCCATCGCATCGGCTCGCACGCTGTGCAGCGCGGCGTCAAGCTGGTGCCCGGCGTCAAGAACATCATTGCGGTTGCCAGCGGCAAAGGCGGCGTGGGCAAGTCGACGACGGCGGTCAACCTGGCGCTGGCGCTCGCTGCCGAAGGCGCAACGGTCGGCGTGCTCGATGCCGACATCTACGGACCGTCGCAGCCGATGATGCTGGGCATTGCCGGCAGGCCCGAATCGAAGGACGGCAAAACGCTGGAGCCGCTCGAGGCGCACGGCGTCCAGGCGATGTCGATTGGTTTTCTGATCGACACCGATACGCCGATGGTCTGGCGCGGGCCGATGGTGACGCAGGCGCTCGAGCAGCTGCTGAAGGACACCAACTGGCGCGACCTCGACTACCTGATCGTCGATTTGCCGCCGGGCACGGGCGACATCCAGCTGACCTTGTCGCAGAAGGTGCCGGTCACCGGCGCGGTGATCGTCACGACGCCGCAGGACATCGCGCTGATCGACGCGCGCAAGGGTCTCAAGATGTTCGACAAGGTCGGCGTGCCCATCGTCGGCATCGTCGAGAACATGTCGACGCACATCTGCTCGAACTGCGGCCATGCCGAGGCGATTTTCGGCGAAGGCGGCGCGAAGAAGATGTGCGACGACTACAACGTGCCTTTTCTCGGCCAGTTGCCGCTCGACATCCACATTCGCGAGCAGGCCGATTCGGGCCGGCCGACGGTCGTCGCCGATCCGGAGGGCGCGATCGCGACGATCTACAAGGACATCGCGCGCAAGACTGCGGTGTTCGTCGCGCAGAAAGCCGAGGATTTTTCCGCGAAATTCCCCAACATCGTCGTGCAGAACACCTAGCATCGGGGATGCCGCCCGGGACTCCAACGCTGCGCGAAGTCCCGGTAACGGTCGACGAAGGCCGTCAGGAAGGCAGCTCGCCGGGTAAAGACCAGCCGTCGCGGGAACCGGGCGCCGCGACCTCGCCCGACATGAGCCAGCTGACATTCACGCGGTTCATCGCCGCGATGGCTGTCGTCGTATTCCACTGGGCCTACTTCTGGCCCGGCCTAAACGACTGGATGTGGCAGTACCGCCTCCACGTCGGACCGACGATGGTCAGTTACTTTTACGTGCTGTCCGGGTTCATCATGACCTCGGTCTACCTGAAACCGGACGGGGGGCTAGACCGCAGGCGATACTGGGCCGCGCGCGCCGCGCGTGTGTATCCGGTCTACCTGCTCGGCGTGGCTCTGATGGCGATTCCATTCGGGTTCGGCGTCGAAGGGACCCGTCTCGATCCGTTGGCGCTGCTGCTCAATCTGCTGTTGCTGCAAGCCTGGATACCGCAGTATGCGTTGAGCCTCAACTCTCCCGGATGGTCGCTTTCGGTCGAAGCGTTCTTCTACCTCGCGTTTCCATGGCTGCTGATCTTGATGGCGCGCACGCGCAGCGGCCGTGCGATGTTTGTGTTCACGGCAACCGTGTGGCTGCTGACCCAGGTTGTCTATCACTGGGGCTACCGTCGCCTTCTCGGGCACGACCCGATCCTCAGCCACGAACTGCTGCACTACCATCCACTGTTCCATCTGAACGCGTTTCTGATCGGGATGTGCGCCGGCATATGGGTCAAGCGCAACGGGCCGTATCTGCAGACGTTAGGCGCACGGCATCGCTTCGTGCCGCTGTCCGTACTCTGCCTGTCGGCGGCGGTCGCGATCGCACTGATGACGCGGCTGAACCGCGCGTCCGATCCGATCCTGCTGTCGACGACCAATGGCCTGATCGCACCGCTGTTTGCCGTCTTCGTCGCGGCGCTGAGCATCGACGGGTCACGCCTGTCGTCGGTCCTCAGACTGGCGCCGTTCGTACTGCTCGGCGAAATCAGCTATGCAATCTACATCCTCCAGATTCCAGTAGCCTGGTTCCTGCGCAGCATGTTTTCCGGGCAATGGACGGTTGCGCCGGCAACCCTGTTCGTCATTTACCTGGTGGTCCTGATCGCTGCATCCTTCCTCGTCTATCGCTATTACGAGAAGCCGCTTCGTGCCGGATTGCGCCGTCGCCTGTCGGGTGAGGGGCGACGCTGATCGCGCGGGCAAGCCGATGCTATGATTCGAATGTTTCCACCCGGTGCACGCAACGCATGATCAAGTCCGACCGCTGGATTCGCCGCATGGCGGCCGAGCACAAGATGATCGAGCCGTTCGAGCCCGGGCAAGTGCGCGAGCTGGAGGGCCGCAAGATCGTGTCGTACGGCACGTCGAGCTACGGTTACGACATCCGATGCTCGAACGAATTCAAGCTGTTCACCAACCTCAATTCGACGATCGTCGACCCGAAGAACTTCGACGACAAGTCGTTCGTCGATTTCAACGGCGCATCCTGCATCATTCCGCCCAACTCGTTCGCGCTCGCCCGCACCGTCGAATATTTCCGCATTCCGCGCAACGTCCTCACGATTTGCCTGGGAAAATCGACCTATGCGCGCTGCGGCATCATCGTCAATGTGACGCCGCTCGAGCCGGAATGGGAGGGCTACGTTACGCTCGAGTTTTCGAACACGACGCCGCTGCCCGCGAAGATCTACGCCAACGAAGGCGTCGCGCAAGTGATCTTTTTCGAGTCCGACGAGGTTTGCGAGACTTCGTACAAGGATCGCGGCGGCAAATACCAGGGTCAGAAGGGCGTTACGCTACCGAAGATTTAGGATGGGGTTAGCGACCTCCAAGCGCGCCTCGATCGCCATCATCGCGATCTGCCAAGTCGCGGCGATGGCGGTGTGGTTTTCCGCTTCCGCCGTCGCCCCGGCGCTCGCCGCCGAGTTCCACCTGTCCAATTTCGCGCAGGCCGCGCTGACCAGCGGCGTCCAGGTCGGCTTTGTGATCGGTTGCCTGGTCAGCGCGTTTCTCGGCCTTCCGGATCGCATGGATCCGCGCCGGCTGTTCGCCGCATCCGCGACGATCGCCGCGCTCGCCAACGCCGGTCTGCTGGTGGTCGATCCCGCGTCGATTGTCGCGCCGCTGCTGCGCGTGATCACCGGCGTCGGCATGGCCGGCGTCTACCCGGTCGGCATGAAGCTCGCGACCACCTGGGCGCGCGACGACATGGGCCTGATGGTCGGCATCCTCGTCGGCGCGCTGACCTTGGGCTCGGCATCGCCGCACCTGTTCAATGCGTTCGGCGGCGTCGACTGGCGTCCGACCGTGGTCCTGTCATCGGTCAGCGCGCTGGCGGCCGCGCTGGGCATTGCGCTCGCCGGCCTCGGCCCGAACCGCAAACCGGCGCCGCGCTTCGAACCGGGCGCGATGCTGCTGGCGTGGCGCGACGTCCCGCTGCGGCTCGCCAACCTCGGCTACCTGGGCCACATGTGGGAGCTCTACGCGATGTGGGCGTGGATCGGCGTGTTCCTGAATGCGAGCTTCGCCCTTTCTCTGCCGCCGGCGGCAGCGCAAGTCGACGCCAGGCTGGCGGCGTTCGCGACCATCGGCGCCGGCGCATTGGGCTGCGTCGCCGCGGGACTCTTCGCCGACCGGGTCGGCCGCACGACGGTGACCATCATTGCGATGGCCGTCAGCGGCAGCTGCGCTGCCGGCGTCGGACTCCTCTACGGGGGCGCTCCGTGGCTGCTGGTCACCGTCTGCCTCATCTGGGGGATCAGCATCGTCGCCGACTCGGCGCAGTTCTCGGCCTCGATCGCGGAGCTCGCCGATCCGGCGCGGGTCGGTACGATGCTCACCTTGCAAACGGCACTCGGCTTTACGCTGACCCTGGTGACGATCCATCTGCTTCCGTATTTTGTCGATGCCGTCGGCTGGCGCCACGCCTTCGTGCCGCTGGCGATCGGTCCGGCGGTCGGCGTCTGGGCGATGGTTCGGCTGCGCCTCCATCCGGCGTCGGTGCGGCTGGCCGGCGGCCGCCGCTAATAGGCAGGACCTTGTCGAATATTCGGCTGGAATCGGCCTCGGGGTCGGCGTAGCATCAACGGGCTGCGGCGCGAGAAATCGCCGCCGTGTTCCGGGCGAATTTCAAGAGGGGAAATCCATGGCCTATCATCTGGAAGGAAGACTGCTCGAGGTCTGCAACTGTCGGGTGCTGTGCCCGTGCTGGATCGGCGAGGATCCGGACTTCGGCACCTGTGACACCATCGTTTCCTGGCACTTCGACAAGGGCACGATCAATGGCGTCGACGTCGCCGGCCATACGATTGCGCTGATTGCGCATATTCCGGGCAATATCCTCGAGGGCAACTGGCGCGCCGCCGTATACCTCGACGACAAGGTTTCGGCCAAGCAGGAAGAAGCGATCCTCGGTGTCTTCACCGGCAAGCTGGGCGGTCCTGTCGCCGATCTCGCCAAGCTGATTGGCGAAGTCGTGTCGGTGGAAAAGGTGCCGATCCAGTGGGATGTGCACGGTGGCAAGGGGGTGGTCAAGGTCGGCAACGCAGGCTATGCCGAGCTCGAGCCGTACAAGAGCGCCAGTGGTGCCACGACGACGCTTCAGGACACGGTCTTCTCGACCGTTCCTGGCGCGCCGGTGTTCGTCGGAAAGAGCCCGCGGTATACCTCCAAGGTCGACAAGCTGGGCATCAACCTCAGCCTGAGTGGCCACAACGCGCTGCAAAGCACGTTCGTCTTCAACGCCTGAAGCCGGCTGGGGAACTGCGCTAGCTCACCGTGTCCGACCGCCAGGCAACGGCCGCGGCGACTGCGGCCCGCGCTCTTGAGCCGCAGACGCTGCGCGTCGGCCTGGTGGCTGCGCTGTCGGCCGTCGCCTGGTTCGCGCTCGCGGCCTGGAGCTTGAGCCCCTACGGACGCTATCTCGAGCATGGCGGCTGGGTCGACGAAGGCCCATTCGGTGCGCTTTGTCGCAGCATCCCGCAAGGCGCGCTCATCGTTCCGGCGCTGGTCTACGCACTCGCCTGGCTGCTGATGATCACGGCGATGATGCTGCCAACGACCTTGCCGCTGCTCGGCATCTTCGGCCGCGTCGTGGCCGCGAGGCCCGACGCCGGTGCGCTGATGGCAAGGGTCGTGGCTGGCTACGCGATCGCCTGGCTGGGTTTCGGTCTGCTGGCGCATGGAGCTGACAGCCTGCTGCATGCCGGCGCGGCGCAGGTTGGCTGGCTCGCCGGCCGTGGCTGGACAATCGGGGCGGCCGTGCTGGCCGGCGCCGGCGTCTTCCAGTTCAGCGCGCTCAAGTACCGCTGTCTGGAGCGCTGCCGCGCGCCGTTCACGTTCATCAATGCGCGCTGGCAGGGGCGCGCGCCGCGCCGCGAGGCGTTGCGGATCGGGTTCGAGCACGGCATCTTCTGCGTCGGCTGCTGCTGGGCGCTGATGGCCGTTATGTTCGTCGTCGGCATGGGTAGCCTGGGATGGATGCTGGTTCTGGCGGCCGCGATGGCCGCCGAGAAGAACCTGCGCTGGGGAAAGCGGCTGCGGACGCCGCTGGGGCTCGGGCTGATCGCCTGGGCTGGAGTCCTGGTCGCCGCCAACGTGTGACGCGCGGCGGCGGCGAAGCCCGTTTTTGCCGCCGGCCGCCAAATCGCTCGCATCGTGCGGCGTCGCAGTGCACAATGCGGCCCTTAGGGGTGCGGCCATCCGGCCTGGCACCCCGCTTTCTTTTTTGGCACGCAGCACGAGCCCGACGGCAGGAGTGGCTGGATGAAATTTCGCTTTCCCATCGTCATCATCGACGAAGACTTTCGTTCCGAAAATGCCTCGGGACTCGGCATACGCGCGCTTGCCGCCGCGATCGAAAAAGAGGGGATGGAGATCCTCGGCGTCACCAGCTACGGTGACCTGTCGCAGTTCGCCCAGCAGCAATCGCGCGCGTCGGCGTTCATTTTGTCGATCGACGACGAGGAATTCGGCGCGGGCTCGGTCGAGGAAACCGAATCGGCGCTGAAGAGCTTGCGCGCATTCGTCGAGGAAATCCGGTTCAAGAACGCCGAGATACCGATCTACCTCTATGGCGAGACGCGGACATCACGACACATCCCGAACGACATCCTCCGCGAGCTGCACGGTTTCATCCATACGTTCGAGGACACGCCGGAGTTCGTCGCGCGGCACATAATCCGCGAGGCGAAGAGTTATCTCGACTCGCTCGCGCCGCCGTTCTTCCGGGCGCTGGTCGACTACGCCCAGGACGGCTCGTATTCGTGGCACTGCCCGGGCCACTCCGGCGGCGTCGCCTTCCTCAAAAGCCCGGTCGGCCAGATGTTCCACCAGTTCTTCGGCGAGAACATGCTTCGTGCCGACGTGTGCAACTCGGTGGACGAGCTGGGGCAGCTGCTCGATCACTCCGGGCCGGTCGCCGCCGCCGAGCGCAACGCGGCGCGGATTTTCAACGCCGATCACTGCTTTTTCGTCACCAACGGCACGTCGACGTCGAACAAGATGGTGTGGCATGCGACAGTGGCGCCGGACGATATCGTCGTCGTCGACCGCAACTGCCATGTCTCGATCCTGCACGCGATCACAATGACCGGCGCGATACCGGTGTTCCTGACACCGACCCGCAATCACCTGGGCATCATCGGGCCGATTCCGCTGGACGAATTCCGTCCGGAAAACATCCGCAAGAAGATAGAAGCCAATCCGTTCGCGCGCGCGGCCAAGAACAAGCAGCCGCGTATCCTGACGATTACGCAGAGCACCTACGACGGCGTTGCGTACAACGTCGAGATGCTGAAGGAAACGCTGGGCGACTGGATCGAGACGCTGCACTTCGACGAGGCGTGGCTGCCGCACGCGGCGTTCCACGATTTCTAC
>Ga0207693_10000437_pt1 | contig 38089 bp, 37 predicted proteins | sample LARL81metaG_FD_184347 | JGI IMG/M metagenome (GOLD analysis project Ga0207693, IMG submission 184347) | Corn, switchgrass and miscanthus rhizosphere microbial communities from Kellogg Biological Station, Michigan, USA - LAR L8-1 metaG... | ecosystem: Host-associated > Plants > Roots >... | reverse complement strand
CCGGCGTTGGTGATCAAGAACGTGACCTTGCCGGCAGGTGCGTAGTCCTGACTGAGCGTGATCGACATCTGGGTCGGTGAGGTGTCGGCCAAGGTGGCCTGGATCACGTTCGACGTCGCCGGATAGCCCGCCGGCTGGGCCGCGGCCGCGGTCTCGCCGGCGCCCTGGTAGCCCGGGATCATCGCGACCGTGTTGCCGCCGGCGCCGCTCTGCAGGCACGCAGTCAGGACAACCAGCAGCCACGCCGTTCCCAGGATGCGCACGCGCCTGCCCATCTCAGCCTCCCTGCGGGGTCCGCCAGTCCGGGCGGCTCGGCGCCGTCGACTGCCACGACCGGACGTACGCGACGATCGCGTCGATCTGCTGCTGCGTCAGCGAGCCGCCGTAATCGGCGAGCCACGCGGGCATCTCGCTGCCCGGCACGCCGCCCTCGATGATCCCGGCGATCTGCTGATCGGAGACCGAGGCGAGGAACTCCTGCGAGTTCAGCGCGGGCGCCGTGATGCCCTCTCCCATCTTCCCGTGGCACGTTGCGCAATTCTCGCTCCAGAGCTCTTGTCCGGCTGCGATCTGCGCAGCGTTCTGCGACACCTCCGCGTCGGCGCGCCGGGACGATTCGGTCAATCGGTACGCGGGGAACGACAGGACGAGCACGAGGAAGACCCACACGCCCGCGATCTGCCAGCGTCGCGTCGAGCGACGCACGTCCACCGGGTCGCGCACCGTCTCGGTCATGACGGGGTCGCCTCCGGGGTGGGCGATGGCGCCGCCTCCCCACCTGACGTCACGCACGACGGGCCGGCGGCCTGCGTCGGGCCTTCGCGCACACCGCGCGGCGGACCCTCCACGATCGAGGCCGTGTCGACGAGCACGGTCCCGTCGCTCTGGATCGAGATCGGGAACCGGTCCATCCCGCGCGGCGCCGGCCCCTGCTGGTACTCCCCGATGATGTTGTAGATGCTGCCGTGGCACGGGCATTGGAACTGCTGGGCGCTGTCGCAGTACGGCACGCGGCATCCGAGATGCGGACACTTCTGATACAGCGCACGCAAGCCGCCTTGATACTGCGTGACGTAGAAGCGCCCGTTCAGGAAGTACTGGATGGCCCCTTCCTCTGCGTAGTCGGCGACGTTCCCGGCCTCGACCGCTCCACCGAACCCGGCGGCGGGCCTCGGATGCAGGATGTCGTAGCTCGTCCATGCTGCCTCGGCGACCAGCGCCACGCCGAGCACCTTCCACGTTCCGTTCAGGAACCGACGGCGGTCGATGTCTTCGGGAACGTGCTGCGTCTCGTCCGTCATCTCGATCAGAGCTCCACGTAGAGGTGCTGCCACGGCCAGACCCACGACCAGCCCGGCCCACGGAAGAACGTGCCGATCACCGTCAGCACGAGTGCTGCGACCGCGACCGCCGTGAACACCACGACGACGACCTTGCGGTCGCGGATCCGCCAGCCCTTCCCGCGATCCAGATAGGGCAAGAACATCAGCCACAGCAGCGCGGCGGTCGGCGCGATCACGCCGGCGACCATCGGCTGCACGTGACTCAACAGCTCCTGAAGACCGGCGAAGTACCACGGCGCCTTCGCGACCTCGGGCGTCTGGTTCGGGTTCGCGATGTCCTTCAACGGCGCCTGGAACAAGATCGCGAGGATGAAGACGACCGCGACCGTCACGCCGGCGACGACCGCGTGCCGCACGAGCAGGTGCGGCCACGTGAACACGTCGTCATCGGGCTCCTGCTCTTTGCGGAGCTCGACGTCACGAGGGACCACGCCAAGCAGTCGGTAGCGGCCCTCGGGATCAGGCGTCGACATCGTGCACCTCCAGCGGCTCGCCGGCCGGTTCGTCAGCGACGGGTTCTTCGGTCTTGCGATCGACGACGGCGAAGTTGTCCTTGCGCACACGCCAGATGTGGATCGCGATGATCAGCGTCATCAGCGCGGGGATGAAGTAGATGTGCAGCACGTAGAACCGAAGCAACGTCGCGGCGCTGACCTCGTTCCCGCCGAGCAACAGCGAACGCACCTGGTTGCCGAACACCGGCACGTACCCGGCGATGTTCGTGCCGACCGTGATGGCCCAGTAGGACAGCTGGTCCCAGGGCAGCAGATAGCCCGTGAACGACATCAGGAGCGTGAGCACGAGCAGCACCACGCCGATCACCCAGTTGAACTGGCGCGGCCGCCGATACGCGCCGGCGTAGAACACACGCATGAGGTGCAGGAACACGACGAGCACCATCAGGTGCGCCGACCACCGGTGGACGTTCCGCACGAACTGGCCGAACGCGACGGCCGTCGACAGCGAGTGCATGTCGAAGTACGCGTCCGGCGGCGCCGGGTGATAGAAGAACATCAGGTACATCCCCGACACGAACAAGATCAGGTAGAGCGTCGCGGCGATGAAGCCGAGGCGAAGCGTCGTCCGGGTCTTCACGATCTCCTTCGGCACCTTCACCGGGTACAGGTGTAGGAAGAAGTTGTGGAACGAGGTCATCGCACGGCCTCGCGGGGTGGTCGGCTCTGGATGCCGGATCGCCGACGTGTAGATCTCCGAGCGCTTGAACGACTTCCCCGGATGGAACATCGCGAGGTACCAGGAGCGCTCCCGCAGCGGCGGGCGATCGGTCGACACGCCTTCCCTCCTCAGCTTCCTACGGGCACAAGGGCGATCGGCGCGCTCGACGCTTCCGACCAGCCGTCCAACGACAGCGCGTTCGTCGGGCACCGATCCACGCACAGCGCACACCGGATGCACCGCTCTTCCTGCAGGATCAACGCGCTCGACGGCCGCTCGGGCGCGACACCGCCGATGTCCTCGGCGGGCACGATCCGGATGCAGTGCTCGGGGCAGACGTCCACGCACCCACCGCACAAGATGCAGATGCTCGGATCCAGGTTGATGTTCAGGAAGCACTGCAGGCACCGGCCGGCTTCCTCGCGCGCCTGCTCGGTCGTGTAGCCGAGCTCGATCTCGGGCGAGCCGATCCGCCGCTCGGTCGCCTCCGCCGGCACTGCGACCCGACTCCGCTCGGTATAGGTCGCGGCGTCCGGACCGCGAGTGACCGAGACGATCGGAAGCATCCGTCGGCCGCTCAGCGAGGGCCGCTCCGGCTTCGCACCGGTGAGCTGCTCGTAGATCGAGGCGGCTGCGCGCCTGCCGTCCGCGATCGCGTCGATCAGGTTGCGAGGCCCATAGGCGACGTCGCCGCCGGCGTAGACCCCGGTCACGCTGGTCGCGAGCGTTTCGGTGTCGATCGCGATCGTGCCTCGTGGGCTCGCCTCGACGTCGCCTTCCTTGCGCCAGGACAGGTCCGGTGACTGCCCGATCGCGAGGATCACCGAGTCGCACTCGAGCACCCGCTCGGTGTCCGGCACGAACGACGGGTTGAACCGCCCGGTCTCGTCGAAGACCGAGGCGACATCGACGGTCTCCAATCCCGTCACGTGGCTGGTGCCGACGATCCGGTTCGGCCCGAGCCGTCCGTTGATCTCGATCCCCTCGACCTCCGCCTCTTCGATCTCGAACTCGTGCGCGGGCATCTCGGTGCGGTTCTCGAGGGCGATCACGCGGACGCGCCGCGCACCGAGACGCTTCGCGGTGCGCGCAACGTCGAAGGCCGTCGTCGAGGTCTCGCCCACGCCGGCCAGATCTCGCAGCGCCGTTCGCGCCGCGTCGAGCGCCACATTGCCGCCGCCGACGACGATCACGTCCTCGCCGAGATCCACCGCGTAGCCAAGGTTCGCGTTCAGGAGAAAGTCGACCGCGTTCAGAACGCCGTCGAGCTCGACGCCGGGGATCTGCAGCTCTCGTGCGCGGGTCGCGCCGATCCCGAGGAACACGGCGGAAAACCCGTCGTCGCGAAGAGACGCGAGGCTGAAGTCGCGACCGAGCGCCTGCTCGGTACGAAGCTCCACGCCCATATCGAGGATCGCCCGGATCTCGTCGTCGATCAGGTCGCGACGGAGTCGGTACGGAGGGATCCCAAGCACCATCATGCCGCCCGGCCGTTCCTGGGCTTCGAACACGACCGGCTGGAACCCGTAGGTCGCGAGGTCGTGCGCGCACGCGAGCCCAGCCGGACCGGCGCCGACGATCGCCACACGCTCGTCGCGCCGCGGCGCGCGAGGAGCCGCGGCCGCGTACGCGCTCGCCGCGCCCGCTTCGACCCCGTGTTGCTCGCACGCGTACCGCTTCAGCGCACGGATCGCGATCGGCTCGTCGATGGCGCCGCGGCGGCACGCGAGCTCGCACGGCGCCGCGCAGACACGCCCGCAGATCGACGGGAACGGGTTCGGCAGCCGCGCGATGTCGTACGCGAGCGCGTCGTCGCCGGCGGCGATCGCAGCGACGTACCGGCCCGCGTTCGTGAGCACCGGACACGCGCGCGTGCAGGGGACGTTGTCGTCGAACCACGAGGCGTCGACCGGGTGGGCCGTGAACGCGACGCTCATGCCCGCGCCCCCTGGAGCCGCACGAAGATGACACAGCCAGCCACGAACGCGACGGCCGTGTACGCGAGCATCGCGAGGTCTCGCCAGAAGGGAACGAGATGGAGCGACAGATAGGCGAGCAACCGGTCCGGGACGATGAGGAACAGCACCACCGTGACGACGAGAACGATCGCCGCCCGCGCGATCGCGCTCCCCCATCGGACCTGGCCCGTCATGGGGGTAAGCGTGACCGCCGGTTCGGTGCTCCGCAAGGACGGACGGCCCATTCGCGGCAGGACCTCCGGCCCCGGCGCTCAGCCCTCAGGCGCCCGAGGTCACGCCTGAGGCCGCGGTCAGCCCCTCAGGCTGCGGGCACCCGCGCGATCTCCGGGTGGTCGAGGTCCAGCGGTCCGGCGTCGCACGCCCGCTCGGGAAGCCCCCCTGTCTCGGCCATCTCGAAGAACTCGCGTTCGATGCGCCGATAGGTATCCCACTCGGGCGGCAGTTGCTCTTCGTGGAAGATCGCGGTGACGGGGCAGACCGGCTCGCACGCCCCGCAGTCCACGCAGGCGTCAGGGCGGATGTAGCTCTTCCGCACGCCGTCGAAGATGCAGTCCACCGGGCACTCATCGACGCATCCTCGGTCGTGTACGTCCACGCACGGTTCGGCGATCACGTAGGCCATCGCGGGACCTCCTCGCTCGAAGCGCCGACCCACCGGCGCACTCGAGACGAAGGTACCGACGCGCGCGTTAGCGCCCGACTAAGGACCGATGAAGCCTCGTCTCAGATCTCGCGGTGCCGCTCGCTCACGCGTTCGCGACGCCGACGATGTGGCCGACCCACTCGTCGTGCGTGAGCGCGTCCAGGAGCGTGGCGGCGAAGTCGCCTCGGGTGAGCGACCGCGCCGGCGGTTTGCCGTCGACCGCCGTCGTGACGTTGCCGGTGGCCGGATCGTCGGTGAGGAACGGCGCGGCCAGCAGCGTCCAGTCGAGCCCGCTCGCAGCCAGGATCGCGGCGTCACGCCGATGCTCCGCCGCGACGTTGGCGTACTCGCCGATGACCTCGTCGGTGGTCAGCACCTTGCCGTTGGCCGCGGCGACGATCCGTCGAACGCCGGCACGGATCATCGCGTCGACCACCGCCTGCGTCGCTTCCGACACCTCGGTGACGGTGAGGCCGGTGATCGGGCCGATCGCGGACACGACCGCGTCGGCCCCCGCGAGCTCCGGTGCGATCGCGTCCTGATCGCGGAGGTCGAGAACGGTCACCCGCACCCGTGGGTCAAGCGGCGACTCGGGCTCGTGACGGACCGGCGCTGCCACGTCGTGACCGCGCGCAAGGGCGAGCTCAGCCACGATGCGGCCGGTTCCCCCGGTGGTACCCAGCACGACGACCCGCACGGTTCTGCCCTACCCCGGAGACCGCCGCCTACGCCGCGGACGTCACGGCGGCAGGCTCCTCGGCGCGAAGCGCCACCGCCAAGACGTCACGCACGTCCTCGACCGGGTGGAAGGTCATCTGCTCGCGGACCTGCTCGGGCACGTCGTCGAGATCGCCCTCGTTCCGCTTGGGCATGATCACCTCGGTGAGGCCCGCACGGTGCGCCGCAAGAACCTTCTGCTTGAGCCCGCCGATCGGCAGGACGCGGCCCTGCAACGTCACCTCGCCGGTCATCCCGACGCTCGCGAGCACCGGCTGATCGGTCAGCAACGACACCAACGCCGTCGTCATCGTGATGCCGGCGCTCGGGCCGTCCTTCGGCACCGCGCCTGCCGGCACGTGCAGGTGGAACCGTCCGTGTGCGCGTTCGCTCGGGATGCCGAGCTCGGCCGCGTGCGACCGCACGTAGGACAATGCGATCTGCGCGGACTCCTTCATCACGTCGCCGAGCTGGCCGGTGAGTGTGAAGCCATCCGTCGCCTCGCCCTCCTCGCGGGTCGCCTCGATGAACAGCACGTCGCCGCCGGTTCCGGTGACCGCCAGGCCCGTGGCCACGCCCGCAACCGCGGTGCGCTCCGCGACCTCGAAGAAGAACCGAGGCCGGCCGAGATAGCTTCGGACGTCGTCCGCCTCGACGACGATCGGCGTCTCGTGGCCGCCGGAAGCGATCGTGGTCGCGGCCTTGCGCAGCAGCTTCCCGAGCTCGCGCTCGAGGTTGCGGACGCCCGCTTCACGCGTGTAGTCGGCGACGATCACACGTAGCGCCTCGTCGACGATCGTCACCTCGTCGGCGCGCAGACCGTTGCGCTCGAGCTGCCGCGGCAGCAGGTGATGGCGCGCGATCGCGACCTTCTCGTCCTCGGTGTAGCCGTCGATCCGGATGACCTCCATCCGGTCGAGCAGCGCCGCCGGGATCGTTTCGGCAACGTTGGCCGTCGCGATGAACAGCACCTCGGACAGATCGAGGTCCACGTCGAGGTAGTGATCGCGGAACGTGTGGTTCTGCGCCGGGTCGAGCACCTCGAGCAGTGCGCTCGAGGGGTCGCCACGCCAATCCGCGCCGACCTTGTCGATCTCGTCCAGCATCATCACCGGGTTCTTCGTGCCGGCGTCCTTCAACGCGCGCACGATCCGGCCCGGGAGGGCGCCAACGTATGTGCGCCGGTGGCCGCGGATCTCGGCCTCGTCGTGGATCCCGCCGAGCGAGACGCGCACGAAGTGGCGGCCGAGCGCACGCGCGACGGACTCGCCGAGCGAGGTCTTGCCCACACCCGGAGGTCCGACCAGCGTCAAGATCGCGCCGGAGCCGCGCCCGGTCGCCTCGGCCAGCCCACGCTCCTTGCGGAGCTTCCGCACGGCCAGGTATTCCAGGATCCGGTCCTTCACGTCGTCGAGGCCCTCGTGGTCGGCGTCCAACACCGCGCGTGCCTGATCGATCTCGAGGTTGTCGTCGGTGCGGACGTTCCACGGCACCTCGGTCAGCCAGTCGAGGTACGTGCGGATCCACCCGTACTCGGGCGATTGGTCTGACGTCCGCTCCAGCCGGCCGAGCTCACGCTCCGCCTGCTCGCGGACCTCGTCGGGCATGCCGGCGGCCTCGATCTTCGCCCGCAGCTCGGCGATCACGTCGTCTCCGTCGTCGTCGCCGAGCTCCTTGCGGATCGCCGCCATCTGCTCGCGCAAGATCACCTCGCGCTGGCGCTTCTCGAGGTTCTCCGACACCTCGTCGCGGATGCGCTCCTTGACTTCAACCTCGGCGAGCGTGTCCTTCGCCCACGCCAGGACCTTCTCCAGCCGCTGCTCGACATCGACGGTCTCGAGGATCTCGACCTTCCGCTCGAAACTGAGGTCCGGCGAGTAGCCGGCCATGTCGGCGATCTGACCGGGCTCGTCGATCCCGCGGAGGAACTCCGCGATCTGCGGCACACCGCGCGCCTCGACGATGGTCTCCAAGGTCGCCCGGTACTGGCGAGCGAGCTCACGGGCCCGTTGGCTGGGCTCAATCTCGTCTACGGGGTCGATCTGCACCCAGGTCGCCGAGCCCGTGCCGGGCACCCCAACGCCAACAACGCCGCGGTGCAGCCCACGGATCACGGCGGCCTCAGCGCCGCCACGGACCTTGCCGACCTCCTCGACCTTGGCGACAGTGCCGACCCGTGCGTAGCGCCCCTCGATCCGAGGAACAAGGATCAGCTCTCCGCGGGCCGCGGCGTCCAAGGCCGCGGCAGCGTCAGGCGATTCGATCGTCAGAGTCACGACCATGCCGGGCAAGACCACGCCGGTCGTAAGTGGAAGCAGTGGAAGGGTTTCTGTGTGGAGTTCGGTCATCTCGGTTGCATCCCCTTCGGGCTCTCGTACAGGGTGAAACGGGCCTCGCGGCCTATGCATTCCATGTAAGGATGATTACAGACTTTCGAAGAAGGGTCGGGCGAGGGCATCGGATCGGGCGGATCTGAGGCGCCGGACCCGCTCACTCGACTGCTCGCGTTCCCGCCCCAGGACCAGGGCGGACCGGTCCAGGCCCGCTCTTCGGCTCAACGACGCGCAGGGCGGTGTGTGTTCCGGGATGGCGCGAGCGGGCGCTCAGGAGGCATCATCGGGCCGTCTCGGCTCCCCGAGCGGCCGAGCAGACAGAGGGAGGTTCCACGATGCGGGCTCGTGTCATGTACCTGGTTGCTGCGGTCGGCGTGGTCGCAGCACTGCTGACGATCCCGGGGACGGCCGGCGCCGCGACGGTTCCCGCGCCCCTGGCGTGCCAAACGAGCCAAGGCGCCTGCTGGCATCCCGCGCTGAACGCCCGCTGGCAGTACCAGCTGCAGGCCGTGTCGGGCTTCAACTCGACGGGCGGGATCAACGTTGGCATCTCGGCTGCGCCCTACACAGGCGGTGCCGCCGTGAAGCCATCCGTGTTCGACATCGACCTCTTCACCGACCAAACCATCGCCGGGAACAACACGACGTTGAACACCGCCGCCGTCAACGCGATCCACCAGGCCGGCGCCAAGGCGATCTGCTACGTCGACGCAGGCACGTGGGAGAACTGGCGCGCCGACGCGAACCAGTTCCCCGCATCGGTCCAGGGCAGCAAGAACGGATGGCCGGGCGAGAAGTGGCTCGACATCCGCCAGACGTCGATCCTGCTGCCGATCATGCAGGCCCGCGTGCAGAAGTGTCAGCAGGCCGGCTTCGACGGGGTCGAATGGGACAACGTCGATGGCTACTCGAACAAGACCGGGTTCCCGCTGACGGCGAACGACCAGCTGGTCTACGACGCGTCGCTCGCGAACCTTGCGCATCAGTACGGCCTCACGGTCGCCATGAAGAACGACGTCGAGCAAGTGCCGAACCTGGCGTCCTACTTCGACTACGCGATCAACGAGCAGTGCCAGCAGTACAACGAGTGCGGCAACTACACGACGTACTTCGTCAACGCGGGCAAGACCGTGTTCCAGGTGGAGTACAAGCTGTCGCTCGCGAAGTTCTGCCCACAGGCCAACGCGGGGAACCGCAACGCGATCACGAAGACCTTCGATCTGTTCGACACGCCGTGGACGCCGTGCCGCTGAGCTAGAGGGTCGTCGGGACGCTCTGGGCGAACCGGAACACGTCGTGCGGGTCGTAGCGGTGCTTGACCTGGACCAGCCGGTCCAGGTTGGCACCGTAGTAGGCCTGCTTCCATCCCTGGAGCTCGGGATCGATGTAGTTCACGTACGCGGCGCCGCTCGCTGAGCTTCGGAGAGATCGCCACAGACTCGTGAGCCACTGCCGGTTCGCGGTGAGGGTCGCGTCGTCGGGCGTGCTCGAGAACGTGACGAACTCCTGCGCGAGGAACCGTGCCTGACGATGAGGGAACGCGGTCGCGTGGTCGCCCAGTTGCGCGATCTGGCCACCCCAAGAGTCGAAGATCACACCGCCGGAGCTGCCGTGAAGGGCGGGTGCCGATCGCGCCTCGATGCGGCCGAGCATCGCGTCGACGTCGGCGGCCGATATGCGGTGGTCGAAGAAGTCGGACTTCGCGAGGGAGGCCTGCCGCGGCAGCGTGCCGCCGTGGATCTGCAGTGAGCACTCGTCGGCGGTCTGGCCCGCGCAACCGGCGTAGAGCTTCGCGACGTCGAGGTAGGGAAGCGTCGAGGTCGACTTCGAGACCGGAGGAACCGACGACGTCAGGTGGTTCAGGACCGGCGGAAGGCCGGCCGGCGATCCGGACCAGGTGCCGATCATCGAAACCTGCGGGCCCGAGCCCGGGATGTAGCGGAAGCGGAGGCTCGTCCAGAGGTCGTGTGGCGCGGACGGGGCCCAGTCCGACCACGCCCGGAGGACGTGAGCCGCGCTGGACCAGTGCCACGACAGCGAGCAGATCGTCAGGTGCGTCAGCGGATGCGCCGCGAACGTGAACGACGTCACCACGCCGAAGTTGCCGCCGCCGCCGCCGCGCAACGCCCAGAAGAGGTCGTCGTGCCGGTTCGCGTCGCACTGCACGACCGTGCCGTCGGCGAGCACAACCGTCGCGCCCTCGAGCGAGTCGCACGTCAACCCGAACCGCCGGCCGGTGACACCTTGGCCGCCGCCCATCGTGAGCCCGGCGATGCCGACGGTGGCGCATGTGCCGCCGGGCACGACGAGACCATGCGGCGCGAGCGCGTTCGCGACCTGCATCAGTGACGCGCCCGAGCCGATCGTGGCGCGCTTCGCCGCCGTGTCGGCCGTGACCGTGTCGAGCTTGCTGACGTCGATCACGATGCCGTTGCTCAGGGAATAGCCGGCGTAGCTGTGACCCCCGGACTTCGCCGCGAACCGGAAGCCGTGGTCCCGCGCGAAGGCGATCGTGCGGGCGACGTCACGGGCTGACGCAACCTGCACGATCGCGCGCGGCCGGATGTCGTCGAACAAGGGGTCATAGGCGAGCCGGGCGGTCGGATACCTCGGTGAGCCGGGCCGGATCAGGTCGCCGTCGAGGCTCGCCGCCAGCCGGTGCCACGCCGTGCCGTTCGTCCGGGCCGTGCCGGTGGTCAGGCTCGCCGCCGGCGCCGCGCTCGACGACTCGCCGGATGCCGCGGTACATGCGGCGGCGAGGGCCGACACGCCCGGGATCGCGAACGACCATCGGGCGGCCGAGCGGAGGAAGGACCGGCGATCCACCGAGCCGATGCTACGGCGGTGGGAGGGAGAACGACGCAGCCCATGGAACGGGACTCGGGTATCGTCGCCGGGTCATGGACGCCAGCGGGCTCGACGAGCTCCTTCGTGCCGACGGGCCGTCGCGCGGCCACGCCACGGTGCGCATCGGCGAGCTGCCCGGCGGGTCCGCGATCGATGTGCCTGCCACCGTGATCCGCGGTGCGGCACCCGGATCGACCGTGTGGATCATGGCGACCCGCGACGGGGACGAGGTCCACGCGACGCTGGTGGCGATGGCGCTGCAGCGCCGGCTCGACCCCGCCGACGTCACCGGCACGGTCGTCGTGATGCCGATCGGCAACGTCCCGGGGTTCGGCGTGCTCAGCCGCGAGCATCCGCTCGCGCCGACGTACCTCGAGCACCAGATGGATGACCGCTACTTCGATCTGATCTCCGAACGCGGCGGCTCCTTCATCGACCTGCACAGCGCGGGGGTGCCGTCGGACACGGTCGACTGGACGCTCGCCGTGCAGGGTGACGAGACCGGAACGGCGATGGGGCGCGCCTACGGGTCGCCGTTCCTCTACGAGCACCGGATGGGCGACCCGGACACGGATCCAGGGCTCCTGGACGGAGCGTTGTACGTCCGCCTCTCGCGCGCGGGCGTCCCGGCGATCTTGATCGAGGCCGGCGGCGGATTGCCGCCTTCACAAGCGACGGTCGAACGCGCAACCAACGGTGTATGGAACGTCCTGCGGCTCCTCGGCTCCGTGCGAGGGCTGGTCGCGGATACCCCGGACCCGCGGATGATCCATGGCTTCAAGATCGTGACGCCCGACCACGGAGGACTCTTCATCGATGGTGTTGCGGTCGGTGCCGAGGTCTCGAGGGGCGATGTACTCGCTCGGATCATCGATCCGTTCGGCGAGGTCGTCGAGGAACTCCGCGCGCCCGTCGGCGGGGTCGTCCTTACGATCCCGGTCAATCCAGCCGTCGGCACCGGCACTTGGGCCTACGAGATCGGCTGGTAGCCGCCCGGCTCCTCGCGATGTCCGCTTCCGAGAGCCGCTCCGACCCGCCGAGCGATCGCGTGCTCGAAGCGTTCGGTCGACACGGCCGGCCGCAACCGCTTTCCGATGATCACCACGCCACGTGGCGCGTTGGCGATCTCGTCCTGAAACCCGCCGATATCTCGCACGAGCAGCTCGAGTGGCAGGCGTCGCTGCAGCGGCGGCTCCGCGATCACGACGGGTTCCGGATGCCACAAGCGGTCCGGTCACTCGACGGTCGTCTCCTCGTCGACGGGTGGTACGCGATGACGTTCCTCGAGGGACGGCACGAGCCCGCACGCTGGCCGGACATCATCGCGGTCGGCGCGGTGTTCCACGATGCCGTCGCCGACGAGCCGGTCCCTTCATTCCTCGAACAGCGACGCGATCCGTGGTCGATCGGCGATCGGGTCGCCTGGGGAGCGCAGGCGGCCGAGGACTTGCCCGAGACGAAGCACCTGGATCGACCGCTCGCAACCCTGGCTGGCCTCGATGCGCGATCGCAACTGATCCACGGCGACCTCACCGGCAACGTCTTGTTCGACGACCGGCTGCCGCCCGCGATCCTGGATCTCTCGCCGTATCACCGGCCGAGGGACTTCGCGTCCGCGATCGTGGTTGCGGACGCGTTGGTGTGGGAGGGCGCGGACGAGACCCTCGTTCGCGCGTTCCGCGCGGATCGCGACTTCCCGCAGTATCTGGTCCGAGCGCTGATCTACCGGATCGTCACCGACCGTCTCTTCAGACGGAACGAACCACTGCGTGCCGATGCTGACGATCCGTACGCGCGACCGATCGACCTCGTGGTCGCGCTGGTCGGAGGGTGATCGAGCGGGCGGTCGAACGAGTGCTACGCGAGCACCGACGGCTCGTAGGAGCGAGCGAACGCCTCTGCCGCAGGGAGCGTGAGGGGACCGCCGGCCACTCGTGCGCTCCGGAACAGCCGCAACACCTCATCGGCCGGCATCGGCTCGGCGAACAGGAAGCCCTGAGCCAGCCCGCATCCGAGATCGCGGAGGAGCTTCGCCTGCGTGACGTCCTCGACCCCCTCGCTCGTCGACACGAGACCAAGCGAGCCCGCGAGGCGCAAGATCGCGTCGACGAACGTCGGATCGGGCTCCGTTCCGATCAGCCGATCCACGAACGGCTTCGGGATCTTCAACAGCTCGATCGGGAACTCCGCGAGCCGCGACAGCGACGAGTAGCCGGTGCCGAAGTCGTCGATCGACAGCCGCACGCCCAACTCACGGAGCCGTTCCATCGCTCGGATCGCACCCTGTTCGTCCCTCACCACCGACGATTCGGTGATCTCGACCGTCAGGCGCCGCGCATCGATCCGTGAACGGGTCATCGCAACCGCCAGGTCCTGCATCAGCCGCTCGTCGGTGAGCTCACCGGGCGCGACGTTGACCCAGATCCCGAGGTTCGCGGCATCCGGGTGCGCGTCGTGCCACCCGCTCACCGCCTGCAGCGCCTGGGCCCGCACGCTCGCACCGACCTCGAAGATCAGGCCGGTCTCTTCCGCGACGCTCAAGAACTCGGCGGGCTCGAGCAACCCGCGCTCGGGGTGCTCCCACCGGGCGAGCGCCTCGAACGCCTGGATCGTCCCGTCGACAAGCGACACCACCGGCTGGAAGTGGGCCACGAACTCGCCACGTTCGGCGGCACGCTCCAGCTCGAGGGCGAGCGACTGGCGAGCGCGGATCCGATGGTGCAAGGCCGGTTCGAACAACGCGTACGGCCGGTCCTCGCTCTTCGCCGTGTACATCGCCAGGTCGGCGTTGCGAAGCAGCTCTTCGGGGGTGCGGGCATCGGGTCCGGAGACCGCGACGCCGACGCTCGCGTGCACCGCCGCCTGCTGACCCGCGGACAACGTGATGGGTGCGGTGATCACATCGATCAGACGGCGTGCGGCTCGCAACGCGCCCGCCGGCTCCGTATCGCGGACCAGGACCGCGAACTCATCGCCGCCGAGTCGCGCCGCGGTGTCCTGGGGTCGGACGGCGGCGCGGATCCGGTCGGCGACCTGCGCGAGCAACTCGTCGCCCGCCGCGTGGCCCCAGCTGTCGTTCACGACCTTGAACCGGTCGAGGTCCAGGAACAGGACCGCGTGCGCGCGACCAGGGGTCGGCTCCTTGGCGAGCGTGTCGGCGAGACGCTCGGTGAACAGCAGGCGGTTCGGCAGCTGCGTGAGCGCGTCGGTGTACGCCTGGTGATGGAGCTCTTCCTTGAGCTCGGTGACCTGGGCCAGCGATCGCTCGAGCCGTCCGTTCTCGAGCAGGACGCTCGCATGGCTCGCGAACGTCTCCAGGAGGGCGACGTCCTCGCGTGCGAACGTGCTCACGTCCCCGACCCGGTTGCCGACCAGCATGATCCCGAAGGTGCGCTGCTCACCGATGAGGGCGCACAGAAGCCCGTCGCGGAGACCGCGGGCGCCGAGGAACGCCTCGAGCGGGTGGGCCGAACGCCGGCGCGGGAGCAGGATCGGATGCGTCGAGGCAGCGATCGAGCCGACCGCGCGCTCATCGATCGCATCGAGCGTGACGCGTTGCATCAGCCGCTCGCCGTCCACGCCGCTCACGCTCCGCAGCGCGTCCTCGCCCGGCACGGGTGACAGGAGCAGGATCTCCGCGTGATCGGCGCGCAGGAGTCGCCGGGCGGCCACGAGCAGCTCGCCGACCGCGAGACCGAACTCCGGGGCGCCTTGCGTCGCTCGCATCGATTCGTAGAGGAACTCGACCCGCTCACGCTGCTCGCGCTGGTGCATGTACGCGCGGAACGAGACCCCGCAGGCGACCACCGGCAGCGCAAGCAATAGGAGCGCGACCGGATCGTGGGCGAGGAGCTCAACGACGAGCAGACCTAGGCAGCACGCGGAGAGGGCGCCGATCGTCGACACGACGAGGACCCGTCCGAGCTGTGAGGCAGAGAACAGCCCTTCCGCGACGGCGATCACCGCGGTGACGAGGAGCACACCGACGGCGTGCGCCACGACGGCCGCGAGGAGCGCCGCGAACCATGTCGTCACCCCGGTCTCGCCGCCGGAGACGATCGAACGGAACACGAGCAGCCCGAGCCCGGACGAGAGGGAGAGCTCGGCGAGGTTGAACCACACCTTGATCGGCTTCTGCCGGCGATTCACGATGATCGCGACGCCGGCGCCGACCAGTTGCGCGGCGAGCAGGCCCGCGGGCGACACGAAGAACAGCCCGAGCGTGAGCCCGATCTCGGATGCCGACAGCGTGTGCGCCTGCTTGCGGAACTGCAGATGCACCACGTAGGTCTCGGTCAGGTAGAACACGAGCGCGAGCACCGGCCAGGGCAACGTCACCTGCGCGAACGCGCTCGTGGCACCGAGCGCCGAGAAGTTGTGCACCCACACGAGGACCGACGCGGCGGTCACGAGACCGATCAGCGACACGACCCGGGCGCGGCCGGACAGCAGCTTGCGCCGCGGTGTTGGCACTGCCGTCTCGCTCATCCTCGCCTCCGTGCCCACGAAGGGATCAGTGCCACGTCGCGCCGAGCCATGCGCCGCTGCTCCAGGTGCTGGCCGACCACGTGCTCGCCGACCAGGTGTTGCCGCTCCAGGTGTGGCTGGACCAGTCGCCGCCCGACCAGGTGCTCGAGGACCACGTACTGCTGCTCCACGTATGGCTCGACCAGTCGGTGCCGGACCAGGTGTGGCTGCTCCACGTGTGCGAGTCCCACACCGTGCCGGTCCATCCGCTGCCCGACCACGTGCTGCCGTTCCACGTGCCACCCGACCACGACGACTGCGCCGCCTCGAGCTGCGCCATCGCCGTGGCGTCGAACGGCTGGCCGAAGATGTCCTGCTCGCCGATCAGCGCCACGCCGTTGTCCACCACGTGCTGGGAGCCGCGCGCCAGCTCGAGCGACCCGGTGCCGGTGGACCACGGGATCGTGTTCCACTGCTTCGGCGCGCACGGGGTCTTGGTCCGGAGCATCGCGGACATGTCGACCTCGCCCTGCCCCTGCTGCGCCGACGAGTAGCCGTTGAGCCCGCGCGTGCTGCTGAGGAACAGCTTCTTGAGCTGGCCGGGGGTGATGTCGGGGCGCTGCTGGATCGCGAGCGCGGCCTCCCCCGAGGTGAACGCGGCCGCCTCGCTGGTACCGCTGCCCCGGAACAGCCCGTCGCTCACGTAGCCGGTCGCGCCGAACGTCTGGTCGATGTACGAGCCGGGCACGCGCAGGCTGACGAGATGGCTCCCCGGGTTCACGACGTCGACATACCGGGCGTTGCTGCCGGTCGAGGAGAACGCCGCGACGGTGTCGTCCGCGGGCGACACGGTCCCTTGGGAGTCGGACGCGCCCACCGCGAAGATCTTCGGATCGAACGCGGGGTCGGCGAGGGTGCCGACCTTCGCCTGATAGCCGGCGTTTCCCGTCGCCGCGACGACGAAGATGCCCGCCTTCCACGCCTGCTCTACGGCGAACGCCAGCGGATCGACGTTGTAGGGCTGGATCGAGTCCGTGCCGAACGAGAGGTTAAGCACGCGGATGTTGAGCCCGTCGTCGTTGCGGTGCTGCACCACCCAGTCGATCGCCGCGATCACTTGCGAGACGTCGACGCTCCCATCGGATGCCCCGACCTTGACGCTGACGATGCGGGCATCCGGGGCGACGCCGAGGAAGCTGGTCTGGTCCGTGGCATAGGAACTCGGATCCGCGCCGCCTCCCCGGCCGGCGATGATCCCGGCCATGAAGGTTCCGTGCCCGTTCGCGTCGAGGTTGTGCAGGTTGTCGGCCGGCGAGTCGAGCGAGAGGTCCGGCCCGTAGACGATCTTGCCCGGATCTGCGAGCCCATCGACCGGTGTCACCCCCGTGTCGATCACCGCCACGTCGACGCCGTCGCCCGTGTAGCCGGCCTTCCACCAGTTGCGGACGCCCGTGTAGAGCGTGGTGTTGTACATCGAGTTCACGTCCGACGTCGGGTCGTACCCGGAAGCGGCGGCGGCCGGTCCACTCATCGCCACGGTCGCCGTGAGCGCCATCGCGACCGCCGCGGTGAAGGCCATCACGGCCGTGCAGATGTTCGACACGATCTGACGCCGGCGGGACCCGGTCTTGCTCGCTGCTTCGCTCACGGTGGTCCTCTCTCCTGGCAGTCCCAACGCCTCTATGGATCGGCGCCGGACCGAGAGCAGGAGTATCCGCAGAGAGCACCTCCGGGCGGAACCGGCGAACAGGGCATTCCTTGATGACCCGGGCGGGTGATTCTCGATCGACGGGGGGTGAATGTGTCTCAGCCCTCGGTCGTCCCCCGCGGTCCGTTGTTGATCCTCGAACGGCCGAACGGGTCGTGCCCGGGGTGGGACTCGAACCCACACGCCCCCGAAGGAGCCGGCGGGTTTAAGCCGCCTCCGTCTACCGGTTCCGGCACCCGGGCCTGCGGGGATGCTACCCCGGCTAGGATGCCCCGCATGCGTGGCAGGGCAACCGCGGTCGTGATCGCGGTTGCCGCCGTCCTCGCGCTCGCGATGCCCGCGACCGCCGCGAACACATTCGGCCGCGCGCGCCGGATCTCGTCGCCCGACGCGTGGAACCCGGGCAAGTCACTCGCCGCGACGTCCAACCAGCTCCTCACGATCTTCGCGTCGGATTGCCCGCCGCCATCGGGCCGTTGTGCCGACGACAACGGGCCGCGCATGGGCGTCTTCGTCCGGCGATCGCCCGCGTCGTCGCAGGCGGGAACCTGGGGCAAGCCGATCCGGATCAGCCCGTCATCGGTCCAAGCGGAGCGGCCGTCGATCGCGGCGCACGGCACGACAGTGATCGCGAGCTACGTCACGCAACGCAGCTACCTCCACTACCGGCCATCGCAGCCGCGCGTGCTGTGGATCCGCGTGAGCCTCGACCAGGGCCGGACGTGGCACAAGCCGTTCCGCGTCTCCGGGCGGACCGGCAGGGTCGACTACCCGCGGGTGGCGGTCGGCGGCGGGCGCATGTTCGCGGTGTGGACACAGGCCGACTCCGGCTCGATCCGGATGGCCACCAGCGACGACCGCGGACACCACTGGTCAACGGCGACGATCGGCGCCACGACGTCGCGGTCCTCGACCGGCGACGGGTTCCGAGGTCTCCCCGACATCGGCGTGAGTGGCGACGATGTCGCGGTCGCGTGGTTCGCATCCAGCAACGGCTCGCAGGTCGCCGTGACCTCGAACACCGGCGGGGACGACCTGTCGACGGCGACCCCTGTCGCGCTCACCGGGCCGAGCCCGAACGACGGGCAGCACTACCCGGCCGTCGCGGGCGCCGTCGGCGCCGGGGACCCGCGGGTCGCCATCGCGTACTCGACGAACACCGGCCTTGATCTCCAGATCTACGACGGCTCGACGCTGTCGGCGACGTCGACGGTCTTCACCTGGAAGGCGGTCGTCGGCGGCGCGGGCTATCTGGACGGCTACGGCCCCGCCGTCTTGCCGTTCGGCACGTCGCAGATCGCGGTCGCGATCGCGGGCTGCCGACAGAACCCCGCTGCCCAACCCTGCCGGCCGCTCGCGAAGGGCGCACGCATCGATGTGCTCTATGCGCACAGCCCCGACGACGGGACGAGCTGGGACGCGCCGCTGCGGCTCACCGACGCCGGCTCCCATCCGCCGTACCGCGTGAACGACGAGCCGTCACTCGCCGTCACCGGTTCGACCCAACGGGTGTCCTACGACCGGTACCAACGGTCGTTCAGCCAGTACGACGTCTGGATGCGTTCGTCGCGGTAACTAGCACGACCGGCGGAGGCAGAACCATCCGAACCGCGACCGGTCGATGCACGCGTGGAACGTGCCGCCGCATCCGGAACACCGATACAGGTTGCCGCCGCACAGACACCCCGTCTTGCTGATCGGTTCGCACCGGACGCGGCACGGCGGCGGCCGCACATGCGCCGACGCGCGGTCGCGGCCGAGCCCCGCGGCGATGCCCAGGCCCGTCAGGGCAACACCCGACGCACGCGTGACGAACCCGCGGCGCGTGACCTGTTCAGCCATCGTCGGTCTCCGGCAGCACCTGGATCCCCTGCGCCTCGTGGTCGAGCGCTTCGACATCTGCAAGCGTCGCCGCGCCACCTTGCGCCACGATCGCGCCGCCCTCATCGATCACGAACAGATGCGGGCTCACCTCGACCAGGAAGGCCTCGCTCACCTCGTCGCCGTGTTCGACACCGGTCCGTTGCCCGTCCCACGACGGGGGCATCGGGGCGCCGTCCTCGCGCGCGATCACGACCACGGGAGGCAAGGCGCCGGTCGCGGCGGCCTCGACCGCCGCCGGGACCACCTCGTCGCAGGCGCGGCACGACGTGTCGGCGAACAGAAGGATGTGCCGCGTGCCGGCGAGGGAGGCCGCGGCGAGCGATCCCCCGTCGCTCGTCGTGATCTGCCAGTCGGGCGCGGTCCGGCCGACGGGGAGCCCGCCCTCCAGCCTGATCGGCGAGATCGCGGCCTCGAGGTCCTCGATCCGAGCGCGCAGTCCCGCTTGCGTGCGGATCAACGCGATGAGCGCGAACCCGAGCCACAGCACCAGCGCGAACAGCACTGCGACGACGATCCACCCGAGCAGGCTCATCGCGCCGCCACGGTGAGCCCTCGGAGTTGGGCCGTCAGCTCGAGCATCGCGCGATCGAGACCGGCCCCGCGGCGTGCGACGACGTAGAGGCTGAACGCTCGGCCCTGCTCGGAGAAGAACCGCTGGACGCCGGCCCTCCCTGGCGCCTGACGCTGCACCGCACGAGGATCGAGGTCGCCGGGTCCCAGATCGGGAACCCCTTGCGGCGCGTAGAGCCCCCGGTCCGCCAACGACGGCGAGAACTCCGCGAGCGACGCGACGACCTGACCGCCGCGCAGACCGTCGGCGACATCTTCTGCGTAGGTGTTCTTCGTGAGCGGAAGCGCGAAGTTCGCGAGCCGGACGACCGGGTGGTTCTCGGCGGGCGGTGGCAGATCCGGCATCCAGATCCGGGCCTCCCATCCGTCGTGGACGGTGAGCGCGAGGCCGTGCCCGCGCAGCGTCGAGGTCATCGCGCCGCTCCCAGAAGCGCGAGCCCTGCGATGGACGCGCCGGCGGCGACGGTTAGGCGCCGTGCGGGCGCCGCGAGCCGCTGCAGCGTTCGATCGACGCCGAGCAGCTGTCCGCTCGTGCGCACGCCTGCGACGCTCAGGATCGGCAGCGCACGCGCGAGCCCGAAGGCGAGCCCGACCAGAGCACCGACCGCGGCCGACCCGCCGAGCAGCGCGGCGATCCATGTCACGTACACCAACGCGGTGGTCACCACGGTGATCACACCGAGCGCGAGTTGCGCGCCGAAGGTCACCCCCCACACCCAGCCGCGGTAGAACGCTCGCCACGCCTCGTCGACCTGGCGGTGCGTCGTCGGGAGGCGCAGGCCGGCGACACGCAGATCGAACGCGATCCCGATACCGATCGCCACACCGAGGATCGCCAGCCGCGCGTTGGCCGACAGGTCGAGCGGCGATCCGATCCATCCGAGCATCGCGCCGAGGGCCGCGCCGCCCACGGCCGACCCCATGAGATAGGCCGACACCGTGACCCCCCACCGCGATCCGCGCCCCCGCTCCCCGAGCGGAGTGATGCTTCCCAGCATCGACACGCCTCAGGGCGACCACGTCGATCGGAGGCCCGCGACGATCGCGATCGCGACGCCGAGCGCCGCGACCGCGTTCACCCGAGCTCCCGCGCGTGCGCCTCGTCGAACAGCGCGTCGGTGAGCAGCGACGACACCTGATGCCACGTCATCGCGGCGCCCTCGGATCGGAGTTCGCCGGTACGGCCGTCGACGAAGCAGAAGTACGGCGACATCTGCACCCCGAAGTCCTCCCACGCAGCGGAGGACTGGATCACGGGAACATCGGGCGGCGCGAGCTTCGCAAGACGCGATGGAGACTCGAACGCCGGATCCTTCACGACCACGACGACCCGCGTCTCGCCCGGCAACGACTCGCGCGCGGCGGGTTGCAGTCCGTCCCAGAACCCCTGGCAAGTGAGGCACCCGGTCGACAGGAACGCGAACAACGTGTTCGTCCCGGATGCTGCCGACACGACCACCTGGTCGCCGTCCAGCGTGGATCCCGCGACGTCGTGCGCGCGCGAGGCGATCCGCTTGGGAGCCGGCAGGTCCGGAGAAAGGAGAGGCCGCTCCAGTTCCTCGTGTACGTGCTCATGTTCCTCGTCGGGCCCGGGCAGCCGGCGGAGTAGCTCTGCGTGGCTGCGTAACAGCGACACCACGACGATCGCCAACAGCGCCAAGATGATCGTCTCGACGATCACCAACGAAGTGAGAACGCCGGTGCTCACAGGCACCCCGCGTTGTGGGAGCAGGTCGTCTGGTCGACCGCCGCCGAGCAGTTGCAGTCCAGGCAGTCGATCCGGCACGGGATCACGCACGTGACGAGCCGGCATTGGATCGGCGTGATCGCGCCGATGTCCGTGTTGCAGTTCCCATAGCGGAACACGACGCAGCACGTCTTGAAGTTCGAGCAGTTGTTGTCGCCGCAGTGACACCCGCCCGGACAGCTATGCCCCGGATCGATCGAACAGTCGAGGTAGTAACGCATGTTCGTCGTCCCGCACAGGTCGGCGCCACCGTAGTTGCATTGCCACCAGCCGCCGATGAACGTGTTCGGCGGGCACCCGAAGTTGTCGCCACCCGGCAACGTGCAACACAGGGCGGTATAGGAGCCACAACAGCGGCTCCCGCCGGGACAGCTACCGCACGTGCGGCGGACCACGTCGGTCGCGGTGATGGGGCGCACCGCGTACCGGATCGGCGCGGCGACCATCGCGCTCGCCACCTCTGCGACGCGCGCCGACCGACGGCGCGCGCGCGGCCGCCGCGGCTGCACGCTTCGGATCGCGGCATCGAGGACGGCGCTCATGCGTCCCCCGGCTTGATGCTCGGCCACAGGCTGGCGTGCCCTGGGGCGATCCCGGCTTCGGCGAGCTCGCGATCGGTGGTTCCGTGGTCGTGGGCGTGCGGCGTGTGCTCATGGCCGTCGTCCCCCGGCGACCACGAGCGGAACGCCGCGGGCGCGGCGGTCACGGCGATCACGGCGAGCCACCCGGCGACCAGCAACCCGAACACGATCGGCACGGCGGCCCAGCCCAGGCTCGAGATCCACGCGGTCAGACCGGGAGCCGCCGTGGTCGCGTAGGCGAATCCGGACACCCCGGCGACGAGGTTGAGCACGAGGTGCAGCCGGCTCGGTGGAACCGGCGTCGCCCCGGCGCAGCCGCACGACCCGGCGTCGGGCCGCGCGACGAGCAGGAAGCCGAGGTAGCCGGCGAAGACCAGGTACAACGCACCGAGTGCGATCGCGCCGCCGGCCGCCGGGATCACGCACGCCGAGACGCCGACCACGACCTCCACGATGCCCACGCCTCGCGCCGCACCCAGCGTTCCCGGAAGCCCCGCGTCGAGCAACGCCTGCGCGGTGGGGTCGGGACGAAAGATCTTCGTGGCGCCGGCGAGGACCAGCAGGCCGGCCGCCAGGAAGAAGACGGGTGCGAGCACGTCAGGCGTCACGACTCGGGGACGCTACCCGCGCGGCGCGCGAAGGGTCAACGCCCCAGGACCCTACGGCCTCGTATAGGTGGTCTTGACGGTCGTGTAGAACTCGACCGCGTACCGCCCCTGCTCGCGCGGGCCGCTCGAGGACCCCTTCGTCCCACCGAACGGCACGTGGTGGTCGACGCCCGCGGTCGGCAGGTTGATCGCCACGATCCCCGCCTGCAGGCCGTCCCGGAACATCGCCGCGTGCTTGAGCGACGTCGTGCAGACGCCGGCGGAGAGCCCGAACTCGGTGTCGTTCGCCAGCGCGAGGGCATGTTCTGGGTCGTTCGCCTTCACGACCGACGCGATCGGCCCGAAGATCTCCTCTCGATTGATCCGCATGTCGTTGGTGGTCCCGACGAGGAGCGTCGGCTCGAGGTAGTAGCCCTCGGTATCGCGTTCCAACTGCGCCCCGCCGAACGCACGGTCCGCGCCTTCCTTGTCGCCGATCTCGAGGTACTCGAGGTCCTGCTGGAGTTGATCGGCCGACACGACGGGGCCGATCTGAGTATCGGCGGCGAGCGCATCGCCGACCCGCAAGGCGCGCATCCGCTCGATCGTCGCGTCGACGAAGCGGTCGTGGATGCCCGCCGTCACGATCAGCCGGCTGCTCGCGGTGCACCGCTGCCCGGTCTGGAAGAACGCACCTTGGACCGCGCAGTCGACCGCCACGTCCAGGTCGGAATCGTCCAGAACGACGAGCGGGTTCTTTCCGCCCATCTCGAGCTGCGATCGGCCGAATCGCGCCGCGAGTCCCGAAGCCACGCGAGCGCCAACGGCCTGCGACCCGGTGAAGCTCACGCCGCGAACCCGCGGATCGTGCACCAGCCGCTCCCCGACCACGCTTCCAGGCCCGATCACGAGATTGCAGACGCCGGGCGGCGCCCCGGCGCGCGCGATCACATCGACCATCGACCACGCGCTGGCCGGCACCAGCTCGGCGGGCTTGAAGACCACCGTGCAGCCATACGCCAGCGCAGGCGCGACCTTCCACGCCGGGATCGCGATCGGGAAGTTCCAGGGTGTGATGATGCCAACCACGCCGAGCGGCTCGCGGAGCACATCGACGTCGACGCCCGGGCGGACGCTCCGCTGATGTTCACCCGCGATGCGAAGCGCTTCACCGGCGAAGAAGCGGAAGATCTGCGATGCCCGCTGGACCTCGCCGATCGCCTCGGCCCGCGGCTTGCCCTCCTCGCGGGCGAGCTGCTCGCCGAGCTCGTCGGCGCGTGCGGCGAGCTCGAGCCCGGCGGTCTCGAGCACGTTGCTCCGCTCCATCGGGGTCGTCGCCGCCCAGCCGGGGGCGGCGTCCGCAGCGGCGGCGATCGCGGCGTCGACCTGCGCCTCGTCGGCAACGGCGAACTCCCCCACCACGTCGGACAGATCCGACGGGCTCCGGTCGATCACCGTCGTCGCGCCCTCAACCCACTCGCCGCCGATCAGGTTGGCCTGCACGGCGCGAGCCTAGCCGGTCCGCTCCCAGGCGATCTGCCGGAACCGCCAGCGCACCGGGTCGCAGCTCCGCTCTCCCGCCGCGATCGCCTCCAGCTCGGTCGCGAGATCCGGGCGAGGACGCAGCTCACGGTTCTCCGTAAGGACCGCGAGGTTCATCGCGAAGACCCGGGCGGTCTCGGCGGGGGCGGGCGTCACCGGCGCGACCTCATCGTGGACCCGCGCGAGCCCGGGTGGGTCGGTGGCCGCGTGCAGCGCCGGCCCGACGAACAACATCCCGCCCTGGGCGCGGATGACCGCCAGCGCGACATCGTCGAGGTAGGAGCGGAACACGCCGTCGGCCTCGATCGATTCGAGATCGTCGACGAGGACCCGGCCCTCCGGGACGAGGGTCGTGGCCCAGCGTCCGATCGCGCCCGAAGGATCCGAGAGGTGGGCGGCGAGGAGACGGGCATAGATGAGCGACGGCGATCGGCATGGCAGGCCGGCGTCGACGACGTCCGCGACGACGAACCCGAGACCCGCGGTCGCGCGTGCGCGCCGAGCGAATGTGTGCGACCGATCGAGACCGACGGTCTGACCCGCACCGGTGGTTCGATGGATCAGCGCGGTGGTCAGCCCGGGCCCACAGCCAAGGTCCAGCGCCAGGGGCGGCGGCTCGGCGACCGCCGTGCGAAGGAACGCTGCGCTGGTTGGTTCGAACAAACGAGCGACCAGCTCGAGCCGGTCTCCCGCGAGCTCCGAGTCACCGTACGTGTAGCGCGGCCGCATCGGCGCGAGGGTACCCAGGAACGCTCGTGACAGACCCGACTACCATCGACGGATGCGAGACCTGCGTTCCCTGCCGAAGGTGGAGCTGCACCTTCACCTCGAGGGGAGCGCCCGGCCCGAGACCCTGCGAGAGTTCGCCGAACGCGATGGCTCCACGCTCCCCCACGGGATGCGCCCCGACGGGTGGGGGTTCGGCAACGGGCTCGATTTCATCGACAACTACCTCGAGCTCTGCCAGCTCTTCGCGACGGTCGAGGACTTCCGCCGTCTCGCCGTCGAGCTGTGCGACGACCTCGCAACGACGGGCGTGCCCTACGCCGAGGTGGTCTTCAGCCCGGGGAACCACGCCCGCAGGCTTAGCGGGGATTGGTTCGGACCGATCGAAGCGGTGCTCGACGGGCTGGCAGCAGGCGAACGGGACACCGGCGTTCGCGTCCGCCTGTGCCCCGATATCGTGCGCGACAACGGGCTGGACGACGCGCAGCGCACGCTCGAGGTCGCACTGCGATACGCGGACCACGGCGTGGTGGCGCTGAACTGCGCCGGCAGCGAACGCACGGGGGTCGAGCGGTTCGCGTGGATGTTCCGCAAGGCCGCGCGCGCCGGGCTGCGGAGCGTGCCGCACGCCGGGGAGTGGGCCGGCCCCGAGAACGTCCGCGCGACGATCGAGCACCTCCGGCCCGACCGGATCGGCCACGGGGTGCGCTCGATCGAGGATCCCGCGCTCGTCGCCGACCTCGCCGCACGACAGCTCCCTTTGGAGATCTGCCCGGTCTCCAACGTCGCGACGGGTGTATACGAGCGGATCGGGGACGTGCCGCTCCTTGCCCTGCGCGATGCCGGCGTCCCCGTCACGCTCAACAGCGACGACCCGACGATGTTCGGCGGCTGGCTCACCGACGTCTACGAGGCTGCGCGCGATGCGTGGCAGCTCAGCGATGCCGACCTCGCCGACCTCGCTCGGACCGCGGTCGACGTGAGCTTCGCCGACACGGGGAGCAAGGCCGCGCTTCGAGCCGCGATCGATGCCTGGCTCGCCGCGCCCGTTGCGCCGGCCGGGGAGCCGGCGGTACCCTGACCCACCGCTCGCATGGACCTCCTCGACACCGACCCGTTGGAGCGGCTCGCCGCTTCGATCCGCGACCGAACCGCGGTCGTCGCCGTGGTCGGGCTCGGCTACGTGGGTCTCCCGCTGCTGGTCGGCGTGCGTCAAGCGGGATTCGAGACGATCGGCCTGGACGCAGACGGGTCGAAGATCGACGCGCTCCTCGAGGGTCGTTCCTACATCGTCGACGTGCCGGGCTCGGAGATCGCGGCGCTCGATCGCACCACGTTCACCGTCGACGCCGCGGCCCTGGATCGAGCGGATGTCGTCGTGCTCTGCTTGCCGACCCCGCTCGCCGACGGCGCGCCGGATCTGTCGATGGTCGGAGCCGCCGCCGAGACCGTCGCCGCGCACCTGGGGCCCGGGATGCTCGTGATCCTCGAATCCACGACCTGGCCCGGCACCACGGAAGAGTTCCTCCGGCCGATCCTCGAGACGTCCGGCCGCACGGCGGGCGCCGACTTCGCGCTCGCGTACTCCCCCGAGCGGATCGACCCCGGGAGCAGCGGCCACCAGCTGGCCACGACGCCCAAGATCGTGAGCGGACTGACCGACCGGTGTCGCGACCTCGCGGTGTCCTTCTACGCGCCGATCGTCGGCTCGGTCGCCGTAACGTCTTCACCGCGCGACGCCGAGATGGCGAAGCTGATCGAGAACACCTACCGGCAGGTCAACATCGCGCTCGTCAACGAGCTCGCGGTGATGGCCAAGGATCTCGGGGTCGACATCTGGGAGGCGCTGCACGCGGCCGCGACCAAGCCGTTCGGCTACCAGCCGTTCTGGCCCGGACCCGGCGTCGGCGGCCACTGCATCGCGATCGACCCGACCTATCTCTCGTGGCGCGCCGGCCAGCAGCTCGGCTACCGCGTCGGGTTCATCGAGCACGCGAACGAGGTCAACAACCGGATGCCCGACTACGTCGCGACACGCGTCGCCGAGCTGCTGAACGACCGGGGCAAAGCGGTGAACGGCTCGCGCGTGCTCGGCGTCGGCGTCGCCTTCAAGGCCGGCGTCGACGACCTGCGCGGATCGCCTGCGATCGAGGTGCTCGAGCGGCTCGCGGCCAAAGGCGCCGACGTCCGGTTCCACGATCCCTTCGTCGACTCGATCACGATCGGCGGCCGCGAGCTTCGCTCGGTGCCTGCCGACCCGGAGACGCTCGCCGATACAGACGCGGTGCTCGTGCTGACCGCGCACCCGCAGATCGACGTGCACGCGATCGTCGCGGCGGCTCCGCTGGTGTTCGATGCGCGCGGCGCGACCGTCGGGATCGACGAGCCGCACGTCGAGCGGCTGTGAACGATCAGCCGCTGGGGCTCGGCGTCGGACTCGGCGTCTTGTGCGTCTCGATCGTCACCGAGTCGATATAGACGGCCTGGGTCGGCTGGCCGTCTCCGCTCTTCGGCATGAAGCCGTTGATCTGCTTAGCCACGTCCAGGCCGTCGGTGATGTGCCCGAAGATCGTGTAGTTGGGATTGCTATCCAGGTTCGCGCCCCCGGGCCCGGTGATCAGGAAGAACTGGCTCCCGCCGGTGTTCGGACCCGCGTTGGCCATCGCGACGCTGCCGGGTGTGTAGTGCTCGCCGCCCTTCAGCTCGTCGGGGATCGAGTACCCCGGTCCCCCGCTGCCGGTCCCCGTCGGGTCGCCGCCCTGCACGACGTCGATCGAGTCCACGACCCGATGGAAGAAGGTCCCGTCGAAGAACTTGTGCTCAGCCAGGAACACGAAGCTCGCGACCGTCTGCGGCGCCGCCGTCGAGTCAAGCGCGATCGTGATGTCGCCGCACGAGGTATGCAGGGTCGCCGTGTACTCGGTGTCCTTCTGTAGGACGTCGCTCGGCGAGGGCGCGTGGTCGAACTGCGGCTTGGGCGTCGACGCGTCGGCGGGCACGCTCGCCCCGCACGCGACGGTACTGGCGGGCTTTGCCTGCGCCGTCACGGTGCCGGTCTGTTTCGGGGGCTTGTTCGACGTGGGCGAGGTCGTCGCCGAGGCAGATGCCGAGGGCGTTTCGCCGGTGCCGGCCGTGGAGCTCGAGTTGTTCCGGTTCAACAGCGTGACACCCAGCGCGATGATGAGGATCCCGGCGATCGCGCCGCCGACGCTGAGCGCGATCGTGCGTCGGCGGGCGGCACGCTCCCGCTCCAGACGCCGGCGTTCGGCGCCTTTCGCAAGATGGCGTTGACGGGACTTGCTGGGCATGGCGCCACAGGCTACCCGACCCCGAGGGCGTCATAGGCGAGCCCCCACAGGATGTCGGTCTCCGAGACCAGGGCGCGCTCTATCCCGAAACGCCGCATGGTGCCGACCAGGATCGCTCCCCCCGTCACGATCACGCCACCGCGCCCCGGCGCCATCACCGGCATCGCCGAGCGCTCGGCCGCCGTCATCCGGCAGAGCTCGTCGAGCACCCGCTCGGCGTCGGCGATGCCGAGCCACGTCCGGTGGATCCGGTCTGGGTCGTCGCGCTCCAGTCCGAGCGCGATCGCCTGGAAGGTGGTCGCGGTACCCGAGACGGCGACGAACGTGCGGGCGGTGTGGATCTCGGGGACGGCGACCTCCGCCTCGTCGAGTCGCTCGGCGATCAGTCGTCGCAGCTGGTCGAGTTCGCCGGGCGCCGGCGGGTCCGTAAAGATCGCGCGTTCCGTCATCCGAACCGACCCCATCTGGGTGCTCACGCGCTGTTCGGCGAGGCCCGGCTCGCGCCCCACGACGAACTCCGTCGAGCCGCCGCCGATGTCGAGCACCAGGAACGGACCGTCCTCGGTCGGGAGCCCGAACGTGCCGCCGAGGAACGACAACCGCGCCTCCTCGGCACCATCGATCACGCATGGCTCGGTGTCGACGTGTCGCAGGACCGATGCGACGTACAGCTCGGGGTTCGACGCGTCACGGACCGCGCTCGTCGCGGTCACGTGGACGGTCGGCGCACCCAGCGCGCGTGCGCGCCGGACGTAGCGGGCCAGCACCCGTTCGTTCCGGTCGACCGCCACCGGGTCGAGCACGCCGGTCGCGTCGACGCCGGCGCCGAGCGCCGTGATCACCATGTCGTTCGCGAGCTCGACGAGCTCACCGTCGGCCGCGCGCGCCACCACGAGCAAGCGGCACGAATGGGTGCCTTGGTCGACCACCGCGATGCGCGCACCGAGCTCGTCGGCGTGGATCGGCTCCAACTCGCTCGCGACGGCCGCGCCGACGACGTCGTCGCCGCCCGCGAGATGATTCGCGTAGTGCGCGTGCAGGCATTTGATCCCTTGACGCGTGCCGCCGACGCCGCCCCACCCGCGCGCGTCCGGCATCATGCGTGCACGTTCCTCCGCGGCCTCTTCGTGCGCGCGATCGACCGCCGCACGGAACTCCGGATCGTGGTCGTACCGCTCGTTCAGCCGGCCGATCTCGCCACCGGCCTCGAGTCTCGAGACGGCGCGAACGGCGTCGGGACACGTCAGCCAGAACGTCGTCGGGAACGGATCGCCGAGCTCGTCCAGCGGCTCGTTACGGATCACGAGCGGATGCCCCACCGAGCAGCGCACGATCACCTGGAACCCGGTGGTTGGCGCGCGCCCGAGCTGCTCCCGCACGGCCTCGACGTCGGACGCGCGGTGCTCGCGCGGCATGCCGGCTACTTGCGCTTGTGCTCGGTGGCGCGCCGGAAGTCGACCTGGCGCTCCTCGCTCTGGCGCATGAACTTCTTGAGCTTCTGCTCGAACTCTTGGTCCGTACCCCGGCGGGACTGGCGCGGGGCGGGGTCCTGGAGGGCCTTGATCGACAGATCGATCTTGCCGTCGTCCTTGATCGAGGTGACCTTGACCTCGACGCTGTCCCCTTCGCGCAGGTGCTCGCGGACGTCCTTGACGTAGTTCCGGTCGATCTCGGAGATGTGGACCAGGCCCATCCGTCCGTCCTCGAGCTGCAGGAACGCGCCGTAGTTCTCGATGCGCACGACGGTCGCGGTGACCGTGGCGCCGACCTCGATAGCGATCTGGTGGTCCTCCTGTTCGCGCGGCTCGGGCTGGCCCCGAGCGAGGCGCCCAGCATGCGGGAGAGGCTGGCCCGCCGTCAATGCGTGGACGGCGTCTCGTAGCATCCAACGATGGAGGTCAGCCGCGTCGAAGGCGTCGCCGAGTACCGCGAGCTCGTGGGATCGCTGCTCGACCGAGCGCCGGCCCGGCACAACCTGATCAACGGCCTCCTCGACGTCCTTCGGCGTCGACCCGACACGTACCAGGCCTACCACCTGTGGGCGGTGCAGGAGGACGGCGACGTGGTCGCCGCGGCGATGCAGACGCCCCCGTACAACCTCGCCCTGGCCGAGCCCCTGGACGAAGGCGCGATCGCGCCGCTGGCCGCCGCGATCATCGACGCTGGCGTGCGGCTCCCAGGCGTGCTCGGCGGTCTCTCCGAGGCGAACGCGTTCGCGGCGGCCTGGATCGCGCTCGTCGGTGGCAGCACCTCCACCACCACCCGCCAGGGGATCTACGAACTCACCGAGGTCCGGCATCGCGGCGACGCCGAAGGCCGGGAGCGGGTCGCCACACACGCCGACCTCGACCTGATCATGGAGTGGCACGACGCGTTCATCGCCGAGGCGGTCCCGGAGTTCACCGGGGACCTCGAGTCGCGTGCGCGCCGAGCCCGCTCGGCGATCGAGGAGGGCGGCTACTGGCTCTGGGAGGTCGACGACCGAGCCGTCTCGATGACCGGCTCGTCGGCGGCGCCGCCCGATGGGACCCGCATCGGCCCCGTCTACACGCCACCGGCCGAGCGCGGACACGGGTACGCGACCGCTCTCGTCGCGCACGTGAGCGACGTCGCGCTCGAACGGGGACGTCGAGCGTGTTACCTCCACACCGATCTCGCGAACGCCACGTCGAACGCGATGTATCAGCGGATCGGCTACGAGCGCATGTGCGACGCGATCGACCTGCGGTTCGTGCCCCCGGACGAACCCAGCTAGTCGCAGTTCGGCGGTGTCGGCGCGTGGCCGTGCGGCACGGGCACGAACGCGATCTGGCCGGGATCGACCATCCCGAGGCACTCCCGCGCGAGCCGCTCGAGCTCGGAGGGGTCCTGCAGCTTGTTGAGCTGCTGCTGCAGGGCGGCGTTCTGCTGCTCCAGCTGCGACACCTGGTTCGACAGCTGGTTCCGCTGCGCGCGCTGTTCGAGGTAGGCGCGGGCGGGCGCGACCGCGAAGATCGCCGCCACGAACACCACGAAGCCGAGGATCGATGCGCGCGGGGTGATCCGCGCGATCCGCGATCGTTCGGTCTTCTTCCCCCGGGCCTCGGCGGGGGAAGTCGCCGTGGTCCGTGCGCTCATCGCGCGCCGCCACCTCCGGGTGATCGGTCGCGGATCAACGCGCCGCCGGCGTACCTGGCGTTCTCGCCCAGCTCCTGCTCGATCCGAAGAAGTTGGTTGTACTTCGCCGTGCGCTCGCCTCGGCTCGGCGCGCCGGCCTTCAGCTGTCCGGCGTTCGTCGCGACGGCGAGGTCGGCGATGGTCGAGTCCTCGGTCTCGCCGCTGCGATGGCTGATCACGACACCGAAGCTCGCCCCGTGCGCGAGCGACACGGCGTCGAGCGTCTCGGTGAGCGACCCGATCTGGTTGACCTTGATCAAGATCGCGTTGGCGGCGCCGTCGCGGATGCCGCGCTCCAGGCGCTCGGTGTTGGTCACGAACAGATCGTCGCCGACCAGCTGGACGCGGCCGCCGAGCTCGCGGGTGATCCCCACCCAGCCGTCCCAGTCGTCTTCGGCCAGGGCGTCTTCGATCGAGATGATCGGGAAGCGGTCGAGCAAGCCGGTCCAATAGTCGATCATGTCGTCGCTCGTGCGGGTCTCGCCCTCGAGGTGGTAGCTCCCTTCGCGGTAGAGCTCGCTCGCGGCTGGGTCCAGCGCGATCGCAACCTCATCCCCCGGCTCCAGGCCGGCGCGCTCCACCGCCTGCAGCAGCAGCTCGCACGCCTCGTCTCCGGTCGCGACGGCCGGCGCGAAGCCGCCCTCGTCGCCGACGCCGGTCGCGAGCCCTTTGTCGCGGAGCAGCCCGTGCAGCGCGTGGAAGCACTCGGCTCCCCAGCGCACCGCCTCGGCGAGCGACGCGGCACCGACCGGCACGAGCATGAACTCCTGGAGCTCGAGCTCGTTGTCGGCGTGCATCCCGCCGTTCAGCACGTTCATCATCGGCACGGGCAGAACGTGGGCGTTCGGGCCGCCGAGGTAGCGGTAGAGCGGCTGGCCGGAGCTGTCGGCCGCGGCGCGCGCCACCGCGAGCGACACGCCGAGGATCGCGTTCGCGCCGAGCGCGGCCTTCGTCGGGGTGCCGTCCAGGTCGAGCATCGCGCGATCGACGCCGCGCTGATCGAACGCGTCCATATCGGCGACCGTGTCGGCGATCGGTCCCTCGACGTTGGCGACCGCTCGTGCGACGCCCTTGCCGCCGTAGCGCGTCGGATCCGCATCGCGGAGCTCCAGCGCCTCGTGCTCGCCGGTCGAGGCGCCGCTGGGGACCGCCGCGCGTCCCATCGCGCCGTCGTCGAGCCACACGTCGACCTCCACCGTGGGGTTGCCACGGGAATCCAGGATCTGGCGTGCGGAAACCGACGCGATCGAGCTCATCGCCGGCCGATGGTACCCGACGCTTCACGCCGCACCGTGGAGCGCAAGGGTTTAGCCGCCCCGAACGCCGTCCTGCGCAGCCGCGGCCGCCTTGGCTTCCTCGTACAGGGCGAGCAGCTCGTCCTCGCCGAGCGCCTCGGGGTCGAGCCCGCGTTCGGTCGCGAGCGCGAGCGTGCGCTCCGCCCGGTCGGCGAGCCGCGTGGTCGCTCGCCGCAGCGCCGATTCGGCGTCGAGCCCGAGCTGGCGGGCGACCGCGACGACCGCGAGCAGCACGTCGCCGAGCTCATCTTCCGCCCGCCCAGGATCGTCGGCCGCGTCCTCGAGCTCGCCGACCTCTTCGCGCAGCTTGGCGAGCGCGTGCTCGCGGCTCCGCCATGTGAACCCCCACCCGGCCGCGCGCCGCTGGACCTTCGCCGCGCGCGCGAGCGCCGGCAGCGTGGCCGGGATGTCCTCGTCGACGGCCTTGCGGCCGCCGGTCTCCTCGGCCTTGAGCTTCTCCCAATTGACGAGGACCTCCTCGGACCCCGCCACGTCCACGTCGCCGAAGACGTGCGGGTGGCGATGGACGAGCTTCGCAACCAAGGCGTCCGCGACGTCGTCGATGTCCCAGCGGCCGTCGTCCGCCGCGATCTGCGCGTGGAACGTCACCTGGAGGAGCAGATCGCCGAGCTCGTCGCGGATCGCGGGATCGTCGTCGGCGTCGATCGCCTCGAGCAACTCGTGCGTCTCCTCTAAGAGGTGACGCGCAAGCGTCCGATGGTCCTGCTCCCGGTCCCACGGACAGCCGTCGGGCGCACGCAGCCGCGCCTGCACGCGGACCAGGTCGAGCAGCCCTTCGCCGCCCCGCGAGGACGGCACCGGCTCGCCGACGGCCGCGTCGGAGGTCACGGCGTGGCCGGGGCTCCGTTGACCGCGCCGCTCGGCGGCGGCTGCGTCGCGCTCGGGTCGGTGCTCGATATCCGCTCGACCTGCAACGTCGTGGGGTCGAACCGGCCGAAGCTCGGGTCGACCTGGATCTGGCCGGCCTGGCTCTGGACCCAGTCTTGGAACGCCTTCGTCGAGGCCTGCGAGACGATCTTGTCGCGCGCTTGCGCGAACGGCGTGACCTGCTTGTCGATCATGTAGATCACGTGCCACCCGTACTGGGTGTGCACCGGCTTGGAGATCTCGCCCGGCTTGAGCTTCAGCGCGGCGTCGGAGAACTCGCTCACGAGCTGGCTCGCCGGCAGGGTCAACTCGCCGCCGTTCTGCTTCGCGCTCGGGTCCGTCGACACCTTCTTCGCGAGTGCCTGGAAGTCCTGGAGCGTGGCGCCGGGCGCGGTGACCTGCTTGTAGACCTCCTCGGCCTTCGCCTTGGAGTCGACCAGGATGTGGTCGACGTGCAGCGTCGTGTAGTCGCCGATCGACTGCTGGTACTGCTGCTGCAGCTGTGCGTCGGTGAACTGCTTCTCGGCGAGCGCGTCGGCCACCTGCTGTTGGACGAGCGAGAGCCGCACGAGCTCGCGCACGTCGTCCAACGTCACACCGTTCGAGGTCAGCTGGCCGTTCAGGGTGTCGGCCCCTACGTTCTTCTGGAACGTGTCGAACGCTTGGGTGACCTTCGCGTCGTCGACGGTGATGCCGTTGTCGGCCGCGTACTGGTCGGCCAGCCGGAACAGGATCATCGCGCCAAGCGAGAACCGGTTGCAGGCGGCCTCTTGCGTGTCGGTGGCCCCGTCGGTCTGCCCGCACGGTTGTTGCTGGAGGCCCGCGACGGTGTTGAAGACGCCGGCGGTGCGGGCGAGGTCGTCGGTCGAGATCGAGGAGCCGGCGACGGTGGCGGCTGGCGGACGGGCGGTTGCCTCGGAACAGGCTGCAAGCGTGACGGCAAGGACGGCGGACAGGACGATGGGCAGCACAGAACGGCGAGAGGGACGCATCGAGTCAGTCTACGAGGCGGGCACCGCTTCGGGATCGACCGGGCCGAGCCCCGGCTCGGCCGTCTCACCCACCGCCTGCCGCAACCGGCTCTCCACCCATCGCACGAGCTCGACGCCGAACACGCGATCCGGCTTGAGATTGAGAGTGTGTGTCGCTTCGACGAACGACGCGCCGGGGATCACGGCGGACAGCCCGATCTCGACGACATCGGACAGCGTGACCGGCCGGATCCGGACCTGCTCCCGGTAGGTCGCGACCTCCTCCACGTCCAGGCGCTGCGCGGTCAGCCGCAACGATCCGATCGCGAACAACACCTCCACCGGGTCGGGCAGGGCACCGAACCGGTCGAGCGTCTCGTCGCGGATCATCGCGAGCCCGTCGTGGTCGCGCGCCATCCCGATCCGTCGGTACAGCTCGAGGCGGAGCGATTCCTGCGCGAGCCAGCCGGGGGGCACGAACGCCTTCACCGGCAGGTCGATCCGCAGCTCCTGCTCCTGCTCGACCGGCGTTCCCTGCAGCTCCTGGACCGACTCCTGCAAGATCCGCGCATACGCGTCGAACCCGACCGACGCGATGTGGCCACTCTGCTCGGCGCCGAGCAGGTTTCCGGCGCCACGGATCTCGAGGTCGCGCAGCGCGATCTTGAACCCCGAACCGAGCGCTTGGTGCTTCGAGATCGTCGCGAGGCGAAGGTGTGCCTCCTCGGTCATCTCGCGGTGCTCGGGGAAGAAGAAGTAGGCGAAGGCGCGTTCGGCCGCCCGGCCCACGCGGCCACGCAATTGGTACAGCTGCGCGAGCCCGAGCATGTCGGCCCGATCGACGACCAGCGTGTTCGCGTTCGGTACGTCCAGCCCCGACTCGATGATGGTCGTGCAGACCAGCACATCGGCATCGCGCTCCCAGAAGCGGAGCATCCGCCGCTCGAGCAGTTCTTCGTCCATCTGCCCATGCGCCACCACGATCCGCGCATCGGGAAGCAACTGCTGCAGCCGGCCGGCCTGCCGGTCGATCGTCGCAACGCGGTTATGGACCCAGAAGATCTGGCCTTCACGGAGGAGCTCGCGGCGCACCGCGCCGACCGCGAGGTCTTCGTCGAACGAGCCGACGAACGTCCGCACCGGCTGGCGGTCCTCGGGCGGCGTGTCGATCGTGCTCATCTGCCGGATCCCCGTGAGCGCCATCTCGAGCGTCCGCGGGATCGGCGTGGCGGTCATCGTCAGCACGTCGACCTGCGCGCGCAATGACTTCAAGCGCTCCTTGTGCGACACGCCGAAGCGCTGCTCCTCATCGACGACCAGCAGCCCGAGGTCGGCGAACGTCACGTCTCGCCCGAGCAGCCGATGGGTCCCGATCACGATGTCGACCTTCCCGGCGCCGAGATCGGCAAGGATCGCGTCCTGCGCATCCGGATCGACGAACCGTGACAACATCTCGACCCGCACGGGGAACGGCGCGAAGCGTTCGCGGAACGTGAGCAGGTGCTGTTCGGCGAGCAGGGTCGTCGGCACGAGCACCGCGACCTGCTTGCCCTCCATCACCGCCTTGCACGCCGCGCGCACCGCGACCTCGGTCTTGCCGAACCCGACATCGCCGCACAGCAGCCGGTCCATCGGGATCGGCTTCTCCATGTCGAGCTTGACGTCGTCGATGACCCGGAGCTGATCGGGTGTCTCGACGAACGGGAACGCGTCCTCGAGCTCGCGCTGCCACGGTGTGTCCGGACCGAACGCATGGCCCGGAACCGACATCCGAACCGTGTAGAGACGCACCAGCTCGCCGGCCATGTCGCGGACGGCGCGCTTGACCTTGGCGGTCGCGCGGGCCCAGTCGGAGCCGCCCATCCGATGCACGCGCGGCACGTCGCCGCCGATGTAGCGCGCGACCATCCCGACGGCGTCGGAAGGCACATAGAGCTTGTCGCCCTTCGCGTACTCGATCACCAGGTAGTCGCGCTCGGACCCGGCAAGCTCGCGGTGCACGATGCCCTGGTAGCGGCCGACGCCGTGGATCCGGTGGACCGCGAAGTCGCCCGGCTCGAGCTCGTCGGCGACGCTGTCGCTCCGGCGCGTCGCGAACCGGGGCGCCTCGCGCGTGAACCGGCGCGCGCCGAACAGGTCCTCCTCGGTGAGCACGGCGATCTTGCCGGGCCCGAAGACGAACCCCGCGACCAGTGGAGCCTCGACCGTCTCGATGTCGACGTCGCCGAGCACCTCGCGCGCGCGATCGAGCGACCCATGGCCGTGCGCGGCGACGACCACGCGGTAGCCGAGCGCGACGAGGTCGCGTGCCTGCCCCGCCAGCGCGCCGGGATCGCCTGCCGCGGCGCCCCAGCTGCGCAGCGACAGATCCTGCCCTTCGGTGAACGCCGACAGGTGGAGCTGGGGGCCTGTGCCCAACGCTTCATCGGGTGCACGCACGACGTGTGGACCGGGCCACGCGAGCGCCGTCGCCAACGCCTCGGCATCCTCGTGCGTCTGGCGCAGCCGCCCGAGCGAGCGGCGAGCCTCGGTGACGACGACCCACGATCCGTCGGGGAGCAGCTCTGCGGGCGTCGGCATCTCGTCCCATAGGAACGCCGCCGCCGACTCCATCCCATCGGGCAACGCGCCGTCGCCGATCCGTCCGAGGAGGTCGGCGATCCGATCGTCGCCCGCAGTGCCGGCGGCATCTCGAGCCCGTGCGCGGAGGTCGTCATCGAGCACCAACTCCCGCGCTGCGTCCACCGTGGCGCGGTCAACCCGTTCGCTCGACAGCTGGGTCGATGGAACGAACACGCGGATCGACTCGATCTCGTCGCCCCAGAACTCGAGCCGGACCGGCCGGCGGGCGTCCGCTGCGAAGACGTCGAGCACCCCGCCACGGACCGCGAACTCGCCACGCCGCTCCACGATGTCGGCGCGCTCGTATCCGAGCACGACCAGCCGGTCCGCAAGCATGTCCGGTGCCGCCTCGTCCCCGGTCGCGACCTCCAGCGGCGCAGCGGTGCCCGTGCTCGGCGCGATGCCCTGGAGGGCCGCCACGGCCGGCGCCACGACGACCAACGGGCCCGAGGCGGTCCGCAGCCGCCGCACGGCAGCGGCTCGCCGCGCGGCGATCTCCGGCGTCGGGGACAACAGCTCGTACGGGAACGCCTCCCATGCCGGCAACAGCACCGCGCCACCGGGCAGGAACGCCTCGACGTCGGCGACGAGCGCTTCAGCCTCATGAGGCCCCGGCGTCACGGCAAGCACGGGCATCTCCAGGGCGCTCGCCAGCCCCGCGACGACGAACGCGTCGCCCGTCTCGGCTTGTGCGACCAAAGGCCGCTCCCGGGACACCAGCATCCGCTCGAACGGTTCCGAACCGATCAGCGTCTCGACCAGCGATCCGAGCGACATCCGACCCCTTCCGAACAGCACCGAAAGCCCCAGCCGCGAACGGCAGGGGCATGTGCGCTCAGTCTACGGGAGGCCCGGCTGCGATCGGGGTGGGCGCGCTAGATGGCGTGGAGCCCGCGATCCGGCGTGCGGCGGTCGTCGGGCTGAGCGATCTCACCGGACTCGCGGTCGAGGTTCCGCACCGACAACCAGCGTGTGAACTCGATCGCCGACAGGGGCTTG
>Ga0207693_10000435_pt1 | contig 38107 bp, 67 predicted proteins | sample LARL81metaG_FD_184347 | JGI IMG/M metagenome (GOLD analysis project Ga0207693, IMG submission 184347) | Corn, switchgrass and miscanthus rhizosphere microbial communities from Kellogg Biological Station, Michigan, USA - LAR L8-1 metaG... | ecosystem: Host-associated > Plants > Roots >... | reverse complement strand
TAATGAAAGATAACTCACGAACGCCGTGATCGTCATTACTTCCTCACTTGCCGGCTATTGCTATATCAACGACGGCCTGGACCTCTTCCAACGTGTGGCTATCATTGAACTTGCCAACATCACTGGCGTAGTGCACGCCTACGGCATCCCTTAGCCGGCTAAGAGCCTTACCGTACTTTCGCGTATAAACCCCTCCACCCAGCACGTGCCACAGCTGTTGAAGCAGGCAGCCGCGACCATTCACGAACTCGGGGGTTTCACACGGATACGGCCGCCAATTCTCAGGCGTCAGCCTGCCCCGCAGCTCCAGAAGCAAGGTGGTGGTGACGTCTATTTCAGCTGCATCAAACGGCATGTGTCTTCTCCCTACAGGCTAGCCCAGGAACAGTGGGCCAACAGGGGAAGGTCGTAGCATGGTGCCGTCGTTGGTGCCAAACGCATCCAGCCCAACGATCTGCACCGGGCCGGAGCCCACCATCTGGGCGAAGTACAGGAAGCGCAGGCCGTAGCTGGTCAGGTTCCAGTGGCCACCACCCTGCATTACAGCGAGGGAATTGTTGTAGCTGATGCTGACCCCATTGACTGACTTGGATGCCACTAGCCCCATGTTCATGCCAGGCACGCCACCTCGTTGCACCTGCAGTTCGGACATCTTTCCTAAAGCCAACATATGGGCTACAAATAAACTTACGCCCATGCGATAATACTGCCGCCATCTGGCTGTATCTAACGATGCATTAGCGATCTGTATCCACTGTTCGAGGGCCTCATCAGTCCAGATCGAGCTATCGCGGAACTCGGGGAGTTGGTTGCGGAAGAATCGGGCATTAATATCTAGCTGGGAGGTGGCGTCTTCGTCAGGTGTTACAATGTCAACCATGGTGCCTTACCTGGTCATTAAATGCTGGGATGTTTTCGAGGAGGCTGCACACTACCGGGGGTGCCGCCAGCAGCGAGTTATGAGAGCAAGGTTCTCCCCCCTTGTGGCTCTCAAACAGGAACACACTCCAGGGCTTTGCGGCCCCGCTCCTCGAAAGCTCTTTACCTGGTGCCTGCACCTGCTCCGGGGATCGCAGTATTAATTGTCGGTGGCTTGGGGGGTGGCTGCATGTGATATTCTTTGGTGTGGCTCTCCACGATCTTCGCTAGACCATGGCCACCACCTGGGATCCCTGCGGTGCCTTGGGTTGGCCGGGCTGCTTGGGCCATTGGTCGGGCTGCTGCAGCACGGGGTTGGACACCCCCACCTAATTTGGCGACAGCTGCTACATCTGGATGTACCAGATCCTTGGTGGAGATGAATCGCTTGATCGCATCCTTGGCAGAGCCCTTGAAGTAGACCAAGCTGGGTGGAGTTTTATCTGGGCCGGCCATGGGTACACCCCAACCAGACAGGGTCTCGCCGGGTTGACCCATCTGCAGCGTGTTCTCTGCCCCATCAATATCGCGGGAGGTGGCACGGCGTTTATCAGCGAAGGCTTTTACGACTGAGCGGGCATCTTTGGTCTGGTCGTATGGCTGCCAAGTATGTGCACCGCCCTCGCGCGTACCCCAAGTGATTCCGGACTGCCACAGCTTGGGCAGCGGTTCGCCGGGGCGTACCGTGTCAAACGCCTTGGATAATTTGGGGCTGGAGCGGATGGCATCACGTATATTGCGCTTGGCGTCGTTGGTTGGCTTGCCCTTCCTATAGGCGTCCCAATTGGCGGTGGGGACGACTCCATAGGGGGTCTCGCTGTAGCCCGGGGGCAGCCTTTTATCATCGGTGTGGTCTGCTGTTGTGGGGCGTCCCATACGAGGGGCCCGGCGGAGCGTGTCGCGGGCGAGTCGGCTGAGCTTGCCCACTGCACGTACCACAGCACGATTATCGTGGGTCTCACCAATCGAGCGGATGACCGAGCGGGACGTGCTAGGCAGGCCCTCACGGGCGTTGTACGTTTGTGGGAGCTCGTCGGTGGCCTTGCGCTTGCGGGCGTCGTAGGCCGCGGCGAGGCGATCGACCACCATGCGGGCTCTGGCCGCGTCCACACCCTTGATCCGGCCCTTGTTGCGGCTAGCATAGAACACGCGCTTGCCCTTCTCCGAACCGTACTCAGAGCTCATGGCCGACATGATCTTCTGCCCCTTCGAGGTGAGCGGCATGGCCCTATTTTCTCCATTGACAAGAGCGGGCCAAATGGCCCTATACAGATCGGACGAATAATTGGAGGGACGATAATGACCAGAGAACAACTCCTGGACCGTCTTAGGCAGGCGTGCGACCAGGCGGGTGGCTCTGCTGCCTGGGCACAATCACACGAGTTATCGGCTAATTATGTGGCCGAGGTTCTTGCCGGAGAACACCAGGTGATCGGGCCGGCCTACGCGCTGTTAAAAGCCCTGGGCTTGGAGCGCGAGGCAGTTGAATAATTGGAGGGGGCCCGTGCTGATCGCGGCGTTCATCCTCGGGCTCGTAGGCACCCTCACAGGGTGCTTCTCTCTGTTCATCCTCTCGGGGGTGGCCAAAGCTATAACTAAGGGCGCCCAACGTGCGGGCATTGAATGACGGAGGAGCAATATAAATGAGTGACGACGACCTAAAGGAGTTCCGGTTCAGCCCGGATCGGACCAACGCCGGCATCCGTTACATGCTCGAACATCACGCCGAGAAGGCCTTTAAGAAAAAGGACCGGGCGCTTGCCGCGGCCTTTGCTCAGGCCGCAGGATTATATGCTGTAGCAACCGCGATGGACCATTTATTCGATAACGAGACCTTGGAGGTCGCGCTACAGCAAAACACCGACGCGCCCTTGGTAGTCAAGCTAGAGAAAGCCGATGAGTGAAAAGGAGGAAGCAGAAGAATTCGTCGCCAAAATGAACAACCTGCTAGATCAGCAAGAAGAACTACTCGACAAGCTAGCCGTCGTGGTCATGCAATATGAACAATTGGTGGCTGAGAGGGATAGCCTAACACCCGAGGAGATCACCAGCAGACTAGGCAAGCTGCACGCATTGGCGGACTCATTGGACGATATCCACAGCAAGCAGGCAGAGGAGTAAGATGGATAAGAGGATGTTCACCAAAATGGTGCAGCAGCTGCGCGACAAGCTGCATGTCACTCAGGCCCAGTTCTGCGAGAAGCTGGTCTGCAACGATCGCACGCTCAGACGCTGGATGACCGGCGAGCGCAACATCACAACCGAAGTTGAGGAGCGGCTGCGTAAGCTCTGGGATAGAGAGTTCCCAAAATGAGCCCGATCAGTGGTAGGATGGCCGGATGCTGGAAACCGTTGGCTATACCGCCGTCTCAATCAACATCGCCTTGTGCGTCTGGCTGGTGTGGCAGTGCAGACAATTATACCGCCGCTCGGCGGAGGTGGACCGCGTCCAGACCCAGGCAGAACGCAACCTAGCCAAGGGCATGGAGGCGTATGCAGAGGCAAAAGAACTTCTCACCCATACACAAGCCGTAGACCGGTTTCTTGCTGGCGTGGCGGCCGACGCAGCAACTAATTATATACTGCACAAGATGCCGGTACATCTGCCGTGGATAGACACCATGGGAGAACTACGCGTGAAGGCGACAGTTCATCGGAACCTTTGGCAGGCCGAAAGCGAAGGCTTCCCCAACGACGAGGAAACGGAGAGCGAAGAATGAAACTCGCAGGTTATGTCGCAGCTTTGGCTGTTGACTGGGTTATTTATGGCTTTGGCGAAGACGAGCAGGAGGCGAGGCATGACTGTGAGCTTAGCCTGAAGGCCTATAACATCCAGCTCGTCGAGGAAGAGACGGCAATGCCACCCCTACCAGAGGGTCCTACTTATGTCCGGCGCAGGGATATCATCGTGTTACCCGCTACCGAGGCGCTGCTACAGGCCGTCAAGGATGGCGGTGGTACTGTGGTGTGGAAGCAATGCCTCGTCGCCTGTCTACCACGAGAACTAGCCACATGAGAGCAATCCTCACCAAGGTGCTAGAAGGGATGGCGGACGATTATCGGCAGACGTGGCGATGGTTTCGCCACCCATCCAGCAAGGCACCAAGGGGTGCCTACTTCGTGTTCGGTGGCTGGCTGGTGGGGGCTATTCTTCTCACCCTGGCGGTCAGCCTATGACAGACATATTGATCGGTCTACTCATCATCGCCTCTGTGGCCTGGTTGGTCTATTTTTGCGCGGTGATCCTATAGGAGTTACGGCAGCGTAGCTCAGTGGTAGAGCAAGGACTTCATAAGTCCTGAGCCGGTGGTTCGATCCCACCCGCTGCCATAATATCCATGGGAAACAGCTTAGCCACCAGGGCCAGCGCGGTGTCGTTGTAGTACTCGCTCATAGACAGCTGAGCAGCAGAGTTTCGATGCTGTAGGTCGAGATCGCCAAGCCCGAGCTTGTCGCATATGGCTTTGAAGTCTTCCTCAAGCCACTCAAATTGCCCGAGCTCCACGTGACGATCGCCAGCGAAGTACTCCACCTGCTGCCGCATAAGCTGTTGGCCTATAATCCATTCAGCATCTTTGGGCGGGTTGGTGAGGAAGTCGATGAAGCCTTGCGGTGTAGGGCGTCGCCTTCTTCGCACATGATATGCGTAGAGTGATAACGCCCGCTGCCACGGATTACGAACAAAGACGACCACTCGATAATCGTGATACCCATTCAGAACGGAAATGGGCGAATGGATCCCATGGATCTGCACAATGTCCTGGACGCCTCGAGTGAAGGCCTCCGTAATCGATGATCCTGCGGTTCTGGGAATATGGACGAAGACAAACCGGTGCTTATGTGAGATCAGCACTTACGGCAGCGTTCCTGGCCTAATTGCTACTCCCCACACTAGCAGGTTATCCGTACCATTGCCAGTGAAGAAGTTGTTGAAGCCTTGTGCCACTTGGACTTCTGGGAAGGCCGGCACAAGGCCAAGATTGAATGTCGCCCACACACGCCACCAACCATTGCCCACACTCTGGCTACCAGTCGAGATAATCGTGGCAGATCCAGTGTGCTGTGTTAGCCCAACAAAGGAACCATCCGTTATGCTGAAGATGGCGCCGATGGTACTGGTGAAGAAGCCTGGGTCATAGGCGACAAGCACTGGGTTCAAGCTGCCGGTTCCTGCGTGGAAATAACCGGACATGGTGTTGACGCCGGTCGATCCCCCAGCAGCTGCAGTAGCAGTAATCCGGTGGCGATTATTATTCCCATCCACCGTGAGCTTCGCTGCTGTACCACCGCCCAATGGGTCAGTGCCAGCCGCTGCTGTCAGTGTAGCATTGGTCGTGCTCCACCCCGACGCTAGCCCAGCACCGGCTGGGTCTAGGTTCGGGGACGGCTCAATGCAATAATAGTAGATCTTCCCGCTAGTGAGCCCAGAGCTTAGGTTTATAGTAACTGCCGTCGTGCTGGGGGCGGAGGCCATACTCGCATTGGAAGAGGTCGAGCTGGTGTTCGGCGTGCAGACCGGCGCATAGGTATAGGCCACAGCGAATGTCAGGGTGCACGCTGTTGGCGCTCCCGTCCCCGTCGTGATGATGCCAGCGGTGTCGTCACCTGCCACAGAGGGACTACTGCCGCATGAACTCACCGATGGGGTAAAACCGCGGCTGGATACGTGGCTACCGGGATATTGCGACAATGCCGACACACCAGACACGGTGTTCGCTATATCCCCAAGGTTCGACCCCATGTGCGGCTGCACGACGCTTTGCGTGAAAGCATCAGCAAACAGATTGGTGGTATCAGTTATCGCTACATTACGTTCGTTGATGGTCGACGAGGCGCCGAGGGAGCAGCTGGTACAGGTATAGAACGGCGCACCATCAACGCCCCAGGTATTGCCAGACATCTGCACATTATCAGAGCCAAGGAAGGCTACATCGGTCGTACCACCGAAGTTAACGGCGTGCCCGGTGTTTCCAACGATGGAGGCACTGACATTGTTTAGCTTAAGGCAACCGATCTGGTCGCACATATTCCCGGTGATAGTAATCTCACCGCTGTTCTCAATGACTATACCCCAAGGGGCATCCTCGAAGCGATCGCCTACAATCTGGACAGAGGCTGCGCCGTTTAAGTAGATCGCTGACCCGGCGGAGTTACCATTTGCAACGACAACGAAGTCATTGTGCGGGCCGTACACCTCATCCGAAACAAACCCGCCGTTACTAAAATCCCCACGAATTCCGCGATCGGTCTGGCCATAGAACAGGTTATCGTGGATATGTGCCAGCTGTGAGAAGACGGCCGTATGTCCTGCGATGCTGCCATTTGAGAACCTGTCAACGCCGTATTTGCACCAGAATAGGTTATTGTGGTCGATCTCGACACTGGTTGCATTCAGCGCATTGATGTTATTGAATGTCGGACTAGAGCCGAAGTTACACCAGATATCAAGCCCGCGGATTACGTCACTATCCTGAAGCGCGAAGAACGCCTGACCCGCGGAGAATGATCCATTGTTGGGGCATTGAACGATGACCTGGCCATTGCTTTGCTGTGGCCCATTTGAGCCAGGGTTCGAGATATTGCTGGTCCCTTCGATAATCCGAAACGGGGGCACATTGATTTGCGAACAGACCTGCCAGGTGCCAGCAGCCATCTTCACCGGCTGGCGTCCAACCAAGGCATTGTTGATCGTGGTAACGTCGGCGGATGTGTTGGTGGGATAGATCACATTCCATCCCGCCATCCATTGGCTCAGCGTGTGCGAATTGCCCTGCGGCGACGTCACCGTTATTCCAGATCCTACGCCGGTCTGCGCATAGGCGCTCGATAGGACGCAGAACAACAGGAAGGCCGAGAGCAGGTATCTCTTCATGAGAGGCGGATCATCAAGAAATTGCCGTTCCTATAAATGCCTCCAACAGGCACACCGCCTGTCCCAGCAGCGGTGTCATTGTCGTAACTTGGCGAAGAAGCCAGCGTCACACTCCCGGGGAGATTGAGGTACGACACAATGACATCTTCCATTAACTGTCGCAGGCGGGCCGCAGTGATCGCCCCACTTGGCTGTCCAGATGCCAGGACGTTATCCGCCTCCGCAGTTAGGTTGAGCGTGGTTTGAACGTTTCCGGCCATCGGACTCCTTGGGAACTAAAGGAACGGTTCAAAAGCCGCGCATCCGGAGATGTTCCTCCTGGGTGAACCACGCAAGGACTGAGTACCGCACGCCAGAGCGTATTGGCGGTACTTCGTGTTTGAATGCCCGGCTGTTGGGGAACGCCACCAAGGTACCGGTCATCGGCGATATCGTCATGCCGCGCTCGGGGAACGTCAGTTCGCCACCCTGATAATCTGTACCACAGGTGTTCAGGTATAGATTGCAGGTGTGGGAGCGGTGCGGTGTGTGGTTGGGACCACCCTCATCCGTGCAGTTATCGCAATGCGGCTCACAGAAATCGCCAGGGAAACTGGCTTTCAGTATGCAGTATTCTAGATGGACGAATTGCTGGAAGACGCCGCGCACCAACTGCGTCATCTCGTCGCGGTACACCCGCAACGTGGCCAAGGCCGGTGGGTATATCGCCTCCCATGCTGGGATCTCGATACGATTATCGGCAACCTTGTTGAGATATCTTTCGGACTGCAGCTTCATCGGCCAGATCAGGTCGTCACACAGCGACGCGGACAGAAAGTCCGAGCGAACAAGAACATCGTTCATCAATCGCAGCGACCTTTCAAAGTACGACTCCTACCAAGGGATCTTGATGAGCTCGATTGCGCGTAAACCATGCGGGCGACGTGTAGCGTGCGCCACCTCGTGTGGCCTCGACTCCATGGCGAGTTACGGCAGGAAACAATATAAGGGAGCCTTGCACCGGCTGATAATATTCATTTGTCTCAGGGAAATATATCCGCCCACCTTCATAATCGCTATTAAGGTAAATGACCCCCGCCCACTCACGCCACGGTGTCGCGTTCGGGGAGCCATCTGGGTGGCGATCATCCTGATGCGGACTCATGGCCTCTGTAGTCCAGCGCACTATTTGGATGGTGTCTGGGTACATCTGTTGGCGGGCGGCTTCACTAGCGGCGATTGTCTCCCGATTGCGCCAACTCTGCATAATTCGTCGCGTCTGAATTTCGCTTTCAGGAAAGCTGGTGATGAACATCACCCGGTGGTCGAAGAACGGGTCACCGTAGACATGGGCATTAGCACACCATCTGTCATAGGCTTCAATAACTGTGCGGCATTCGTCCGGACTGGCAAACTGTGCAATCTCGATCATGCCAGGCTCCCACGTTTATCTATAGGAGCTTTCAGCCGCACCCTGTTGGTATGCGCCAAATCTGTCTTCTGCCCATCGGCATATCGGCCGACGAAATAATCCTTATCCCAAGGATCTTTGATCGCAGTCGGATCGCCTTGTGCAAGAAGATCCCGCATCCTGGTACGACGCTCACGCCAAGCATTATGCTGCGCAGAAAACTGCTGGTCGTCAGTTATGTTACGAATGACTGGCTGTACATTATCCTGCACATTGGCATGGATTACGCATATCTGCGCATAAGGCTCCCCAGCACTCCAAGCCACCCGACCAGGACGAGTGAACTTGTAGTTCATGGTGAATGTGTAGGGTAGCCAGTCGCTCTCGACGATGCCGGTCATTGGCGCCACACCATCCTTGAACTGGTTGGTGGGGCCGGTGATCAGCAAGTGGTACCCGGGCGGTGTGCGGAAGATGTAGGAAACGTCGAGCGTCAGGATGCCGGTGGCAAAATTGCTTTGAGCTTGGTAGAACGGATCACCCTTGATTATTCTGACATCAGGTAGGCCGGGACCTCCTGTCCATTCGGCTATAACGTCGCACGGCATGAGGACTTGCCACCCGTACGTATTGGCGATGGTGAGGGGCAAACACCGGTAGGCATGCCGGTTCTGGTCCATCCAGTCGCGCTCGCTCGGAGCTGGCACCAATTCTTGTGGATTATTCGTAACGGCGAGTGCTTCGAGAAGCATCAGAATCCTGTTGCGTGGGGAGGGCAGTCCAGTTATAAGGGCAGGGCGGGCCAGGGCGGTCCCCGGGCTCGCAGGTACTCTTGAAAACCCCCACTTGGGGGCAGGTTTTCGCCATCCTGCCCCCGTTTTTTCAGTAATTACGGCCCGGGCGGCGGAGTGACGACCTTATCGGCAGGAGCGCCGAGGGCCAGGGTTAGGACCTTCGCCTCATGCGACGGGCCGAGGGTCACGGTGACATCCTCAGAGACGCCGGTAAGGGTATCCACACCCGGGGTCGGATCGCCTTCAGCAGTAACCGAAATCCGCCCAGTGCCTGGCGCTACCGTCTGTACAGCCGCACTCATGCCGTCAGCAGCGACCACAACAGTCAGCACGGTCTCATCCGAACTTGCCCAGATCGGCACACCGAACAGTGGGGCAGCGACCCCAGCAGAATCAGCAGCCGAGAGCGCTACGGAGGGATAGAATTGGTCAGTCGTTAGTGTAGCCATTGACATTACTCCTTAGGTTTATCCGCAGCAGCCCCTAGCCCGACACTTAAACGGCTGGCCTCTTGCGAGAACACACCAACCGCCGCCTGCAGATCGGCTGCCTCACCCTGCAGTTCGGTAAACTGAGAATTAACGATCGTGACTTTTGGTAGTGATGGGTAACCATCCTCTTCCAACGCAGTGCGTGCCGTGAGCGTAGAATCCAAGTTGTTTATTACTGCTTGGATGAGACCACGGCGCCTCTCACGCTTCTGCACCACATCAGAAAGCTCGGCGTGCAGTTCGTCAGAGATCGATACATTGAGCAGATCATGCATACCGCGGATCTGCGGTGCGAGTACTTCGAGCGCCGCACTGAGTTCAGCGCGCAGCTCGGGATTTACGTCGTCCGCCATGATTATTTCCTCGTGGGATAAAGACGTGGTAGTGCCCGAGGCTGTCGCGCGAGAGACAGCTACCCGAGCCGAAGTACCCCAGCTCTTCTAGGTCGGCGAGCTTCTCCTGCGCCTTAGCCTGGCGTTCCTCTGGCGTTTCGTCGCGCGTCTGTCGGCAGCTCAGACAGCCACAACCTCTATTACGCATGGGGGTTCTCGTCGGAGATTTGGTCGAAATCTAACTTCAACTGCTCCAGCTGGCGCTCGGTGAGCTTTTCCAGCCGTATCATGCGATTATGCGCGTGCTCGTTAGCCCGGATTAATTCATCCAGCTTTAAGTTTATCTCGAGCGTGTCGCGGTTTTGGGTGTTTTGCAGCAGGAAGATCATGAGGTACGTGGCGATAGTCGTGCCGGTATTGATCAAGAGCTGCCAGGTATCGGAGTAATTGAAGATCGGGCCGGTGATGCCCCAGACAATAACTATCGTAACTCCGATAGCGAAGGAGCGTGCGTGGCCTAGCTGCGTCGCACAGAAGCGAGCAACCCGACCGAACCAAGCGTCCACCATTGCATATGAACTCCTCCCCGCTTCAGAAAAGAACGGCGGTCATGCAATCCAAGCAAGGCATGACCGCCAAGTTTGAACTAGGGAGGAAACGTCAACCAGTGTAACCGACTGGTCAGCGGGTGTGCGGCCGCGAGACCCTCACACGACGGACAGGACTAGTCGTCCTGAATTTCGTCCAGCTTGTTCGCTACCATGCGGGCAAACAGAGTTGGAGATAACCCCTCTTGCGAGAAGTGGGTATAGAGATCCTGGTGTTCAATCAGAACTTGATGGATCGCTTCCGCTAGGTTTACCTGATTGGTCTGCACTGCTGGCGAGAACCATCGGATTAACCCCTTTATCGAAGTAGCAGATTGCATCACCAAACTTTGGGCCTGAGATGGAAGGGAGAATAGGAAGAGTGCGTATGTATGGAGGAATTTCGCCATTTCTGCGCGGGTAACCATTCGGGCTGGTGTGATTGGTCTGTTGCGGCTCTGGTTTCGTCTGCGGTTTCTTCGATTTGGGCGGCTTCGATCCCGTACCCAATTCAGTGGCCCGCCTGCCTACTGTGGACTTGCTCACGCCCATGATCTCGGCAATGCTAGCAACGCTATGTCCGGCCAGTTCGACCAGCTCGGCATCACGAGCAGGAAACTGTGCAGGAATTCGCTTGACCTCGTAGCCCATTTTGGCCAGGCGCTTGCGGACGGAGTCGTTGCTGATCCTGATCTGCTTATTGCGCAAGCGCCGACCGATGTCCGCAACGGAGGCTGTCGGTTCGGCTTCTTTGATCTCTCGTATCTTTGGGTCGGCGACCGTATAATCAACCCGATGCACGGCGTTGTCCCAGTGGTTCGCGGAGGGGCTGACGGAGCGGCTGTGGGGCCGCCTTAACGGGTGGTGCCGGAGTTGCTGGCAGGGAACCTGGGCGGTAGTCGGCCAGCCCTAGCGCCTCATTCTGAGCCCGCACCTTCTGTTGCATGACAGCAGCCTGTTTCGCCTCCTCGCGCTTTGCGTCTTCGCGCTGCTGGAAGGCTGCATCCTCAGCCCTGTGCATGCGCTCCTCGAGCTTGGCGCGGGCATCTTCCGGCGTACCCACTTTCGGCGGAACTTTAATCGGGCTGTCGGTGTGGGCCATGACCCAAGGGTTCTTCAGGAACTTCTCGGGCACCGGATCTCCCGGATCGAAGAGCTCCTGCTCCTCATAGGAGGTGCCGCTATAATGGCACTTATGTAAGAAGGTCGGCATCGTCATCCTCTTTCGCTAGCCAGCCGTTGCCTAGACCGTCACTGGCGATCTCACCCAATTGGCGAAACGCGCCGTAACATGCAACGTCTGCTGTGTCCTCGTCACCGAGGCGCATATCCTTCAGGCGCTGGTCTGCCGTGCGCCCCAACCGCTCGATCAGCTCCAGGGCTCGCTGCATGCGCTTGAATTGTACGTCGTGTGGAATTTCTGGCAGGCGCCAGGTCTCGAGCGCGCGGTAGAAGCGCATAATCGTGTCGATCGCCTGCTCGGTGTCCTTGGCTACCTGGAGTAGTTTGGGGTTTAGGGCTAGAAGCGGAATTAGCGAGTCGAGCACATTATTCAATGTGTCGATCACCAAGCTCGCCTGTACCTTCAGGGCTTCGGTCGTTTTTTCCATGGGCAAACCCTCCTGCACGGAAGGCTACGCCCAGAGATTTGCGCCTGAAAAGTGGGCGCTGTGAGTTATCCACTCAATCCACAAGGTTATCTTCCCACCACTTGGATGTCAATCGAGTAGACCTGCCAGCCCGCAGCATTCACCAGCCGTGAGTCGGTCGACAGTTGGTGGGTAACGCGGGAGGAGACAGCGGCAGCGGACGAGATGCCGACGTAGGTCTCGTCTAGAATCACGTCCCCATGGACGTCAAGGAACTCGACCAGCCAGTCCACGGCTTACGTCAAGTAGCCGCCGAAGTTGCGGAGATACTGAGCCACCAAGAGCCAGTCTGACTCATCGGCGTCGCTGACCGCAGCAACGGCCTTGGCATTGACTACTACGATTGCAGCAGCCACCGAACCCGCAGCGGTCTTCGCGGCCTGCGCGGCAGCAACCAGGGGAAGTACGCTCATGATCCATGTCCTTCAGTTATTATTCCCCCGCTTGTAGCCAGACCCTTGCTTCAGGGTCTGATAGCCTCAGCAGCAGGTCCAATCCCTGCGGATCTATCACGTGCGATCGTAGCAGCGCAAAACCGAGGGACGCAAGCAGGCGTACCCGGTCCGTGTCCGTCAGCAGCGCCATACTGGGCTCACTCATGCGCAGTTTATCAACGCACTCCGTGATTGCATCGGGAATGATGTTCATAGGCACGACGATAGCGGAAGTCAGGTGGGAGGGGAAGCCCCTCCGCCCTGCTAGTTAGCCGATTCCGTCAAGATAATATAGGCTCTCACCGTAGACCCGCTCTACCACGCCGAGACGGCCGTAGTAGGTCACGATCTGGAACAGGTTGCGGTACTCGAGCGGGGTCCGCTGCAGGGGCACCAGCGGGAAGCGCACGCGATTCCGCTCCTTGGTGTACACCATCAGCCGATCGCTAGACGCCGCACCCCGGCCTGTTAGCCACTTCACCGGCTGGATGTTCAGCGGCTTGCCGTACGCCGCGTTGCTCAGCGAGTTATTGCGCAGGAACTCGAGAATACTAACATTTCCCGCGCTCGAGACCTTCTGGCTGACCAGATAACCGAACTCGACGGGAGGTACCCGCAGCTCGGTAGGCATCAGCGCCCAGCCAGCGTTGGTCCAGCACTGCGTCAGTGCGTAGTTAACATCGGCCAGGATCGCATCCGGGGTTTTATCGACCCACTTCAGCGACGTTGAATTGCCGGTAGGCGAGGAAGCACCTGCCTGCGCAGCATTTGTGCTGGACACCGGCTGATCCGTTGCCGCACAGCCCTGGGCCGTCGTGGCATTTGCCAAACCGACCTGACCAAGTGTAGAGTCCCCAATGTACACCTGCTCGTCGATGTCCATCTGGTATTTTATTTTGAGGCCATCGTATTTTTGTACATCTATTGGGCGGCCCAGCTTCTGAGCACTTGCCAATTCTGGGAGCGTATACTTCACCTCAAGCGCCCATAGGTACAAAGGATGCGTAGTCTTACCAATATCGAGAGCGATACCAGTTATCTGATTCGCGTCCTTGGAGAGCCACGCCTTACCTGACGGCACGATACCACCAGCTGATGCAAAGCTGCTGTTGGTGAAGCTTGAAACTTCATCAGCAATCGTCACATCCTCTCTTAGGTCAATATCCCTGCCCCAAGTAACGGACGCTAATGGATCATGTAATTCCTGGTCCAACCTCTCCAATTCACCAATTAAAAATGCACCTGTACTATCCTTAGTAAAGGTGAATTCATCGAACGTCATAAATGAGTCCGTCGTGAAATGACGGCGACGCTCGGGCTGGGTACCTTCCTTGTACCCCTTCATCCAATCGATAACCTGTCCATTATCGTAGCGGATCAGGTTACCCTGCACACGCGGATCGCTGTGGCCGGGCAGGATCAGATTCGGGGACAATGCACTTGATCCCCGATAGGCGAGACGATTGCTCATAAGTACTCCTGTATCCCCCTGGGGATCGTTACTGCTTAGATGTTGAAAGCGATTTCAACAAAATTGCTGGTATCCGCCGGACCCATGAAGATCGCGTTCGGGAGCGCGATAGCACTGGTCGACGTCGCCGCAGCAATCCCACCAATCACCGGATTATTTGCATCCGTCGTGGTGGTGTAGATATACACCTGTCCGCCCTTGGCCGCGGCTGTCACGCCACCAAGCTTGAGCAGCATGTATCCACTGCGCAGAATGTCGACGATGCCTGAGGCCGGTGGCGTCGATGTACCGAGCTGATCCTGGCTAGCTCCAGTGGGGAACGGGCGGACCAAGAAGCCGTAGATCGCCGTATCCGCGGTGGATGCAACGCGCATATTACCGACGTTGCCGCCAGTATTATCTACGACCATCGCGAGGCCGTACTGGCTCGGGGCACCAGTGGTACCAGCCGGGGTAACAATCTGCGCCTCGATCTTCGCGCTATTAATACGATTGACCTCGCCGGGAATGCCGGCAGGCATGCGATAACTGAAAGCGACCACTATAGTACTCCTTTCTACTTATCTTCAGTGAAGCGACGAACGCGCTGCGGGGTTGTCCGCGGCGGTCCCGCCCGTGGCCGGTCTGGCTCCGGCCCGGGCCTCGCCGTTTGCGGCAAGTCGCCTTGGTAGAGGCCGCGCGACTCCTTGGGGTATTCAGGCGGGACTACATCACCGCCATGCGCATGCACGACGCGATGCGCCCGCGCCGCAGTATCTTCAGGAGCACTTTCCACGCTGGCGTCCATTTCTGAATAATCGACGCCAGGTGAGTCAGGCTCTTGAATTGCGGGACCGGCTGGTAGATTCTGGCGGTGGCCATAATGTACCTCCGGTGCAGGCGGGGTTTGGATCGGACCACCTGGCTCTAGTTCGGCGGTATGCCGCTCCTCCTGATTAACTTCGGGAGCGGACTGCGGTTCGGCTACGCGGTTAAGTCCCTCGGAGCCGAACGTTGCGGGGTTGTCTTCCGGCATTCTAAATTAACGTCCCGACTGTTTCGCCCAAAATTCCGCATTTTTGGTATTCAAGGCGCGGAGCTGTGCCTGTAGGGTGCGATCGGTGTTGAACCCAATAGACGGGCTGTAATTAACGCCGTCACCGACATGCGAGGTGGCGAGGTTGGAACGCTTCTGACGTACTAGCTCTGCGGCACCATTAAACACCGCGGAAACCGCATCGCACGACATCTGTGCGACGTTGCCGCCGCTAGCGACCTGACGTACTGCCGCAGCCGTATCGTCTTCCTGCAGGGCTTCATTGAGTACACGACGACGGAACTTGCACATCGCATCCATCGTGCGGGTCACACCCAACTTGGAATCCATCGTCGGGTACTTGATGCCGGGTGCCAGAAGTTCGGCCTTGGAGACCATCTCCTGCCACGGACCACGCAGCGCTGCCGCGTCGCCAACCGCCACACGACGACGATCGGTGATTGCGACGTTCTCTTTGCTGGAGGCGTCACTCGGCTCGTCTGTTGGGGGCGGTGCTGGCTCGTCGTCGAGCGCACGGGTCCGCTTGGCGTCACGCATAATGCCGCGGTCTGCCTCTGGCCTCTGCTCTGTTGGTTCTCCACCAGGAGCACCAACCGCCTGTTCAGCCTGCTGGGCTTCCTGCGGATCCTCGCCTTCCTCGCCCTGGGCAAGAATGGCGACTGCACGCTCAAGCGCACTGACCCGCTGCTCGAGATCGCCGCCACCGCCTTCAGCACCAGCCATAGCACCAGCACCACCGGCGCTAGCACCACCACCAGCAGGATCACCCTCAGGGGCATCAGCACCGTGCAGATGGACATGTACGCCACCGCCACCCATATCATCGCGTGAAAAGCGATCGCTGGTGGGGCTTTCTTTTTCGGCGCCATAATTCTCAACCGGCGCGGTAACTTGAGCGAAGCCGCCGCTTTCGTTTGCGCCAGAAATAACATCGCCGAGCATCGTAGCGACGCGCTGCAGCTCTTCTACGAGCACTGCATCGAACGAGGGTGTACCTCGAGCCGCCAGAATACGATCGAAACTTGATTTAATAAGGGTGTCGCCGACAGATGCGCGGCGACGGGCTTGTCCAGCCATCTCTTTGTCTCCTATATGACATGAAGGTCCGCATCTACCGCGGTCTACCAAAGCAACATGGTTTCCAATGATCCCGTGTTGTCTTCCTTCTCCTGGGGAAAGCTCTTCGTACTCAGCGTCGTAGCCTGCGCTGACCTCCCGTTTTCCTTGTCGTACATCGCGGATGGCGACCTCATCTTGAATGAGTAGATCCGCATAAAGAAAATCGTTATTAGTTAGTAAGCCGTCACCACGCCGCGGATTTAGGGTGACCCCGATGGCGTAGTTGCGCCAATTATGTGGGTTGACCTTCTCGGGTGGGTGATCGTTGGTTACTGGCTTGCCAGCAAAGGAAGCTACCGCTACAGGTGAGAAGACCTCGTCTTCGTCGCGATAGATTCTAATAATTCCGTCGCGATCGGCAGTGACCGGCACCTCACCATCGGAGTACAGCATTGGGCCGGTTCTTGCGATCGGCACCTCTTTACACAATAGAAACCCATCAGGGGTCAGCGACTGCGTCGCCCCCAGCTGTTCTGATGTGTAGAATCGGATAACGGGATCGGGCATTGACCTGGAAGCGCGAGCCGCGCTAGAGGGAGGGGAAGATGAAGCTGGGGCGGGAATAATGCAGAAGCGGGTATCGCGTCAGTTCCTGGCCTGCCGTGTCTGCGGGGCGTGCTTTCTTGCCGACCACAAAGGTCGACTCACCTGCTCATGGCACTGTGCAGGCGTCTGGCGCAGCCAGAAATATCGGTCAGACAGACTCCAGCATGAAGCTGTACGAGCTGAGAGTGGCAACGCTGGCAGCCGTGTTGGTGAAGCCGAGCGTGAACCCGGAATAGCCCTTCCCGTCATTACAATCGAGCGCTAGCGCCGTGTTGGCTACCGCAGTCGCGGTCACCGCCGCGCCGATCGAACTCTGGCAGCTGGGATCGACGAAGCGGTTCAGCGCCATAATAATCGGCTGAGTAGCTTTGAGACCCCAAGTCACGTGCTGCAGGCCGAGGCAGTCAACCGGCCCCGAGGTCCAGCTCGCACCCGCACCGAGGGCGACCGGCATGCCCAACTCTGATAACGGGAAGCTGAGCCTGGACACGCCAGAAGGCAGCACCTGCACGCCATAGGTCACTTGACCATAAGCTTTCGGCTGGCGCACGTCGTACACCTGGCTGCTCATAGCTATCTGCGGTGCAAAGCCGAGCGTCATCCGCCCATTCACGATGCCCGCCGTGGTCAACTGACTGGAAGCCACAGCATTTACTGCTATGCTCGCCCTAGTAGCCATCGGCCGCGGCGATGATGCTCTAGCCACCGGCTGCATGGCGAAGGTGACCCTGCTAGTCATCCTCGCCAACGGTGCCAGAGTCGCGTCAGTCCAAGCCGTAGCTCGGACAACAAAAAGGTTCGGGACGTTGATTAGTGCCAGTACGAACGGCAACGGCATGTTAACAGTCCTCCGCCATCACGGCACTATTAGCCTCACCTTGCAGGTTTCTGAGCGCCTGGATCACCACGCGCATGCGGGCGCTGTCACGGGCACGGCGCAGCGTGGTGGACAGCTCATCCACCGCCTGGTTGATATTGTTAATGCTGCGCTCGTCGCCGTAAGTCGGATCGCGCGCGGCAGATTTCTTCTTCGGCTCAAAAGCCATAATGGGTCCAATCAAGCCGCTATCGGATAGCGGTCAGGAATTATCGGAATTGCGAAGCATCGACAGTTCCAAATCTGTCCGGCGTGGTACGGGCCAACGCCAGGCCCATCAGGGCTTGGTGGCGCGTCCCAGGCGATCGTCTGGCCGTTCATCTTCCGATGCGACTCTCGTACCCGAGCGTCCCGCACCGTTGACCAGATGTAATGCGTACCACCAACATGGGTCGCTCGGGTCTGCGTCAGCAGGCTGGAGACCCGGGCAGTCTCTGTGCGCGCGATCAGTGTCGCCTTATTGCGGGACACCTGGCCCTGATCCATAATAACCTTGATCAGGTCACCATAGCGTTCACCGCCATAGAGGTTACCGACCGCGATCTCGTGCACACGCTTGGCGGCCTGCTCAGGAATCGATTTAATGAGGCTTACTTGTTCGGCCAGGGCGCGTTGTAGTAACTCACCCGTCGGAGCGGTTTGTATTTCTTGCTGCAGCGCCCTAGACATCGTCTTGGCGTACGTGGCCCACGCTGCCTGATCCCGGCGGGCGACCTCGACCACAAACCTTAGCGCGACTGACTGTGCCCAGGGATCTAGTATCGCCGAATAGCGATCCAGCATAGATGCCAGGCCAGCGAGATCATGCGGCGCGGTATATCCGCCCAGCACCTGTTGAATTTCGGTTTCGTCGTGATGTCCCTCGACATACGATCGCACCATATTTTCGATATTGCGGGCTAGTTGGCGGAGGCGGCGGCCATAATCCCGTTCGGCATTGCGTACCCGCCGGAAGGCCTCGAGGTCTTGATAGCGACGTTGCCATTCCGGCATTTCATACGGCGGAACTGCCATCAGTGGGCCACAAAGTGCGGTTCGTGGTGCTCAGCATTCCAGAACAGGCCTACATCGTCGCGGTGCGCAAACAGAATATTCCTGACGAAGTGCCCGGTAATATTCACGGTCGGCGGCAGCCACTTAGGGAACGCGGCGTTGGCGTAGATTAGGAAGGTATCATAGCCGTACATATACATATGCCGGCGCAACTCACTCTGTGATGACCCCAACCGCATCAGACACGGATCGTTCAGCTCAATAATTATGAACGGCGTCATGTGGTTGAAAAGCAGGTTGCGCGCACCCTTGAAGATCAGATGTTCCGAGCCTTCGGCATCAATCTTGATCAGCTTCGGCGGCGGCTTACCGGCAGTCAATTCGTCTAGCGTGGTGGCCTGGATCGATGAAACCGTTGCAGCAAATTCGGTGTCCGCAGGACTCTCTGGGTTCCATACACAATTGAACCAAGCACCCTCACGGGCCTCGCAGAACGTCACCTCACGGACCTTGTCCGATAACGGCCGCTCGACCACCTCTACATTGGTGAATTCGTTGACCTTAATATTGTTCTTCAGCGAACCTAGGCAGTTGGTACCTGGCTCGACTGCGACTACCCGCCCCGTTGGACCGACGATAGATGCGGCGATCGTAGTAAAATAACCGATGTTAGCCCCTACATCGATCGCGGTATCACCCGGTGCGAGGAACCGGAAGAACAGCTGCATAACTTCGGGCTCGTAGGGGCAGTTCTGATCGAAGAAGTGCAGCAACCGGCCTTCGCAGTCTACTTCGCGGTCAAGCTCTAGCACAATCTCATGGCCCTCTAGGACCATTGTGTACCGTTGTCTCATGCCTACCGTACCACTACCCAGAAACTTATAACGAGTACGATCGACATCCACACCGGGAGTGTAGCCAGTGCTATCCCCAGATAGAACAACGGCGGGGACTCTTGGGGCGGAGCGCGGCGTGGCGGCTCTTCCCAACGCTCAGTAGGGCCATCAAACATATAATTGCCTATGGAAGGGGGGCGCTGCCGTTCGATTTTTCCGGCGGCGGGCCGTTCAGCTCGGCGATCGTACGGCTGAAATCCGCGAAACTCATGCGCTTGATCGGACCAACACTATCTTCGCCGAACTCGGTCTTGAAGGCCTGTACCGCTTCGTCGCGCGCACTGTACTGCACCTGCGCGTGCCAATTACCGGTGTCTCGGTTCTCGATCAGCCAACAGGCCTGCGACTCTTCATCTGCGCCGACCGACATCTTGAACCCCTCCGGGAGGCTGTCACCGACCAGATGGGCGTAGCGTTTGCCGACCTCCTCACGCGTACGCGGCATGCGGAGGTTGCTAAAGTGCGAGTCTAGATCCTCGCGCGTGTTCAAGCCGCTCGGGTGCGGCGCTAGGGACGGCTGGTGCGGCTTGGGCGGCTCTGGCAGTCCTTCAGGACCACCCGCGCCTTCGTGCGGCCCTCCCGCCATCGGTGCCTCCGCGCCGCCACCCATCTCGGTAGCCAACGGAGGCGCCGCCACGGCGTCGGCAATTTCTTCATCCGTGATGTTCGACCAGATGCCGGTGATCTTGGACGACTGCCGCAGCTCCTTCAGGGCCGAGCCACTGGACACGATGCCCGCAGCTTGCGCGGCAATAACCGCCTGAGTAAGCTGCGCAGCGATGCCCGATTTCTCGGTATCAGCCAGCTGCCACAGCGGGGCAAATTCAAAATTAAAGCCGTCCGGCAGTCCTTCGCCGGTGAGGCTACGGTACGACAGGTCGAGCAACAGCCGCACCGGGCGACGCAGTCGCGTTTCCTGGGCGCTATTCAGAAAATCGTAGTAATTACGGATGTCGGAATCACCGGTCGCATTCAAGCCGGCCGGGGACTGTCCGAACAGACGTACCAACGGGATCTGCGCTGCGCCAGAGAGCTGCTGCGCCATTTGAATTAATACGTCGGAGAGGCCGCCAAACGCGTAGCTCTGGGTTTCGAATTCATCAGTAGAGTCCAGTAGCGTGATGCCTTCATTGGCCTGCATCAACCGCATATTCTGGATCTGCTGGGTGACCGCGCTGTAGGCTTCGCCACCAAAGGCAATTAACTCACGCAGCTTCTCGATTTTAAGCACCCGCAGGTGGGCGCGGTAGACCAGTTGCGCGGTTCCTGCCGTTGCGCTATCAAACGCTAGCAGCCGATCGAAGCAGGGTTCTAGTACACTGAGACCCCAATAATTCTCGGCCATGCGCTGCCAGTATGGAAGCTCTACTCCGTCGAAACGAATACACCGCGTATAATGCACCTTCATGTGCGGGACGGTGCGAGCGTCAGAGACGACTTCGTAGTACTTGGGGTAGCCGTAGTCCTTGCCGAACTCTTTAACTGGATCCTCAAGATGCGGCCAGATCATCCAGCGGTCAAGTACCAACAAGCCCTTGAACTGTCCCTTGCCGACCGTCTTGATATCGAGTGGCGTGTCGGTGCGTTGGCCGTCGATCATTATGACCGCGATGCAGCCACCAAATAACCGGGACCACTTCAGGGTCTCGGTCAGCCGCTGCCAGAGCAGCAGGTCTTCCATGTAGTCATCGAGCCGATCCATGATATCCGGCGCCATGTCGGATTCAATATTGATCCGCTCGCGCGTCATATCCTCGGCCGGGGCGTCGACGATAACTTTGACCAGCCAGCTGCCCCGATACATGTACTCGAGCTGGGTATGGTTCCGGGTGATCGGGTTGAAGCCGTAGGTGCCGCCACTAGAGAGGTTGGCAGCGCCTACCCCAACCGAGGCGGCGAAGTTCTGGTACGAGTCACGGGTCCAAGCCTTCCCGCCCGCGGGTACGCGGATCCGGGGCTTGGTGCCACCACCAGCTGAGGTCGGCCTACGCGCCATTATCTATAAGAGATCCTTATGCTGCGCCGCACGGCGGCAGCGGGCTACCGTTGGTTTCTTGCGAAACAATAAATAATCCGATAATTATCGCTCAAAGTGCGGGTTTGGCGCATTTTGACCTTGCGCGGGTGGCCCCACTGTGCGCTAGTGTGGATAATTAACGATCACAACTAATACGGAAGAGGTAGCCAGAGGGCCGCCCATATATAACATATGTTACCACCAAGCGTTCACGCATTCGCCGCCCTGAAGCGAGCCTGCCAGTCACGGAAGACTGGCGATAAGAAGCTTGAGAGGTTGTTCCGCCGCGCCATCACCTTGCAGGAGGTCGGCGAGTACCAAGACGCTATGGTGGTCGCGAAGCAGATTGCCACCCACATGGAGCGCCTGATAGCTGCAGGAGGAACGATCGACCAGGCCGTACAGGCGCTGCATAAAACTCTGCAAGAAGAACTGGCAAAGCGCAACTCCAAGGTTACCGTTACAATCACCGTGGAGGGCGGGACACCGCAGCAGGACGCCAAGCTTGCGTCTCAGGTGACTCGCACTGTCCAGAAGGCGGTCAACCCTACGTCCGTCAAGGTGGAGCGGGCACTGAACGGAGAGGACCACGTCCTCGGTCGTTCTGGGCCCCTAGCACGCCGGGCGATCACAGTGGTCAGCGGGGCGGCCATGTTGCTTGTCTCCCTCTCGATCCCCGTCGTGGGCGAGCGGGTAACAAGCCTAGCCGCCGGCTTCCGCTGTGTCAAGACCCCGGTTCCGGTCGGCTTTGTGCTGCCGTACTGCCCCAAGAGGCATGCGCATTAATTATCCCACACCCGGTTGTCTGCCGCCCCAGCCTTCTGCTATTATACGGCGTCAGAACATAACAGAGGTGAAAGGGACGAACCGGTGTCGACCCCGCTCGATCTCGAACTAACCAGCCTGGACGCGCTGAAGGCAATTATCGGCCAAGTGTTCGGCGGGCTGATCAGAGACAGCAACAGGCTAGAGGAGTTAATGGAGCTAGCCAGCGTCGCCGACCACGATCACGAGGCGCTCGTCGATGACCTCACGATCATCTTGCGGCGGCTGCGCCGTGGCCTGGCCAGCCTGGCCGGCTTTCTACGGGCGGCCGACGTGCTGATCGATATGGCCAAAAACGGCGATGGAGAACATTTCGCCGATCCAGAACGGGCGCGCGAAGTCGCGCGTCTCATCCTGGAGGTTCTGCTAAACCCTGACGGGCATTCGCCACCGCCCAGCAACAACAACAACCGGCGCAATAACAACCGAAAGAATAAAAAACATCGGCCGCTCACTGCTGAGCAGCCTAGAAACGCCAAACGAAGCAATGGCGAAACTGGGTAAGATCCCTTCCCGCTTCGCCCGACGTCCTTTAAGGGAGTCAAAAAATGCGCTCACCCGGCCCTGGCGTTGTAACTTACGCCCATCTACAGCGCAGCCTTCGTGCGCTCTTTGCCAACAATGAGGCGATGGCGGAGGCGATACAACGGGTAATTTTACTGCGAGGCCAAGGCAAATTCGACGCGGCGAAGGAGATCGAAGAGGAGCTCGTTACGCACATCGCCAAAGACCGAGAGCTTATGGCAAAAGTGAAACAAGCACTCCGCGCCCATTACACCTTCTTGCGCCAGATCATCCTTCCCGCCACAGGTCGGAGAATCGCCCGGCAGGAGCCGCGGAACGACGATCCGGTGCGCCGACTGGCAGAGATTACCATTGCCGCTGCCCGCACCCCACGGCGCCGCAGGGTCAGCTCCACCACGTCTGATTCTGAGCCGAAGCAAGATTAAACGTTGAGCCGATGTTGATCGGCCCGCTGGTCTGGCTGCCTGCGTTGTTGTGGTACGTCAGACCGTTAAAGCCGATGAGCGAATGGACATTGCTACCGCCATCGTACACCGCCCAAAACGGGCCGATATAGCCGGTCGAGCTGCCTGTGCGGCTGGTGTTACCGGTGATAATAACGCCGTCGCAGGCTTGTAGATAAAGGTGCGAGTCATCGGTCACGCCAGGAGAGCCTACCTGGCCTTGGCCTGACCGGTTAAACGAGCAGCCAGTTATCGTTGAGCCGGAGACCGCGTGGAACTTAATCGCGTTCTTGCCGGAATTATCGATCACCGTGGTAGCCAGCAAGATGCCGCTTGGGCCGTCCGCGGTAATGCCGTAATTGGTCGATTGCTCGATCCGCGTGTTGGACATCCGCAGCGAGTTGTTGCTGCTGGTCATGACCACGCCACTGCCGCAGTTGGTGATGTACGAGCTCTCGACCGTGACTTGATGGGCATTCAAGATACCCGCCGTGCCACAGTCGTGGATCCGACACAGCTCGATGGAGGAGCCGCCATCTGCCCCCGCGAACAGCACGCCGCTTGACCCGCCGAATAACGTACAGTCCTCCAACCGGTTATAACCGGCGCTGGAGTAGACACACGGCTGACTGCCGGAGCCGTCAATCGTCACACCACGAAGAGCGCTCCAGGCGTCCAGCGTGACGCCCGGGGCGGTACCAGAACTCGCGCTGATCACACTACCACCGGTCAGGAAGCCGCTTCCGGTGGTCGAGCCAGGCGCTTGGCCCATGATGGATACGCCGCTTGGTACCTCAAGCGAGGACACCAGGCTGACACCGAGCGGGGCGATGACGCAGGCCGATGCATTGAACGCAGCGTTGAAGGCGCTGGTCCAGGCGGACGTATCGTCGGTTGCTCCGTCAGCCCGCACACCATAGGCGGGATCCCCCGCATAGATGTAGCCGCCAGCCGACAGCAGCTTGGCGACTGTATATGCATATGTGTTGCCGGTACTAGCCCCGTTCCAACCATGCGTAATCGGCACGGCATCGCCGAGAAACGGCGCACCCCCGGTGGTGGGAAGTTGGCTGATTGTTTCCGACAATTATTGCCCTCGGGGTCCACGACGCACCGGCTTGCTGGGCGCGGCTAAGGATTCAGTTTTCAGGTTCTTCGGACCCTTCGGCTTGGCCTTCTTGCCGCCGCCCTTACTTTTCTTTCCCATATTTCCCTACCAATGACGCCACCCCGGGCCAGCGACGACACCGAGGACAACCACAACAATTACAACGAGCAGGATCAGGCCGATAATTCCGCCTCCGCCCAAGCCAGGGCCGCCACCGCCGCCACCATAGTAGCCGCCGCGATAGCCGCCATATCCCAAGCCGCCGAACAACAGCACGACGATCAGGATAATAACTAGCAGGCTCATCTTACCGCCTCACCTCAGTGTTCGGTAGCCCGGCCCTACGCCGCCCATGCACGAAATCAAGTCGTAGCAAATCCACAAGATAAATATTATTACGATAGCGACGATGATGATGTTGATCACCCGCAGCACCAACTCGCCTGCGACGCCGAGCATATTGAGTAGATAGGGCAACAGCAGGCGCATGATCGCCACGACGGCACAGACGATAACCAGCCATATCAGCAGCTGGATTAACCATCCAAAGGAAAAGCACATCGTGGTCGGGCTCCCGTTAGTAGGCGGTTGTAGCTACCGCTGTCGGCCAGATCAGGTGGGCGAAGCCACCGATCACCGGAATGAGCATTTGCAGGCCAAGCATAACCGCGGGGCCGGGCGGGGGCAGCGGCAGCGCCGCCAGCGCCATAGTGACCGTCGACAGGTCATCGAGAATGCGCTGCACGATCGGCTTGGCTACAGTAGCATTGTTCTCCGACTGCTGAAGAGCGGCGAGTCCAGTGTGGACATCAGCGATGGCGGCAGTGATCTTCGATTGTACACCCGCGGGTGTGCCAACAGCCCCAGCAATGACCGGCTCTAGCTCTTCTAGGTGGTCGATCGCTGTACCAATGAGGATAATAACTGTAGCGGGAGTCATGCTTTTTCCTTATCTGTTTGGCCGTACTAGCCGCAGCCATACGCCAAGACCGCCTCGCATCTGAATGAGGCCATCGAGGGCATAACGGGCGGCATCCGGGCCGTGGTTGTTCTTGTCGAGCGGGATTGGCAGTACTTCCGGTGGGTCTTTCTTATCGTCGACTTTCCAGCTGTACAGTCGGAAGTCGCGGGCGATATTTGGACACCGGGTCTCGTGGATATAAATCTTGCGGAAGCCGCGCAGGTGGCTGATGCCGTCCTCTACGCTGCCCTGCCACTTCTCCGCCGCAGCTACGTTGAGGCCCTGGCGGCACAAATAACTAATGGTTTCCGGGCGGGCAGCATCGGCCTTGATCGGCCATTTGCGGTAGTCATGATCGAGATGGCGATCAAAGAACTCCACCATTTCATCGATCTCGACGCGGGTGCCGTAGGCCTCGCGATCGATCATTAAATCCTCACCCTTGCCGTCCTGGCAGGGCCGGATCCAGCATCGCAGCAGGCAGGTCGGGTCGTTGGCGTAGCCGAAGTCGAGGCCGTGATAGAGTTGCGTCTTGTACGGCGGCTCGTCGAACGTCTCGACCACAAACTTGCGGTAGAACACCGCCGCCTCGGTGATCTTCCTGGTCTCGCCTTCGAACACCCAGTCATAATTCTCTGGGTCGTTCGCCAGCATATACAGGCGTAGTTCTTCGAGTTCGGGCGGAAACGCTGGATTATCGCGCCACGAGGTCTTGCGAACGATCGCACTTGGTGGGATGGGCTTGTCGTTCGGCCCGCGGTCCACCTTGAACATGCGATAAATCGCGTCGTCTTCGCTGTCTGGATTGAAGCTGATCCAGATCTCGGAGCCTGGGCCACGGATCGTGGGGTCCAAGATCATCCAGGAGTCAGAGGTGACGCTGTGCGCCTCTTCAATCCAACAGCGGGTCACGCCTTCCAGTGAACGGATTTCGTTGATGGAGCGGGCGAGACCCTTAAAGATAAATTCGCTGCCGGTCAGGATGCAGCGAATGGTGTTCTGCGTGATCTCGAACCACGGGTCTAGGCCCAGGTCGAAGATCTGTCGCTGAATAACTCGGTGTACAGAGTCGGCAATCGAGTTCTGAAACTGCCGAGTACATAATATTAAATGCTTATCGGAGAGTGCCTGCGCGACCAGCGCGCGGGCGATCGACCATGACTTGCCGCTGCCGCGTCCACCAAAGTACACTTTGTAGCGGATGCGGGAGCCGTCCTGCGTATGGGTACGAAACAGATCGAAATACGCGGGGGGGACGCGGAGGGCGGTCTGACTCAGCTCACGGTTAGACACAGCCTAAGACGACCATCACGGGGTCGGCGGAGCTGGCGGGGATACGGCGTCCGCAGCGTCAGACATCGTCTGCGCATCGGCGTTGAGCTGGTCAACAACGGCCTGCATCGCGGCGGGATCGTTAGCCGCGATTGCTGCCGCAAGCTGTGCCGATATGTCCTGAAGCTGTGCCGTCTGCTGCTGCAGTACCGCCACGATACGATCCTCGACCGTCTTTTCGTTCGCAACAGCCGCAGTGATGTCGTCAAGCGTCGCCATGTTCCGTTCTTCCTTTGCTAGGATCGCGTCCAGCTTGGCGGAAAGCGCGCTGATGGACGCATGCAGCGCATTAAGTTTGGCGCCGAGGGACACCCCCTGCGCCTGAACGGCTACCAGGCCTGCCTCAATAGACTGGAGAGAGGCTTGGTCAGGCCAGGGCCAATGCATCACGTCTTCTCTTCGTTCGGCCCTTCTAGGGCCTGGAGAACAAGGGTCGGCGGCAGGAGTTTTTCTCCACCAGCGCCGGTCAGCTCCTGCTGTGTACGCTCTACCCATTGGGTACGAGCGCGGTTTGTCAGCCAAAACTTCTGCGCACCCACATCTGGCGCGATGTACTTCACCTGGGTGCTGATGGAGCCGTCCTCAGATACCCGCTCCTCCTTGACGTAGAAGCCGGTAGCGCGTTGAAACAGCGCATTGGCGACCTTGGCATCTGCCATCAGGTCGCCCTCTTGCCACGCCGCGTCAAACTCCGGGTGCACCTGGCGCCAATAACGAATAGTATTATCGACAACCCCGAAGCGCTCGGCGATCAGTTTGACCGGCGCCGACAGCAGCCTCAGCCAGTAGACCTCTTCGGCGAAGCGTGGTTGGTACGAGTCGTTGCGTGCGCCGCCATTGGCCTTCCGCTGCGCCTGGACGTATTCCGGCTCGCGGATATGCATCGGGGGCGGCTTACCGTTACCATTATGGTAAGATTTCCGTATAGCAGGCATCGTTACTCTTCAATTCGCTCCAGGGCGGAGATATCAAACTGCACCTCTACTCGCCCTTGCATGATGTCTAATAATAGCGCAACGCGGCGGTTGCGCGCCCAAGTACAGATCCCAACTGACTGCTGTCCCTTAATATTAGCGAAGGGGCCGGTAATAACTCTGACCTGGCAGCCTGGGTGGATAACACGCTCGTTAAGCTCGGGCTCAAACGAGGTGCATTCCATCAGGGTCTCGACCATGCCGTTGGGGATGGCGGTCGGGACGATGAGTTCGCGCTCTACATCGAAGGTGGAGAGCAACTTCTTGACGCCCGGGGTGTGGCAGATTGGCGACCAGATGTCGTTTTCGACGTCGAAGTAGGCGAAAATGTAGGGACCGAACAGCGGGCTGAGAATCTGCCGATCGACACCGTAGTACCGGCGGCGTATGGTCTCGGTCGGGACGAAGGTCTCGATGCCGAGCTGTTCGATGTTTGTTCGGGCGAACGCTACCCGTCGATAGTAGTGTTCGGTAAGCGAGGAGAAGGGCTGCGCCTCGACGCAGTACCATCGCGGTCCAGACAGCGCAGCGACCCTCCCAGCAAAGCGGGGCCTAGCGCCGCACTCGATGACGTTTGCACGTCAGCGAGGGCCTAGAAGCCCCGATTCGCGGGCGCGCTCAGGTCGCGCACACGCGTAACCCTATATACGCGCAGATTCCGCGGGACAACTACTTTATCTAGAGGGCAGGCAAAAAAAGTTACGCCTTAGGCATTACCAGACCCGTTCGGCCGCAGGATGCTGCTAATCTTCTCGCCGATCGGCGTCTGCGCCAGCGACTCCAGCGCCGCACCGAGCTGGGTGGCGCCCTTCGGGGTCATCAGATCCATCACCGACTTAACACCGTCCATTGGCTGACCGGTGGTAGCGACGACCTTGACGTCGGCCTTCCCCAGCGCCGCAGCCGCCTCGATACCAACCGCCTGACCAGCCTCGATCTCCTTCAGCCGCAGCAGATACTGCTGGTACCCCTGGTTCTCGCCGATCTCCTTGGCCAGAGCGATCTGCGAGTTGACCGGCGCCATCAGCACCGCCTGCTCGGCAGCTCCCTCCGCGGCGCCGGTAAGCTGCCTAGCCTCCGCCGCCATCCTTTGGCTCTCGAGCTGGCCCTGCGCCTCGGCAATCTGCCGCTGACGCGACGCCTCTGCGGCAATGATGGTGACCTGTTTCGCCTGTTCAGCAGCGACCACTTGCGCGTCACGGGTGATTTCCGCCTGCCGTACCGTTTCGACCTGCTGCACGGCCATGTTGTTCTGCGCCGTCTTGGCCTCTTCCACAGCAACCTCCTGCGCGGCCTGCTGGCGACGGATGCCGACGAGCTGCTCACGTTCCGCGGTGCGGATCCCGACTATTTCCTCCTGCTGTTGCGCGCGAACCAGTACCGTCTGGTTGGCCTCAATCTCCGCGACCTTGGCGATCTGCATATTATCCGCGACCTCGACACGGCTCTGTCGTTCGATGAGCGATGACTTCTTAGCCATAATATTGGCGATCACCTTGCTGTTTTCGGCGTCGCGGATGTCCATCAACTCGATGGCCTTCACCGTATCCACGCCCCACTGGGTCAGCTGCTTGGACACCTCCTCCGTGAACCGCTCCCCGAACTGACTGCGGCCCTCTAGGATCTCCTCGATTTCCGAGGAGGCCAGGATCGCCCGCATCGCGCCTTTCAGGATCCCCTCCAACTGGTCCTTCAGGTCGTCCTCGTCGTTGACGCGCGATGACGCAGTAGAGAAGTCAGTGATTCGGAAAAACCCGAGGACGTCCAACAGGAACGGCACGCGGCCCTTATCGTAGGCTGGATAATCGGCCAGCCGCAACGAGAACACCGAGGACGGCAGGGTGGTCACCCGAACACCATAGTGCGGGATCCAGGCCGGCCAGTGATAATAGACGTTGCCGCCCTGTTGATCCTTGCCATAACTGAGGGTTTTTGCCGCATGCTGGACGACGTGCACGTCGTTGGTCGGCACCACGATGCGGAACCTCGAGCACGCCACGCAGAGCACAGTTATTCCAACCGCTGCTACGACAAACGGGACTAACGCTTCAAACATTATATGCATCCTTCGTCGGTGGGGTCGGCGGCGTGTTCTCGGTGATGTCCTCGCTCTCTCTGCAGGCAGCGATCACCAGCGCGGCGACACCAACAAGTACCAGGAGGCAGATACCAGTCATTTTGGGTCTCCTTTCTGCTTGACAGGGCTACAATATGATACCTATACTACACCCCTGTCAACAGCGAATTTCGAGGTTTGTAGATCAGCCGTGTCACACAGGGAGAAGACCCTCGAAGGGATGCGCAAGGCGGCAGCAAAGGGCCGTCGTCCCGGCCCCCCGCAGAAGGTATCGGATGCAGAGATAATAGCAGCAATCCCGCTGGGCACCATGGCTGGTGCCAAGACGGTCGGGCTGACCAAGCAACAGTTTATTCGTCGCAGACGGCGGTTGGAGAAGCAGGATGACCAATAACTCAATGACTATTGCTGACGCCCTGCGTCGGCAAGCTGAGGCAGAAACCATTCTGCCGGAGCACACGTTGATGCTGGCGGCGGCTGACGAGCTCGAACGCCTGCACAACATAGAACACTGCGCCCGCTACTTGGTCAACTCCAACGCCTGGGTTGGCGACACAGAGGGCATCAAGGCCAACCTGTATCTGGCTACACTAAAGGAACTTCTGAATGGCCAATAACCCCACCGCACCCGAGATGGATTTGCGCGATTGGTTCGCCGGATTGGCGATGACCTCCATTCGAACTGCGCGTGGCGGGTTCGATGAACGGGTAGCGCAGGAGGCGTACGAAATGGCAGATGCCATGCTGAAGGCGCGAGAGGTTAACCAATGGAAGCTTCGATGAAAACCAAATCCCACAGAACCTTTCATCGGATTGGGTATCGAGATGCTATGGATCATAAGCAAATGAGCGAATGTAGCTTTGAGGACCCGACGGACTGGGAGGCGTACATGGCCGGCTGGCGCCAGTGCCACGAAGACGGCGATCGCATCGTTATCGACACAGTAGTAGTGTGGGAATCACCATGAAGCAGTACAGAGCCAAAGGGGTTATTGAAGTCCGCCCCTACGTCGAGGGGGAGGATCTGGCTGGCGTTACTATTATGTCAGGCCTCGGCCGTCCGCTGGAATCGCCGACGCCAGGCGACGTTATTGCTCGCGTGGTGAATAAACCCCAAGCCCAGTGGTTCATGTCAGCTGCATGCCTTAACAAATTCTATGAGCCCATTCCCGAGCCTCCTGCCGAAAGCTTGCCCCTCCCGCCCCAGTACCTCTTAGCAGCTGCGACGCAGCCCGATAGGTCGCTGGCGCTAGACGACTTTTCTAGTTATGAGGACTACGGCTGGGTCCGATGGTCTGTCGGAGCGTCCAAGATCGAACTTGACGGCGAGTACACAGCCGACGAGCTGCGGGCCCTTGCCGAATACATGGACAGGAACACCGCCCATGAGTAATACGCGAATAATGAACTACGAAGCCTGCCCAAAACACCCTGAACTATTATTGCCGGTGGCCACCGGTGACTCTAGTCAGCATCTCTGCCCTATTTGCGGCCAAGACGCCCGACGCGCAACCTACGCCGAGCAGAAAGCCAACCCTACCGGGGGGCTGATGAAGATCCCGCGTCCTCCTCCGGTACGGTTTTGAGCTTCTCTAGCCGATACCGCTCAAAGTCACTGCAGATACGCACGACGAGCACCCAAGCAAGCAACACGATCGCGGCAGCAAGCCACGGCAGAAGGCCGATTGGTACGGGCACCTCTATCTCCCATTAGGCTGTATCCATTTCGGGCTGATGGTGTACACTGGCGGGTCGGTCCAGCGCAGTTCCGTCTCGTATCTGTCGGGCGGTCGCTTGTTCTCCGCTCTGGTGGCCGCCTGCGAGATGTACATCGGCGCCGATTGAAGCGGTGTTAGGAGCGCCACCCCATGCGCCTGGCAAAGCCTGGCGAGGTCGCGCGCGAAGCGATCCGCCTCGGCCTTTCCGAAGGCGCCGGGCGAAAGCCGCCCGACGCTTCCGATGCCTCCGTTACTGCTGTCCATAGCGCGTCTTGTAGGTGTGACGCTCAAGCGCGGTCTGCTGGACATCAGCCAGGTGCCCAGCGAACCCCGCACACATGTTCAAAAATTTCGAATTGATCTGCCAAGTGTACTTGATGTTGTTGAGCAGCATCTCCGCGGTGAGCTTCATCAGGTCATCCGCAGGCTCCGGCGGGGTGTTCGAGATGTCCGACATCCGACCTCCTGTGTTGGGGTAGCGGCGGGGTTCTAGCCCAGCGGCATCAGGCGCCACAAGAACGCCGTTTAGTTATCCCTCAGTTATCCCCAACATTCTGCGCGAGGCGGCAGGTGGCGTACCCCCTGATGTGAGCCTCGCGCCATTCCTGGTTGATCTTGCTTCTTTTTTTCAGACACGAGGCCAGGTCGAAGCGGGTGGTCGGACGATAAATATCCTGAACTCCGTCCGGCCAAATAATTGAAGCGTTGATCACCCAGGGGTCCGCCGGCTGCGGCGCTTCGGGTGGGCCGGACAACGTAACCCAAGCCCCGGCGGAGAAGAGCAGGGCAGGAAGGATAAGCTTGAGGCCGTACCACATCGCTACCCACCCAAGCTAAATCCGGCGGGTCGGAGCCAATGGAACCACCGACCCAACCGGACCTCGCTCAGCGAAGCCAGAGCGAACGGCAATGTGATAATTATAGGGGTGCGCTGTCAAGCAGAATCTGGGTTGCGCCGGCACTAGCCCTTGCTAATAATAGATGCGGCTGTGGCAAGCCGTAACGTATGGGAAAGGAAACGTCAATGGGACTCTTCATCGGTACAAAGGCGGACGATATCATTGGCCCAGGAGGTCTGTCACCTAACGTCCTCGCCGAGCCCCCCGGGACCGTACCCGGCGACGAGAATGACATAATTTACGGCGGCGATGGCAACGACCTCATCTCGGGTGCAGGCGGCGACGACGTCATCTCCGGCGACAATGGCAACGACACTATTTTCGGTAACCAGGGAAATGACATAATATTCGGCGGCGAGGGCAACGACAACCTCAACGGCAATCGTGGCAATGACACGTTATTCGGCGGCAACGGCAACGACATACTGAACGGCGGCATGGACGCCGATACCCTGACCGGCGGGGCCGGTGCAGACATTTTCGTCCTGACTTCGCTGAATGCCTCGCTGGTCACCGGGTTCGATACGATCACCGATTTCACGTCAGGTACAGATCATATCAAAATCGGTCACACGATCCCCCCAGGAGCTCTTAATACGGGCAACCCCGCGGCCGCCCCGTTCGTAATAGATGGTACCGATGACTTGGCAGCCGACCTTGCGACCCTACTGGGACCTGCCAAGCTGTTGGCCAACGGGGCCGCTCAGGTGACGATCAACGGCGGCGCCGATGCGGGAAGTTACGTGGTCATCAACAATACGACTGCTGGTTACGACCCAGGCACCGATGGAGTTATACGACTGCTGGGCACCCCTGTACTGACGAATACGGACTTCATCGCATAGGCAACTGATGGAACCGACCATTGACGCCGTAGCCCGATTTATTGTCCCCTATGGGGCGCGCCAGGACTTCACCCAGGCGTTGGCTGAGGCGTTACATGGTCGGCCCGTCAAGGCAGCCGCGTACCCCAATCCTTTTCCGCCGCGCCTCGGCCTGCTGTTCAAGGCAGGGACACCTCCCATCTGCTTAGAGTGCTCGGCCTTACGCTACGGCGATACCCTCAGAATTAGCGTGTTTTTGTGCATACGCACACGGGCGGCGGTCGATCTTCTGACCGTTATTCCGGGGGGCTGCGCGCGCTACATATATCCAGCTACCACCGATATCGACCAAATCGCCCAGGACGTTGCGGGCCGGTTCTGGGAAACGATGCGCTTGGATGTTAACGGGCCCAGCAAAGGAGGTCATGCGCATGCATGTTGAACAAACATTACCGGAACAATTCCGGGTAGTCCGCCGTCCAGTACCTATACACATCGGCGGCATGGGCAGTCCGTTCGCCTATGGCAATGCTTCCAGTCCGTTCGCCTATGGAGGGACTGGCAGCCCGTTCGGATATGGAGGGACTGGCGGTCCATTCGCCTATGGCGGCACTGGCGGTCCGTTCGCTTATGGCAGCCAGGGGGGTCCGTTCGCTTATGGCAGCGGAGCTGGGCCTTTCACGCAATAACTAAGTAGCGAGGGCGCCATGGAGCCGCTGGTCACGTTCTTTCGCGTACTACCCGCCGGCAGCCCATGGCGCCAGCCTGATCATGGCAAACCTCGCCGCGCCAGGCCGGAAGGAACCGGCATGATGCCGTTCCGGCAGGCGCAGTATTGCGAGCCGTCACGCCAGGCGTCCCAATTTGGTTACTACATATTTCTGCCGATGTCGTTCAGCGTGCGATGGCATGGCGGCCACGAATACGACGTCTCGTTCGATGACGAAGTTACTTGGTACCACCTGACTGAGCTCGCCTTCCCTGGCAGCTTTGCTGCTTGGGATGCCGTGGCGCCCGAGAACTGCAAAGGCTTTTGCCCTAACTTTATCAGCACCACCACCGAAGAGGGCATGCTGCAGATCTGGCCCGGATGGTTCGCGAAGACCCACCCAGGCTATTCGCTGTGGGTCATGCCGCCAGTAAACGTCGGGGCCAACCCGATGACCCACATGCTCGAGGGCATTATAGACACAGATAACTGGTTCGGTCCTTTGTTCGCCAACGTCCGGCTGACCGCCACCGGCCGCAATATTAAGTTTGACGCGCAGCGCGCGCCGTTCATGCAAGTTGTACCGATTGACCGCTCAGCGTATAGCTCGAAGTTCCTCGACGACTTTGCGGTCAAGGACGGGATACCGGAGGAGCTCTGGCCCGCCTATTATGAGACACTGATCAGACGGCACGTGCACCAAGGGGAGCCTGGGTTCGACCGCGCTGGTCAATATGCGGTACAAGCTCGCCGACGCGCCAAGCAGGATGAATAATTGGCGCGGGCCCGCCTTGATGGTGGGCCAGCAAGCCTGTTTCGCCGTTGAGACCTCCGCAATCCATTGGTTCGGTCACTCGCTGTCAGTAACGCAGCTGGCCCTGCTGCGAGCATTCGGTGGCTTGTTGCTGGTGGCCTGTCTGTTACCGCGGGCTGGACTCGCGGTGCTGCGAACCAATCAGTTGAAACTGCAGATAGGCCGGGGGCTGGTAGGCGTCGGCTACCTGGTCGTGCTGGTGTTCTCGCTCGCCAACCTGCCCTTAGCGGACGCCAGCGCGCTTTCCTACACGGTGGCGCTGTACATTCCGGTGTTCGGTTACTGGATCCTGAAGGAGCGCTTTACCTGGGAGGTCGGAGTCGCTGCGATAATCGGCTTCGTTGGGGCGCTGGTGCTGATCAAGCCATCGCTGTCCTTCGTCAGCGTCGTCTATCTCATCGTGCTGGTCGGCACGTCACTGAACGCGCTGTCCTATGTGCTGAATCGCCATCTGCAGCAGCTAGATCGCTCAGAGACGGTGATGTTCTACACCAACGCGATTGGCTGCTTGGCGTTCGCCCCGGCGCTCGTGCAGCCATGGCCGTCAGATGCAGCAAGCGTAGCAATGATGCTGCCAATCCTGGTCCTGGGCCCACTCGGCATGTTTGTCGGTATCATAGCGGTACGAATTCATCCAAATATCGCTTCGTTGGCCCCCTACACGTACACCCGGCTGATCCCCATCGGGTTCATTGCGCCGCTGCTGTTTGGGGAGCCCTTGACGGCACGGTTAATTATTGGGTCACTGTTAATTGTGACTGCATGCCTCCTCGCATCGAGCCCATCCAGCCGGACACGATAATTCTGGCTTGCCGCCTCGCAAGGGCATCGGTAATATCATTGGCACAGCCAGCGCTCTTTTCATAGGACGGCCTGTCCCCAAGGGGCGTCGGTTGGGCACTGAGTTCGGTAGGGAAGCCAGAGACGGGGCTCAGTGCCACCCTTTCCCAGCAAAAGGAGGAAGATACACCAACGAGAGCAGCTCAGACAACTAGGGGAAATGTAATGCGCACACACAGAACGGCCCTGATGGCTGGGGCGTCACTCGCTATCCTCACACTCGTGGCAGGTCCTCAGGTACTGGCAGACACTCCAACGAAAGGTCCTCCTTCTGCCAAAAGTTCTCCTTTAGACACCAATATCTACAAGAGACCCGCCACTCCAGGCGACCAAGACGTAAACGCAGGCAACAACACAGGTGAGAGTAAGGGGCAGTACAACCGCCCTATAGGCGCCCAAGGCCTGCAAATAGACGTGGTGGATGTTCTCCTGAAGAATACCAGCGCCACGTTAGGCACTGGACCTAGCAGCGAAACAGGCATCGCCGTCAATCCGAAAAATCCCAACGAAATTGTCATCACCGCATTCGAGTTTAATGTCTCATGGGCGCAGGATTCAGCGAGTGTGTTCTACAGCGCTGACGGAGGCAAAACCTGGAGCGAACCACGACCCATCAATCGGCCTCCAGGAGAGTCAGCGACAGGGCTTGATAGTTGTCCGTGCGATCAAACGCTCGACTTCTCCAAAACCAGGCTACTAACAGGCGCCTTTCTCACTGCTGATGATGAGATATTTACCGCCTCCACGTCGCATCCTGTAAAGGGACCGTTCGCCTATGATGGTCCTACCAACCCAGTGCGGGGCGCTGACCAGCCATGGATGCTGGTGAACACCAGTCCACAAAGTCCTGTACTGCTGGCTTCTGTGGAATTAGTGGATGATCCTGTGGAATTATTGAAAAAGGAGTCCAGTGAACGCGTCTACACTGCGTACGACGACTTCTCCGGTATTGATAATAATACCAGCACCACGGTCGGCATGCTGGTAGCGGCGGCTGAGGAGAGTGCCGATCCTCTGGCGTTCACCGTACACCAGTCAGGGGTCAGCTTCGGGGCGATAAATCCGGGGCATAGGCTGGCGAAGGACCAAAAGACCGGCGCCATGTATTCCTTGTTCCAGCAGTCTCCTGGAAACGGAGCAGGCGACTCTGTCCGTATCAATTATTTCCTCAACAGGAGTACTGACGGCGGACAGACCTGGACGCTGAACGGAAGCGCCAACGGAATTGTCGTCGCCAGTGCTGACAGCAACCAGAGTCCAGGTCCAGCCGGAAACTTCAAGTTCTGCACGGTCAATGCGCTGCTTGGAGGCGTTGACCATGCGACCGTAGCACCTGACGGCAGTCTGTACTATGTCTATGGAACCAGGACAAACCGCGATAATAGAATCGCCATACGGCATCTCACTGATAATAAAAGCGGCGGTCTCACCATCGGTCCCGAGCACCTGGTTACCACTCAAACTGCCGTTCAAGCTGCTATACCGCAGGTGGCAGTCAACAAAGACGGTACGGTCGGCGTTTTCTACTACACCTGCGACACGCCAGCTGGAGCAGAGGGCTTCCCTCAGTTCAGCGCGCACTTTGCGCTGAGTGATGACGAGGGAAAGACGTTCGTTGACCACATACTGCAAACGTTCCTGTCGCCAGCGAAGGATAATGGCGACGCTCGGCAACGCGTACTAGGCGACTATATGCAGACGAAGACTCTGCCGAATAAAGCAGAGTTCTTCGGCTCGTTCTCAGGCAACGGGGCCGCTGCAGGCGGTAAGACCTCGGAGATAGATCCTTTCTTCTTCAAGGTCTCCAAGAAGTAAGGATCTGAGGGGGCGTGTTCAGACATGCCCCCTCCCAGCCCTTAAGGCTGTAGATACCAGCAGGCAAACCCGGCCAGGCTCACCATGAGCACTGCGAGGATGGCGATAATTATCTTTTCCTTGGGGGGAACCGGGGGCGGATCGTTTATCATCACTACCACGATCAAGGCCAGCAAGACACCGAACGCAGGGACGGCTAGAGTAAGAGTAACGAAGGCGATATCCATACCTCTTCCTCAAAAAAGGACCGGAAGCGAGGGGGAGCCCACTTCCGGCCTAAGGCACTGGAGTATCTAACGAAAGTCTCACCCCGAACCATTCGGGGTAATTATTGTTAACAAGGCGGCAGCCGATCGGTCTAGTCACGAGTTAGTTATTACACCTTCGGCGGTTTGTACTCGAACACCGTCCAATACCCAGCGATTGGGTAGCCTCTGACGTCCCGGCCCTGCGGGGCCAGGAACGCCAGCGGTGGATATTCGAGTTGGACCGTAGCATCATCAGGTGGAATAATTGGCTCCGCCCAGACGACCCCTATGCGCACCACACAGCGAGCACGAGCAGGGCCAGTGCCAGCAAGATGCCCGCTGGTACAACCCACCCATGCAGCACCCGCTCAATCGCCTCAGGAGAGGGCGCACGCAGGTATCGCGGGGCAGCTAATGCCAGAACTCCGAGTAGAGCCGCCACGGCGAGGATCTCCGCCTTGCCTGCAGCTGAGTTGGCAAGCGTTGCCACGCTAAACGCGCTGGCTACGTACACCACACCGGCGTACGCTTTGTAGCCGCTGATGGTTGTGGTCGTCATTAGAAGGGTCCCGA
>Ga0207693_10000434_pt1 | contig 38124 bp, 26 predicted proteins | sample LARL81metaG_FD_184347 | JGI IMG/M metagenome (GOLD analysis project Ga0207693, IMG submission 184347) | Corn, switchgrass and miscanthus rhizosphere microbial communities from Kellogg Biological Station, Michigan, USA - LAR L8-1 metaG... | ecosystem: Host-associated > Plants > Roots >... | reverse complement strand
TGATTGCCGCGGCGATTGCCGCCGGTCACGATTTTGCCGCCCCGATGTTTGGCATCATTGACGAAGCCTTCCATCGCGTCGATCCGGCGCGCATTGGCCATCGGTCCCATGGCGATGCCTTTTTCGAGTCCGTCGCCGACCTTGATCGATTTGGCATATTCAGTGAAGCGTGCCAGGAAGCGATCATAGACTGGCTCCTGCACGTAAAACCGGTTCGGCGAGATGCACACCTGGCCGGCATTGCGGTACTTGAAGGCGGCGATCGTCTCCGCGGATTTCTCGGGATCGGCATCGGCAAACACCACCACCGGTGAATGACCGCCGAGCTCCATGGTGGCGCGCTTCATGCCTTTGGCGGCGAGCCCGGCAAGATACTTGCCCACCGGAATCGAGCCGGTGAACGAGACTTTGCGCACGTCGTCCTTGGCGATGAGGTGCTCGGAAATCTCCGATGGCACGCCAAAGACCAGATTGAGTACGCCGGCGGGCAATCCCGCATCGGCAAAGCAACGCACCATTTCGATGCAAGCGCCCGGCGTCTCCTCCGACGCCTTGAGAATGAGCGAACAGCCGGCGGCAAGCGCGCCGCCGATTTTGCGCGCCGGCGTCAGCGTCGGGAAATTCCACGGCGTGAACGCGGCGACGATTCCGACCGGCTCCTGCACCACGATCTGGCGCACACCTTTGCCGCGGCCGGGCACGATGCGGCCGTAAGCGCGGCGCCCTTCTTCGGCGTACCACTCGATGATGTCGGCCGAGGTGATCACTTCGGCGCGGGCTTCCGGGTAGACCTTGCCTTGCTCCTGCACCAGGATCTTCGAGATCGCGTCGTAACGTTCGCGAATCAGATCGGCGGCTTTGCGCATGATCTTGGCGCGATCGTAAGCGGACGTTGTCCGCCATACCGCGAATCCTTTCTTGGCCGCTTCGAGCGCGGCATCAAGATCGGCTTGGCTCGCATGCGGCAAATGCGCGAGTGGCTTTTCGGTTGCCGGATTGATCACGTCCTCGCCGCGGCGGCCGTTGCCGCCGAGCCACTTGCCGTCGATGAAAAGTTCGAGATTGGCGTACATGAGAATCCTCGTTGTGCTCCCTTAGGAACTGCTTGATCCTGGCTTACGGCCTCCGCTCGGACGGAGGCATTAGCAGGTTTTGTCGATCCGTTCACCTGCTCCGGCGCGAGGCACCTTTGTTCGGTTACAGCGCATCCCCGCCGGTTTCGCCGGTGCGAATGCGCAGCGCATGATCGATCGGCGCGACGAATATCTTGCCATCGCCGATTTCCCCGGTCTTGGCGGCGGTGGTGATCGTCTCCACGACTTTATTCGCATTCTCTTCGGTCACCGCGACCTCGATGCGTATTTTTGGCAAGAAGTTCACGGCGTATTCGGCGCCGCGATAGATTTCCGTGTGGCCTTTCTGCCGTCCATAACCTTTCACTTCGGTCACCGTCATGCCGTCAATCCCGATCGCGAGCAGGGCATCGCGCACTTCCTCGAGTTTGAATGGCTTGATGATGGCGGTGACCAGTTTCATGACATTCTCCGGCTCGCGGCGAGACACTGCATTCCGTTATGCACGGTTGGCATCGGTTTGCTGCCCGCAGATGAAGCTATTGTGTTGCTGGGCGCGCGCCGCGTCCAGTGCTCCGATGACTGTGCCGTTGTCGCAATAGCCCTTCCTGGGCGACCGATGCGACGAGCGTACCGTCGCTTGCGAAGATCAGGCCCCGGGCAAAGCCGCGGGAACCGGCCAAGCTCGGGCTGTCCTGGGCGTAGAGCAGCCATTCGTCGGCGCGGAACGGACGGTGGAACCACATCGCGTGATCGAGACTCGCGGCCATGATGTCGTCGCTGAGAACGGTGCGGCCATGGGCGATGAGCGCGGCATCGAGCAAAGTCATGTCTGACGCATAGGCCAGCACGCATTGATGGATCGCCGGTTCGTCGGGTAGCCGACCGGTGGTACGTACCCAGACGTGAAAGCGGTCGCCGGCGAGCTTCTCGCCGGCATAGCGATTGTACTCAACCGGCCGCAGTTCGATCGGCCGCTCGCGCTCGTAGTAACGGCGCACCGCCTCGGGCATCAACGGGGTGATCCACTTCTTGAACTCCGCTTCGGTCGGCAATTCGTCCGGCTTCGGCACGTCGGGCATCGCGAATTGATGCGATAAATCGCCTTCCTCGACGTGAAACGACACCGACATCGAGAAGATGGCATGGCCATGCTGGATCGCGACCACGCGCCGCGTGGTGAAGCTTCGGCCGTCGCGAATGCGGTCCACTTCATAGATGATCGGTATTTTCGGATCGCCGCCGATCAGGAAGTAGGCGTGCAGCGAATGCGGCGGCCGCGCCGTGACATCATCGACCGTCCGGCACGCCGCCACCAGCGCCTGGCCAAGCACCTGGCCCCCGAACACGCGCTGCCAGCTCGATTGCGGGGAGCGCCCGCGAAAAAGGTTCACTTCGAGCGGCTCGAGGTCGAGGACCCCGATCAAGTCCCGAACGGCGGAAGCCATGGTATCTCCGGCGGCTGATTTTGGTGTTTTCAAATCTCTCGGCATCGGTGAGGCACGATCGTGAGCCTTGGTTGCATACGGGATCGGCCGTCTGGTCAAGTGCGTCATTAACGATCGCCGCGGAGCAAATCTGTTAGACTTGAATTAATAATGGGAGCCGCGTGCCGTTCTCCGTGGTTTTGCGGCAATTTCTACGAAGCGCTCGACCATGCCGCGTTCTGATCTCGATGTTCTGATTGCCGGCGGCGGTTTCGCCGGGCTCACGCTTGCCATCGCCTTGCGCCAGGCGCTCGGCGAGCGCTTTGCGGTGGCGGTCGCCGACCCAGGCCTCGGCCGCGCTGCGGCTGCCGATGACGAACGGGCCTCCGCGATCGTTGCCTCGGTGCGCCGGCTGTTCGAGACGCTTGGCGTTTGGCGGCGCGTCGCCGCCGACGCCCAACCGATTCTCGACATGGCGGTGACCGACAGCCGGCTTGGCGATGCGGTACGGCCGATCTTTCTTACTTTCGCCGGCGAGGTCGAGCCGGGCGAACCCTTCGCGCATATGATCGAGAACAGAATTCTTGTTGACGCGCTCACGGCCAAGGCGCGCGAGCTTGGCATCGATCTGCGATCCGCGGCGGTCACGGATTTCACGCTTGCCGCCGCAGGCGACGGTAACGTGTCGGCGGATCGTCAAGGCATTGATGCGCGGTTGAGTCGTGCGCAGGCGCTAAACGCGCGTCTTCTCGTCGCTGCCGATGGCGCGCGGTCGACCATCCGCGGCAAAGCGGGAATCGCGACCCACGGCTGGAGCTACGGCCAGTCGGCCATCGTCGTAAATGTGACGCACACGCGCGATCACCACGGACGCGCCGAGGAGCATTTTCTGCCGGCCGGCCCGTTCGCGATTTTACCGCTGAAGGGAAACCGCTCCTCGATCGTGTGGACCGAAACAACTGCCGATGCCGAGCGCATCATGGCCTTGCCGGAGGCGGATTTCGATGCCGAACTCGAACAACGGTTCAAGCTGCATCTCGGCGAGATCAAAGTGATCGGCAAGCGGCGCGCGCATCCGCTGGGATTTTTCGTTGCCCGCTCCTTTATCGCCGAGCGCATTGCGCTTGTTGGCGACGCCGCGCATCTGATCCACCCGATTGCCGGTCAAGGCCTCAACATGGGATTAAAGGACGTCGCCGCGCTCGCCGAGGTCATCGTCGATGCGGCGCGCCTCGGGCTCGATCCGGGAGCGCTCAATGTGCTCGAACGCTATCAGCGCTGGCGGCGCTTCGACACAATGGCGATGGGCGTTGCCACCGACGGCCTCAACCGGTTGTTCTCCAATCGTTCGGACGTTTTGCGACTTGTCCGCGATGTCGGCCTTGGTCTCGTCGATCGGCTTCCCGCGCTCAAGCGGCTATTCATTCGCGAGGCGGCCGGGCTGGTCGGCGAGGTCCCCAAATTGCTGCGCGGCGAAGCGCTCTAAATTGCAGACGCCGCAAATTGCGCTTGCGGCGGTTGGGCTTGTTCCGGCCATTAATGGCTTTACTCTTTGCGTCGCCTTGAACGCGCGGTGCCCGGCACGCGGCCGGGCGGCAATCGCTTTCGGAACAGCATGGCGTTGAATCATATTGCCGTCCTTGGTGCCGGCGCCTGGGGAACGGCTTTGGCATTGACCTGCGCGCGTGCCGGACGAAGCGTGACGCTGTGGGAGCACGACGCCGCCAATGCCGAACGGCTCACAAAAAAGCGCGAGAGCGCGTTTCTGCCCGGCGTCGCGCTAGACGAGCGCATCGTCGTTGCCGGCGATCTCGCCGAAGCGGCGCGCGCCGAAGCGATCCTGCTGGTGGTGCCGGCGCAAGCCGTGCGCGCGGTGGCGCAGGCGTTGTCGCCGCATCTGGCGCAGCGCACGCCGGTGATTGTCTGCGCCAAAGGCATCGAACGCGGCAGCAAGAAATTTATGACCGAAGTTATCGCCGAATGCGCGCCGAAAGCGAGCCCGGCGATTTTGTCCGGCCCAAGCTTTGCCGCGGATGTGGCGCGCGGCATGCCCACGGCCGTCACGCTCGCGGCAGGCGATGGCACGCTCGCCGGCGCGCTGGCGCACGCGGTCGGCTCGGCCGCATTCCGCCCCTATCATTCGAGCGATGTCCGTGGCGTCGAGATCGGCGGCGCGGCGAAAAACGTGCTCGCGATCGCTGCGGGCGTGGTCACCGGACGCGGGCTTGGCGCCAGCGCGCTCGCGGCGCTGACCACGCGCGGCTTTGCCGAGCTGGTGCGCTTTGGCAAAGCTTACGGCGCAAAGCCGGAGACCATGATGGGCCTGTCCGGCTTGGGCGACCTCCTGTTGACCTGCTCGAGCCCGCAATCACGCAATTTCACCTTCGGCATCAAACTCGGCCGCGGCGAGCGGCCGGATTCGATTCACGCCGGTCTCGCGGAGGGCGTGTTCACGGCGCCGGTACTTCTTGCAATGGCGCGTGATCGCGCGGTCGATATGCCGATTTCGGCCGCGGTCGCCGCTTTGCTAAGCGAGAAAATGACCGTCGATGCCGCGATCGAATCGCTATTGACCAGGCCATTCAAGGCCGAGGCATAGCTGGCGCCAATACGAGAGTTGGAGCGACATATGGCCTATTGGCTGATGAAAACCGAGCCGGAAGAATTTTCCTGGGACGATCAGATCAAGCGTGGCGGCAAAGGCGAGATATGGAGCGGCGTGCGCAACTTCATCGCGCGCCGCAATCTCAAGGAGATGAAGAAGGGCGAGAAGTTTTTCTTCTATCACACCGGCGACGAGAAGCAGATCGTCGGCATCGGCGAAATCATTCGCGAAGCCTATCCCGATCCCACCGCGAAGAAGGGCGAGCCCTGGGTTGCAGTGACGACCGCCGCGATCGAGCCGCTGCCCAAACCGGTGACGCTCGCCGCGGTCAAGGCCGAACCGAAGCTCAAAGACATGGCGCTCGCCAAATATGCCCGGCTGTCGGTCCAGCCGGTGACCGACAGCCAATGGAAACTCGTCTGTAAGATGGGTGGATTATAGCCGAGCTCCAGGCAGCGACTTCGATCACGCGGTAGCGTCAGTTCCGCGGTCAATCACAGCTTCTGCGGGCGCGACTGGCGGTGGCTCGTGATCCGTGCCGGCAGCTGGCTGATTGTGCTGGTCGTTATGGGCGCAACGATCGGGGCATTTGGCGTCTAGTCCGCGTTTTGGCCATTTCGGAGCTGCGTCCCAACGCGTCAGCGGGGCGCGGTCCTTGAGCCTTGTCGGTTCTCAATCCGCCGTCGCATAATGCGGCAGGAAAACGCCTATCAATAAGACCGGTGCGTGAGCGGAGGAGAGCGAGATGTCCGACAAGATTTACGACGTGCCCGCCGAATGGACGAAACGCGCCTTCATCAACGAATCCCAGTACTGGAAAATGTACGAACGCTCGCTCGCCGATCCAAACGGGTTTTGGGCCGAGCAGGCCAAGCGTATTTATTGGATGAAGTCGTTCAGCAAGGTAAAAAACACCTCTTTCAACAAGCCCAATGTCTTCATCAAGTGGTTCGAGGACGGCGTCACCAACGTCGCCTACAACTGCATCGATCGTCACTTGCACGGCCGGGGCAACCAGACCGCGATTATTTGGGAGGGCGACGATCCGAAACAATCAAAGCGCATCACCTACAAGGAGCTTCACGACGAGGTTTGCCGTTTCGCCAATATTCTGCGTACCCGCAACGTCAAAAAGGGCGACCGCGTTACGATTTATTTGCCTATGATTCCCGAAGCCGCCTACGCGATGCTCGCCTGCGCGCGCATCGGCGCCATCCATTCCGTGGTGTTCGGCGGTTTCTCGCCGGATTCGCTTGCCGGGCGCATCGAGGACTGCAAATCCAATGTCGTCATCACCGCGGACGAGGGTATACGCGGCGGCCGTAAAATTCCGTTGAAGGCCAATACCGACGCCGCGATCGCAAAAGCCGGCGGCGTCGATTACGTCATTGTCGTCAAGCACACCGGCGGCCCGGTCGACATGGATCCGGTGCGTGACGTCTGGTACCACGAGGCCAGGGACGTGGTGACGGCGGAGTGCCCTTGCGAGCACATGAACGCCGAGGATCCGCTGTTCATCCTCTACACGTCGGGATCGACCGGTCGGCCGAAGGGCGTGCTGCACACCACCGCCGGCTATCTCATCTTCACGGCGATGACGCACCAATATGTGTTCGACTATCACGACGGCGACATTTATTGGTGCACCGCGGACGTCGGCTGGGTCACGGGTCACAGCTACATCGTCTATGGTCCGCTGGCGAACGGCGCCACCACGCTGATGTTCGAAGGCGTGCCGAACTATCCTTCGACGTCGCGCTTCTGGGAAGTCATCGACAAGCACAAGGTCAACACCTTCTATACGGCGCCGACCGCGATCCGCGCGCTGATGCAGGCCGGCGATGCGCCGGTGAAGAAGACTTCGCGCGCGTCATTGCGGCTGCTTGGCACCGTCGGCGAGCCGATCAATCCGGAAGCCTGGGAATGGTATCACCGCGTGGTCGGCGAGGGCCGCTGTCCGATCGTCGACACCTGGTGGCAGACCGAGACCGGCGGCATTCTGATCACGCCGCTTCCAGGCGCGATGCGGTTGAAGCCGGGATCGGCGACACTACCGTTCTTTGGCGTGGTGCCGCAGATCGTCGATGCCGAAGGCAAGGTGCTGGAAGGCGCCGCCAGCGGCAATCTGTGCATTGCCGATTCGTGGCCGGGCCAGATGCGCACCGTCTACGGCGATCACCAGCGTTTCGTGGACACCTATTTCAGCACCTATCCTGGAAAATATTTCACCGGCGACGGTTGCCGGCGCGACGAGGACGGCTACTACTGGATCACCGGCCGCGTCGACGACGTGATCAATGTCGCCGGCCACAGGCTCGGCACCGCGGAAGTGGAATCGGCGCTGGTCGCGCATCCGAAAGTTTCGGAAGCGGCCGTGGTCGGCTATCCGCATAACATCAAAGGCCAGGGCATTTACGCCTATGTCACGCTGATGGCCGGCGAGCAGCCCACCGAGGAGTTGCGCAAGGAACTGGTTGGCTGGGTGCGCAAGGAAATCAGCCCGATCGCCTCTCCCGACCTGATCCAGTTCGCGCCGAGCCTGCCGAAGACGCGCTCCGGCAAGATCATGCGCCGCATCTTGCGCAAGATCGCCGAAGACGAATTCGGCAATCTCGGCGACACCTCGACACTTGCCGATCCGGCGGTGGTCGACGACCTGGTCAATAACCGGCAGAACCGCAAAAGCGCATAGCATTCATGCCGCGCTATGCGCCGCGCGGGCAGGCCGCCAGGCAGGCTCGCGCGGAACCTTTCGGCTATTTGCGCTTTTGCTGCGCAGCAGCAGGGAAGTGGTGCGCGAAGAACACACTGCGCGGAAAAATCTAGGAAAGCGTCAACCCTATTGTCGCGGTCATGCTGAGCGCAGCGGCCAATTCCGCTAAGATGTTTGACGTCGAAAGCGCCACTTTGGCGCTCGGGTAGGGGCGATTGAAAGTTAGGAACTGTGAAAATGCGAGGAAAGATTCTGGTTTATGGTTTTGCCGCCGTCGTCGCGGCACTTGGTTTCGCGTCTGTGCCCGCGCAAGCGCATGGCGATCGGGTCTCGGTGCGGGACAGCTATTTACCCGGAACCATTCTCATCCGCACCGGCGAACGCCGGCTCTATTATTTTGTCGGCACCGGCGAGGCGATCCGCTATCCGGTCGGCGTCGGTCGCGCCGGCATGCAATGGGCCGGCACCGCCTTCATCGACGGGAAATTTATCAGGCCGGCCTGGACTCCGCCGGCCTCGATCAGGGGCGATTACCGAAGACTCCCGCCCGTCGTTCCCGGTGGGTCATCGCACAATCCCATGGGCGCCGCGGCCATGACGCTGTCCGGCGGCGGTGAATACGCCATTCACGGCACCAATGCGCCGGGCACGATCGGCGGCTTCGTCTCCCACGGCTGCATCCGCATGTACAACGAGGACATTATGGATTTGTACAGCCGGGTGAGCGTCGGCACGCGCGTAGTGGTGACGCGGTAATCCCTGAAACTCAAAAATCCGAAGCCAGCCCGTTGATCTCCCAGTCGCCGTAACGCGTCGGATCGAGGCCGCCGCGGCCGCCGATCTCGTTTTCGGCTTGCGACTTCCCGGCTTGGGTATTGCCACGTTCGTTTCGCCGTGCCGCGGCTTCGGCAAGTGCGCGAGCGGCGGCCTGCGGCAACGGTCGTTTGTTGGCCGGCTGCTCGCTCGCTTTCGCCGCGGGCGTCGGCAATGACGGATCGGCTGTGCTTGACGTTGGCATCCCCATTGATTTGGCGTAGCCCTGCCGCGGCCGCAAGGAGGATCTCGGCGCAATGGGGAAGTCGCGCAAGCCGGCGACGACACGGACGCGTTCCGGCGAAGCGCCGGGCTTTGCGGTTCGCCACGTAGCCGCCGATATGATCGATAGCGTGCTGCACCGGCATCGCGTGTTGGATGAGCTTCTCGATTCAACAAGCGAATTCGTGAGCCTCGCGGAGCGCGACCGCGCATTGGTGCGTGTTCTGGTCGCCACGGTGCTACGTCGGCTCGGGACGCTGCGCCATTTTCTCGGGCTGTTCCTTGATCGCGGCTTGCCCGCCCAAGTGCCGCGGGTGGAGACCGCACTGCTCATCGGCGCGGCGCAGGTTGTTTTTCTCAATGTACCCGACCATGCCGCCGTTGACCTTTCGGTCCGGCTTGCGCAAGCCGATCGGCGTGCCGCCGGATTTGCCGGACTGATCAATGCCGTGTTGCGGCGCGTGGCGCGGGAAGGCGCCGCGCGCCTCGCCGCGCTCGATACATCGGTGCTCGACACACCGGATTGGCTGATGGCGCGCTGGACTGCGGCTTACGGTGCGACGACCGCGCGCGCGATTGCCGTCGCCAACTGCGCCGAGCCGGCGCTTGACCTCACCGTCAAAAGCAATCCGGAACATTGGGCCGAAAAGCTCGGCGGCCGCGTGCTCCCGACCCGCTCGGTGCGTGTGATCGCGACCGGCACGGTGAGCGCGTTGCCTGGTTTTGCCGAAGGCGCGTGGTGGGTTCAAGATACCGGCGCAGCGCTGCCAGTGCGGCTCCTCGGCGAGGTCCGCGGCCGGCGGGTTGCCGATCTGTGCGCGGCGCCGGGCGGCAAGACCGCGCAACTGGCGCTCGCCGGCGCTCATGTGACCGCAGTCGATCGCGCGCGAGCGCGGTTGCAACGATTGCGCCACAATCTCGCGCGCCTTGCGCTCAAGGCCGAAATCGCCGCCGCGAATGTCGAGGAATGGTCCGCCGAGCCGTTCGATGCCGTGCTCCTCGATGCGCCGTGTTCCGCGACCGGGACCATTCGCCGCCATCCCGACGTGCCGTGGCTCAAAAATGCCGAGGACATCGTCAAGCTGTCCGCGTTGCAGCGCCGCTTGCTCGATCGCGCACTCGCTCTGACCAAGCCCGGCGGGACGCTCGTTTACTGCACCTGTTCGCTTGAGCCGGAGGAAAATGAAGCGATCGTCGCCGATTTGCTTGCGCACACGCCTAATGTTCGGCGCGCGCCGATTGCTGCCGCAGAAGTTTTCGGCTGCGCGGAGTTCATCAGCAAAGAGGGCGACCTGCGCACCTTGCCGTGCCACTTTCCCGATAGCGATTCGCGATTTGCCGGGATCGATGGCTTCTACGCCGCCCGGTTGCTAAAACTGCAGTAAACTTAAGAGTTTGGACCACCATTGGCCGGGGCGCGAGCCTTTCGTTATGGTCGCGCGGGAGGGGTTGCGGAAGAGGGCGAGCGAAGCCGATGTCGCGCATTGCGGTCGCGAACCATGCGAAGCTGTCGTGGCTTCTCCTTCGCGGCGCGTTGCGGCGCATCGCCGGCCGCGCCAATGGCCACCCGCTGTTTCGCTGGCCGTTTACGCCGCTCAAGTCCGACCGCCTGGTTATCGCGCCGCAGGATCTGCGTACCGCCGACGCAACCCGGGCCACCGAAATCTATTCCGGGCGCTTTGCTTTTGCCGGAAAGGTCGTGGTGTGCGACCGCCGCTCGATTTTCGAAATGGAGCCGCCGTCGGACGAATGGGCCGCGGCCTTGCTCGGCTTCGGCTGGCTTCGCCATCTGCGCTCCGCCGAATCTGGAATCACCCGCGCTAATGCGCGCGCATTGGTCGACGAGTGGATTTCATTCCAAGGCTCCTGGCATTCGATCGCCTGGCGTCCGGACGTGTTGGCGCGCCGCATCATTTCCTGGCTCAGCCAGTCGACTCTGGTGTTGCAGGACGCCGATGTGCGGTTTTATCGGCGGTACCTGCGCAGCCTGCTGCGCCAGGTCCGTTATCTCCGCCACACCGCCGGCGATGCGCGCCGCGGTGTCGCGCGCCTGCAGGCCGTGATCGCGCTGACCTATGCGGCGCTCTGCATTGCCGGCCAGGCCCGTCATATCAAATCGACGACCGAACGCCTCAAAGGCGAGCTCGAACGACAGATTCTTCCAGACGGCGGGCATGCCAGCCGCGATCCCGGTGCGGTCATTGAAATCCTTCTGGACCTGTTGCCGCTGCGCCAAGCCTTCGCCTCGCGGAACATCGCACCGCCGCAGGCGCTGCAGAATGCGATCGATCGCATGATGCCGATGCTGCGCTTCTTCCGCCATTCTGAAGGCACCTTCGCGCATTTCAACGGCATGGGAGCGACGCCGGCCGATTTGCTGCTGACGCTATTGGCCTATGACGAGGCGCGCGGCGCGCCATTCGCCAATGCGCCCTATTCGGGCTATCAGCGGTTGGCGACAGGCGGCGCCGTTGCCGTCGTCGATACCGGAACTGCCCCGCCGATCGAGATGAGTCTCGAAGCCCACGCCGGATGCCTGTCGTTTGAGTTTTCCTCGCCAAGGCAGAGCCTGATCATCGTCAATTGCGGCATGCCGGCGATCGGCCGCGAAAACTGGCGTCCAATCGCGCGCGCGACGGCCGCGCACTCAACAGTGACGTTCAACGATGCGTCTTCGGCGCGCTTTGTCGAATTGGCGACGTTTCGGCGCATGCTGGGCGGCTCCCCGATTGTCGGCGGACCAACGCGCGTGACGGTGAATCGCGAGGAGACTCCCGGCGCGATCGCCTTGCGCGCGATGCATGACGGCTACGCGACGCGCTTTGGCATTCTCCACGAGCGCGTTTTGGTCTTGTCGACCGACGGCTTGCGGCTCGAAGGTGAGGACATTTTCCTGGACCCCGACGGCGAACCGCGCCTGCGCGGCACGCGCGACGAATTCGCCATTCGTTTCCACCTGCATCCCACGGTGAGAGCAACACGCTTGACCGACGGGCATGGTGTGATGCTCATGACGCCGAACAAGGAAGTGTGGACGTTCAGTGCGTATAACGACCAGGTCGAGCTCGAGGACAGCGTCTACCTTGCTGGAAGCGAAGGCCCGCGCCGAACCCTGCAACTCATCATTCGCGGACACGCGCGCGACGCCGCGCGCGTCCAATGGTTGTTACAAGGCTATCCGGCAGCAGGCGCGAATGGCGGAGCCCGGCAAGCGGATGAGGAGGAGCCAAGACTACCCCTATAAGATTGCCGTTATGAGGCTGCCGTTGTGAGAAGAGTTCCGGTAAGCGAATGCAACGCATAAAAGGAGCACGATGAGCGAGAATTTGCGCCGGGCCTCGCGCGCGCTGGTTTCGGTTTCGGACAAATCCGGCGTCGTGGATTTCGCGCGCTCGCTCGCCGGATTCGGCATCGAGCTGATTTCGACCGGCGGCACACGCAAGACCCTCAGCGATGCCGGATTGAAAGTGCTCGATGTCGGCGAGCTCACTGGCTTTCCGGAAATGATGGACGGCCGCGTTAAGACGCTGCATCCGGCGGTGCACGGTGGACTATTGGCCAGGCGCGGCAATTCCGAACATGTCGAAGCCATGCGGGCGCATAACATCCGCCCGATCGATATTGTGGTGGTGAACCTTTATCCGTTCGAAGCAACGGCCGCCGGCGGCGGCGATTTCGCCGCTTGCATCGAGAACATTGACATCGGCGGCCCGGCCATGATCCGCGCCGCCGCCAAGAACCACGACGACGTTGCGGTGCTGGTGGACGCCAATGATTACGCCGCGCTGGCCGAGGAGCTCAAGCGCCACGGCGGCTGCACGAGTCTGGCGCTGCGCCGCCGGCTCGCCGCCAAGGCCTATGCGCGCACCGCCGCCTATGACGCGGCGATTGCCAATTGGTTCGCGGGCGCGATCAAGGAGCTCGCGCCTGACTATCGTGCGTTCGGCGGCCGCCTTGTGGAAGCGCTCCGTTATGGCGAGAACCCGCATCAGTCGGCGGCATTCTATCGTACGCCCGAGCCGCGCTTTGGCGTCGCCACCGCGCGCCAGGTTCAAGGCAAGCAGGTCTCCTATAACAATATCAACGACACCGACGCGGCCTATGAATGCGTCGCCGAGTTCGATCCGTCGCGAACCGCCGCTTGCGCCATCATCAAGCACGCCAATCCCTGCGGCGTGGCGGAGGCAGAGACTTTGGTCGACGCTTATCGCCGCGCCTTCGCCTGCGATCGCACCTCGGCTTTCGGCGGCATTGTCGCGCTCAACCGCACGCTCGATGGCGAGGCGGCGCGCGCTATGACCGAGATTTTTACCGAAGTGATCATCGCTCCGGATGCGACCGAGGAGGCGATCGCGCTCGTTGCCGCGAAGAAGAATTTGCGGCTTCTGCTTGCCGGCGGGTTGCCCGATCCGCGCGCCACCGGCTTGACGGCAAAGACGGTTGCCGGCGGACTTCTGGTGCAGACGCGCGACAACGCGGTGGTCGACGACATGAATTTGCAACCGGTGACCCGGCGCGCGCCGACCAATGCCGAATTGCGCGATTTACGTTTTGCGTTCCGTGTCGCGAAGCACGTGAAGTCGAATACGATCGTCTATGCCAAAGACCTGGCGACGGTCGGCATCGGCGCCGGCCAGATGAGCCGCGTCGATGCCGCGCGCATCGCGGCGCGCAAGGCGCAGGACGCCGCGCGGGAAGCTGGACGCAATGATCCCGCCACCAAAGGGTCGGTCGTCGCTTCCGATGCTTTTTTCCCGTTTGCCGACGGTTTGCTCGTCGCCATCGAAGCCGGCGCGACCGCGGTGATCCAGCCCGGCGGGTCGATGCGCGACGATGAAGTGATCGCCGCCGCCGACGCCCACGGCATCGCCATGGTCTTCACCGGCACACGGCATTTCCGGCACTAGCGTGGAAGACGCGCGTCGCTGCGGGCGTTACGTCAGATCGAGCCGCTGATCCACTGTTCGAGCTTCTGCTTCGGCTGAGCGCCGATCTGCCGCGATGCCAGCTGGCCGTCCTTGAACAGCATCAAGGTCGGAATCGACATGATCCCGTATTTGGCCGCCGTTCCCGGGTTCTCATCGACATTGAGCTTGACGATTTTCACCTTGCCATTGAGCGAGCTGGAAATCTCTTCAAGCGCAGGTGCGATCATCCGGCACGGGCCGCACCATTCCGCCCAGAAATCAACGACGACAGGACCGCTTGCCTTGAGCACGTCCTTCTCAAACGTGGCATCAGTTACCTTCTCGACCATGGAGTACCTCGCCTTTCAGGGAGTCGTCGGTTCCGGGGAAAAGCTCAGAATCGGCTGCCCAAATGAATCGGGCGCTGAACCTATGAATGCGCTGCTTGGGCGTCAAGCCGCGCTCACCGGAGCGTGACGGGGCCGCGTTTCATGCCGCCTGAGCTCAGCCTCAAGCGCGGCATCCAGTGTTGACGCGGGAATTTCCAGCAAAAGCGGACCGGCCGTGAAAATGAGCCCGGCCCGCACATTTTTGCCCGGATAGATTCGCATCAGCACCGCGCGATAGAGCGCCAGTTGGGCGATATAGGCGGGCGGCACGTCGTCCAGGCGGCCCGGCACGAGGCTGTCGGTCTTGTAATCGACGACGATGACGGCCCCCTCGGTGGCGATCAGCCGGTCTACTTGCCCGGCAACAAGAATGGGTTCGCAATTTGGCCGCGAAAGTCGACCGACGATTGGCACTTCCGGCCGGCTTCCCGCGACAAAGACATCCGCAAATTTGTCGTCTTCGAGAATTGCGAGAACGTGCCGGGCGATTTCGGCGCGCTCGTCCGGTGAAAGGTCGCGGGCGGCGTTGCCGAGATAGTGCTCGAGCGCCGGCTTGCGCGCCGCCGGCGCAATGTCAGGCAGCGACTGCATCAGCCGATGCACGAGTTGTCCGCGCAGCAATGCTTTCTGCCGATCGCCTGCGGTGCCCGGCACCGTCCGTGCGATCTCCTCGTCAAAAGCCGAGGATGGCGCCAATGGTGCAGGCCGCGGCGCTTGAACGGGCGCGGCCCGGCGCAGCCACGATGGCAATTCCGGCTCTGCGATTCTGACCGGCGGAGCCGCTGGCGCCACTGGCGCGGACTCTGCCGCAGTCAGGCGGAAGCGCAGGACTTTCTCGCCGCCATCGGTCCGTTCGATCAAGTGCGGATCGAGGGCCGCGCGGACGAGATCGTACCAGCAACCGTCCGGCCGCCTTCTTTCGCCGTCGGCGCCGCAAATGATCAAGCGATCCGCGGCCCGCGTCATCGCCACATAGAGAAGCCGGCGATATTCGTCGCGGGCCTCGGTCAGCGCCGCCAGCCGCGCGCCCGCCATGGCGGACGAGTCGTCGGCTTTTCTTCCTGCCCAGACTACGGCACCGCCGGAGAGCGTGAGCAGCCGCGGTTGCCGTGGCCCGGCCGGCGGGGTCATGGTGTCGGCCAAGATCACCAGCGGCGCTTCAAGACCCTTGGCGCCATGCACTGTCATGACGCGGACCTCGTCGCGGGCGATCTCCATGTCGCGCTTCACTTCCGCGCGCGCCTGACGCAGCCAGGCGAGAAAGCCCTGCAGCGATGGCGTCTCGCGGCGCTCATATTCAAGCGCCAGATTGAGAAACTCATCGAGCGCATCGTTGGCTTCGGGGCCGAGGCGGGCGAGAAAGCGGCGTCTGGCGCCGCGTGTCCCAAGAATCTGCGCGTAAAAATCGAACGGGGTCTCGCGCTTGGCCAGTTCGGCGAGCTCCCCGAGGCGCGCCGCCGCCTCCGCCAACAGCGGCGTCTCGCCGGCTCTGCGTTTGAGTGCGGTACGCAGCGGCACTGGCCCGCGATCCCAGGCGAGCGCAAACAGGTCGTCGTCGCTGAAACCGAACAGCGGGCTGCGCAACACCGTGGCAAGCGCAAGATCGTCGTCCGGCAAGAGCAGCGCGTCGGCCAGCACCATCAAGTCCATGACCGCAATATGCTCGGTGAGCATGAGGCGATCGGCGCCCGCGACCTCGACATTTTCATTTTTCAAGGCGCGGATGACGGCCTCGAACAATTCGCCGCGCTGGCGCACCAGCACCAGCACGTCGCCATAGCGCAAAGCGCGGCCCTCCATCCCGGCCGGCTCGCGCGTTTCGACGAGCCGCCGCACGGTACGCGCGATCCGCCGCGCCAGTCGCACCCGCGGGCTGGTCTCGCTGACCTGATCGAATGGCGCGTCCCAGCCGTCGATCTCGGCGCTTTTCTCCGGCTCGACCGGCTCCCAGATCTCGACCAGACCGGGAGGCGCGACAGGCAACGCGATATGCGGGGGAAAGCCGTCGGCGTCGGACGAGACGCTCGCCGCAATGGCTTTATCGCTGAAGACGGCGTCGACGGCGGCAAGGATGTTTGCTCCGGAGCGGAACGAATGCTTGAACTCGCGAAACACGAAGCTGCGCCGTCCCGCTTGATGCGCGCGCTCAAAGTAGCGGCGCATTTCGGCAAACTCCTTCGGTGCGGCGTTCTGGAACGAATAGATCGATTGTTTCTCGTCACCGACCGCGAATACGGTTCGCGTCGCGGGCCGGGCGCCGTCGCCGGCGGTGAATTCGGCAACCAGGTTGCGTACGATCTGCCATTGCTTGGCGCTGGTGTCCTGCGCCTCGTCGATCAGAAGATGGTCGACGCCGAAGTCGAGCTTGTAATGAACCCAGGCGGCGTCGACATTGCTGAGAAGCGCGAGCGCCTTGTCGATCAGATCGTCGTAATCGACGAGACCACGGCGATCCTTCTCGCTCTGATAACGGCGCAAAATCTGGTGCACGATGGTGAGCAGCGCGGCCGACCGATCCCGGCAAATCACGGCCCTAAGCCGCTCCAAGAGCGCACAGACGCGCGCCTGTTCGGACGTGAGCCGTTTAATCAGGTCCTTATCTTTGATGGCCTGCGTGACGATCGACCGCCGCGCGGTACGTTCGTTCGCGGTGCAGAAAATCTCGAGATAGGCATCCACGCGGTCGGATCGCGGCAACGCGGCAAGCTGCCGAAACCGGCGCGCTTGGTCGCGGTCGCTTTTGACGCCTTGTTCAAGCGCGGCGGCAACCGCCGGCCATTCGTCGGACGTAATGAGCGATTGAGTGAAGAACCCGTCCTCGATGCTGTCGCGGGTTTCACTAGGCTCAAGGCCAAGCTGGCGCGACATTGCGGCGATTGCCGCTTCCACGCCGCCGCTGTCGATGACCCAGCGCGCGACGGTCTCGCGGTCGCTGATCGCTGCCCGGATGGCGTCGCGGAAGCTCTGATCGGACGCGGCGGTGATGGTCGCTGCCAAGGCATGGCCGATCGGGCTCTCCGGAGTTCGCGCCGCTTCGAGTAACAAATCAAGAGTCAATCGCTCCAAAAGCTGGGTCTGTTCCGTCTCATCGAGCACGTCGAAACGCGCGACGACATTGGCCTCGAACGGAAACTGGTGAAGAAGCTGCGTGCAGAAGGCATGGATCGTCTGCACTTTCAGCCCGCCGGGCGTCTCCAGCGCCCGGGCGAACAAACGCCGCGCCAAAGCGCGACGGGCAGCGTTGGGCTTGATCTCGGAGCGGGAACTGATCGCCTCGTCGAGCGCGGTGTCGTCGAGCGTGGTCCATTCGGCGAGCGTGTCGAACACGCGCTTGGCCATATTGGCGGCGGCGGCCTTGGTGAAAGTGATGCAGAGAATTTTCTCGGGCGCGACGCCTTCCAAGAGGAGGTTGATGACGCGCTGCGCCAGCACATGCGTCTTGCCCGATCCGGCATTGGCCGCGACCCAGGCTGACACCGCGGGATCGGCGACGGCGCGCTGCAAATCACGAATCTGAAGCGGGATGATGTCCGGCTTGATCATTCGCCACCAATAAAATCATCCGTCACGCCGCCCGAGCTCGACCATTCCTTCACGCGTGCGAGATGATCGTAGTCGCCGTAGTGCGTGCGCCACATCGGATGGACGAGCGAGCGATACGGCGTCTTGTCATCGTCGAAAAGCTGCGCAAGCTCCGTCAGCTTGGCCAAAGCACGATCGGCCTGGCTGTCCGGCGTGGTACCGTCCTTGAATTGGATCGGCTTAAGCTCACCGGCGGGGTCGCCGCCTCTTAACTGCACGTAGAGCAGTTCGGCGACCGAGCCGCCGGTTGCAATCCCGCCAAAGCCGCCCTTGCGCAGCATCGCCGCTTCCAATGTCAGCTGCGGGGCGAGGCCCGTGCGCACCTGCTTTTCGGTGCGCGCCGCGCCGGTCTTGTAATCGAGGATGATGTAGCGGCCATCGCGGCAAAGTTCGATCCGATCGGCAACGCCGCGCAGCGTGAACGTGCCGTCGCGCAGTGCAATCGGGATCTCGCCGCGCGTTTCCGCGGCGAGTGAGGCGATAGTTCCGCGGCGCTCGGCCTCCCAGCGCGCGAACCAGTGCGCGATGCGCACGAAGCGCGGCCACCAGAACGCGCGGGCCTCCGGAAAATCTTCCAATGCGGCAAACCGCGGCTCACCCAGCGCAATCAGCGCATCGACGGCGTCGGCTGGCAGTTCCTTGACGTGGGTCTGGGTAAATTCGGCGATGGCGGCATGAATGATGGTACCACGCTCGGCGGCGCCGGGTTCGGTATCGACAGGATCGAGCGGGCGCAGCCGCAACACACGTTTGGCGTAGATCGTATACGGATCGCGCAGCCAATCCTCGATCTCGGTAACCGACAGAGTTTTCGGTCGTGCCGCGCGCGGCGGCGCGGGCGCGGGCTGCGGCGCCGCCGCGATGCGTTCGGGCCGGTCGAGCTCCCGCGCCCAGGACAGATAACGATCACCGCGCGTCACCACCTCGTTCCAGCGCTCACCCGCCAGCGCTGCAAGCCGCTGGATGAAACGCGACGGCATTGCCGGCGCGCCGCCGATCTTCGCCGCGCGGCTGAGCACCACTTCGCGGGCGTTGACGAGCTCGGCGAAGTCGTGAGCGCTAAGCCCGATGCGACGCTCCGGCAGATCGAGTCCGAGCGCAAGCCGCATCCGTCGGCTGAGCCAGGCATCGGAATTGGTCTCCGGCGGCCACTTACCCTCGACCAGGCCGCCGAGTACGACGCGGTCGCTCTCGGTGAGGCGGGCTTCGAGCAGACCAAAAATGCGCACCTGAGCGCTGGTCGCCGTGCCCTGCCGCACGACTTTTCCCATGAGCAGGCCCTTGAACAATTCCACATACTCGGATTTCACAAGCCGCAGCTGCGCCGCGGCGCTGGCCGCCAATTCGTCGAACGCCTCCGCGAGTTTCGTTCCTTCTGGACCGAGAAACACAGCCTCCGCATCGTGCTGTTTCGACAGCGCGGCAAGCACGGCGCGGTGCCGCTGAGCAAACTCCGCGAGCGGGTAGGGTGCGTCGTCCATCGCTTCAAGCGGTTCAAGCGCGGTTGCGAGCCGCGCGACGAGCTCGGTCGCCTCGGCAAGCGCGTCGTCAGTCAGTGTCGAACGCTGATCGGACGGATGTAGCTCACTCGCTTCGCCGCGGCGGAATTTGCCGAGCTGCACGCGAAAGCTCTCCAGCGCGCGCGCCAAGCCGCGCGTTTCCGGGCGCGGCCGCGGTCCACGCAGGATCGCGCGTTCAAGTACGGCGATCGCGCGCTCACGCCGCTCGAAATCAAGACGCAGCAGCGGATGTTTGAGCAGCGCCAGAGAATCGATCGGAGCGGCGCCGTGCAACGCGGCGAGCGCGGCCAGCCGGGCAAAGACCCCCGCCGGCGCATCGGCGAGCGCTTCGCCTCCTGAATCTTCCGCGGTGATATCCCAGCGACCCAGCGCGGCGGCGACGCGGCGCGCCAATCCCCGATCCGAAGTGACGAGAGCCGCGGTCTTTTCCTCTTGCACCGCCTCGCGCAGCGCCACTGCGATGGCGAGCGCTTCTTCCTCGGGATTGGCTGCTTCAATCATGCTTACGTTCGCCAGCGCCTCGGTCATGTGCGCCGTAAATCCGGCGTCGGCAGCATTCGCGCGCCATTTCTCGGTTGCGTCCGCGGGGCGCAGGGCCTCCGAGATCAGCCGTTCGCGTCCGCGTGCAGGAGCCAAAGCGACCACCGCGTCGCGCTTTACCCCGATGCGGGCCAACAGCGCTTGCATCGCGAACTGAGGATGTCCCGGCGCCGCAGCCACGCCTTTGCTTTCGTCGCCTGCAATCAGCCGCCAGCTGTCCTCGTCGAGTTCGGTATCGAGCCCTGGCAGCACCACAGCACCGTGCGGCAGTCGCGCAATGGCGGCGATCAAGTCGGCGGTTGCCGGAATCGATCCGGTCGATCCCGCGACAATCACCGGCCCATCCGGCTTGCGCGCAAGCCGCGCCGTCTCGGCTTTGATCAGCGCATCGCGGCGGGCCATCGGTTCCATCGCTTGCGCTTCGCGCAAAACCTCCGGCCAGCGTTCGCGCGCGATCTGCAAAAAGCGCAGCGTTAGCTGCCAAAACGTATCGAACTGGTCCGGCACCAGCTGGTCGAGCCGATCCCATGACACGCTACGCGTTGTCATGTCATCCATCAGCCGGGCGAGGTCATCGGCCAAAGCGGAAGCCGCCGCCGGCGTTTGCGCCACAAGCGGCGTTCCGATCGCGCCGTGGACTTCCGGCGATTGCGACCACGCCATCACCAGCCGGGTCAGCAGGAGCTTGCGTTCAAGTCCGCCCAGCGCGCGCGGCAATGCCAGTGCATCCGCGGCGATGCCGCCGGCCGCGCTCTCGGCGAAGGCGATCTCGTCCTCATCGATGTCGCCGATGGCGACGATGCGCGGCAGGATTGCGCCGTCGCCGCGAAGCCGGTCAAGAAACGCCTCGCGCATCAGTCGGCAGGCGCGGCGGGTCGGCAGATAGAGCGTCGCCGACGAAAGCGCGAGCGGATCGTCGGCAAAATCGAAGCCGAGTTTGCCGTCGTGCAGTGCCTCGATCAGCGTCGGCAAAAACGGCGCCGACGCCGGAATGTTGAAGACGCGCGGAGTCATGTGGGGATCGCGGAAATTGCCGCGACAGTCTAGCAGAGCTTATGCCGTCGCCGCGAGCGCCGCCTCTGCCGCAGCGACCGCTTCCGGCGTGCCGACATGCATCCAGACGCCGTCAAGGCGCAAACCGAACAGTCGCCCTGCGGCCGCGGCGCGGTCGAACAGGCGGGTCAGCGCGAACGCGCCCTGCGGGGCGTCCGCGAACGGCGCCGGCGAAAGGATCGCTGCGCCGGCATAGATAAACGGCGCCACTTCGTGTTCGCGGCGCCCCCGCAGCCGGCCGTCGGCCAGCATGCTGTAGTCGCCGCGCCCTTGATAACCGAGGCTGCCGACGCTCGGAGCCAATAGCAGAAGTGCATCCATTGCGCTCGCGTCGAAATTTTCCGCCAGACGAGCGAAATTGGGCTTAATGCCGTCGAGCCATAGTGTGTCGGAATTGACCAGAAAGAACGGCGTATCGCCGAGCTGCGGCAGCGCCTTGGCGATGCCGCCGCCGGTGCCAAGAAGGTTTTCGCGTTCATCGGAAATGATGATGCGGGGGCGTTTTCTTGCCGCCAAATGCCGTTCCACGGCGTCAGCAAGATGATGCACATTGACAACTGCGCGTTCGACGCCGGCTTCCGCCAGCCGGTCGAGGCCGTAATCGATCAGGGATCGGCCGCCAACGGTCACCAGCGGCTTTGGCACATGGCCGTTATACGGCCGCATGCGCGTGCCAAGGCCGGCCGCCAATACGATCGCACTTTTCGGCATCGTCGCGCTGCCCCATCCCCAAATGTCAGCCCGAATCGCCGTATCATAACCCATCCGGAGATGGCACATTTACGGCATACCAGCCCTTGAGCGCCGCCAGGGCCGGATGGGCCAGGGACCGTTGTAAATAGCCCCACAGCCGCGGCATATGCCGCAGATATTGCGGCTTACCGTCCCGCCGCTGCAGCCGGGCGAAAATGCCGAGAATCTTGGTCGCCCGCTGCGCCGCCAATGTGGCGTAGAGGAGCGTGAAGCCGCCGGTGTCGAAACTGCGATCGTGGACTAGGCGCGCGCGCACGTAACGCCCGAGCAGGTTCATCTCCATGTCTTCAGGAACGTCGACGCGCGCGTCCTGCAGCAGCGAGGCGACGTCGTAGGCCGCGGGTCCGATCAATGCATCCTGAAAATCGACCAGGCCGATGCGGGCGATGCCCTCGCGCTGCGGTAGCCACAGCAGATTGGGCGAATGATAATCGCGCAACACCCACGTCGCCGGCGCTTCCATCGCCGGTTCCAGCGCATTGCGCCACAACGTCACGAATGCGGCGCGCGCCGCCTCGCCCACAGGCGCGCCGGCATTGACGAGATACCAATCGAGCAAGAGCTCGGCTTCAATCAGAAAAGCACCGATGTCATAGCGCGGCAGCCCGTAGTCGAGCGCGCTCGTGACCGGCAACCGGTTCGGCAGATTGCGCGCGTGGAGCGAAGCCAAAAGATCGACGGCGGTCGCGTATCGCATTTCAACAGGCGCCGGCGGATTGCCGCTGACGATGCGCTCGTCGCCCAGGTCCTCCATCAGGATCAGGCCCTGATCGAGGTCGGCGTGCAGGATTTCAGGAGCGGAGAGGTCAATGCGGCGCAATCCCGCGGCGAGCGCGATATAGGGGACGATATCTTCGGCGAGATGCGCGATCGCGCTGTACGGCTTGCCGTCGCGAACTGGTGGCCCGTCGGGCCGGCGCGGCGCGTTCATCAGAACAGTGGTCCGATTGCCCGTGGTGAGCCGCTCGAAGATTCGCGTCGACGCATCGCCTTGCATGCGCCGCCGCTGCGTCTCGCCAAATCCCGCCTCGTCGATGAAGCCGCGCATGAGAGCGATGCGTTCGGCACGCGCGGCAAACGCGCCATAGCCAGTGTACCGGACCTGACGCACATTGGGTCCGGTGCCGGGCGCAAGGGTGAAGGCAATATCGAGCCGATCGGCCGGCAATGCTGCCGCGGCGCGGTCGGGCCATTCTATCAGCACCACCGCGGCGTCCGGCACATCGTCGAAGCCAAGTTCGGCGAGCTCGGCGGCGCTCCCCACCCGGTACAGGTCGGCATGGACGAGCGTGAAGCGCGGCAGCTCGTAGTTTTGCACAAATGTAAAAGTCGGACTTGGCACCTCGATCGTTTCGTCGCCGGCGAGATGACGAATGAGTGCGCGCGCAAGCGTCGTCTTTCCGGCGCCGAGGTCGCCGGACAGCGTGACGAGGTCACCGGGTTCGAGCGCGCCGGCGAGGTCCGTCGCGAAGCGCAGCGTCGCCTCTTCGTCCGGCAATGTCAGGGTGAAGCTTGCGCCCCGGGGCGCTGTCAAAAGCATCGCGGTCCCGCTACTCCGCCGCCGTCAGATTGGCGGTTTCGGCGAGAGGGAAGGTACATGTGACGGTGGTGCCTTGTCCCAGGGCAGAAGTGATCCTCACCTCGCCGCCGTGCAATTCTACAAACGACCGGACCAGGGAAAGCCCGATGCCGGGCCCGCGGTATCGCGAGCCGAGCGAATGGGTTTCGAACCAGTCAAACACTTTTTCCAGCATGTCCGATGGGATGCCGGGACCGGTGTCGGTCACGGAGAACACGATGGCGTCGGACCGGCGTTCGGCGCGCAAGGTCACAGTCGAGCCGGGCGGAGAAAAATTCAGGGCGTTCGCCAAAAGATTGAACAGGATCTGACGCAGGCGCAGCTTGTCGGCGACGAAGCTGCCGATATTGGACGATGCTTTGATGTCGAGCGTGACGCCGCCGCTGACAGTGCGGTCTTGGACGCCTTCGGCCGCGGCCATCATGGTTTCTTGAATATCGACCGAAGCGAGCTCGAGCTGCATGCGTCCGGCATCGATGGTCGCCAGATCGAGGATGTTATTGATCAGCGCCAATAATGTATTGGTCGAGACGGTGATGTATTCGAGATATTCGCGCTGCTTTTCGGTCAAAGGACCGGTCGCCGGGTCGCCGAGCAGGTGGACGAAGCCGATGATATTGGTCAGCGGCGAGCGCAGCTCGTAGGATACGTGATGGACGAAATCGACCTTGATCTTATCGGCGTCTTCCAGCGCCTCATTGCGTTCACGCAGCGCTCGCTCGACGTTGACTGAATCGCTCACGTCATGAAACGTCACCAGCGTCGCGCCGTCGGGCAGCGGCACCGTGCTGCAGTCGATGACCTTGCCGTCACGCCGCTCGATGCGGCCGAGCGTCGTTTCGCGGCTTTCGATCGCGGTGACTACTTCGCGCAAAGCCCGCCATGCCGGCGCATCGCCATGCAGCGGTTGGCACAAAGCGGAGATTTTTTCGACGTGCGGCCGGTCGGACAGCGCTCGCGATGACAGGCGCCACATCGCCTCAAAAGCGGCGTTGTGCAACCGGAGCCGGCCATCGCTGCCGAAAACCGCGACGCCCTCGGCAAGCTTGTCGAGCGTTTCGCCTTGAATGTGAATCAGTTCCTCGAAACGGCGTTCCAGGTCCAGCCGTTCACTGACATCGTGAAACAGATAGGTCACGCCGCCATCGGGATTGGGCGTCGTCACCACGCGCAAGGTGCGCCTGTCGGGCAAATGCCAGGTATGATCTTTTGCTTCGACGGCGCGATAGGCTTCGTGCAGCTGCGACTTCCACTGGCGAAAGTCGCGCTCCTCGGGGAGCTTGCGGCCAATGCGCAACAATTCGATCACGGCGGAATCGGTGGGCCGCTGATCGAGAAACGCGGCGTCGAGGTTCCACAGCGTGCGATAGGCCTCGTTGTAGAATGTCAATCTATGGCTGGCGTCGAACATGGCGACGCCGGTGGGAAGCTGATCGAGCGTGCGGCGGTGCGCGTCCGCGAGCCGCGTGAGCGCACTGCGCATGGTTTCGACTTCGGTGGCATCGACGCCGATGCCGACGCTGCCCGCTTCGGTCTCGAAATCGAGCACGTCAAGGGTTCGCTGCGCGCCGCCAATCGCTGCGCGAAACCGCCCGGAATAGACATGGCCGGCGAGGCGCGCCTGCGCAATGCTTTCGCGCGCCGCCTGGTCGAGCAGTTCCAGGCGGCGGTCGACCGCTTCGGCGCCGCTCTTCGCCTCGACTGCGCGGGCATAGGCGGCATTGACGAAAATCAGCCGGCCGGCCGTGTTTCGGGTCCACACCGGCGAGGGCAGTGTCTCGACCACGGCCCGCAACGCCACGGCTTCCGCGGCCAGGTTTTCGTAGCGCTCGAGCAATTCAACAAGTTCGCGCTTGATGCCGCCGGCATCTTTCAGGCGCAGCACCGCATGCCCGCCGACCGCACGGCCTTGCGCCTCGATCGGGTGTCCCGCAAGCGTACTCAGCGTCATTGAAAACGGCTCGCCGCGTGCGCGCAGCGCCTCGACGGCCCGTACCATCGCCGCGGCTTTGCCAGGTTCGAGCCAGTGATCCAAGACCAGCAGCTTTGGCCTGCCAGGCAGCCCAAGCGCCGCTGGATCGCCCTCGATGATGGGCTCGTTGGAGGCCGCGGGCCAATCGATCACGACCTGCGGCTCGGACAGCAAAAGCGCCTTGGCGCGATCGGCTTCCTCGCGCAGCGCGGCAGCCTCGTCGCGGGTAAAAGCATGGAGCCGGGCCGCACGCCGGCGGGTTCGGACCAAAGCAATCGCGGTTACGATGGCGAAGACGACGGCGCCGGCTGTGAGCGCCAGAAGAACGATTTCATGCTGGGCAAAGCCGCGATGCGCATCAAGCGCGATCTCATGGAGCGCGGGCGCAGACCGTTCCGCCGCACCGGCCGCCGATGATGCCAGTGCGCCGATTGCGGTTGCCGATCGGCCAATTGCCCGGCCGCGCCCCTGCGAGCAGCACCAGTTGGTCCGGATCGTGTCCGGCATGCCCCTTTGCCTCTGCCGGCCCTCAACCCGCCATTCCACCGGCCGGTCCGCCGCGAGTGAGCCCGCGAATCGTGCAAATTTACTCTTAAGAGGAATCGCGCCGAAAGAGTCCAGATCGTGAACAGGGCGTTTGAATGCCGCCGAATAAATTTCAGCGTCGCGCCTCCGCGGCGCGGGGCTCGGGCGGCTGCTCCCTAAGCGCCTGGGCGTCTCGCGCGAGGTCCTCGACATTGATGCGCGACAACGCGACGCCGAATTCGCGTTCGGCAGCGGCCACGGCCGGCAACACGACTTTATTCACAAGATCTGAGCCGGACTGAGGCTCATCGCTTTCCTCAACAGTCCCGGCGGCTTGGAGAATGTCATTCACCGTCACGCGGCGGCGGTCGCGCGCCAGCTCATAGCCGCCGCGCGGACCGCGAATGCCTTTCAAGATTCCGCGGCGAACCAGAGCCTGCAAGACAGGTTCCAGATGCCGTGGAGGCAAGCTGTGCCGCTCCGCAAGCGTTTTTGCGGAAATCGGCTTTCCTTGCTCGTGCGTCGCCACGTCAATAACCGCGGCGACGGCGAGAACAGCTTTACGCGGCAATAAAGGCATTGAACGGAGGAAACGTCATGCAACGGGAATTGGTTCGACGGTGCGGGTAACAATCTCGCGCTGCCTCGTCGCACGCACAGCGGCGTTCAAGCGTATTTGAACGTCGCTCTACCCCGTTGAACCGAAACCGCCGCCTTCACGCCCGGTCGCGTCCAGGCGGCCCGCTTCTACAATTTTAACGTGTATTATCGGGGCAATGATCATCTGCGCGATTCGGGTTCCCCTCGTAATTTCGAAGGCTTCTGCGCCCAGATTGACCAGTATTACCTGTATTTCACCCCGATAATCGGCGTCGATGGTTCCTGGTGAGTTCAACACCGTAACACCATGGCGGAGCGCCATGCCTGATCGTGGGCGGATCTGACCTTCGTGCCCGGGCGGCAAAGCAATAGCGATTCCGGTCGGGATCATCACGCGCTGGCCCGGCGCAACCGTAACTGGAGCGCTGGTAGGCACGGCGGCGACGAGATCGAGTCCGGCGGCGCTCTCGGTTTGGTAAGCCGGTAGCGGCAGATCGGCCGCGTGCGGCAGGCGCAGGATGCGAAGCTCGGCGCTCATTGCTTGCCCCCGTCGAGCGCCACGGCAATGCGTTCGACCAGCGTGCGCGCGACCTGATCCTTGCCTTGCGGCGGCCATGATTCGACGCCGTTTGCGGTGACAAGGTGGACGGTGTTCGTGTCACCGCCCATGACGCCGCTTTCGGCGGAGACATCATTGGCGACGATCCAGTCGCAGCCTTTTTTCATCCGCTTTGCCTGCGCATTGGCAACGACATCGTCGGTTTCCGCGGCAAAGCCCACGACCAGGCGCGGACGGCCGGACGTGCGGTGGGCGACGCTGGATAAAATATCTGGGTTCTCCGTCAGTTTGAGCGTCGGCGTCCGTCCCGGCTGTTTCTTGATTTTGCTTGCGCTTTCGCTTTCGCTGCGCCAGTCGGCCACGGCGGCGGCGAGAATGGCGGCATCCGCGGGAAGCGCGGCGTCAACCGCTTCGAACATCTGCTGCGCGGTCTCTACCTTGACGACGGCCACGCCCGGAGGGTCCGGCAGATTGACCGGGCCGCTGACCAGCACGACCCCGGCGGCGGCCGCCGCGGCCGCCGCCGCGATGGCATGGCCCTGCTTGCCCGAGGACCGATTGGCAATGTAGCGCACCGGATCGATCGGCTCGTGGGTCGGGCCGGACGTGACGATGATGCGTTTGCCGGCGAGCGCGGCGCCGCGCTGCAAAATGCTCTCGGCGGCGGCGGCGATCTCCTGCGGCTCAGCCATCCGCCCAAGTCCGGCTTCGCCGCGCTCCGCCATCTCCCCGGCATTGGGGCCGACGACGCGCGCGCCGTCGGCGGTCAGCTGCGCGAGATTGCGCACGGTTGCTTTGGCCGCCCACATGCGCGGATTCATCGCCGGCGCGATCAGGATCGGTCGGTCCGTCGCGAGCAGAACCGCGGTCGCCAGGTCGTCGGCGTGACCGCCCGCCATTTTGGCGAGAAGGTCGGCGGTCGCCGGCGCCACAACAATGAGATCGGTATCCCGGGCAAGCCGGATGTGACCGACGTCGAATTCGCTCTGCGGATCGAACAGATCGATGAAAGCGCGCTCGCCGGTGAGCGCGCCGACGGCAAGCGGCGTGACAAAATGCTGAGCGGCCGCGGTGAGGATACAGCGCAGCCGTGCCCCGCGCTCGTGCAAGCGCCGGATCAGGTCGAGCGATTTATAGGCGGCGATGCCGCCACCGATGATGAGGAGAATGCGCGGTCCGTCTTCGCTCGCTGTCGCAGCCTTGTGTTTTGACGACGCGGCAGGCGTGAACTGGCCGATTTCCGCCGTGGCTTCGCGCAAGATCACCCGGACCTCGTCCTCCATGGATCGTCCGTGGCGCGCCGCCCGCAGCCGCAGCAGCCTCTTCAGCGCCTCGTCCAATTGGCGAACGGTCAGGCTGGCCAAAACGTTGCCCTTACCGAGGTTTTGCCCTTATTAGGTCATAGCTTAGCAGGGCAATGCCTGCATTGCAATCAATGCAATCAATCCGACGCTATCAATGGCGCAGGGCAAACCACAGCAACAGCGCTGCGATGATCCACAGCGCAGCGACCATCCAGCGGCCGCGTCGGGCTTCGGTCTTGTCGAGCTCGGCGATGGTCTGCGGCGACAGCACGAGCCCGTCGCGCGTCATTTCATCGAGCTGATCGAGCACGCGGGCGCCGCGGCTCAAGAGACTTGGCGCATTACCGACGAAGCGGCCGAGTTCAGCCGCGCCCAGCGCGGCGCTTTCGAGCTTACCGGCCGCGCCGAGGTGGCGCTCCAACCATTCGCGTACGACGGGCTCTGCCGTGCGCCACATGTCGAGCTTGGGATCGAGTGTGCGCGCCACGCCCTCCACCACGACCATGGTTTTTTGCAATAGCAGCAATTCCGGCCGCGTGCGCATATCGAACAGGCCGGTGACCTCGAACAACAGCGCCAGCAGCCGGGCCATCGAAATATCTTCGGCGGTGCGATTGTGAATCGGCTCGCCGATGGCGCGGATCGCCTGCGCGAAATCCTCGATCGAATGCCGCGGCGGCACATAGCCGGCTTCGAAATGAACCTCGGCGGTGCGGTGATAGTCCCGCGTAATGAAGCCATGCAGGATTTCGGCGAGAAACAGGCGTTCTTTGATCCCAAGACGCCCCATGATGCCGAAATCGACCGCGATCAGCCGGCCTTCGTCATCGACGAACAGATTTCCCGGATGCATGTCGGCGTGAAAGAAGCCGTCGCGTAGCGCATGGCGCAGGAAAGTTTGAATAAGCGCGCGCGCGAGCTGCGCCAAGTCGAAGCCCTTGGCCTGCAGCCGCGCCCGGTCTGACAGTGGCGTCGCGTCGATCCATTCCAGCGTCAGTACTTCCTTGCTGGTGCGGTCCCAATCGACTTCCGGAACGCGAAACTCGGGATCAGCCCTGGTATTCTCTCCCATCTCGGAAAGCGCCGCCGCTTCCAGGCGAAAATCCATCTCTACCATCACCGAGCGGCGCAGCGTCTCGACGACCTCAACCAGGCGCAGCCGGCGAGCCTCGGCGGAGGCGTTCTCGGCATGCTGCGCGGCGAAAGTGAATGCGGCGAGGTCGGCGTGAAAGCGGCGCTCGACGCCGGGGCGCAAAATCTTTACGGCGACCGCGCGCGTGCCGGTCGCGGTGACAACCGTTGCCCGATGCACTTGCGCAATCGAGGCGGCGGCAACCGGCGGGCCGAAGGTTGCGAATACCGACCCGACCGGCCGGTCGAAGGACGCAGCGATCGCCGCCTCGGCTTCGGCTTGGGAAAAGGGCGGCATGCGATCCTGCAAGCTTTCGAGATCGCGCGCCAGCGCGGCGCCGACCACATCGGGCCGCGTGGCAAGAAATTGCCCGAGCTTGACATAGCTCGGGCCGAGCTTGGTCAGCGCCGCTGACAGCCGCGTTTCCGCCGGACCGGTGGTGCGCCGCTCCAACAGCCGCGCCATTCGTATCAGCGGCCGGGCCCCGACCGGCGCCACCGTCGGATCGATGATGCCGAAAACGCCTTCGCGGGCGAACACGAAGCCGGCGCGGGCGAGTCGTACGAGATGCGCAGGAGCCGAGATCACAAACGCCAGCCGGAGTGCAACGTCACGATGCCGCCGCTCATGGCCTGAAACGAAACGCGGGCAAAACCTGCCGCGCGCAACATCGCGGCAAAGGCCTGCGGCTTGGGAAAGCGGCGGATGGATTCGACCAGATAGCGGTAGGATTCGGCGTCTCCGGCCACGACCCGGCCCAGTGCTGGAATGACGTTCAACGAATAAAAATCGTAAAGCCGGTCGAGGGCTGGAACGTCGACCGAGGAGAATTCCAGGCAGACAAATTTGCCGCCGATCTTGAGCGCGCGGAAAGCTTCGGCCAGCGCGCGTTCAATGCGCGGCACATTGCGGATGCCGAAGGCAATCGTCGCCGCATCGAAACTGCGGTCGGCAAAGGGCAGCGCCTCGGCATTGGCCTCGGCGAATGTAACCGCGGCTTCGCCGCCAGACATCGCCGCGCGCGCGCGGCCGACTTCGAGCATATCGGGATTGATATCGCAGACGGTGACGCGGGTCTGCGCGCCGCCGGCCTCGATAATGCGAAAGGCGATGTCGCCGGTGCCGCCGGCGATATCGAGCACCGCAAACGGCGCCTGCCGCGGCGGATTGACCGCCGTCACCAGCGCGTCCTTCCAGGCTCGGTGCAGCCCGAACGACATCAGGTCGTTCATCAGATCGTAGCGGCGCGCGACGCTGTGAAAAACGTCGTTGACCAGCGCCTGCTTGGCCGCAAGCGGCACCCGTTTGGCGCCGAATTGGGCGGTTTCCGTCATTGCTGCCGACCTCGTTGCGCAACCATAGCGCGGCCCGCCGGAGCAGGCTATGTCTTTGAAATTAACCACGTTGCAGCGGCGGCCTTAAAGCAGCGATGCCCGAGCTTCCGGAAGTGGAAACGGTCCGCCGCGGCCTCGAAGCGGCCATGGACGGCGAACGCATCACGCGCGTCGAGGTTCGGCGGCCCGATCTGCGCTGGCCGCTGCCGAAAGACTTTGCGCAGCGGCTCCAAGGCAAGCGGGTGATCGGCGTCGGCCGCCGCGCCAAATATCTGCTGGTCTATTTATCGTCGGCCGACGTCTTGGTCATGCATCTCGGCATGTCGGGATCGTTTCACGTCTTTCTCGGCCGAGAGAAGCGACCAGACAAGCATCTCGGCCATTACTACCACGAGCGCAGCAAGGATCTCGCCCACGATCACATCGTGTTCCATTTGGCGTCGGGCGCGAGCGTGACGTTCAACGATCCGCGCCGCTTCGGTTCGATGAAGCTTGTTGCGCGCGAACAGCTCGATGGTGAGCCGCTATTGCGCGGGCTTGGTCCTGAGCCGCTGGGCAATGCCTTTGACGCCGCGATGCTGGCGTCGGCCTGCCGCGGCAAAAAGACGAGCCTTAAAGCGGCATTGCTCGATCAGCGCGTCGTCGCCGGGCTGGGCAACATCTATGTCTGCGAGGCGCTGCACCGCGCACACTTGTCGCCGAAACGGCGGGCGTCGACGCTTGCCTCACGCGACGGCGCGCCGAACGAACGCGCCGCGCGGCTGGTTGATGGGATCAAGGCGGTGCTGACGCGGGCGATCAAGGACGGCGGCTCGTCGCTGCGCGACCACCGGCTCACCGACGGTGAGCTCGGCATGTTTCAGCATCACTTCCGCGTTTACGATCGCGCCGGCGAATCCTGCCGGACGACGGGCTGCGGCGGCACAGTCAAGCGCATCGTCCAGAACGGCCGCTCGACCTTCTATTGTCCGGTGTGCCAGAAGTAAGTTTTTTGCGAGGAAATCCATGAGCGAGAATATCATTGTCGAAACCCGCGGCCGCGTTGGTCTGATCCGGCTCAACCGCCCGCAAGCGCTCAATGCGCTCAACAGCGCGTTGATGCGCGAACTCGCTCAGGCGATCGACGCGTTCGAAGCTGACAATAACATTGGCTGCATCGTCATCACCGGCTCCGACAAGGCTTTTGCCGCCGGCGCCGACATCAAGGAAATGGCGGGCAAGACTCTCACCGACGCCTTCCTCGGCGATTTCATCGGAACGTGGCATCGCGTCGCCGAGGCGCGCAAGCCGGTCGTCGCCGCGGTCGCCGGCTTTGCGCTCGGCGGCGGCTGCGAGCTTGCCATGCAATGCGATCTCATCATCGCCGCTGACAATGCCAAATTCGGTCAGCCGGAAATCAAGCTTGGCATCATTCCCGGCATCGGCGGCACCCAGCGCCTCACCCACGCGGTGGGCAAAGCCAAGGCCATGGATTTGATCCTGACCGGACGGATGATGGACGCGCAGGAAGCCGAGCGCGCCGGTCTCGTGGCGCGCATCGTGCCGCCGCAAAGCCTGCTCGACGAAGCAATCAAAATTGCCGCGACCATCGCGGCGATGTCGCTTCCTTCGGTGCTGGCGGCAAAAGAGGCGGTCAATCGGGCTTTCGAGACTCCGCAGGCCGAGGGCGTGCGCTTCGAGCGGCGGGTGTTTCACTCGCTGTTCGCGACACGCGACCAGAAGGAAGGCATGGCGGCCTTCATCGAGAAGCGGCCGCCGAAGTTCGAGAACAAATAAGCTTTTGCATCATCAATAGGAGGACACCGGTATGCCGAACCACCTGCGCTTTTCGAATCCGGACGCGATCGCCAAGCCGCCGGGCTACAGCCACGTCGTGGAAGTGATCGGGCCGGGACGCCTGGTTTATTTTGCCGGGCAGCTCGGCATGGATAAGTCTGGCAAGATGGGCGCCAATGCCCGCGAACAAATGGAGTTGGCGTTTGAGAACCTGAAGGCCGCGCTGGCCTCGGTCGGCGCCACCTTCGACCACGTCGTCAAAGTCAACAACTATATCGTCAACATTGGCGCCAATATCGCGCTGTTCCGCGAAGTGCGGGATAAGTACGTCAACACCGCCGCGCCGCCGGCCAGCACCACGATCGGCGTGCCGGAGCTGGCGCGCCCAGGCGCGTTATTCGAGGTCGAGGCGGTCGCGATACTGCCGCCGAGATAGCCGACGCCGTTCAAGCTCCGCTTGCCCCGCATCTTTGCCGCCGAGTCGCCGGGGCCGGGCGACGGGCCTATATATTGTCCTCATGCTCAGCGACGACGAGCTTGAACGCTACGCGCGCCACATCGTGCTGCGCGAAGTCGGTGGACCGGGGCAGGCGGCGCTCCGTCGCGCACGCGTGCTGGTGGTCGGCGCCGGCGGCCTTGGCGCGCCGGTGCTGCTCTATCTCGCCGCCGCCGGCGTCGGCACGCTCGGCGTCGTCGACGATGACGCGGTCACGCTTTCGAATTTGCAGCGCCAAGTCATTCACGCCACGCCCGACATTGGCGCGCCGAAAGTCGAGACCGCGGCCGCGACCATCCGGCGGCTCAATCCGAATGTCACGGTGAGGCCGCACCATGTCCGGCTTGCCGCGGAAAATGCATTGGCGCTGGTCGAGGATTACGACATCGTTGCCGATGGATCGGACAATTTCGCCACGCGCTATCTGGTCTCCGACGCTTGCTTTTTTGCTAAGCGGCCGCTGGTTACGGCCGCGCTCGGCACCTTCGACGGCACCCTGACCACGATCCGCGCCTTCGAGTGCGGCGACGACGGCAAGCCCAATCCGACATACCGGTGCCTGTTTCCGGAGCCGCCGCCCGCTGGCACGGTTCCGGCCTGTGCCGAAGCCGGCGTGCTCGGCGCGCTCGCTGGCGTGGTCGGGTCGCTGATGGCGCTTGAGGTGATCCGGGAGATCGTCGGCTTCGGCGAGGGCCTGGTCGGTCGGCTCCTGATGATCGATGCGCGCGCCATGCGCTTCGAGACGCTGCGTTACGCTTGGGACCCGGCCAATCCGCTCAATGGCGAGAAGCCGACGATTCGCGATCTGTCGGCGCATCGGTAACAGTTGCGCCGCTTTAGCGTGCCTGACCGTGATAGACGCTATTCGGCCGCATGTCGGTCGCCGACGCGACACGATTCGTCATGTTGAAAAAGCCGGCGACCGCGGCGATGTCCCAAATGTCCCGATCGGAAAATCCGGCGCGGCGCAAACGCGCGCGATCCTCCTCCTCCATGAGCCAAGGCTCGGCGGTGAGCTTGACGGCAAAATCGAGCATGGCGCGCTCGCGTTCCGACAGCCGCGCCGCCCGGTAATTCATGACCATGAGCTCGCCGAGCGGCGGGTCGCCGGACAATTGCCGCACTGCCGCGCCATGCGCGACCAGACAATAATAGCAGCGATTGTGCGCGGAAACCGCGACCGCGATCATTTCGCGTTCGAGCTTGCTCAAGCCGGACGGCGCCAGCATCAAATCATTGTACATGGCGACGAAAGCTGAGAGCTTCGGCATGTCGAAGGCATAGGCCTTGAGCACATTGGGAACGAAGCCGAGTTTTTCCTCGCATTTGGCGAAATAGGCCGCCATCTCGGGCGTCAATTCTTCCAGCATAAGTTTCAGCGCCGTGATATTGCGATCATCATCGGCCGCCGCCGGCCGGCGCTGCTGCTGCGCGCTTCGGCCGGCTTTGTGGTCTCGTTTACGCATGAGTTCGCTGCCGCTCTCGTTAAACGGTGCGCCGCCGCCGGCCCTGTGCGATGCAAACGCGCAGCCAGGTGCTGCTAGCAGATCACCGTCATGAACGATTAGTATTATTGTGCATCGTAAGCAGAGCAAACATGAACCGACAAGCCAATCCTGCAAGCGGCGACCAAAATGGCGTGGCTACCCTAATTGCGGCCGCCGCCAGGCTCTTGATGGAGCGGAAGTCCTCCGTGCCTGAAGCGTTTGTCGGCAAATTGTTCGCCCTCGCGGCGCCCGAAGATTTGCGACACTGCGGCGCGGCGGAACTGGCAAATATCGCCGAGCAGTCTTGGTCCTTTCTTGCCGAGCGGCGCCCCGGCACTCCCAAGATACGGTTTGAGCCGCTCGCCGGCGCGCGCAGCGTCGCGGTGCTTGAGATCGTCAATGACGACATGCCGTTCCTGGTGGATTCGGTCGTCGCAGAACTCAGCAGCCGCGGTCTCGAAATTCGTTCGTTTGTCCACCCGGTCTTCCTGGTGCGCCGAGACGCTGTGGGGCGCCTCGTCGATTTTGAAGCACCGCAGGCCGCCGATGCCCGTCGCGAAAGCTTCATCCATTTTCATGTCGACGAGGCCGATGATCCGGCGCAGCGCGCCGCGGTGGTACATGCGCTCAACGACATCCTCGCCGAGGTGCGCGCCAGCGTCCAAGACTGGCAGCCGATGCTCGCGCGGGTGCGCGAGGTCATCGCCGAATTGCGAACAAAACCGCCGCCGCTAGCGAGCGATGAGATCGGCGAAGCGAGCGCGTTTCTCGAATGGATGGTCGAGGAAAATTTTACGTTTCTTGGTGCGCGCGATTACGCCTTCACCGGCGATGAAATCCTCGCACCGGTATCCGGCACGGGTCTCGGGCTGCTGCGCGATTCCGGCGTGCGGCTGCTGCAGCATTGGAATAAACCGGTGACTATCACGTCTGCGATCCGCGCATTTCTGCGGGAGCAAACGCTCCTGATCATCACCAAATCCAGCGCACGGTCGCGGGTGCATCGGCGCGTGCATCTGGACTATGTCGGCGTCAAGAGGTTCGACCGCGCCGGCGAGCTTATTGGCGAGCATCGCTTCTGCGGGCTGTTCACGTCGACCGCCTATACGCAGCCGGCGCGCGGCATTCCCTATCTGCGGCGCAAAGTCGAGCGCATCATCCATCGCGCCGGCTTCGATGCGGCGAGCCATTCCGGCAAGGCGCTGGTCAATGTGCTCGAGACTTATCCCCGCGACGAACTGTTTCAGATCGATGAGGAGTCGCTCTATCACTTCGCGCTGGAGATCCTTCATCTCGACGAGCGGCCGCGCGTACGCGTGCTGCCGCGGCGGGATCGCTTCGATCGCTATATCTCGGTGCTGGTCTATGTCCCGCGTGATCGTTACAGCGGCCAGATCAGAGCGGCCATCGGCCGATATCTGACCACGGCATTCCACGGGCGCTTAAGTGCCTATTACCCGTTCTTCCCCGAGAGTCCGTTGGTACGTGTGCAGTACATTGTTGCCCGCGCCGAAGACGCGCTCGCCGATCCGGAGCGCGGCGTGCTCGACCGCGGCGTCGAAGCGATCGTGCGCAGCTGGACCGACGCGCTGCGCGAGGCGCTGGCGACGGATGCCGACTTAACGCGGGCTCGGGCGTTGTTTTCGCGTTATCGCGACGCTTTTCCAGTCGATTATCAGGAGGTCTATTCCGCGGCGGACGCGGTGGCCGACATTCGCGGCCTGGAAACCTTAAGCGAGCAACGGCCGCTCGGCGTTGCCTTCTATCGCCCGCAAGGTGTCGCGCCGACGCGGGTCGGCCTGAAAGTGTTCAGCCAAAGCCGGCCGATTTCATTGTCGGAGCGCGTGCCGGTTCTCGAAAACATGGGCTTTCGGGTCGTAGACGAGCGCACCTATCACATCCGCCCCAAGGAAGGGGCAGAGGTGTGGTTTCACGACATGGAGCTTGAAGGCGCCGCCGCGGAGCCGATCGACTTGTCCATCTCGGAAAGCCGGCTCCAGGCCTGTTTCCTCGTCGTCATGGCGCAGGCAGCCGAGAACGACGGCTATAACGCCTTGGTGCTCGCGGCCGGGCTCGGCTGGCGCGAGGTGGCGCTGATCCGGACCATTTCGCGTTTCCTGCGCCAGCTCCAGGTTGCCCATTCGCAGGATTACATGTGGACGACCCTGCGCAAGCACGCGGCGGTCGCTGCGCAGATCGTCGATTTATTCCGTGCCCGCTTCGATCCGCGCTCGGCTTTGCCGGCGCAGCAGCGCGCCGCGCGCGAAAAAGAAATCCTGTCCGCAATCGAAACCGCGTTGCAGGCGGTCGATAGCCTCGACGAAGACCGCATCATCCGCAATTTCGTCAGTGCGGTGATGGCTGCGGTGCGGACCAATTTTTATCAACTGGATCGCGACGGCCGCGCCAAAGACGTCATCGCGATCAAGTTTTCGAGCCGCATGCTCGATGCGGTGCCGCCGCCGCGCCCGCTCTATGAGGTTTTTGTCTATGCGGCGCGGCTTGAAGCCGTCCATCTGCGCTTCGGCAAAGTCGCGCGCGGCGGCATACGCTGGTCGGATCGGCCGCAGGATTTCCGGACCGAGGTCTTGGGCCTGGTGAAGGCGCAGAATGTCAAGAACGCGGTCATCGTCCCGGTCGGCGCCAAGGGCGGCTTTGTACCGAAGCGCTTGCCGGCCGGCGGCCCGCGCGAAGTCATCCAAGCCGAGGGGGTCGCGACATACAAATCGTTTATCTCGACGCTGCTCGACATCACCGACAATATCGGCCTGGGTCCGACGGGCGTCATCCCGCCGGCCGACGTCGTGCGCTATGACGGCGACGATCCCTATCTTGTCGTCGCCGCTGATAAAGGCACCGCGACCTTCTCCGACATCGCCAACGAGCTGGCGGTCGCGCACGATTTCTGGCTCGGCGATGCTTTCGCCTCGGGCGGCTCGGCCGGTTACGACCACAAAAAGATCGGCATTACCGCGCGCGGCGCCTGGGAGTCGGTGAAACGGCATTTTCGCGAGATGGACATTAACGTCGCGGCGACGCCGATCACCGTGGCCGGAGTCGGCGACATGTCCGGCGACGTTTTCGGCAACGGCATGCTGCGCGAGAAAACGATCAAGCTCGTCGCCGCCTTCGATCATCGCGACATTTTTATCGATCCCGATCCGGACCCGGCGCGAACCTTCGTCGAACGCAAACGGCTGTTCGACCTGCCGCGTTCGATTTGGCAGGATTTCGATAAAACACTGGTGTCCAAGGGCGGAGGCGTATTTTCGCGCACCGCGAAGGACATCAAGCTGTCACCGGAAGCGCAAGCCTTGCTTGGAATTCCCGAGCATGTCACGCCCAACGATCTTATCCGGGCCATCCTCAAAGCGCGCGTCGATCTGGTCTTCTTCGGCGGCATTGGCAATTATATTCGCGCCACGGACGAGAGCGACGAAGCGGCCGGGGATCGAACCAATGACGGCGTCCGCGTCACGGCCAAGGCGCTGCGCTGCAAAGTGATTGGCGAAGGCGCCAATCTCGCCGTCACCCAGCGCGGCCGCATCGAAGCCGCGTTTGCCGGCATCAAGCTCAACAGCGACGCCATCGACAATTCGGCCGGTGTGAATACCTCTGACATGGAGGTCAACATCAAAATCGCGCTGAGCATTCCGTTGCGCGATGGCCGGCTGACGATGGACAGCCGCAACGCTTTGTTGGCGCGGATGACCGACGAAGTCGCCGCGCTCGTCCTGCGCAACAATTATCTGCAGACGCTGGC
>Ga0207693_10000433_pt1 | contig 38136 bp, 35 predicted proteins | sample LARL81metaG_FD_184347 | JGI IMG/M metagenome (GOLD analysis project Ga0207693, IMG submission 184347) | Corn, switchgrass and miscanthus rhizosphere microbial communities from Kellogg Biological Station, Michigan, USA - LAR L8-1 metaG... | ecosystem: Host-associated > Plants > Roots >... | reverse complement strand
TCTACGCGGCGCTTTACGGCCGCCGCCGCACGCCGTGGAGTTTCGCCTACGGCACGTCCGTGACAAACGGCGAGGACGTGGGCGGCATTTTCAAGAGCACAAATGGCGGCGGCAGTTGGAAAAAATGCAGCAATGGTTTGCCGACATCGACGGGAAGAATCGGGCTCGCGGTTACGCCGACGAATCCCAGGATCGTGATGGCGGTGATCCAGAGCGACGAAGGCGGATCGAATGATTTCACCGACATTCACAGTAAACGCGGCGGCGTTTTTCGGTCCGAGGACGGCGGTGAGAATTGGAAACGCACCAGTGACCTGGATCCGCGACCGTTTTATTTCAGCCAGATTCGGGTCGATCCCGCGAACGATCAGCGAGTCTATCTTCTCGGGTTTGCGCTCCTTGCTTCTGACGATGGCGGGAAAACGTTCCGCGAAGATTTATCGGACAAGTTGCATCCGGACATGCACGCACTCGCCATTCAAAATGGAAGCGCGCCGCCACCGAAACCGCCAAAAGCGGAACCCGGCCAGGCGCCGAAACCACCAAAGCCGCCGATCTCGTTGCGTTTGCTTATCGGGAACGACGGCGGCGTTTTCCAAAGTTACGCTGGCGGCAAAGGCTGGGAGCATTTGAATCGGATTCCTGCGGGCGAGTTTTACCGCATCTCATTAGACGACTCGCAGCCGATTTACCGGATCGCAGGTGGCTTGCAGGATAATAGCAACTGGGTTGGTCCGAGTGCGGTCTACAGCAAGGAAGGTATTCGCAATTGCGATTGGACGCCGTTCACGGGGGCGGACGGATTTTATGTTCTTTTTGATCCGGCCGATCGCGACACGCTTTACGGCGACAATCAGGAAGGTGTCGTGCATCGCTTCAACATGCGCACGGGCGAGCTGCGCATCTTAAAACCGTCAACATCGGAAGGACGCGAACCACTGCGTTTTCACTGGAACTCGCCGCTGATCATGAGTCGGCACAAACCGGGGGTGCTTTACCTCGGTGGCAACCATGTGTTTCGGTTCACCGATCGGGCAGAGCATTATGCCGTAATCAGTCCCGATTTGTCGCGTAACGAGCCGGACAAGACACGAGTGGTCGGGAGCGGCGCGGAGGTCTATGGAGTGGTTTATTCATTGGCGGAATCCCCAGTGCGAGCGGGAACTTTGTGGGCCGGAACCGATGACGGCCGCCTCTGGGTCACTCAAGACGATGGCGGCAAATGGATGGAGCTGACAACGAACTTGCCGGAGCCGCTGCGTGGTCAGTGGATTGTTCGAATCGAGCCGGGCGCGCAGGATGCGAATGTCGCTTACATTGCCGCGAGCGCCTACCGGCTGGGTGACGATCGGCCGATGATCGCGCGCACTTCCGATGGCGGAAAAACGTGGACAAATATTTCCGGCGATCTGCCAGTAAACGATCCCGTCGAAACAGTCCGTGAAGATCCGGTGAACCCCAAGCTATTGTATGCCGGAACGCATTTCGGGTTGTTCGCTTCATTTGATCAGGGAACCCGCTGGGTGCGGGTCGGCGACATCCCGCCGGTGCGAGTGGACGATTTGCAAATTCATCCGCGCACATCCGATCTGGTAATCGCAACACATGGTCGCAGCATTTATCTATTGGATGACTCGCGACCATTCCGGGAGCTGACACCGGAAATCGCGAGCAAACCGGCGCATTTGTTCAGTGTGCGACCCGCTAACGGAGCCTATTCGCCATCCGGATTTTCGGAATGGAATGGGAAAGGTGTTTATCGCGGGGCCAATCCGGCCGAAGGCGCGCTTTTTACCGTGTGGGTGAAAGAGTTTACCGGCGATGAAATCAAAATCGCGATCACGAACGCGACGGGCGTGCCAGTGGCGAACCTGCAGTCGCCCGGAGTTGCCGGATTCACCCGGTTAAACTGGGATTTGCGGCCAACCGAAGACGTGCTGACGAAATACGGTGGGGATGATCCAAAAAAATTAATGTCGAGCGGGGATTACACCGCCGAACTTTCTTTTGGATCAAACAAGATGAAGCAGACCTTTCACGTGGAGTTGGCACAGGGGATCACGCCGCGGGGCGGATTCGAGCCGGCGGAATAATTATGGACGTGAAGAACATTCGCGATGCCGGTGACTGGTTTGAAGTGCTGCAAACGAGCAATCGGACGCAGACGGCGATGATGACATTAAAACCTGGCAAATCATCCGGGAGCGAACCGGAAGGTCACAAGAATAGCGATCAAGTCTTGCTGGTGCTAAAGGGAGAAGTGGAAGGCGAGATCGCGAACGAGACCATCACATTGCACGAAGGCGACGTGATTGTGATTCCCGCGGGTACGAAACATAAATTCAGCAATCGCAGTTCGGCAAACGCGATCACCTTCAATACCTATTCACCACCTGAGTATTGATCGTCGCGTTGGGGCGCGTGCGCTCCCCCAGAAAAGATGGAGAGATCGCAAGACCGGCGTGCACTTGATTGCAGCTAGTACTGCCTCAGGTAACGGAGAAGCGTGCAGCAAACTATAATGCCTGCACGGTCTTCAGCGTCGATTGGAAAAAATGATATTTCTCCCGGTGTTCGGTCATACCGCGGCGGAGCACGGCTTTGAAATTCGCCAGGTCGGCGATGTTTACAATTCGATCGACGCTATGGACAAAGGCAGAGAGGGAATCATTGGTAGCGTAGCGATGGCTGAGCAGGACGACAAAGTGTTCGCGGCGTTGGGCGGCCGGTTCACCTATCAGTTGTTGAAGAATTGGATTGTTGTCGAGCGTTGTGCCTTTGAAGTTTTCATACACAACAATCACTTCGTAAGAATAAGTACGGAGCTTCAGGAGTACGTCCTCCTCATAAAGTCCCATGTGCACGTTGTACTTAAGGTCGACCAATTGTGGCGTAATGAGCTTTTGGTATTGCTCGTGGTCAACACAGACGAGCGCGGTGTTTTCGCTACCCTCAAATGCTGTTAAATTGGGTTCCTGGTCCATAACTTAGCGGAAAGCATTTGTCGGGATATCCATGCGCAGACCTGACTCGAGGTCTCTGTCCAGGCCGCGCGACTTTTGGATGAGATCGATGCCGCGAGTAACCGTACCTTTGCGCGTGGCGTAGAGACGCGCAGTATCTTCCGTGATCAAATCGTTTTGATAGGCGTTGAGAATCGATTGGTCGAAAGTCATCCAGCCGTACTGTGCGCTTGCCTCGATGATTTCATAGAAGTTGCGATGTTCGCCTTCGCCAAGCGCGACCGCTTCCTTGGTTCGCAAATTGTTCCCCATTATCTCGGTGAGTAAGTGACGACCACCTCCCGTCTTGGGCGCGAGGCGCTGGCTAACGACATAGCGCAGGACGTCGGCGAGACGAACGCGCAGTTGTTGCTCCTCACCAAGTGTGAACATACCGAGAACACGACTGATCGACTGGCCGGCGTCGATCGTGTGCAGCGTGCTCAGAACAAGGTGGCCAGTCTCTGCGGCCATCAACGCGATTTCGACAGTAGCGCGGTCGCGCATTTCGCCGACGAGAATAACTTTCGGTGCCTGTCGCAGTGCCGCTCGCAGACCATTCGGATAATTGTTAAAATCCTGTCCGAGCTCGCGCTGGTTAAAGGTGGCCTTGCGACTTGGATGCACGAACTCAATCGGATCCTCCAAGGTGACAATGTGCACCGCCTGCGTTTCGTTAATTTCGTTGAGGATCGCGGCCAGGGTGGTGGTCTTACCGCTGCCGGTAGCACCGGTTAGGAGAACCAACCCGGTTTTTTCCTTGGCAATCTCTCGGAAAATGCCGGGAAGCTGAAGTGTCTCCAGCGTTGGAACGTTGGCCTCGAGGCGGCGCAGAACGATCGCAAAATTTCCGCGTTGCCTGAAAATATTAACGCGGAAGCGCGCTTCATCCGCCAATGCATAGCTGAGGTCGCACGAGCCGCCGTTAAGATAATCATACATCAACCGCCGATCGCCCTGCATCAACGCCAGTGCAATTTGCTCGGTCTGATAAGGAGTAAGGAGATCTATGGGGGGCTCGGTCAGGGCCGGTTTTAGCTCACCAAAGCTTTCGACTTGCAACGGATGGCCGGCCGAGAAGTTCAGGTCTGAAATGCCGGGATGCGTGTGCAGCATCGCGGAAAGAATCTTGTCGAGGTCGGGCAGTCGCATCGGCTTATTCGTCCGTCCAATCGTCTGGCGGATTTTTGAGGAACTGCCGGAATTTCTTCTTATCGATGGCTTTTTCGTACGCCTCTTCCGGCGAAATACGGGCATGGCGAAGGTGATCGATAATCGCGTCGTCTAACGGCTGGTTGCCCTTCTTTTTGCCGACCTGAATCATACCGGGGATTTGGTGCGTTTTCGCTTCACGCACGAGGTTTGCGATCGCCATATCGACCACCAGAATTTCCAAGGCGGCAACGCGTCCTGGTTTGTCGATTCGCTTGAAAAGATTTTGTGCGATGACGCCCTTGAGCGATTCCGCCAGCGTAGCGCGAATTTGGTTCTGCTGATTTGTCGGGAAAACGTCGATGACACGATCGACGGCTTTGGAAGCACTGGAGGTGTGAAGTGTTCCGAAAACGAGGTGACCCGTGGCGGCCGCCGTTAGGGCTAGTTCGATGGTTTCCAAGTCACGCATTTCGCCCACCAGCAAGATGTCGGGATCTTCGCGGAGCGCTCCGCGGAGAGCGTTGGCAAAGGAACGAGTATGAACGCCAACCTCGCGATGTTGCACCAGGCAATTCTGGCTGCGATGCACAAATTCGATCGGATCTTCCACCGTGATGATATGATCGTGGCGCTGAAGGTTGGCGTAATCCATCATGGCAGCGAGCGTGGTGGACTTGCCGGAGCCAGTCGGGCCGGTCACCAGGATGAGACCTTTCTTTAATAGTGGGAATTTTTTCAGGACCGGCGGTAGTCCCAGATCGTCGACCGTCAGCACCTTCGATGGGATGAGACGAAACACGGCCGAAATTCCGTATTTCTGCTGGAAAAAGTTGGCGCGATAGCGAGCAACGTCAGGGACTTCGTAGCCAAAGTCCACATCGAGAGTTTCTTCGAAATGTTTGATCTTCGCTTCCGGGGCGATCTCGTAGACCATGGTTTTTAGTTCCTCATCTTTGAGCGCGGGATAATCGACCCGCACGAGGTCGCCGTTGATCCGCAGCATCGGCGGATTATTGGTCGAAAGATGAAGGTCGGACGCCTTTTGTTCCGCCATCAATTTAAAGAAAGCGTCTATGCGAGCCATGCCGTTCCGGGGCTTGAACAGCTAAATTGATGCCACCGCGAACGGTTTTGGGAGGCCAAAGCACTCCGTCAGCACCAGGTAAATCGGCCGTTCTGCCGGGCAATGCCAGGACATTGCGGCTTCGCCGCTTACCGAATCGGGCGGTGGGAAGCCTCGATCGTTGACTTGACCTGTTCGAGCAGCTTTTCCCGGGTGTACGGCTTCGGCATGAAGCCACGGAGCCCCTTCGCCAGCATCGCCCCGATTTTGTTTTGCTCCGCGAATCCGCTGCTCAAAACCACGTTCACGCTCGGATTGATAGCCTTCAATTCCTCGAAAACAGCATCCCCGTCCATTACCGGCAGGAAGAAATCCAGGATGATCAGGCCGATCTGGTCGTGGATTTGCTGGAAGATTTTCAGCGCTTCAAAACCGTCCCGAGCGACGATCACCTTGTAACCTTCCTCTGCCAGAATGATAGAGGCGAACTCCGCTATTTCCGGTTCGTCGTCGATGATCAGAATTAATTCGCGCTCGCCCTCTGGATTCAGGATTGCAATTTGCGTTGCCATTGATGTCCTCGGGCCGATTACGTCTGGGGTGTCACCCTCCGCAACCGGCGCGGGTGCATCAGTCTCGCTTGGCGGCAACGGTTTACCTGACGTGTTCTCGAGAATCTTTGAGCTTACCCGGTTGAACAACGCCTGCGCCGACTGACTCGCTATTTCTACCTGCTGATTGAGCTGCTCAATGTAGTCGTGATCGCCCTTGTGCCGTCTCGCCAAATCGGCGTAGCGAGCGATCTGCTGCAGGACGGTGTTGAGTTCAGCGGATGTCTTCGCAATCCACTTCAGGTCGTCCTGATGCAGCATATCCGTCTATGTCTGGTCGGTATCCTTCGCACATGCCCACAAAACGCAACCCAGAATTGTAATGCAAGCGAAAGCGAATGAACCAATTGTCAGCATAGAGCGTTTTTTTTCAAGATCAGCCCGCTTCATGCCCATACCCTTTCGAGTAGTATCGCGATTCTCGAACTCTCGAGACCGCGCGCCGAACCCGAGCCCTGTTTATAATTACTAGCAATTTATTTGCCCAAAGCTCGACGCAGCTCGTTTTTAGCCGAATCAATTTGTTTCTCTGTTCCCGACGAGACCAAAATGCCTCGTAATCTGTCGCCTTGATAGTAACGCGCGGTAAATTTCTTCTTCGCGTGCGTGCCAGTAAGGTCGACCCGCGTCGGTTGCACCGTGAAATCACCCACAAAATCGAGTCGCAAATCGAACATTTCGGTCCAGAAATACGGCAGCTGCTCGTAGCGGATGCGTTTTTTGCCGGTCATGTTCGCACCCGCCACCAGACCTTGCTCGCGCGAGTTTTCCCAATGCGTTTGGCGTCGCATTCCACCCATCAGACGGTCCGGATAAAACGCCAGGTCGCCGATGGCATAGATGCCTTTCTCTTCCGTCTCAAGGTAATCGTTAACGGGCGAACCATGCGGGCCCGCCAACGGGGTGTTGCGCACCAAATCCAAACTCGGCTCCGCCCCGCATGCCACCACCGCCAATCCCGCTTGCACTCGGTTGCCGCTCTTGGTTTGGATATTTCGCAAAACGGTTTTGCCTTCGAACCCATTCAAACTTTCGCCCAGAAGCAGTGTCACCCCGCTTTTGGCAAAGTAGCCAGTCACCCACATGGCCGTCTCGGGATCAAGGTACCGGTTCAACAACATGCTATGTCGATGCATCACGCTGACCTTCATCTTCATTTGCCGCAGGCTCGCGGCCACCTCGCATGCAAGCAATCCGCCCCCCACCACCATCACGGTCTTTTCGTGCTCTGCCATTTCCCGAAGAGCCAGTCCGTCGCGCATGGTCCGGAGATAAATGACATTGCCCAAGCCGACACCGGCCACAGGCGGCCGCCCGGGACGGCTACCCATCGCCAGACAGGCTTTGTTGAATTCGATGCTTTCCCCATTACCCAGTACTGCCACCCGGCGATCGATGTTGAGTTGCGTGACCGCGGTGTTGAAACGCGCATCGATTTTGTGCGCGGCGTACCAACGTTCATCTATTTCGCTGTACTTTTTCGGGAGGATTGTCTTTTCCCGCAGGAAACTCTTTGAAAGCAGCCATCGCTTGTAAGGTGCGTACGCTTCGGACCCGACCAGGGTCACGCTGCCACGCTTGTCATGTTTCCGAATGGCTTCGCACGCCGATGCTCCGCCGATGCCTGCGCCGATGATGAGATAATCTCGCTGAATCATTTTGATCTGTGACGATAGAAAAACTACCATGCGGCTGGCTAGGGAAAAATGCGGCGGCAAGATCCCTCGACTGGAGGCTTGGGATTACGGTTACCGCCGCTCCAGCATCGTCGCCGCCAATTTCATCGCTTCTTCGCTCTTGCCGCCGAGCATACGGGCGATCTCCTCGCGTCGGCTTTTGCCCGTCACCTCGCGGAGCTGGGTGAAGGTGCGACCGCTTCTGACTTCTTTTGTGACCACGAACTGCGACGTTGCCGCCGCCGCCACTGGCGGCAAATGCGTGATGCACAGCACTTGATGCCGCTTTGCCAGCTCACGCATCCGCGTGCCAACAGCGTGAGCAATTTCGCCGCCGACGTTAGCGTCGATTTCGTCGAATACGAGCAACGGCACTTCATCCTGCGCAGCCAGGGCGGATTTGATCGCCAGCATCAGCCGTGAAATTTCACCGCTGGATGCGATTGCTCGCATCGGCTTCAGTGGCTCACCCGGGTTAGGCGAAAACAATAGCTCAACCGTGTCGAAGCCGGACGGACGCGGAATTTGCGCTTCACTTAGCCTCGCCTCGAATTGGGATTGCTTGAAACCCAGATCGCGCAAATTGCGACGAACCATTTCCGAAAGCTTAGGCGCCGCTTTCGCGCGTAATTTCCTGAGTGTATCTCCGGTTCGTCGTAGTTCGGCTGTATGTGTCGCGAGCTCGTTAGCCAGGCGCTGCAGTTCCTCATCGCGCCCTTCGATTTTGCGCATGCGCTCGGCTGCGCGTTCACCGAAAGCGATGACATCGGCGATCGTTGCTCCATATTTTCTTTTCAGTGACTCGAACAGTGAGACCCGCTGTTCCAGCGCGGCGAGTTGCTCCGGATCGAGATCGAGATTCTCGGCGTAACGATTTAGATCGCGTGCAATCTCTGATAACTCGACGACTGCGCTTTCATGCGCATTCGCCGGCGTTGCCATTGCTGGATCCAGTTTTTCCAATTCGCGCAGCAACTTTTGCGTTTCACCGAGTTGCGCCAGGATCGCGTCATCGGCTTCCGACAACTTCATAGCCACGGCGGATGCAAGCTCGATCAATCGCCGGCTGTTACTGGCGAGCCGATAGCGTGACTCTATTTGTGCTTCTTCCTCGGGCGACAAATTTGCGGAATTGATCTCGTTTAACTGATGCCGCAACAAATCGACCTCCTGCTCACGTGCGGTCTCCGCGGAATTGAGCGCCGCATGTTCCGTCTCCAGCGCCCGCAGTTCGCGAAAAATTTCCAGGAATTTCTGGCGTTCCTCATTTGCTCCAGCAAACGCATCGAGCAAATCTAGCTGTCGATCGGGCGAAAGCAGCGTTTGATGATCGTGCGGCCCGTGCAGATCAACCAGGTCGTCACCAAGTTCTTTGAGATTCGCCAGTGTAGTGGGCGAGCCGTTGATGAATTGACGATTGGTCCCCGAAAGCGAAAGACTTCGTTTCAAAATCAGATCGCCATCGCACGGCTCAATTCCAGATTCCTCGAGACGCCCATTCCATTTTGCACAATCATCGCCCTGAAAAATTGCTTCTACCGTGCAGGTCTCCGCTCCGGTGCGAAGAAGCGATTTGTCAGCGCGCTCGCCGAGCAACAACTGGAGCGCGCCAATGATGATAGATTTACCGGCGCCGGTTTCGCCGGTAATGGCAGTGAAGCCGGGTGCGATCTCCCATTCCAAATCCTCCACCAGCGCGAGATTTTTGATTCGTAAGAGTTGAAGAAGCATCGGTTGAGTGTTGAGGGCTCAGAGTTGAAAGTGCGCGCGCCGAAAAATCTTGAACTCTTCAACCGCAACTCTCAACTCCGAACTCATCCTCACTTTTCTCGGCACCGGAACGTCGCAGGGCGTTCCGATGATCGGGTGCGATTGCGCGGTCTGCCATTCATCCGACCCGCGCGATAAACGCCTCCGTTCTTCCGTTTACATCGAAACACCTGAGACCGCTTTCATCGTCGATACCGGAGCGGATTTTCGCACCCAGGCCTTGCGCGAAAATATCCGCCGCGTCGATGCCGTAGTTTTCACTCATTCGCACACCGATCACATCATGGGCTTCGATGATCTGCGGCGCTTTTCCTGGCAGCGCGGTTCGATGCCAGTCTATGCCTCGGCCAATACCATGGCCGACCTCGAGCGCGTTTTTCTCTTCGCCTTCAAAGGGACCAATCCATTTCCCGGTTATTTGAAACCAGAGCCCCACATTGTCTCCGCTCCCTTCTATTTAGGCGAAACCAAAATCACGCCGTTGCCAGTGCCGCACGGCCGGGCGGAGGTCAACGGCTACATGCTTTCCCGTTCCGGCCGCAATCTGATTGCGTATCTCAGCGATTGCAGCGCAGTGCCGGATGAGATCGCGCAAAACATCTTCAGGGTCGAATGTTTGATCATCGATGCGTTACGAGAGAAACCGCATCCGACCCATCTCAGCGTGGCTCAGGCACTCGAGGTGGCAGCTCGCGTTCAGCCGAAAGAAACTTACTTCACCCACATCGCGCATGAACTGCCGCAATCTTTTGAGAAAAATCTGCCGCCGCATACCCACATGGGCTACGACGGGTTGAAGCTGAGCTTCTGATGGAGACCTTCGTTCTCATACTCTTGCTCCGCTCATGCTCGTAGGCAGTCGCGAGAAGACATCCGCCGCCGACAATTTACCGGCGCAAACAATCGTCGTTTTCAACGCCGCTGTTCCCGATGCAGAATCGCTCGCGAATTTTACGCGGAAAAACGCGGAATCGCCGACGATCACCTCGTCGAGCTCGATTGCCCGACCGAGGAAGAATCTCGCACGAACAAGCTCGGGGTGCCTACACGAAACGCGATGACATCATCCGTTGCGTCTTGGAAGAATGCGATACCTTCATAAAATTCGGTAAACCGAGCTGCGCTCTCGATCTCGCTCGCCGGGTTTTACGGATCGTACCTGAATCGCCCGCAGTACAGCTCCTCCACAAAAGGGAGAGCGATCTCACTCCTAAGCCGCCTCCGCCACCGCCAACGCCGCATTATTCAGGTCGTCCCGATCGAATAATGCCGCGCTCGCTTTTTCCGACGAACTCGAGCAGTTGGCTGATCTCTTCGCGCGGTTCGATTTCTTTCCGCACCGCTTCGATCGCCTGGCGAGTGTTCAGTTTCGACCGGTAAAGCAACCGGAACGCTTCCTTGATTGCTTTCACGCTTTCCGGAGGAAATCCCGCGCGCTCCATTCCGACCAGATTGATCCCACGAATTTCAGCCGGGTTACCGTCCGCGATGAGAAAGGGCGGCACGTCCTGGACAATCTTGGAGCAGCCGCCAGTGATGGCGAAGCGACCGATTCTGCAAAATTGATGCACCGCAGTAAGTCCGCCCATGACGGCGTGATCGCCAACCTCAACATGACCCGCCAGAGTTCCGTTATTCGAGAACACAACCGAATCGCCGACTTGGCAATCGTGACCGATGTGACTATAGGCGAGAAAATTTCCGCGGTTGCCCACACGCGTTTTGCCGTCGCCTTTTGTGCTGCGATTGACCGTGCAAAACTCACGAAAAGTATTTCCGTCGCCAATCTCTAGATAAGTCGGCTCGCCCGCGTATTTCAAATCCTGTGTTTGCTGGCCGATCGAACAATAGGCATAAAATCTATTCTCGCGTCCGGCCCGCATCGGCCCGGCAAGGGTCACATGATTTTGCAGCCAGCTTTTTTCGCCCAGGACGACATCAGACGCGATGATGCAATACGGACCAACAATTGTCCCCGCGCCGAGTTCCGCCGTTGAATCGACGATTGCGGTCGGATGAATCTCAACGTCGCTCATGGCAAAATCGTTTGGCGTTCAGTGTTCGATGTTCGACGTCCGGGGCTCGCTTCGATTCCGGACCCTGAATCCTGAACAGTGAAACCTTGGTCATTCGTTCGTCATTACCGCCGGTCCGGCGCGGACTCATTTATCCAGAAACGTGAACATCAGGTCGCCTTCGGAAACGACAGCGTCGTTTACCACGCAACTGCACCGTGCTTTCGCGAGCCGATTGCTGCGCGCCTTGATCAATTCCGCGTGAATGAAAAGCGTGTCACCGGGAAAAACCGGTTTGCGAAATTTCACCTCGTCGGCGCTCATAAAATAACCGATCCGGCTCGCACTCTTAGCTAGCTTCATCAATAAAATGCTCGCCACCTGCGCCATTGCTTCAATCTGAAGAACGCCTGGCATCACCGGATGGCCGGGAAAATGTCCGGCAAAAAACGGTTCGTTCACCGACACTGCTTTCATGCCCGTGCATTTCGTCTCGCCTTCGAAACCCAGGATCCGGTCGACCATAAGGAAGGGGAAGCGATGCGGCAGAATCTCCATTACTTGATTGATATCGAGGCCGCCTTCTCCGGGCGGGAAGGTGCGGGGAACAGAAAGCGCGGCGATTTTCGCGTGCTGTTTCACAATCTCGCGCGCCAGATCTGCGTTGGCAGCATGCCCCGGTTTCAACGCGATGACGTGACCGCGAATACGTGCGCCGACCAGCGCAAGATCACCGATGATGTCGAGAATCTTGTGCCGCGCGAATTCGTCCGGAAAACGCAACGGTTCCTTGCTTAGGACGGCATCGCCGCGAACGACAATCGCATTTTCCAGACTCCCGCCTTTGATCAGATTCTTCTCCATCAGTGCCGCGACTTCTTCGTAGTAAACAAAGGTGCGCGCCGGAGCGATTTCTCGTTCGTAGAGCCCTGGTGAAATTTCGGCGGAAAAGAATTGCGTGAATCGATTGTTTGGCCCGGCCTGAGTGCAGGAAATTCGGAACTTTTCATCGGGCAACAGCACCAGGAGCGAGCCGCCTTTCGATTCGATATGAATCGGCTCGCGCACATCAAAGAATCGCCGCGACGCTTCCTGCGCGACCGTGCCTGCTTTTTTGATTAACTCGACATAGGGCGCGGCACTGCCATCACCGATGGGCGGTTCGTTTGCGTCCATCTCGATAACGGCGTTGTCGACTCCCATCGCACTCAGAGCTGAAAGAATGTGCTCAACCGTGTGCACCCGCACCGCGCCCTCGCCAATGGTGGTAGCGCGCTCGACCGTTTTCAGGTTCGCGATGTTCGCGTCAATCGTTGGCTCGTCCGCCAGATCCTTTCGTTTGAATTTGACCCCGTGATCGATCGGCGCCGGCTGCAACTTGAGCGCCACTTTTTCGCCGGTGTGCAACGACGTGCCGCTAAATCCAGCCGATTTGGCAACCGTATGTTGGAGCTCCGCAGTCATCGCGCGCCTAACTAACAAAGAATTGGCACGCTGGCCAGTAGTGCCTTCACTTCAGCTCGAATCGGCCGCAGTCGAACGCCATCATTTTGGGAAGTCCACTTACTTCTACTTGACGGGTAGTCGTGCCATTGCTCAGAAAAACGATCACGCTTTTGGGATCGCGGCCCGCCACCAGCCAAACGCTAGTCGCGTCTTCGCGCTTTGCGATCGTGACTAGCGGCAACCCATCAATTGTTTGGAGATACACGTCGTCATCATCAAACCCCGCAGCGATATCGATTGTCGGCCGCTCGTTATTCTCCAGCGGATTAGCGACTAACTTGACGTGGACAGAACTACCTCCTGGCGAGATGCCGTCGACTGTTTCAGATCCTATCTTCATCGGCGCCACCAAAAAACCGCGGGCGGAATATTTTCCGACGGGTAAGTCGTGTTCGTCATCATCTTTGCCGTCCCATTTGGTGGTGAGGGCATCCGCGCCAATGGTGAACTCGTCGAATTCAGCTTCCTGATGCAGCACGCGCACCAGCCGACCGCTTTGGTCATAAACGCCGAGACTGATTTTGCCCTCCAATGGCGGCGGAACAAAACTGATGCGCACGCTGCGAGCGGGTGTCGCAGTGACGCTCGGAGAAGGCGAGGGTTCTTGCGCGCGTAAAAATGGGGCGAGCAGCACTCCGATCGCGAGTGCAAACAAAGTGACTTTTGTCATGTCGAGCAAAGCTGCCTGCCGCGCCGTGGGTTTATGCGAAGGCTGGGAGACATCTCTAACGATTTCCTGCTTCCGAATATCGAGAGATTCCTCGACTTCGCTCCGAATGACAAGCTAGAGAAAACGACGCCAGTCCACATTTGGGAACAGGTTATCCTGTGCTTCGCATTGTGCTAGAAAATCGCGATCGACCTTTCTGTGCTCAAACTGGTCCGCAAGCTTTGCGAACCGTGAAAGATGATCGCTCACTCGTTTGGTGGCGTAGTTTTTCGCGGTGGCGTTGCGAATGAGGAAGGCCCAATCGCTGGATTGCGCAAGAAGAAGCTCGCGTACGAGCTGGCGCAGGACGCGTTCATCATCAGCGGTCGTTTTTCGACCGCGCGATTTTGCCAGTGTGGTCATACGCGTGTTCGCCGTGAAAAGGTGGGGGTAAATCCAGGCGCATTTCTGATCCAGCCAGACATCAAGGAAACCTTGATCACCCCAGCTCGACGTTGCGGGTTCGCTTAATTGTTGAGTCGGATTCTGCGTCAGAAACTCACTCGGTGTTGTCAGCAGCAGCTTGTTTTCTGCGGCCGCGAGAATGACCTGCTCAAGAAAGATTGGTCCCTCAAACCACCAATGCCCAAAGAGTTCAGCGTCGAATGGCGCGATCACAATTGGGTTCCAATCATCAGCTTGCACGCTTTGCAGTTCGGCGATGCATCGCTCCACAAAGTGACGGGCATGCCGGCGCGCCGTCTCTTCCGCGGCCGTACGGCCGTAAATCTCTTTCATCGAAACGTCGCGGCCGGTAACGCGATGATATTTAATCCCGGTGAAACTCCCTTTTGGAAAAGGGGCCAGTTCTTCGAGCGACAGATTGAAGCCGACATCGCGGTAGAAATCGCGATACGCGGGATCGCCAGGGTAACCTTGGTCCGCGCTCCAAACCTGGCGGCTGGCGTGAACACTGCGGGCGAACGCTGCCGGCCCCGCTTTCGTAAAACATGGCGCGAAACTTCCGCGTCGTGCTGGCGGCAGTGCCTGCTCGAGCGCATGGGCATCGACGATGAACCAGCGGATGTTTTCCGCCTGCAACAATTTTGCGATGCCGGTCGAGTAAGCACACTCCGGCAGCCAAAAGCCGGACGGTTCTCCGCCAAACGTTTCGCGAAATTGATCACACCCGATGGCGATTTGCGCATGCGCAGCCCCCGGCGATTGCTGCAGAATCGGAAGAATCGCGTGCGTCGCTGCACTAGCCGTTATTTCCACGGCGCCGGTTCCACGAAGTTGCCGAAAAACGCCGAGCAGATCGCAATTCCATTCTTCAGCAAAGGTTCGCCGCGTTTCCGCAAAAAAATCGCGATAAAACTCCGAAAGGGCGAACACCCTTTTGTCAGCCTGGTTGCGATCGCATTCGCGCTCAAGCAATCCACCAAGGCGGTCGAGATGCCGGAGATAACGATCGCACAGAAGCGGATCGCTCAACATTGCGCACAACGTGGGCGATACCGACAGAGTGATTTGGAAGCGAATGCCCCGCCGAAGCAGTCGCTGCATCATTTGCAGCAGTGGTACGTAGCTCTCGCTGATCGCCTCGAAAAGCCAGTTTTCTTCGTGAAAAGATTCGTGCTCCGGATGGCGTACGAATGGCAGGTGCGCGTGGAGGACGAGGGCGAGCGAGCCCATCACCGCGTCATTCCGATTGGAGCGAAGCGAAGCCGATGAATCCCGGAGCGTTGCCGTGAAGGTTTCATCGAGGGATCCCTCGGTCCGATCCGGACTGGTGTTTTCGCTCGGGATGAGTAGCTATAATGTCCGGCAGAAATCCTGGAAGCGATCGAGGCCTTTCTTAATTATATCGATGCTGGTGGCGTAACTGAGCCGCACGGTACGATCGTCCCCGAAGGCAGCGCCGGGCACGACTGCAACGTTTGCCTTACTTAATAGGCGATCGGCAAAATTTTGGGATGTAAGCCCAAGCTGGCTGATGTTTACCAGCACGTAGAAGGCACCCTGCGGTTTGACTGCAGTCACGTTCGGAATTTTGGAGATGCGATCAAACATGTAGTTGCGACGCATATCGAATTCATCGCGCATGTCGGTGATCGGCTGTTGATCGCCTTTGAGCGCGGCCAGCGCTCCCTTTTGCGCAAACGAACACGGGTTCGCGGTGCTGTGGCTCTGAATAGAATCGACCGCTTTGGCCACCGCTTCCGGCGCAGCCAGATAACCAAGTCTCCACCCAGTCATCGCGTAGGATTTGCTGAAACCATTGACCGTCAATGTGAGATCGTAAGCTTCTTTGGAGAGCGACGCGATGCTGACGTGTTTGGCGTCGTCGTAAACCAGCTTCTCGTAAATTTCGTCTGACAAAATATAAATGTCTTCCCCCGCCGCGATATCGACCAGCGCTTCCAATTCTTCGCGGGTATAAACCGAACCGCTCGGATTTCCCGGTGAATTCAAAATCAGCATTTTGGTTCGCGGCGTCATCGCGTTTTCAAAGTCTTCGGGGCGAATCTTCCAGCCGTTGCGCTCGCTCGTCGGAATGATGACCGCCTCCGCGCCGGACAACCGCACCATATCGGGATAGCTAACCCAGTACGGTGCCGGGATAATGACTTCATCGCCCGGCTGACAGGTTGCGAGAATTGCATTGTAACAGGCGTGCTTGGCGCCGTTGCTGACAATAATTTGGGTCGCCTTGTAGTTGACTCCGTTGTCGGCCGCCAGTTTCTCTGCAATTGCCTGGCGCAATTCCGGAATACCAGAGCTCGGTGTGTATTTTGTGAATCCGCTTTGCAACGCGGCGATCGCGGCCTGCTTGATGTGATCGGGGGTGTCGAAGTCCGGTTCGCCGGCACCAAATCCACAGACATCGATTCCCTCCGCTTTCATCGCCTTGGCTTTGGCGTCGATGCTGAGAGTGAGAGACGGAGTGAGTTGAGCGGCGCGGCCTGAGATTTCCATTGGAGTAGTACTCATAGTTTATTATTTCGAGCGGTAAAAGTCTTCAATCAGTGGCTTCAAGTTGTTTTCCTCAACCCGGACGATTTTCATTTCACGCCGCGCGTTCTCGATCGAGTCGGAAGCGTGCGCTGCGTTGATCATGATGGTTTGACCGAATTCCTTTCGAATCGAGCCTGGCGGCGCCTTGCTCGGATCGGTCGGGCCCAGCACTTCGCGAATTTTCTGCACTGCGTCCTCTCCTTGATACACGAGCGCAATGCATTTTTCCGTGCCGGACTCGTTCTTTTGTTCGTCGGCGGTCTGGCTCGGCCGCCCGCCGGACATGAATCCCACGATGTCCTCCCACGCCTCCCGGCCCTTTTCAATTCCGAGCTTCTCCTGCAACACGCCCAACACCGGACCATAAAAGGATTCTGCCTGCGCCACACTCATCCGGTGAACTTTGAATCCGATGATGTAAAGGCCCGTGCGTGAAAAGACTTCGATCACACCGCCCGGGCGCAAATTTGGATACTTGAAATTATCCGGTTTGATCAGGACCAATGTCTTTTCAACGTTGGCGCCTGGGCGATGGTCGATCACGTTTTCTAGAATTCCGCCGTCCCGATCTGAAAATTCGGCCCACAGTTTTAAGTCTTGCTCAACCTGCTCGGGGTGAATGGCTGTCAGCACTGCCGGTTCAAAATAAATTACCTTGCCGCTCTCATCTGCGATGTAATCTCCAAACGTATCGCGAATCGTTTCGCCGCTCGTTCGTTCATTTACAATGTGACCGACGGTGTGATGAACCTTGGCCACCGCATCTTCGCCGCGAAAAACGAGAAGAAGCACACGCGGCCGCTGTCCATTGACCATGCCAGTGAAATTGCGCCGCACGTATTCCTTAATCAGCTCTTGCGTCGCGCGGTGCCGCGGCTGGGTTTCGGTGACAATTGTCTCGACGTAGCGGTTTACCAGTTCGGCGCTCGGCGCAAACATTCGCCCGGCCACAACATCGAGTCCCGTGCGTGAAATCAGCCGGGACACGATTCCGCCGGTGCGCGATTTGCGCATCGAATACGGCGTGACGATGGCGTAGGAAAGTTCCTCCATAAATCTCCCCGGCGGCTCTGATTAAACCGCCTAAAATGCAGGAGGAATCGAAGTCGCCTGAGCCGAAGAAAATGCGGGTTGGAACATGCCGCGTCAACCGCGTTTTTCGTACCCGTTACCCCCACCGTCACGCTTGTCATTCTGAGCCGCGTAGACGGTGAAGGATCCCGCAACCGCGGTGTACGTCACGCAATCTAGATTGTGTGATCAACGGATGTTTGCGAGGTCCCTCGCTTGCGCTCGGGATGACACCATGGTTCGCCTCGCCAAGATCGCGAGCCATTTCCCGCGACGTCGCGTCTCCACCACGCCGATTCGATTTATCTTTAGCGCGCAAACCAACCGATGCTCTTGTTCCCGCAAAACACCGGACAGAATCAACCACACCGCACATTTCAGTTTTGGCAAAATCTCGATCAGCAATTCGCTGAAGAGATTTGCTGTAATGATGTCGATCCTCGCTGGAAATTTCCATTTCCGGACATCCGCGACTCGGAAATCGACCGGTTCGATCTTGTTTCGCCGCGCGTTTTCTTTCGCCGTCGCGATTGCGATCGGATCGTGATCGATCGCAATTATCCGCTTCGCTCCGAAGCGTGCCGCTGCCAATGCCAGAATTCCCGATCCCGTCCCCAGATCGAGCAGCGAAAATTCCTTGTCTGGCACGCGCTCGCGCGTGCCGCATTGCGCGCCTCGCTCAATGCTCTTCCGAGTCAAGCTCTCCAGCATTCTCAACGACATCGCCGTCGTCATGTGCTCGCCCGTCCCAAACGCCGCTCCCGCGGGAATCACGAGCGTCCTCTTCATTCTCCTGCTCGCGGTGGAAGAGACGATAACCAGCCGTTTCCCTATCTTCAGAGGCCTGGGTTTTTGCCCACGCAAAAATTTCCGCAGCCAATTGCGCGGCAATTTCTCGATTATTCCACCAAATCGCCTCCGAATCTTCTCCAGCTCAGAGCAGTTCGGACTCGCAACTTCCGCGATCGTATTCCTATGTCCCGGTTTGGAAACAATTGCGAGCCGCCGGCCCGCAATTTCATGCAATGCCACCTCGTTGGCAGCGAGCCAGCCCGTGCCGGCCCGCTTTCGCCAAACGAACATCAACCCAATACCAGAAAATTATTTCTTTTCCGTTCCTTCGGCTTTCTGCTTCGCCGCGATTTTTTGCGCTAACCCGGCGGCATATTTCTTGTACTGATCGCTATCGACCGTGAACGTTCCCAACATGTAATTCGTATCCTTCCAGTCCCAGTTTTGATCGGAATCGGTGTACGTCATCTTTGTCGTCTTACCCTGTACATACTGGTGATGAATCGGATCTGCCCCCGGGGGATTAGTGATTTTGGAGGAACCGCCCAGACCGCCTTCGACCAAATGTCCGGTGAATGTCGCTACGGTCCCAATAGTAATGATGTGATCTTTGCCTTCGATCTTCCGGGTAATCGGAACATACGCGGTCTTGAAATTAGCCGACCCATTATTCGACGGCAGCACGAGGGCCGCGATTGCCTCCAGCGCCTTGCGCTGCTCGGGATTCGCTTTTTCGTCAATGTAGTTGGTGGAAAATTTCCATTTTCCGAACGAATCCATCATCGTCTGGTCCTCCGGGCTCTCCGCGTAGTTGGCGATGGCAAGTCCGTCGAGTTTCACATTTCCATAATTGCCTTTTTGAATAAAAAGCACCTGGTTCCCCCCACATGTCATTCGGGTCGGTTTGGAATCGAACCAGCACGGGCAAGCGGCATTACAGGAGCACGCTTCCTCGAGCTGACCGGTAATTTTCCACTTTGTTGCCTTTTCCTCCTTCGACGCGCTCAACGCCGGCGGGATTGTCATTACTGCGGCTAGGAACGCGAGGAGAACTGTCTTCATGCAAAAAGTCTAAGGCTCGTTCTCGTTCCGTTACAAGTGTAAAAATTCATCGCTAAATTCTCCCGGCGCGCTACCCTTTCGCCTTCTCAAAATCCCCATGCGCAGCGCCGGCATCCATCACATCACCGCGATGGCGGGAGATCCACAGCTAAATCTCGATTTTTACACCGAGACACTGGGTCTGCGTTTGGTAAAGCGCACCGTCAATTTCGACGACCCGGGCAGTTACCACTTTTATTTCGGTGATAACGTCGGGAATCCTGGAACAATCATTACTTTTTTTCCATGGCCCGGCGCGCGACGAGGCGCCCGCGGGAGCGGACAGGTGACGATCGTAAGCTTCGCGATTCCCAGCAATTCAATCGCATGGTGGAAAAAACGATTGCGGGCGAACCACGTTGTCGCCGAGGAAATCAGTGACCGATTCGAGAACAAGGGACTGCGTTTTCTTGATCCCGATGGGTTGATGCTTGAGCTGATGGAATCGCCCGTGATCCCGAGCGAAGGACGGGTGGATCACACTATTCGCGGCTTCGCTGCACCGACACTCGAGGTAAGACACCTTGAGCGAACGGAAAAGCTGCTCATCGAAATTCTCGGATTCGAGTTTGTAGGGGAAGAAAACAATCGCCGTCGTTTGCGCGGGAGCGGATCAAATGCCGCCGCGGAAGTCGACCTTGTCTCATCCGACGCCGGCTTTGGCCTTGTCGCTGTTGGCACGGTCCATCACATTGCGTTTCGGGTGGCGAATGATGAGGAACAGTTGCGCGCTCGCGAGGCGCTCGTTACGCGCGGCCTCAATGTCACGCCGGTGATCGATCGCCAGTATTTTCATTCGATCTATTTTCGGGAACCGAACGGAATTCTGTTTGAGATCGCGACCGACGGGCCCGGTTTCCTGATTGATGAATCGGGTGACGAATTGGGCGAGTCCCTCAAGCTGCCGCCGATGTATGAATCCGCGCGCAGTGAGATCGAGCGTGTGCTTCCCGCGATTCAATTACAACACCACGCCGCTGCATCATGAGCGATTTCATTTATCGATTTATTCCAGGGAAAGGCGAGCGAACGTTGCTCTTGTTGCATGGTACCGGCGGAAACGAAGCTGATCTGCTTCCGCTCGGATTCGCGATCGCTCCCGATGCTTCGTTGCTCAGCCCGCGTGGAAAAGTCCTGGAAAATGGTGCATCCCGATTTTTTCGGCGGCTGGCCGAAGGTGTTTTCGATGAGGAAGATGTTATCGAGCGCGCCAACGAGCTGGCGGAGTTCGTTTCGAGTGCAGCCCGGAAATATGATTTCGACCTGAACGCGCTGATTATGGTCGGCTATTCCAACGGCGCCAATATTGCCTCGGCCATGCTGCTGCTCGGCGCGCTAAAGGCTCGTGGCGCGATTTTGTTTCGTCCGATGGTGCCGCTCTCGCGTCCGCCAGAACATCCGTTGGACGATTGTGAGGTTCTCATCTCCGGCGGGCGTTTTGATCAGATTGCCACGCCGGATCAGGTAAATGCCCTGGTCGATTTATTGCGTGAGCGAAGAGCCCGCGTTGACGTGCGAATGCAAGAGGGCGGCCACGAATTGAACGACCGGGACGTGAAAACAGCGCGAGACTGGCTTGCACCGAGCGCCGTTGCATAGGAAAAAGGAGGTTCGCCTATGCTCGTCGTCATGAATGCCAACGCCACCGAGGGTGAGGTCGCCGGAGTCGTCCGCGTGATCGAAGCGCTCGGCTTGCGGGCTCATGTCATGCCCGGGGCCAACCGCACCGCCATTGGCGTCACTGGCAACAAGGGCGTCATCAGTTTGCAGCATTTCGAGAATTTGCCGGGCGTGGCCGAAGCCATTCGGGTAACCAAACCGTACAAACTGATCACGCTCGATCTGAAACAGGAGCGCACGATTGTGGATGTCGGCGGCGCCAAGATCGGAAACAGTTCGCTCGCCACGATCGCCGGCCCCTGTGCAATCGAAAGCCGCAAACAGGCCTTTGCCATTGCCGAAGTCGTGAAAGGCGTCGGCGCGAAATTTTTCCGTGGCGGCGCCTTCAAGCCGCGGACTTCACCCTATGCTTTTGCTGGCCTCGGTGAAGAAGCACTGAAAATTCTGGTCGAAATTCGGGAGAAGTTTGGTCTAAAAATCGTTAGCGAAGCCCTCGACGAGCCAGGGGTCGATTTGGTCGAAAAATATGCTGACATGATTCAGATCGGCGCGCGCAACATGCAAAACTATACGCTTTTACGCCGGGTCGGTCGTTCCAAACTGCCGGTCCTGCTCAAACGCGGGATGGCTGCCACACTGGAAGAATGGCTCCTTGCGGCCGAATATATTATGGCCGAGGGAAATTATCAGGTCGTGTTATGCGAGCGGGGTGTGCGCACCTTTGCCCAACACACCCGCAACACCCTCGATCTCGCCGCCGTTCCAGCCGTGCGGCGTATCTCACATTTGCCCATCATCATCGATGCCTCGCACGGCACCGGAAAAAATTACATGGTCACACCGCTCGCCCGCGCCGGTGTTGCTGTCGGGGCCGATGGCTTGATGATCGAAGTGCACTCCAAACCGGAGGAAGCGCTTTCCGACGGTGCGCAAGCGCTCACGCTCGACGAGTTTGAGCAAATGGCGAAAGAAGTGCGGGCGATTCACGACGTGATCGCGTGAGCCGAGGAGCGGCGCGCCTCTCGCACGGTGTCATCCTCAGCCGCGTAGACAACGCCAGTCCGGCTCGGACCGAAGGATCTCACCTACTCGCGGTTGGTCACGAATGACCCTATGTGATCAACCACCCCAGGGGAGGTCCCTCGCGTGCGCTTGGGATGACAGATTAAGAAAATTTGCGAGCAACCTTCTGCCTTTCGCAGGTCAACCCCCAAGGAGTGGTTGTCTCCGACCTAAACAAATCGGCGGTCTTGGGACCGTCGCATCACACCTGCTGCAATCGCAAAAAGTTCGCCAGTAATTTCCTCCCTTCTTCCGTCAGAATCGATTCCGGATGAAACTGCACACCGTGAATCGGAAGTCCGCGATGCTGTAATCCCATAATTTCCCCATCATCGGATTCGGCGGTGATCGTAAGCGACTGCGGAAGTGTTTCGCGTTTTACCACCAGCGAATGATAACGCGTCGCTTCAAAGGGTTTTGCCAGATTTTCAAAAACACCGGTCCCTTTGTGCGAAATCGCAGAGGTTTTCCCATGCATCAGTTTCGGCGCCCGCACAATCTCGCCGCCGAAGACTTCTCCAATGCATTGGTGACCGAGACAAACGCCGAGCAGCGGAATTTGGGCGCCAAAGTCGCGAATGACATCGCAACTGATTCCCGCGTCGCGCGGCCGGCCGGGTCCGGGGGAAATGCAAATCCGTGCTGGGCGCAAAGTTTGAATGTCCGCCAGCGCGACTTCGTCGTTGCGTTTCACCACAACGTCTGCGCCGAGCTCACCGAAAATCTGCGCCAGGTTATAAGTGAATGAATCGTAGTTATCGATCAGCAAGACTTTCAACTCATCAGCTCCTTCGCCCGCTCAATTGCTGTCAGGACCGCCATCGCCTTACGCTCCGTTTCTTCGCGTTCTCTAACGGGATCCGAATCGGCAACAATGCCAGCGCCAGCCTGCACGTACGTCTTTCCATTTTTCAAAACCAAAGAACGCAACGCGATGCAGCTATCACAATTCCCATCAAAACCGAACCAGCCGACCGCCCCGGCATAAAATCCGCGGCGCGCTTTTTCCAGTTCGGCAATGATTTGCATGGCACGAATTTTCGGGGCACCCGACACGGTACCCGCGGGAAAAGTGGCGCGAAAGGCATCAAACGCACTCAAACCATCACGCAGGCGCGCCTCAACATGCGAGACAATGTGCATGACGTGACTGTAGCGCTCGATCGTCATTTGCTCGGTCACACGCACACTTCCGATTTCAGCGACCCGGCCGAGATCGTTGCGCGCGAGATCGATTAACATGACGTGCTCGGCCCGCTCTTTCGGGTCAGCGAGCAACTCGCGCGCATTTCTTTCATCAGAAATTGAGTCGTCGCCGCGGGGACGGGTTCCGGCAATCGGCCGCAGTTCGGCAACGCGACCGCGCACTCGCACGTGTAATTCAGGTGAACTACCCAGTGCGTAAAACTCGCCACCAAAATTCAGAAAAAACATGTATGGCGACGGGTTACCGAAACGGAGACAGCGATATAGATCGAGCGGGTCCCCTGAAAATGCCGACTCGAATCGTTGCGAGAGCACGACCTGAAAAATATCGCCTTCGGCGATGTATTCCTTTGCGCGCAAGACCATTTGCTCGAAATCGTTAGTATTGGTCTGAATCGACGGTCGCAAACCGCCGCTCCTGGGATCTGCTGCTATCGGTTGCAATCGCGAAGGTGCCGCGAGCCTATCGAGAATGATTTCGATCTGTTTGCACGCAGCGTGGTATCCATCGTCGGCCTTTCCTTTTCGCGTGTCGGCAAATGCGATCACACGCATGGTGCGAAAGCGATGATCAAAAACAAGTAGCGCAGATGCGATCATGAACAGCATTTCCGGCAGCTTTAGATCGTCGCGCAAATGAATCGTCGCTTTGGGTTCGAAAAATCGGATCACGTCGTAACCGACGAAGCCGACCACGCCGCCTTGGAAATGCGGTATGTCAGCGCGAGGAACAAGGCGGAATTCAGCCAGAATTTTTTGCAGATCGGCGAGGGGATCAGAAGTGCTGTATTTAGATGCGCTGCCGTTTTTCTCGCGGATCGTTAGCTCGCCGTTGCGCTGGCTAACGATCAATAGTGGATCGATACCAATAAAGGAGAAGCGGCCCGATTCTTCATTGCGCTCGGCTGATTCGAAGAGGAACGAAAAGCCATCGCGACCGATTTTTTGGAATGCTCCGACCGGCGTCTCGACATCGCTGACGATCTCGGCAACGACGGGGACTAAATTTCCACGTTCTGCAAGCCGGCGAAATTCTTCGAGGGAGGGGCGCAACATAAGAGCAGTGGAGTAATGGAGTATTGGAGTGTTGGAGTCGTGTCGCTACGAAAATTGTTGTTTACCCATGGCGCCTTCCTTCGTAGCCGCTTCGCTGTGCGAAGCGTCGCGTCGCCGCCAGGGCGACGGCTCCAGGAAAAATCTTGCGCAAGCGAACCGGCGAGCGATTATTTGAACCCACTTTTGGGCGCGGGTGTAGCTCAGTGGTAGAGCACCTCCTTGCCAAGGAGGACGTCGCGAGTTCAAGTCTCGTCACCCGCTCTCTGTCCAGGTTGGGCGGTTTACCTGAACCCCGCCCCGGGCGAGGCCGGCCGCACCGGCGAGGTCAATCGACCCTATCTATGTTATACTGCCCGACGCCAAGGACCGGCGCCCCCTGAGTGCCAAGGTCGATTTTCATGCCAATTAGAGCCAAAAATGCCCATTTTCTTGAATCTGAACTCGCTTTTTTCTGCATCTCATAGGCAAATGAAAACTATGAAAGCATTGATTCTTGGCAGCGCCGCTTCTCTCGCCTTGGCGCTCGCCATCTACGCACAAACACCTGTCCCAACGGGAGAAACGCGAACCGCGACGCCAGAAACGCCGTCCGCGTCGCCTGCGCTAACGACACCCCCCGCGTCCGCCTCTCCCACGATTTCGGCAACGGCTTCACCAGCGAATCAATTTGCCGACCAGATCAAGCAACGGGTCGAACGCAAGTTTAAGCACGGAAAATTTGGCGTAACCATTGATGGAGATAATCGACACGAAGCCGAATCCGGGGGCGACGATCACGGCGACATACCGTTAACCGTTCTTCCAATCGCAATTATCAGCATTCTGGCCGTGTTCGGCTTCCCCGTTGCGATCGTCGCTGTCATCATGTTTAGCAATTGGGCCAAGAACCGCTCGTTGCACAAGACCGTCCGCATGATGGTGGAAAAGGGCCAGCCGATTCCGCCGGCGTTGCTGTCGACTCCGGCGGCCGTTTCTGCCGCAACTGGATTGCGACCGTGGTACGATCTCCGACGCGGAATCGTTCTTATGGCCGTGGGTGTCGGGATCATCATGTTTTTCGGTATCAGCGCCGGATGGGATGAAGGTGTCTGGGCGCTCGGCCTCATCCCCGGCTTGATCGGGGTAGGTTATATTCTCGCCTGGCGACTTGCCTATCGGGAAGAGAAAGAGTTGAAACAGTGATGTGGAGCTGACCGATGCCGATCTGCTCGCACGAGTTCTTGTTGATGACGACCAGCACGCTTTTGGCGAGTTGGTCCGCCGCCATCAATCGCCCGTGCGCGGCCTGTTGCGACAGCTCGTGCGCGCCGACGTCGAGCTGGCCGACGATCTTGCTCAGGAAACCTTCATCCGCGCTTACAAACACATCCGAAGCTTTCGTGGGGAGGCGAAGTTTTCGACCTGGCTTTATCGAATCGCCTACAATGTGTTCCGGGAGCACGCGCGGAAACGCAGGGAGCTGGTTGGAATTGACGAAGAGCGACTACAGGCGGAGGCCGATCCGCAAACAGTGGATCCGGGGTTACGACACGATCTTATGAACGCGCTGGCCAGCTTACCTTTGCACGAACGCACGGCAGTAACGTTGTGTTGCCAGAATGGATTGTCCCACGATGAAGCGGCCCGCGTTCTCGATATTCCGCTGGGGACAGTGAAAACGAATGTGTTGCGCGGACGGGAGAAATTAAAGAAAATGTTAGCAGCCTAGGCGACCTGAACATGAACGATCGGCTTGATGACTTGCTCGACGCGCGGTTGCGCGACGAGACACCCTATATAGATGACGCTGGTTTCACCGCACACGTGATGAAACAACTTCCACGCCGCCGCGTATCCTGGAGCGGTCAGCGCTCGTTCATAATCCTGGCAGCGACAATTCTGTCGGTTCTGGTGGCCTATTTCGCGTCAGGCGAGGGGATGTTCGTGCACGACGCCTTCACTCGGATGTCGGGTTTGCGACCACTGCAATTACTGCTTGTCATCTTCGCCTGCGGAACGGCAATGACCATTGCCGGATTGTGGGCCGCGCTCACACGCAGGCACGACACGATCGTGTAGCGGAAAACCTGCGCACGATCGATCCCGATTTAAGATTTGGCGCCCCCCCTCAGGCCGCGCACAATTCGCGCGCCTTCTTTACATCGGCGGCAATTTGTTTCCCGAGCGCCTCGACGCTTTCGAATTTTTTCTCCGGCCGGAGGAACTGCACGAATTTAATCTCGATATCAGCGCCATAAATGTCGCGATGAAAATCGAGGAGATGAACTTCGATCATGCGCTCGGCTTTTTCGCCGGAAACAGTGGGCCGGAGTCCGACATTGACGACACCGTGATGCAACACGCCTTCCAGCCAGGCTTCAACGAAGTAAACGCCGTTTGGGGGAAACTGTTCGCTGTGCGCGCTGAGATTCGCAGTGGGAAAACCAAGTTGCCGTCCCAACTTCGATCCGTCTCGGACTGTACCCAAAATGGTGTAGTCGCGGCCGAGCATCACGGCCGCGCCCGCGAAATCGCCCCGCTCAATGCGGGCGCGGATGGCGGTACTACTAACTACCGCTCCGTTCACCTTCACCGGCGGGATTCCGACAACGTTAAAATGCTGCCGCATCCCGAGCTTGCGCAGAAGCGCGAGATTGCCGGCGCGATTTTTCCCGAACGACCATTCGTGACCAACACAAATCTCACGCAGCGGTTTGGCGCTCTCGGTCAACTCCGCGACAAAATCCTCCGCCTCGGTTTGCGCGAAATTTTTGTCGAACGGAATGATCAGGAGATGACCAACTCCATGCGCGCGGACGAGTGCGATCTTATGCGGTGTTGAGGTAATGAGATGCGGCGGATTCTCCGGACGCAAGACCTTGGCCGGATGCGGATCGAAGGTAACCACAACTGGCGTTCCATCCTGGGAATGGGCATGTCGAGCAGAAGTCGATATGACTGCTTGATGCCCAAGATGCACGCCGTCGAAGGCCCCAATCGCGAGGAAAAGAGGGCCGGGCAAGTTCGCCAGGTCGGAAATGGAATGAAGGAGTTCCATCAGCGCCGTGCTTTGGATGGGCTAGCCGTTTCGACAAGCTCAATGCCCTGAGCCGGTCGAAGCGCTTCTGCGAGCCCAGTAAATGACGAATGACGAATGACGAATGACGAATGAAGCGCGAATGACGAATGACGAAACATCCGTGCTTCGAGCATCGTTATTAATTCGTCATCTGTCATTGTGCTTCGTTGCTTTGCTTTCCCGTCCGCCAGATTCTCGCAAAGATCAGATGTAATGCCCTCGCTTCCAGCCGGAGCTTTCGTGCGTCAGTCTGCAGCTCAGGAACTGCGCTGGCGACCATGCGTAAGAAATGTTTTGTTTCGCGTGCTTCTTTTTTGCAAGTACCGATGCACTTCAAGAACTCCTTTTTGGAAACCGAATCATCGGCCTCGATGTAATTCGCGCCGACACTGGTTCCTGCCCCGACTAGTTGATCGATAATGCGATCAGTTAGCGGACCTCTCGGAATTCTTTTCGCAAAATCGATGACCGCCTCACCATATCGCGCTGTTCGCTCTTCCAAATCATGATGCGGCACGGCGTCTGGCTCTTCACCCACACGCGATGTATCCCCGTCCAGCCAAAATGAATCTTCGCGCGTCCGTTCGGATTTCGTCATTCCCTTACGCTCCCCGCATCCTTGACACCTGCGGCAACGAAAGCACGCGCGTGGCAATTTCGGATGGTTCGGAATTTTTGATTTCGTCAACAGTAATCGCACTAGCCACGTCGAAGCGCCCGGATTTGACCCGCCTCAGCGAGTAAAGATGTGCACCGCAGCCGAGTTCCGCACCGATGTCGTGCGCGTAGGTGCGAACGTAAAACCCTTTGCTGCAAACAACGGTGAACTCGATCTCCGGCAGGGTCACGCGATCAATTGAATACCGATAAATGTGCACGAGCCGTGGTTCGCGTTCGACCGTTTTTCCCTGGCGCGCGAGCTTGTAAAGGGGAACCCCGGCTTGTTTGATCGCGGAAACCATGGGCGGGGTTTGATAGAAATCGCCGCGGAACTTTTCAAATGCAGCGCGGATCGTTTTCTCTTCCAACGGTGGCACCTCGCGACGCTCGATCACTTCGCCGTCTTTGTCCTGTGTGCTTGTTTTGGCCCCTAGCATCATTGTGCCGGAATATTCCTTGTCCTCGGCCATGAGCAGGTCCTGAATCTTTGTCCCCCTCCCAAGTGTGAGAAGAAGTAAGCCAGTCGCGAGCGGATCGAGCGTGCCGCAATGCCCGACTTTTTGGATTTGCAAACGCCGCCGCACCAGCGCCACAACATCGTGCGATGTCATACCCGCAGCCTTGTCTACCAGCAGAACGCCGTCAGGTGTTGCGCTTGATTGCTGCACAAGCTTTCTCGACGATTCTTTTCTCTACCTCCGACAACGCCCCGGGCACGCGCGCCCCCGCGGCCAGAACGTGACCACCACCGCCAAACTCTTTGCAAATCGCGCAGACATCGACCGCTTCATTTTTCGAACGCATGCTTACGCGCACTTTTCCATCAGTTAGTTCTTCGAAGAAAATTGCTACTACGACGCCGCGAATGGCGCGCAAATGGTCGATCAACCCCTCGTTGTCCTCTGGAAGAACACCGAGGGCGACCGCCGCTGTCTGACTCAAACTGAACCACGCCAGTTTCCCATCGCATCCGAAATGCATCGTGCCCAGTAGCTCGCGGAGTAGTTCGATGCGTCGGCGCGGGAAATTTTCGTAAAGCAACTGGCTTACTCGTCCAACATCGATGCCGCATTCCACCAGTTCCGCCGCGATCTGAAATGTGCGCATCGTCGTATTCGGATACTGAAACGAACCGGTATCGGTTGAAATCGCGGCGTAAAGATTTTCCGCAATTGCAGGCGTGATCGGAAATTTCTGGTTCTTCAAGAATTCGTAGAGAATCTGGCCGGTGGCGGGCGCTGTCGGATCGATGTAAACGAGATCGCCGTAGCGCGGGTTACTGGGGTGATGATCGATGTTGATCCAAAGTTTTGCGCTCCGAACCGCCGCGAGGGTATTGCCGAGACGATTCTGCACCGCCGTATCAAGCGCGATGCCAACGTCAAAATCTTCCGGCGAACTCGGCGGCGTGGTCAATAGCTCTGACTTCGCCAGAAAATCATATTTCTCCAGCATGCCATCTTCATTCCAGGCTTTGACCTCCTTGCCGAGTTCCCTCAGTGACAGTGTGAGCGCCAGCGTGCTGCCGAGCGCGTCGCCATCCGGTCGCACGTGACTAAGCACAGCAAATTTGTTGTGCTCGAGCAGCACCCGACCAATTTCGGCAAATTTGGCGTCGCGCTCGTTCACGCTTTGTTTTCGCCGGTAGAATCGATTTCCTGCATGATCCCGATGACACGCACGCCGCGCTCGATCGAATCATCCAGATGAAAAACAAGGTGAGGGGTGTATTTCAAAACCACATGTTTCGCCACGGCGGACTGTAAGGCGGCGCGATGCGCTTCGAGCTGATTGATCACGCTCGCGCCAGTCGTCCCGAGGACACTGACAAAAACGTGCGCGTTTTTCAGATCTGAAGTGACGTCCACCTGATTGATGGTCACCAGGCCTTTTTCAAATTTCATTTCGCGCGTGATAATTACACTGAGCTCGCGTTTCAGCATTTCATTTACGCGCAATAATCGATGTTTCATAACAACATTGTCATCCCGACCGAAGTGGAGGGATCCCGTTGCGATATCTTAAAGGTAACTTCCACGGGATCCCTCGACCTTGCTCGGGACTACTACAATTTCTGCGCGATTTGTTCGAGCACGTAGCACTCGATGATGTCGCCCACCTGATATTCGCTAAAATCTCCCAGCTTAATGCCGCATTCGAGCCCGGAGCGCACTTCTTTCACGTCGTCCTGGAACCGGCGCAAAGTCGCGAGCCCGCCATCGTAAACCGGCTGGCGGCGCCGTAGCACCCTCGCGCGTGCCGTTCGGGCAATGCGCCCGTCCGTGACGAGACAACCGGCCACGATCCCTTTGGTCAGCTGGAAAATCTGTTTCACCTCGGCGTGACCAATGACCGATTCGCGATGCTCCGGGTCGAGCAAACCCGCCATCGCCTCTTTGATCTGATCGATCAGTTCGTAAATGATCGAGTAGAGTTTGACCTGCACGCCTTCGCGTTTCGCCGCCGTCACCGCCATGTTTTCCACTTTGACGTTGAAACCGACGACAACCGCATTGGACGCGCTGGCCAACAAAATGTCATTTTCTGAAATCGGTCCGACGCCGGCATGGATGATCTCGAGATCGACTTTCTTGCTTTCGATCTGATTGAGCGCGCCACTGAGCGCTTCTAACGAGCCTTGGACGTCGGTCTTCAGCACGATCCGCAAGATTTTCCTGCCGTCGATCGCTTCGAGCAAAGTTTCGAGCGTAGCGCGCTGCGGCGTCGCCAGTTTGCCCGCGCGTTTCGCCTCCAGACGTTCTTCGCTCAACTGCTTGGCTTCGCGCTCGGAATCCATCACCAGCAGTTCGTCACCGGCGTTGGGCAATCCGGTAAATCCAAGAACCTTCACCGGCGTCGATGGTCCCGCCGCTTTCACCGGTTGACCGCGATCATCGATCAACGATTTCACTTTGCCACTGTAGTCGCCACAAATGAACGCGTCGCCGACTCGTAGCGTCCCCATTTGGACAATGACGGTGGCGGTGGGTCCGCGTCCCGCTTCCACCTGTGCTTCGATGACCGTGCCGCGCGGTTTTGCCGTAGGCGATGCCTTCAGCTCCATTACTTCGGCTTGCAACGCCATCATCTCCAGAAGTTGGTCGATATTCGTCCCTCGCGTTGCCGAAACCGGAACTGTAATCGTCTCGCCGCCCCAATCTTCCGGCGTTAAATCGCGTTCCTGAAGTTGTTTCTTCGCCCGATCGATGTTGGCCGAAGCCAGATCGATCTTATTGATCGCAACCATGATTTTGACCTGGGGCGCTGCCTTGGCGTGATTGATCGCTTCGATTGTCTGAGGCATCAGCCCGTCATCGGCCGCGACCACCAGGACCACGATGTCCGTGACCGACGCGCCGCGCGCACGCATGGCGGTAAATGCGGCGTGACCAGGAGTATCGAGAAAAGTAATGGGTTGGCCTTTGTATTCGACGCGATACGCCCCGATGTGTTGCGTGATTCCGCCGGCTTCGTCCGCAGCCACTCGCGTTTTCCGGATCGCATCCATCAACGAAGTCTTACCGTGATCGACGTGTCCCATGAACGTGATGATGGGCGCGCGGGGTTTGAGCTCTTCCTGCTTCGCCGGCTCCGGAGGCGGGGGAGCAACGATGACCTTTTCTTCCTTGTGAACGCCGCCGCCTTTTTCGCGCCGTTCTTTTTCCAGAACAAATCCGTGCCGCTCCGCAATCTTCGTCGCGACATCCGGTTCAATTGTCTGGTTGGCGTTTACGAAAATGTTGAAGTCATCCATCAGCTCCTTGATCAGCTGGAAATTTTTCAACCTCAGCTGCGTCGCCAATTCCTTGACGATGATCGGCGGTTTGATGGTGATGACGTTCTTCGGTTCTTCTTCGACCGGAGGTGCGACTTCGGCGGTCGCCTGACCGTCGGTTGACGCAACCGTCGGAACTTCCGCAACTGGCGCAGGTGGAGCCGGTGGGGGTTCGACCGGCCCCGGCGGCGGGACCGTTAACCCCGGCTTCGCGACCAATTTCGAAATCGGAGGTAAAATCGTTGTTCGAACTTTCGGAGTGCCATCGGTTGCCTTGGCTTTAGGTTTATCGATCAATGACACCGTTTCCATCTTGCCGGGCTTCGGTTTTTCCTGGGTCTTTTCTGCGGCGGAGGGACGCGCTTCCGCGCGTCCTGCGGGTGCCATTTTCTCTTTTACCGTAGCTGCCGGGCCGCGTGAGGGTTTCTCTACCGGCTTTGGTTTCGATTCCCTAGCTTTGGCTGGCGCCGTCTTCTGAGGAACAGTCTTCGCCGGTTTGCGCGCAGTCGTTGCCGCTTTGCGCGCCGGCGATTTCGTCGTGCTTTTCGTTGCCATCTTGCTCCTCAAATTTTTTGCTCATGGCCCTGAGCTCCTCAGCGGAGAGCCATAACTACTGCGCGGTTTCCGGTTCCTTTACCGCTTCGTGGATTTCTCGGGCTTTCGCTTCGTCGATTCCCAAAGTATCCACCAAATCCTGCACATCGGCGTCACGCAATCCCTCGAGATTGGTAAAGCCCGATTTCACCAGTGTCGTCGCCTGTTTCTCAGTGATGGGCAGAGCGGCGAGCAAAGCTTGCGCTGCTTGCGCCACCTTCTGCTCGACCGCGGTCGTCGCCGACGTGTCCTTTTGAATGTTGATTTCCCATCCGGTCAATCGCGAAGTCAGCCGCGCGTTTTGACCTTTCTTTCCGATGGCGAGCGAGAGCTGATCTTCGTCTACCGCGATGGTCACGCTTTTCTTTTCCGTGTCGAAAGTCAGATTCTTTACCTTCGCCGGTTTCAACGCCTCGAGCACAAATTCCTTTGGGTCGGAGCTCCAGCGAATGATATCGACCTTTTCGTTGTTCAGCTCACGCACGATGTTTTTCACTCGCGATCCGCGCATTCCGACGCACGCGCCCACCGGATCGACTTTGTCGTTCGCGCTCCAGACCGCGATTTTTGTCCGATAACCCGCTTCCCGCGCGATTCCGCGAATCTCAACGGTGCCATCGGCAATTTCGCTGACCTCGAGCTCGAACAATCGCCGCACAAAATTTGGATGACTGCGTGAGACAATGATTTCCGGGCCGCGGATGCCATTGTCGACCGCCACGACGTAAGCGCGGAGTCGATCGCCGACGTTATAATCTTCCACCACCACGCGTTCGCGCTGTGGCATGATTGCTTCAAATTTTCCGAGATCGAGAACTACGTCCGACCGATCGAACCGCCGCACTGTTCCGCTCACGATTTCGCCGGCGCGATCCTTGAATTCCTCGTAGATCATTTCCTTCTCGACTTGCCGGATGCGCTGCATCATGGCCTGCTTCGCGGTCTGCGCGGCGATGCGGCCGAAGTTTTTCGGCGTCACTTCCACTTCGATGATCTCACCAACCTTTGCGTCAGGCTTGATTCGACGAGCGGCGGGCTCCGAAATCTCGTCCTGCGGGTTCGTGACTCGCTCGGCTACGATCAGATTGGCCAGGGCACGGATCTCGCCGGTCTTAGGATTAATATCGATGCGCAATTCGCGCGAGGCGCTCACGCTTTTCTTGGAAGCGGAGAGCAATGCATTGGAGACCGCTTCGAGTAAAATCTCGCGCTTAATCCCGCGCTCGCGCTCGAGATAGTCCAACATTGCAATAAATTCTGCGTTCATCAAAAACAATTCCAGACCGCAAGACAAAAAAGAGTGGGACACCAGCTCCCACTCCAACGCCGCGCGGTCTAGAGTCCTTCAATCTAATTTAGTACCGCTTTCCGTCAAGGTGATGGCGTCGTCCGGCAACACCCAAGGAACGGCTGTCTCTGACTGCCGCCGGAATAAAGGACGAAGTCCTCACGACTGGCTTGACGCGCTGCGTCCTTGATCGTTTGGCATTTGCCATTAAACCTTGCGCGATGGTGACCGACCGACCCGGGCGACGAACTTGGCGGAAAATTTTTCTCGAGAAGTGGTGGCAGAGGCGTCGGACCCACATCGTATTGTTCGTATGGGCGGCGATTTATTTGCCCGGGCTGGGGTCGCTTGAAATTAAGGGGGAGGAAGGACGGCGAATTTTGCCGGCGGTGACGATGCTGCAAACCGGCAACTACCTTGTCCCATACGTCGGGAGCGAGCCATACTTTCGCAAACCGCCGCTAGTCAATTGGATTGCAGCCGCTTCGTTCAAACTCACAGGATTTCGCACGGAATGGACGGCACGGCTTCCTTCGGCGCTGGCGATTCTCGCGGTTGCGCTCGCGTTTGTCACGCGTGGGCGACGTGCGCTCGGCACTACCGGATCGCTTCTCGCCGCGCTGATCTGGCTGGTCAATGCCGGCAACATGGAAAAGGGCCGGCTTATCGAAATCGAAGCCATCTACGTCTCGTTAACTGCGCTCGCCTTCATCTTTTGGATTGCGGCATATCGGGCGGAGAAGACAGGGGCGCAACTATGGCTGTTTCCGGCAATTTTTCTTGGTCTGGGCATGCTCGCGAAAGGTCCGCTTCCGCATCTGCTCTTTTTCTACGGACCAGTCATCGCCGTGCTCTGGAACGATCGCAAGCTCTCGCTCCTGGCAACACGTGAGCATGGCACCGCGCTCATCATCATGTTTGGAATGTTCGTGGCCTGGGCGCTGCCGGCGTTTTTGCTCTCCGATTGGGGACGCGTCGCGCACATTTGGTCGCGTCAATACACCGGCCGCGTCTCTGCCAGCGGATTCCAGTTTTCTTCCTGGATCCAAAACATTCCGCACGGTCTCGTTTATTTCCTGCCATGGTTGCCGCTGGCATTGCTTGAGTTCGATCAACCGTCGGAATTGCGCCGTCGTCACTACGCGCTCTTGATTGGAATCGCCGTTCCCTTTGTCCTGGTTAATCTGATTCCGGGCGCGTTACCGAGGTTCGCCATGCCTGCGCTTGGACCCGCATCGTGGTGGTTGGGCGAGTTATTGGTACACGACAATTTGCGCTGGCCGCAGTGGCTCTCCGGCAAAACACTCGCGCCACGCTTGCGAAACAGGATTGCAGTCGTTTTTGTCGTTCTCGGTTGCATTTGGGGTTTGGCCTACGGTCTGATTGCAACGCCCTTTTTGCGTAAGCACGAAAAGGTTCGGCAACACGCGCGGCAGATCGACGCCATTGTCCCGACAAATATTCCCCTCTATGCAGTTAATCCAAAATACCAGCCTTACCTGTTTTATGTGCGGGCGCCCCTTCGCTATGTCAGCACGATTGAGCAACTACCGAGTGACACGAAATTCTTCCTAGTCCAGGGGGCCGACGAGGAAGAAGCGGAAATGACAAAACATTGGTCGCCGAGCCGAGCGCAGATGGTTTTGCGCATTAAAGATTATCGTGAACACGAGGAGGTTCTGTTCTCGGTTCCATCTCCGCGCTGAGCCCATGGCTATGGGTCCTATAAAATCCATGGGTTGCAGTTGACAGCGACTGGCAACGGTCTTGCTTAGGAGATGAGATCGTTAGCCTGCTAACGATTCGCCGGACCTTGTATGAAGAAGTTCGATCCCGAAACCTTCGGACCGCTGCTTGGCGGGACGGCCAGGGCCTGGCGGATGAAGCTCGATCAGCGGCTCAAGCCGATGGGACTGAGCCAGGCAAAATGGCGCACCTTGATCCATCTTTCCCGGGCGTCCGAACCTCTAACCCAATCCCAGATCGCGGAACGGACCGGCATTGAAGAGCCAACCCTGGTCAGTTTGCTTCATCGCCTAGAAAAAGAAGGGTGGGTCGTGCGTAAGCATTCAGCGCGCGATCGCCGATGCAAGACCGTGCATTTGCAACCTCGAACCCAGCGTGTGATCAACCGGATTAATGCGACCGCACTGCAGCTGCGGCGCGAGTTGATTAAGAATATTCCGACACGCGACATGGAGGTTTGCATGCGTGTACTCAAACATGTGCGTGAACGGATCGATCGCGCGCCCGGCATGAATGGAAACAGAGCGAAACACAAATGAGTACCCTCGCTGACGTAAATACCGCAATGCGGGAGCGGGTTACACACCTTGAACGACGTTATGGTCGCAAGCGCGTTTATCTTGTAACCGGGTTTGTCGCGCTTCTGGTTGTGCTTTTGGCAATTCGCGCCATTACAAGCAGGCAGAAAGCAACCCCGCCGCCAGCTCCTCGGGCCGTAGCAGTGGCAAAAGTTATCACCAAAGATGTTCCGCTTTACCTGGATGAAATCGGTACATGCACCGCGGCGGAAATGGTTCAGGTGCAGGCACAGGTAAATGGACAAATTATTTCGCGCGATTTCGAGGACGGTGCCGATGTCAAGAAGGGCGATGTGCTGTTCCGAATCGATCCGCGTCCATTCGAAGCGGCGCTCGCCTCCGCGCAAGCTGATTCGGTTCTCCAGCATGCTACCTTTGAGCGACAAAAGGAGTTACGGTCGAAGGCGGTAGTTGCCGGTCAGGATTATGACGTGGCCATGGCGAACGCGATGAAAGCAGATGCCGCCGTCGCGGTTGCGCAGGTAAATCTCGATTACTGTACAATTCGGTCGCCGATCGATGGCAGGACAAGCATTCGCAATGTGGATGTGGGCAACCTCGTTGGGCCCAGTAGCCCTCCACTCGTGATGGTGCAGCGACTCGATCCAATTTATACCGACTTCACGATTGCCGAGCCCGACATTCCACTGGTGCGCCAGCATCTGAACGGGCCAACGTTGCAAGTGTTAACGAATAGCGAGAATGACAAAGTGCCGCCGCGTGTTGGTGAGCTGACGTTCATTGACAACTCGGTGCAGCCTGGCGCGGGCACGGTCAGAGCACGGGCCACCACTGAAAATCATGATCGCGCGTTGTGGCCGGCGCAGTTCGTGCGAGTGCGGCTGATTTTGGAGACGCTGAAGAATGCGATGCTCGTGCCGGCCAACGCCGTGCAAATCGGGCAAAACGGTCCTTATGTGTTTGTGGTGAAGGGCGATTCAACGCTCGACCTGCGCCAGGTAAAGCCCGGCCAGCGGCAGGACGGCGACATGACGGTGATTATCAATGGCGTTAAACCCGGCGAAAGTGTTGTTACGCGCGGTCAGCTCCAGCTCGCTCCCGGAATGAAGGTCGCGGCGCAGGAAGATAAATCATCGCAATCATCCACTGGTGGTGCTCGCGATAATGCCGCAGTTCAGTGATGAAAACCGACGGCCGTGACGGCGGCGAACCTCAATCGCAACATCAGAGACGCGGCAGCGCTGCGCAAAAACTGACTCAGTTTTCCTCCGGCCTTTCCCGTCCGTTCATTCAGCGGCCGGTGATGACGATGTTGTTGACTGTTTCAGTTCTCGTCTTCGGCATCCTCAGTTACAATCAGCTCGCGGTAAATGATCTGCCGGCTGTCGATTACCCGGTCCTTTCCGTGACCGCGTCGTATCCCGGGGCAGATCCGGTGACGATGGCCAACACGATCGCTACGCCGCTCGAGAAACAGTTTACGCAAATCCCGGGCATCAGTCTGATCACCAGCGCAAGCTCGCAGGGAAACACAAGCATCACGATTCAATTTGATCTTAGTAAGAGCATCGATGGGGCAGCGAGCGATGTGCAATCCGCGATCCAGCGCGCCAGCGGACAACTGCCGGCCGATTTGCCTAGCCCGCCCACATTTACAAAGGCAAATCCCAACGATCAGCCGGTAATGTACGTCGCGCTCACAAGCGACACTCTCACCGATGGCGAACTATATCGCTACGGCACGACCGAAGTGGCGCAACGCATCAACATCCTGCCGGGCGTTTCCCAGGTGAACATTTACGGCGTGAAGGGCGCGATCCGCATCAAAGTGGATCCGGGCAAGCTATTCACGCGTAACATGACATTCGACGATCTCGCCGCTGCGGTTAAGGCGGGGACTGCTTACTCCGGCGCGGGCCAGTTCGATGGCAAGAACAAATCCTTTACGCTGCGGCCGCAGGGCCAACTCGATACCGCGGACGGATATCGTGATCTGATCGTGAAACGTGGGCCCAACGGCACACCTGTCTACCTTCGCGATGTGGCGCGCGTGGTGGAGGGCGTGGAGAACGAGCGGCTGTCGCGTCACTTTTTTGCGCGTGG
>Ga0207693_10000432_pt1 | contig 38170 bp, 35 predicted proteins | sample LARL81metaG_FD_184347 | JGI IMG/M metagenome (GOLD analysis project Ga0207693, IMG submission 184347) | Corn, switchgrass and miscanthus rhizosphere microbial communities from Kellogg Biological Station, Michigan, USA - LAR L8-1 metaG... | ecosystem: Host-associated > Plants > Roots >... | reverse complement strand
GCCGGTACGCGCGCTACTGGTACGACTCGTTCGCGATCGAAGAATGGCCCGACGAGGACGTCCTGGCGAACTTCACCTGGGACGGCGACGAGCACCTGTTCCGCATGGCGGATGAGGGGAACGGCACGATCGCCGTGCTTCCGCACCTCGGGAACTGGGACGCGAGCGCCCGTGCGATGGCCGATCGCGGGCTGCGGATGGTCGCGGTCGCCGAGCACCTGCGCCCCGAGCGGCTGTTCCAGCTGTTCGTGCAGCAACGGGAGCGGTACGGGATCGAGGTGGTCGCGCTCGAGGCACATCACAGTGTCGGCAAGGCGCTCACCTCGGCGCTCGCGAACAACAAGCTGATCGGACTGCTCTCCGACCGCGATCTGACCGGGCGTGGCATCGAGGTCGAGATGTTCGGCGCGAAACGGCGCATGCCCGCCGGCCCCGCGATGCTCGCGCTCTCCACCGGTGCGCCCGTCGCCGTGGTCGGGACGTTCCAAACGCCGAACGGGTGGCACGGCGTGGTGTGGCCGCTCGACATGCCGGAACGGACCGGCGACCGGCGGACCGACGCGACGGCGATCACGCAGGCGATCGCGGACGCATTCGAGCGGCTGATCTCGATGTCCCCGCCCGACTGGCACGTGTTCGAGCCGGCCTGGCCGGAAGACGCCGACTGATGCGCGTCGCCCTCGCCTGCCCGTACGCCTGGGGCGATCCGGGCGGTGTCCAGGTCCACGTCCGAGAGCTCGCCGAGCGCTTGCTCGAGCGCGGGCACGACCTGGCGGTGCTTGCACCGACCCGCGAGCCGCCGGCGCAGCAGTGGGTGATCCCCGTCGGTTCGCCCGTCGACATCCGGTACAACGACTCGAACGCGCCGATCGACCCGAGACCGTGGTCGCGCCGGGTGGTGCGACACGCGCTGGCGTCGTTCGGACCAGACGTCGTGCATGCCCACCAGCCGACGTCGCCGTCGACCGGCCTGTGGGCGACCCTCGAGGCGCGCGCGCCCGTGGTGGGCACGTTCCATTCAGGCGCCACGCGCGCGCGCTTGTACGACTTCGCCGCGCCGCTGCTCCGCCGCGCGACAGCCCGTCTGGCGGTGCGGATCGCGGTCTCCGACCGGGCGGCGGCGTTCGAACGGCAACGCATCGGCGGCGAGTTCCGTGTGATCCCCAACGGGGTGGACGTCGCGCGCTTCGCCGATGCGTTGCCGGCGGACCTTGGCCCCGGGCGCAAGCTGCTGTTCGTCGGCCGGCTGGACGAACGCAAGGGGTTCCCGGTCGCGATCGACGCGTTCGCGCTGCTCGCGGCCGACCGTCCCGACCTCCATCTCGTGGTGGTGGGAGATGGGCCGGAGCGCGACGCGGTCGACCGCCTGCCGACCTTGCTCCGCGCCCGCGTGACCATGCTCGGCGCAGTGCCGAACGAAGAGCTTCCGCCGATCCACGCGGCCTGCGACCTGTACCTCGGACCGTCGACGGGCGGTGAGTCGTTCGGGATCGTGCTGATCGAGGCGATGGCCGCGGGTCTGCCGGTGGTTGCGAGCGACACACCCGGCTACGACGAGGTCGTCACGGACGAGAGCCAAGGGCTGCTGGTTCCACCGCGGGACGACGCCGCGCTGGCGGCCGCGGCCGGCCGGGTCCTGGACGACGCCGATCTCGCCGCGCAACTCCGGGCCGCCGGGCCCGAACGGGCTCGGGCCTTCGACTGGTCGATGACCGTGGAGCGCATCGAGGACGCCTACCGCGATGCCCTGGCGATCGGCCGGGAAACCGATAGACCACAGTTACGATAGGGCCATGGGTGTTGCGGGCTGGATCGTGATCGCGGTCGTCGTGGTGCTCGTCCTGTGGACGGTCTACGCGTTCAACCGGCTCGTGAAGTACCGCAACCGCGCCGACGAGGGCTGGGCCCAGATCGACGTCCAGCTCCGCCGCCGCTACGACCTGATCCCCAACCTGGTGCAGACCGTCGAGGGCTACGCGGCGCACGAGCGCGAGACGTTCGAGCAGGTCACCGCCGCGCGCGCCCACGCCGAGAGCGCGCAGGGGGTGGCCGGCCAGGCCGACGCCGAGAACGCCGTGAGCTCGGGCCTGCGCCAGTTGCTCGCCGTCGCCGAGAACTACCCCGACCTGAAGGCCAACGCCAACTTCCTCGCCCTGCAGGAAGAGCTCACCGGCACCGAGTCGAAGATCGCCTACGCGCGCCAGTACTACAACGATCAGGTTCGGCTGCTGAACACCGCGATCCAGTCGTTCCCGTCGAGCGTGCTCGCCACCATGTTCCATTTCCAGCAGCGCGAGTTCTTCGACATCGAGGACGCTGTGCGCGCGCCGGTCCAGGTCGACTTCGAAGGGCAGTAGCCACCGGTGCACGAACAGATCGCGGCGAACAAACGCAAGACGGTCCTGCTCATCGTCCTGGCCATCGTGTTCACCGGCCTGATCGGCTGGCTGATCGGCTATCTCTTCTTCTACGGCGGCACGACGGGGCTCATCATCGCCGTCGGCCTCGCGCTGGCGCTGTCGCTGGGGTCCTACTTCTACGGCGACAAGGTGGTGCTCAGGTCGACCGGCGCGAAGCCGGTGACGCCCGAGCAGGAGCCGCGATTGCACAACGTCGTGGAGGGGCTCGCGATCGCGGCCGGCGTGCCGAAACCGGACGTGTACGTGGTGCCCGAGATCGCGCCGAACGCGTTCGCGACCGGTCGCGATCCGGACCATTCGTCCATCGCGGTGACGCAGGGTCTGCTGCAGATCATGGACCGCGTCGAGCTCGAGGGCGTGATCGGCCACGAGATGTCGCACGTCCTCGACCGCGACATCTTGATCGGCACGATCGTCGCCACGGTGGTCGGCGCCGCGATCTTGCTATCGGAGATCTTCACGCGAACCTGGTTCTGGGGCGGCGGCGGCCGGCGCAGCAACAACAGCGGCGGGGGCGACGCCGGGATCCTGTCACTCATCCTGTTCGCGGTCGGGATCTTCCTGTTGATCCTCGCGCCGCTCGCTGGGCAGCTGATCAAGCTGTCGGTGAGCCGCAACCGCGAGTACCTCGCCGACGCCCAGGGTGTGTTGCTCACACGGTATCCGCCGGGTCTGATCTCGGCGCTGCAGAAGATCGCGGACGCGCCGCATGCGATGCGCGCCGCCAACAACGCGACCGCACACCTGTGGCTCGACCAGCCCTCGCGCGTGCCGGGCCAAGACACCAGCACGATGGAGCGGCTCTTCTCGACGCACCCGCCGATCCAGGACCGGATCAAGCGCCTCCAGGAGATGTAGCCGAGGCACTGCGCTGCAGGTCGCAGCGGTAGACTGGCGGTTCGCACACCTTCGGGACTAAGGGGGATCCACCGATGCAGCGCGAGACCGGGACCTTCACCGTGAAATCCGGCCTGGCCGAGATGCTCAAGGGCGGCGTCATCATGGACGTCACCACGGCCGACCAGGCGAAGATCGCCGAGGACGCCGGCGCCTGCTCCGTGATGGCCCTCGAGCGCGTGCCCGCCGACATCCGCAAGGAAGGCGGCGTCGCGAGGATGGCCGACCCGACCAAGATCGAGGAGATCAAGGCGGCGGTCACGATCCCCGTGATGGCCAAGGCCCGGATCGGTCACTTCGCCGAAGCCCAGGTGTTGCAGTCGCTCGGCGTCGACTACATCGACGAATCCGAGGTGCTCACGCCCGCCGACGAGGAGTTCCACATCGACAAGTGGGCGTTCACCGTGCCGTTCGTCTGTGGATGCCGGAACCTCGGCGAGGCGCTCAGGCGGATCGCAGAGGGCGCCGCGATGATCCGCACCAAGGGCGAGGCCGGCACCGGCAACGTGGTCGAGGCGGTGCGGCACGAGCGGGCGCTGCTCGCCGGGATCGCCGAGTGCACGCAGCTTCGGCCCGAGCAGTACGTGACGAAAGCCAAGGAGCTCGGTGCGCCGGTCGAGCTCGTGCGGATGGTTGCCGAGCAGGGACGGCTCCCCGTCGTGAACTTCTCTGCTGGCGGTATCGCAACGCCCGCCGACGCGGCGCTGATGATGCAGCTCGGTGTCGACGGCGTGTTCGTCGGCTCGGGCATCTTCAAGTCCGAGGATCCGGCGACGATGGCGCGTGCGATCGTCGAGGCGACGACGCATTTCCAGGACCCCGACGTGGTCGCGAAGGTCAGCCGTGGGATCGGTGACCCGATGCAGGGCCTGGAGATCGGCACGCTCGAAACGCGTCTGCAAGATCGCGGCTGGTAGCGCCGGCCGCTAGGTCTCGGCGACCTCGCGGTCGACGCGCACCCACCCGCGTGCGTTGCCGTCCGGATCGAGCAGCGGCACGCACTTCATCTCGACGGTGAGGGCGTATCCGTCCTTGTCCTGCAGTTCGCCGACGCCACGCCAGCCGTGCATCGCCTGTACGAACGGGTCCCACGCGGCGGCGACATCCGTCTCGTCGCGCAGGATCGACGAGGGGAGCGGCCCGCCGATCGTGTCGGTGGCCGACCACCCGTACAGGCTCTCCGCCGCGCGGTTCCAGGCGGTGACCGTGTCATCGGCGTCGTAGGCGATCACGGCGTCGCTGATGCTCTCGAGCAGCCGTGCTTGGAAGTCGCGCTCCTCGACGGCGCGCTTGCTGTCGCTGATGTCATAGAGGACGCCCTGCAGACACAGCGGCGTGCCGTCCTCGTCCCGCACGATCGTCGACTCGTCGCGGATCCAGATGACCCGGCCGTCGCGCGTGAACATCCGGTACTCGCTCGTCAGCAGCCGGTCCTCGCCCGCCGACGCGGCCGCGGCCGCCTCTTCGGCGACCGCACGATCGAGGTCCTCGGGGTGCACCGACGTGGTCCAGGGCGCGTCGTGCGCCATCCACTCCTCGGCGGTCCAGCCCAAGATCTCCTCGATCTTGGGGCTCACGTACAGCCACTCGCCGTCGGTGCCGAGCTCCGAGGTGTAGACCACCGCGGGCAGGTGCTCGACCAACACCTTGTATTTGGCGAGCGCTTCGCGTCCTTCGTCGACGCGCTCACGCCCGGCGTCCGCCGTCTTCGATCCAGCCATGGGTTCACTCCAACCTTGCGCCTTGACGTAACCCTCGGGCCGGAGACGCGGCATCTGAAGTCGCGGATCTCGCGGTGGCTGCGCCGCAACGGTCTGGAACCCGACGGACCGGACCCTCAGTACCATGGCGCGCATGACCAAGGCAGGCGTTCTCGCGCTGCAGGGCGACTTCCGCGAGCACGCGAAGGTGTTCGCGGCCATCGGCGCCAACCCGATCGAGGTGCGTACGCGGGCACACCTCGCCGAGGTCGACTGTCTCGCGATCCCCGGTGGTGAATCCACGACCATCGGCAAGCTCGCGCGTGCCTACGACCTGGTCGACCCGATCCGCGAACGTGCCGCGGCCGGCATGCCGATCCTCGGGACCTGCGCGGGGATGATCGTGCTGGCGCACGAGGTCGACGGGGGCGAGCCGCTGTTCGACCTGATGGACATCGAGGTGCGGCGCAACGCCTACGGCCGACAGGTCGACTCGTTCGAGGCCGACCTCGACGTGCGAGGAGTGGACCACCGCGTGCGCGGCGTGTTCATCCGGGCGCCGTGGATCGAGCGGGTCGGCGACGCCGTCGACACGCTCGCGACCTTCGAGGACCGCCCGGTCGTCCTGGAGCAGGGCAACCTTGTTGTGGCATCCTTCCACCCTGAGCTCGTGGGCGAGACCGGGCTCCACGACTACCTGTTGAGGAAGGTGTAGCGATGTCCGGCCACTCCAAGTGGGCGACGATCAAGCGGAAGAAGGAAGCGACCGACGCCAAGCGCTCGAACATGTACGCGAAGCTGCTGCGCGCGGTGGAGGTCGCAGCTCGCGAAGGCGGCGGCAGCGTCGAGGGCAACATGACGCTCGCGAGCGCCGTCGAGAAGGCCAAGAGCTTCTCGGTTCCCAACGAGAACATCGAGCGCGCGATCAAGCGAGGGACCGGCGAGCTCGGCGACGGCCAGAAGTACGAGGAGATCGTCTACGAGGGCTACGCGCCCGGCGGGATCGCGTTGCTGATCGAAGCACTCACGGACAACCGCAACCGCACCGCGCAGGAGGTGCGCCACGCGTTCACCCGCAACGGCGGGAACCTCGGGGAGAGCGGGACGGTGGCCTGGCAGTTCACGCGCAAGGGCGTGATCGTCGTCGAGAAGGCGGTCGCACCCGACGAAGAGCGGTTGTTGGAGCTCGCGCTCGAAGGGGGCGCCGAGGACCTCACCGACTCGGAATCGAGCTGGGACATCGTGACGGCGCCGCAGGACTTCAAGGCGGTCGAGGCAGCGCTCGGATCGGCCGGCATCCCGATCTTCTCCGCCGAGCTCTCGATGCTCCCGCAGTCGACGATCCCGGTCGATGGCTCTGAGGCCACGGCGGTGCTCCGGCTGATCGATGCGCTCGAGGACCTCGACGACGTCCAGAACGTCTACGCCAACTTCGATATCCCCGAAGAGGTCATGGCGTCGCTCTAGCGACCCGGGAGCGGCGGCGAGTACACGTAGTTCGCGATGCATCCGGCGAGTAAGGCGCCTCCGGCGATGGCGCCGAAGAGCAGCAGCCGGACGCGGAACGTCCGTCGCGCGTAGACGAACGCCATCCATCCCAGCTCGGCACCGAGCAACATGAGCCAGAGCCAGGGGATCGCCGCGTCCGACGTATGCGCGACGTCTCGGCCGAGCCATGTCCCGATCACGTTCGCGATCGCGATGCCGAGGACGAACAGGAGCATGCCGATCACCACATGCAGGAGCACCGGGCCGATCCTCGCCCGGCGCCACCAGGGCAGCTCGTCGAGGGGCGGCTTCGTCGATGTCATGCCGTCGGGTGGCGGTGGGAGCGGGAGCGGAGGAAGGCTCGGGATCGCCACAGGCGTGACGGCGATCGACGCCACGGCCGCTTGGAGTCGCTGGGCCTCAGCCTCGGACAGCGACACAACGTCGGTGCCGAAGCGAACGCCGAGCTTGCGTCCGTCGCGCTCGAGTCGTTGTGGCGAGAGGGCGCTGTGGTCGACCTCGCCGACGACCGCGACCGGTCGAGCCTGCACGAACCCCAAGCGGAGCTCGGTCAGTCCCCCGGTGGTCACCGCGACGCCGCGACGCGGCCTGATCGCGTCGTACAGGATCCAGATGATCAAGATCCCCGGGAGCAGGAACACGTGGAACACGATGAACGCCGCGGCGGCGATGGTCCCGAAGATCACGGCGATCCACGTGGCGGTGTTCGACCACCGCGCGTTCGCTCGCCCGGTCGCGAGCGCGCGAACCTCGACCTGCGGACCGAGAAGCACGCTCGTGTCACGGAGCTCCCGCTGTCGCCGCGTCTCGACCGACGTCGGCATCGCCTCCTTCTCGACTCGCGCTCGGCGATCGTAGCCCGACCAATCGGCCGGAGATAGCCAGCCCCGCTTCGTCGGCCCGCTTCCGTCGGTCGGGTGTCAGGTGTAGCGTCCGCGTCATGCGGGCACGCCGCGTTCTCCTCATCGTCGCGGTCGCGTTGGTCGCCGGTTCGTGCACGTCGACGACCACAACGGTCACGGCATCGCCGACCGCCGCGAGCCCGCCGCCGACGTCGGTGACGACCTCGCCTCCACCAACCGGCGCCACGCTCGCGGATGGAAGCGCGTTGCCGTCACGCTGCAGCGGGAAGCCGGTACTGAGCGAGACGGTCGCGTTCGTCGCCGACGGCCGCGCGTGGACGCTCGATCCGAAGAGCGGGAAGCTCGCGTGTCTCTTCCGAGTCCGCCGGCCGGGGGCGTTCGCCTTCGGACCACAAGGGGACCGCGTCATGCTCGCGGGCCTCGGCATCGTCGGCGTGCCGAACGGGGAGCCGACCTGGCCACCGGTCGGACAGACGCCGACCGTCTTCGACTGGGGCCACCCGCTCGGTCTCGCCGTGGTGTACGCATCGCCGAGCGGTGCGCCCGAGAAGCGGTTCATGGACACCGGCGATGTCGAGAAGCTGTCCGACCTACCGACGGGGACCTACGAGTCGATCGCGTACCACCCGAGCGGTCTGGCGCTCGGGATGATCGTCGATCAGGGGCAGCGACAGGGCATCTGGTTGTCGAGCAACGAAGGCAAGAACCCTGTGCGGCTCGTGTTCTCACGACCGGACACCACGTTCTCGTCGGTCACATTCAGCCCGGACGGGACCCAGATCTGGTGGATCGCGCAGCACGCCGGCGCCCTGAGCGAGATCCATTGGATGGACCTCGCCGACCGGACGACCTTCCAGACGGTGCTGTCTCGCGGGCTGTCACCGACCGCACACAGCCTCCAGCTCGCGCCGTCGGGACCCCTGATGTCCGCGACGCAAGGAGCGTCGTGCGAACTGGAACAGGCGATGGTGGTCGACAAGCAGGGCGCGCATCCGGCGATCGCGGCCGCCGGGGAGCCGACCCATGCCCTCGGCTGGCTCGACTCGAAGACGCTCCTCGTCGCGACGGGTGGCTGTGGCCAGCCGGAGTCGTTATCGACCGTCGCGTGGAGCCACGGTTCAGGCACCGCGACCGCGCTCGTGAATGGCGTCGACGTCGGCGCCCCGCGCACCGTCTTGAAGAACGCGCCCACAGAGGTTCCGTCGCCGCCGAATCAAGCGCCGCCGGCGCCGCCCGGCGGCGTCGGGTGATAGCGCCACCCACACCGGCGGCCGGTCGGCCGCCGCGAGATCCGATCAGGCTCCCAGCTAGGGTTGTCGGGTGTTCGAGCACAGCGCGCGTGTCTACGACCTCCTGTACTCCTTCAAGGACTACGAGGCCGAGGCGTTGGACCTCACGACGCTGGTCCGCGAGCGGAACCCCGGCGCGGCGTCGCTGCTCGACGTGGCGTGCGGCACCGGCAAGCACCTCGAACTGCTTCGTGCGACCTTCCCCGACGTCGCCGGCGTCGATCTCGATGATGGGCTGCTCGCGGTCGCGCACGAACGCCTTCCTGACGTGCCCCTCACGCGCGGCGACATGCGGACCTTCGATCTTGGCCGAACGTTCGACGCGGTCACGTGCCTGTTCAGCTCGGTCGGCTACCTCCGCGACGACGAGGAACTCGCGGCAGCGATCGGTCGGATGGCCGCGCACCTCTCGCCGGGCGGTGTCCTCGTCGTCGATGGATGGATCCGCCCGGACGCGTGGTGGCCGGGGACCAATGTGCAGGGCCTGGCTGAGACCAGCGACGGCGTCGCTGCCGCCCGCGTTGCGAGAACGTGGCGCGACGGCGACCGCACCATCCTCGACATGCGATACCTGATCGCCACGGCGGAAGACGGATTCGAGCAACAACAAGAGGTGCATGAGCTCACGCTCTTCAGCGACGAGGCCTACCGAGCGGCGTTCGAGGCGGCGTCGCTCACGCCCGACGTCATCGCCTCGCCGATGCGCGACCGCGACCGGTACATCGCCGTCGCCTCGTGACGGTCGTTGCCCGGGGGTGACGGCCCGCCTAGACTCGGCGAACAGATGTTCGAGAGCTCCGTCCTCGGCGTGGATCCGGGCGTTGCCCGATGCGGCCTCGCCGTCGTCGGCCGCCGCGACCGCGCCAACGAGCTGCGGTTCGTCACGACGGTGACCACTCCGGCCGACGCCGAGGAGAGCGTCCGCCTGCGAGCGATCGCCGAGGCCGCGAGGGCGGCGATCGCAGAGCACCGCCCGGCAGCCGTCGCGGTCGAGCGCGTGGCGTGGAGCCGCAACCAGGTCAGTGCTCTGCACGTCGCGCGGGCGACCGGCGCGATCATCTTGGTCGCAGCAGAGGCCGGCCTTCCGGTCGCCGAGTACGCCCCGAACGAGGTCAAGCAGGCGGTCACCGGCGCGGGCAACGCCGACAAGAAACAGGTCCAGCGCGCGCTTCAGCGGATCCATGGCCTCGGCGACGTGCCGTCGCAGGCCGACGCCGCGGATGCCGTCGCGGTCGCGCTCACACATCTGCTCGCTGCACCGATGCGCGCCGTCGCCGCCCGGGCGGGCGCGCGATGATCGCATCCCTCGAGGGAGAGGTCGTCGACGTCGGCCTCGGTCGCGTCGTGCTGGATGTGGGTGGGGTCGGTTACGAGCTCGTCGTTCCGACGTCTCTGTTGTCGTCGCTGCCACCGGTCGGCGGCCGTGCCCGCGTCCACACCCGCATGGTCGTCCGGGAAGACTCGATGACGCTCTACGGCTTCTCATCGCCCGACGAGCGAGCGCTCTTCGACCTGCTCACCGGCGTGACCGGCGTCGGCCCCAAGGTCGCCCTCGCGTTCCTGTCGGCCCTCAAGCCCGACGCGCTTCGCCGAGCGGTGATCGCCAACGATGCGGACGCGCTGACGGTCGTCCCGGGTGTCGGCAAGAAGGTGGCCCAGCGGGTCGTGCTCGATCTGCGCGACAAACTGGGCGGCGAGGGCCCGGACCTCATCGCGACCGGGCCGCTCGCGGACGTGCGCGACGCGCTGCTCGCGCTCGGACTCACGCCGGTCGAAGCGTCGCAGGCGCTCGCCGACGTCGACCCCGAGGGCAAGGCGCCCGACGACCTGCTCCGCGAGGCGCTCCAGAAGGTGGGACGATGAACGCTATGACCGAGGCCGACGCGGCGACGCCCGACGACCGGCTCCTCGAGTCCTCGGCGCGCAGTTCGGAAGACCGCGAGTTCGACGTTGCGCTCCGGCCGCGCACCCTGTCCGACTTCGTTGGCCAGGAACGCGTCAAGGAACAGCTGCACGTCCTGCTCGAAGGGGCGCGTCAGCGCGACGAGCCGGTCGACCACCTCCTGTTCAGCGGCCCACCGGGCCTGGGCAAGACGACACTCGCCCAGATCGTCGCGATCGAGATGGGCGCGGGGTTCCAGCCGACGAGCGGCCCCGCCCTCGAGCGCCCGTCCGATCTGGCCGCGATCCTCACGAACCTCGCCGACGGCGACGTGCTGTTCGTCGATGAGATCCACCGGATGCCGCGTGCGGTCGAAGAGGTCCTCTACCCGGCGCTCGAGGACTTCCGCCTCGACGTGGTGTTAGGGAAGGGACCGACCGCCCGCTCGATCCGGCTCGAGCTTCCGCGGTTCACGTTGATCGCGGCGACCACGCGCCCAGGCCGGATCACCCTCCCGCTGCGCGAGCGGTTCGGGTTCAGCCCGCGCCTCGACTACTACGACACGCAGGACCTCACGACGATCGTCCTTCGAAGCGCGGGCATCCTCGGCGTCGACACGACGGCCGAAGGAGCCGGCGAGATCGCACGGCGCGCGCGCGGCACGCCGCGGATCGCCAACCGGCTGCTCAGACGGGTCCGTGATGTCGCGGAAGTGCGGCACGACGGTGCGATCTCGGGCGACGTCGCCCGGTCCGGCCTCGAGATGTTCGAGGTCGACGGCGAGGGCCTCGACCGGCTCGATCACGCGGTGCTTCGGGCGATCATCGACCGCTTCTCCGGCGGCCCGGTCGGCCTGACGACCCTGGCCGCCGCGGTCGGGGAGGAACCGGACACGGTGGAAGACGTCGTCGAGCCGTACCTGCTGCAGCTCGGGTTCCTCCAACGCACGCCGCGAGGTCGAACCGCGACACCCCGCGCCTACGAACATCTCGGGGTCACGGCCCCCGGCCAGCTCCCGCTCGCCTAGGCCGCGACCGCTGTTCCCGCAGGTAAACTCGGCTCTCGCGCGCCGCTGCGCGCGATGGCCACCAGATCGGAAGGACCCCCATGTTCCTCGCACAGACCTCGAGTGGTGGGAGCCCCATCGTGCTCCTTCTGCTGCTCGGGATGCCGGTGATGCTCTTCTTGATGATGCGCTCGCAGCGCAAGAAGGCTGCGCAGCAGCAGAACCTCCAGAAGAGCGCCGGCATCGGCTCCGAGATCATGACCACCGCAGGCATCTTCGGGACGATCGTCGACGAAGACGAAGACGAGGGCACGATCGTGCTGGAGATCGCCCCGGGCACCCAGATCAAGCTGATCCGAGGCGCGATCGCGCGCGTGGTTGATGAAGACGACGACTATGAGGAGTACGACGACGAGGACGATGACGACGACGCGGTCGTCGACCTCGCCGACGCTGAGCCCGACACCTCCGGGGCGGACGCCGACAACGCCGAGGGCCCGATCCGCCCGTGAGGGAAGACGCCGTCGGGACGCCCCATGGGGCGCCGATCCCGGATGTGCCCGCGGTCGAGCCGGTGGCCGAGGTCGCCTCGATCACGCTCGGCGACATCCAGTCCGACCCGCAGCTGTCGATGTTCATCGCGTCCGCGGATCGGGTGATGGACGCGATGGGCTACACCGAGCACGGGTTCCGGCACGCACACCTGGTGGGGAAGATCGCGTACCAGGTGCTTCGCCGTTTGGGGTTCAGCCAGCGCGAGGCCGAGCTCGCGCGCGTCGCCGGCTACCTGCACGACATGGGGAACGCGTTGACGCGCGATGGCCACGGACAGAGCGGCGCGATGCTCGCGTACGAAGCGCTCCGCAAGCGCACCGACAGTGCTGATCTCATGTTGATCATGTCCGCGATCGCCAACCACGAGGAGAGTGAGGGCTCGGCGGTGTCGCCGGTCTCCGCCGCCGTGATCTTGGCCGACAAGGCCGACGTGCACCGCAGCCGCGTCCGCCGACCGACCGATGCCGACCTGGCCGGTGACATCCACGACCGGGTCAACTATGCCGTCGAGCAGAGTTTCCTGCGGGTAGACTCCGACGCTCGAACCGTCAGTCTGGAACTGACGATCGACACCAAGATCAGCCAGGTCATGGACTACTTCGAGATCTTCCTCGGCAGGATGCAGATGTGCCGTCACGCCGCGACGGCGATCGACGCAACCTTCCAATTGTTCGCCAACGGGCAGGAGCTCGCATGAAGCGCTCCGGCAAGAGCCTATGGGTCTCGATCATCATCGTGGTGGTGGTGGTCGTGCTCTCGGTTGGTGCCTTCGCGACCGGCCGTCTGCAGCCGACGCTCGGCCTCGACCTCAAGGGCGGCGTCTCGGTGATCTTGTCGGCGCCGGACGGCACGCCGGCCGACACGATGCAGCAAGCACTGGAGAACATCCGCAACCGCGTCGACGCGTTCGGTGTCGGCGAACCCGACATCGCGCTGTCCGGCAACACGATCGAGGTGCAGATCCCCGGATTGTCCGACAGCAAGATCCAGCAACAGGCGGTCGACCTGCAGTGCATCGCCGACCCCAAGGGTGCGACGTACGGCTGCGCTGCCGAGTCGAAGACCCCCGCCACCGCGCTCGATGGATTCGAGGTTACGTCGCAACAGGCGCAGGTCTGCGTCTTCGCCGGGACCGCGCAGCTCGCCTGTGCGACCGACCAGACCGGAGCCGACAACATCAAGCAAGGGATCACGCCGGTGGCGAAGTCCTCCATCTCCCCTTCGGCACCTGCGTCCGCGACGGCCAGCAGCAGCGCGTCGCCGTCGGCAAGCCCGACATCGTCTCAGGGACCGGGCTCCAAGCTCGGGCCGTACTGCCTCACCGACATCTCGAACAACCCGCTGAAGTGTTATCGCGATTACGCGGCCGCTCAGGCGGCGTACAAGTCCCTAACGACGAAGGTCACCAAGACATCGTGGTGCATCAGTCCACCGGGCACGAGCACCACGAGCACGGCGCCGAGCGCGGCGCCGACGCCCCCGTCGAGTGGCAAGTCCAAGCCGACGTCGACGCCGTCGGCCGGCGCTGCGGGGTCGAGTCCCTCGCCGAGTGCGAGCCCGAAGCCGTCGCCCGCGGAGACCGCATATGGCCAGCTCGACACGAGCGGTTCGTCACAGCTGCCGTGCGACTACACATCCAAGCAAGACGCCCAAGCCGGGCTCGACGCCTTGTCCGTTCAGCACGTCACCACGCAGTACTGCGTCATCAGCTCCGCGGGTCAGAACCTGGGGTGCTACACCTCCCAGGACGCCGCCGCGCAGCGTCAGCGCGAGACCGGGCAGGAGAGCCTGCTGCAGCTGATCGGCAAGACCGCACGCCTCGAGGAACGCCCCACGCTGCAGATCGTGACGCCCAGCGATCCGCAGTTCCAGTCGATCACGCTCACGTGCCCTCCATCGCAGGCGCAGACCAAGCAGTGTGAGGGCGGCGCCAACGACTCGACCGACGTCTGGTACCCGGACAAGAACGGTGACTACGTACATCTCGGGCCCGTCGTCATCACCGGCGCCAACATCACGAGCGCGACCGCCTCGCTCTCCGGCTCGAGTCAATCCGTCGCGGAGTGGGTGATCAACTTCGTGTTGGACAGCGAGGGCACGGCCGCGTTCGCGACCGCGACACGCGAGGCCGTCAACGCGCAGTCCCCGCAGAACCAGATCGCCATCGCTGTCGACCACCAGATCATCTCGAACCCGGTCGTCCAATCGCCGATCACGGCGGGGCGAGGCCAGATCACAGGCAGCTTCACGGAAAGCGACGCCAAGAACCTCGCCGCGATCTTGAACGCAGGGTCGCTGCCGGTGAACCTGACGCAGCAATCCGTCCGGACAGTGAGTCCGACGCTCGGCACGACGTCGCTGAAGGAAGGCATCATCGCCGCGGCGGCGGGACTGATCCTGCTGTTCCTGTATCTGCTCTTCTACTACCGGCTGCTCGGCATCGTCGCCTGGTTCGGCATGTCGATCTGGGCCATCTCCGCGATCGCATTGATCTCCCTAGCGGGCAGGAGCTTCGGATACGCGTTGACACTCGCGGGCGTTGCCGGGTTGGTGATCTCGCTCGGCGTCACGGCGGACTCCTACATCGTGTTCTTCGAACGATTGAAGGACGAGGTCCGAGCTGGCCGGTCGCCGCGGACCGCGGTCCAACCCGCGTTCCAGCGCGCGTTCAAGACCATCGTCGCCGCCGACATCGTCACCGGGATCGCCGCAGCGGTGCTGTACTTCACGGCCGTCAGCTCTGTGCGCGGGTTCGCGCTGACGCTCGGGGTCGCAACCGCGTTGGACCTCGCCGTCGTGTACTTCTTCAAGCGCCCGACGGTCTTCCTGATCGCGCGGAGCAAGCGGCTGTCGACGCTTCGTGGGTTCGGGCTCGTCTCGGCGACGGGGGCCGACCACATCGAGCATGAACAGCAGGCGGAGGGCGCGCCGTGAGCCTGAAGGGCGCCTACGCGGTCTACCGGGGTTATCGCGTCCCGCATCTGCAGCTGATCGAACACCGCAGGTGGTGGTTCATCTTCTCGGGCATCCTGATCGCGCTGTCGCTGATCGGCATCATCGTCAACGGGTTCCACTTCTCGATCGACTTCGTCGGCGGTGCCGAGCTCAACTACGCGCCCGGCACGACGCTCACGGCCGACCAGATCCAGACCGTGCTCGACAAGTACAGCCTGCCGGCCGAGATCCAGCTGGTCTCGGGTGGCGAGCAGGTCTCGATCCGCACCGATGCCCTGACGACCGATCGCCAGCCGTTGATCGATGAACTGGCGAGCCAGGCCAAGATCTCGCCGGAAGAGGTCAACGTTCAGGACATCGGGCCCACCTGGGGCCAGGAGATCTCGCGCAAGGCGATCCGCGGGTTGATCTTCGTGCTGCTGTTCATCGCGATCTATATCGCATGGCGGTTCGAGTGGTCGATGGCGGCCGGAGCGATGGTCGCCCTGGTCCACGACGTCTTGATCACGGCCGGCATCTACGCGCTGGTCGGACGTGAGGTCACGCCGGAAACGGTGATCGCGATCCTCACGATCTTGGGCTTCTCGCTCTACGACACCGTGGTGATCTACGACAAGATCAAGGAGAACACCGAGTCGGCGGCGCTGACGGCGCGACTCGGCTACGTCGGGGTCGTCGACATGTCGCTGAACCAGACCGTCATGCGGTCGGTCAACACGTCGCTCGTCGTGCTGTTGCCGATCCTGTCGCTCCTGCTGTTCGGCGGACAGACGTTGAAGGACTTCGCGTTCGCGATGTTCGTCGGTGTGGCGATCGGTGCGTACTCCTCGATATTCATCGCCGCGCCGGTGCTCACGATCATCCACGAACGCCAGGTGAACCGGGGCAAGGTCGCACAGCCGACCCGGACCGTGCGCGGGCCCGCCGCACAGCCGGCGATCGCGGCAGCCGATGACGCCGCGGCGACCGGGGCGGCCGCGGCGATGGCGTCGCGGCCGCGACCCAAGCCGAAGCCCCGGAACAAGAAGGGTCAGCCGAAGAAGCGCAAGCGGAGGTAGCCGTGCAGATCGAGCAGATCGAAGCGTTGATCCGCGACGTCCCGGACTTCCCCGAGCCGGGCATCGTCTTCAAGGACATCACGCCCGTGCTGGCCGACCCGATCGCGTTCTCGACGATCATCGACCTGATCGTCGTGCACTTCGGCCGCGGCAACGTCGACAAGGTGGTCGGGATCGAGGCCCGCGGGTTCATCCTCGGCGCACCGGTCGCGTACCACTTCGGCGCGGGCATCATCCCCGTGCGCAAGAAGGGCAAGCTGCCGTACGAAACGCTCGAGGAGTCCTACGCGCTCGAGTACGGCACGGCCTCGCTCGAGATCCATACGGACGCCGTGCAGGCGGGGGAGCGGGTGCTGGTCGTAGACGACGTGCTCGCGACCGGTGGGACGGCGAAGGCGGCGGCCAGCTTGGTCGAGCGGGTCGGCGGTAAGGTCTGCGGCATCGCGACCTTGATCGAGCTCGATTTCCTCAAGGGTCGCGACAAGCTCCAGGGCTACGACCTCTTCACGTTGATCCATTACTGATCGCGGGAGCGCCGCGGGTCGGCCGTACACTGGCCCTCAAGCGTGGATACCCGCGATGACGTGACCGTTGGCACCACTCAGCCCCCCGCCCGGCGCGGCGGCAGGCTCCCGTTGCCACGCCGTCGCCGCTCCGATTCCGAGCCCACCGGGTTCGACGCCCTCCAACGGAAGGTGCGCTCCTACAACCCGAAGGGCGACCTGAAGGCCCTCGAGTCCGCGTATCAAACCGCCGAGGCGGCCCACGCGGGGCAGCGCCGCCTATCGGGGGAGCCGTTCATCGAGCATCCGCTCGCGGTCGCGCAGATCCTCGCCGACCTGCGTCTCGACACGACGACGCTCGAGGCCGGGCTGCTGCACGACACCGTCGAGGACACGACGGTGTCGCTCGAGACGATCCAGGCCGAGTTCGGCGAGGACGTCGCCGAGATCGTCGACGGGCTCACGAAGCTCGACAAGCTCCAGTTCCAGACCCGCGAGCTGGCCCAGGCCGAGAACGTCCGCAAGATGATCGTCGCGATGGCCGGCGACATCCGCGTGCTGTTGATCAAGCTCGCCGACCGGCTGCACAACATGCGGACGCTGAGCGCGCTCGCGCCGGCCAAGCAGCGCCGCGTCGCGACGGAGACCCTCGAGATCTACGCGCCGCTCGCGAACCGTCTCGGTGTGCAAGAGGTCAAGTGGGAGCTCGAGGACCTCGCGTTCAAAACGCTGCACCCCGGTCCGTACAAGGAGATCGCGCAGCTCGTCGAGACGCGTCGTGACGAGCGCACCCGCCGGATCAAGGACCTCACCGAGACGCTTCGCCAGAAGCTCAAGGAGCTCGGCATCAAGGCCGACGTCGACGGCCGCCCGAAGCACCTCTATTCGATCTACGAGAAGATGGTGATCCGCGGCAAGGACTTCGAGGAGATCTACGACCTGGTCGGGATCCGGATCCAGGTCGAGTCGATGAAGGACTGCTACGCGGCGCTCGGTGCGGTGCACGCCCTGTGGAAGCCCGTCCCCGGCCGCTTCAAGGACTACGTCGCGATGCCCAAGGCGAACATGTACCAGTCGCTGCACACGACGGTGGTCGGTCCCGAGGGCCGCCCGATCGAGATCCAGATCCGCACCCGCGACATGCACCGCACCGCGCAGTACGGCATCGCGGCGCACTGGCGCTACAAGGAGGGCAAGCAGAAGGAAGACGCGGACCTCGCCTGGCTCGGCCAGATGATGGAGTGGCTGAAGGACATGGCCGACCCTCGCGAGTTCATGGAGGGCTTGCGGATCGACCTGTCCGGCGGCCGCGTCTTCGTGTTCACCCCGAAGGGCGACGTCACGAACCTGCCGCAAGGCGCGACGCCGGTCGATTTCGCGTACACGATCCACACGGAGGTCGGCCATCGGACGATCGGCGCCAAGGTGAACGGCAAGCTCGTCCCGCTGGACTACGAGCTCCGCACCGGCGACTCGGTCGAGATCTTGACGTCCAAGGCGCAGGGGGAGGGGCCGAGCCAGGACTGGCTGCAGTTCGTCCAGACCCCACGCGCCCGGAACAAGATCCGGCAGTGGTTCGCACGCGGGCGCCGTGAAGACGCGCTCGATCAGGGTCGCGATCTGTTGCAGCGCCAGATGCGGAAACAGAACCTGCCGTTCAAGCGGCTCGCGACCGAGGACGTGATGGAACAGATCACGGCCGACCTGAAGTACCCGGACCTCGACGCGCTGTACGTCGCGGTCGGCGAGGGACATGTCTCGCCGCAATCGATCGTGGCGCGCCTCTCGCGCTTGATCTCCGGCACGAGCGACGAGGACGTCACCGACGACGTGCCGCTCGCGCGGCCGGTCAAGATCGCGCGGCCCGACCACGTCGCCCAGGGGGTCATGGTCAAGGGGTTGCCGGACGTGTGGGTCCGGCTCGGCCGGTGCTGCACCCCGGTGCCCGGCGACGGCATCGTGGGCTTCGTGACGCGTGGACAGGGTGTGAGCGTCCACCGCGCCGACTGCCCCAACGTGAAGACGCTTCGCCGCGAGCCCGAGCGCATGATCGAGGTGTCATGGTCGGGCGGCAAGCCGACCTCGTTCGTGGTGGCGATCCAGGTCGAAGCGCTCGACCGGACGCGGCTCCTATCGGACATCGCCACGGTGCTGTCCGACCAGCACGTGAACATCCTGTCGGCCAACTCCTCGACCGGGCGCGACCGCATCACCCGCCTGCGGTTCGCCTTCGAGCTCGCCGATATCACGCACCTGTCGTCCATCCTCGCTGCGGTCAAGCGGATCGACGGCGTCTACGACGCGTACCGGGTGGTCCCCAGCTAGTGCGGGTGGTGCTACAGCGCGTCCGCCGCGCGTCGGTGGCGGTCGATGGCGCCGAGGTGTCCTCGATCGGTCTGGGCTATCTGCTGCTCGTGGGGGTCGGGCACGAGGACGCCGAGGCCGACGCGGAGCAGCTGGCGACCAAGATCGTCGGCCTGCGGATCTTCCGCGACGCGGATGGGAAGACGAACGAGGATCTCGCGTCGGTCGGCGGGGAGGCGCTCGTGGTGTCGCAGTTCACGCTGTTCGCCGACACGCGCAAGGGCCGGCGACCGTCGTTCCTCGGCGCGGCCGAGCCCGGCCGGGCGGCCGAGCTGGTTGAGCACCTGGCCACGCAGCTCGAGGCGGCAGGCGTCCGCGTCGGCCGCGGTGTGTTCGGCGCGGAGATGGCGGTGGACCTGCTCAACGACGGTCCGTTCACGGTGCTGTTCGACACCCGCGCCCCGTAGCAGGCGCCACGTGCCCCTCCGGTAGCATGACCGCCTCATGTACCTGGACGTCTTCGACCGCAACCCGTACGGCACCAACTGCTGGCTGCTGTCCGCCGAGGGCGGGGACGAGGCGATCGTGGTCGATCCTGGGTTCGAGCCCGACGCCGTGCACGCGATGCTCGATGCGGCAGGGAAGCGGCCCGCGGCTGTACTTCTGACCCACGCGCACGTCGATCACGCCGGCGCGGCGGGCACGTTCGCCGCGGACGTGCCGGTCTACGTGCACCCCGACGATTTGCCGGCGTTCACGGACTACCCCGCCTGGGGAGGCGGGAGCGCGGCGCAGCTGGATACGGTCGGTGACCTGCGGACCTTCGTCGACGGCGACGTTCTTCGGTTCGCGGGCCTCTCGCTCGAGGTGCTGCACACACCCGGCCACACGCCGGGGTCCTCGTGCTTCCGGATCGAGGACGCGATCGTCGTGCTGTCCGGTGACCTGGTGTTCGCGGGCACGATCGGCCGCTCGGACTTCGCGAACTCGGACCCGGCCGCGATGCGGCGATCGCTGATCCGGTTCTTGACGCTGCCCGACGCCACACGGGTGCTGCCCGGCCACGGCGCCGAGACGACCGTCGGCACGGAGCGCGCCTCCAACCCGTTCCTGCGGGAGGCGGGATGAGCGACTTCGCTCCGAGCCGGGGTACGCGCGACCTGTTGCCGCCCGACGGCGGTGTGATGCGCGCGCTCTACGACCGCGCCGCCGAGATCGCGCGCGTGCACGGGTTCCGCTACGTCGAGACGCCGGGCTTCGAGGCGACCGAGGTGTTCGCTCGCACGTCGGGCTCGACGAGCGACATCGTCAGCAAGGAGATGTATACGTTCACCGACCGGGGTGATCGTTCGCTGACGCTTCGTCCCGAAGGCACGGCGCCGGTGGTCCGGGCGTATCTCGGGGACCGGCAACGCCTTGGCGTCCCGTTCAAGGCGTACTACCTGACCCGGATGTACCGGTACAGCCGGCCGCAGGCGGGCCGGTACCGGGAACATCGCCAGTTCGGCGTCGAGATCCTCGGGACCGACGCGCCAGGCGCGGACGTCGAGGTCATGGCGGTGGGCGACGCGCTCCTGCGGTCGCTCGGCATGACGCGCTATCACGTCGAGGTCAACTCGCTCGGCGACGAAACGTGTCGCCCCGCGTACCGCGAGACGCTGCTCGACTACCTTCGCGCGCACCGCGACGAGCTGCGCGACGAGCACAAGGACCGGTTCGAGGACAACCCGCTGCGGGTGCTCGACTGCAAGGACGAGGCATGTCGGAGGGTCGCAGCGGGCGCACCGGCGATGATCGACCACCTCTGCGACGACTGCCGGGCCGCCTTCGACGCCGTCCGCGACGGGCTGGCAGCGGCGGGCATCGAGACGGTGCTCACGCCAACGCTTGTGCGCGGCCTCGACTACTACACACGCACGGCGTTCGAGTTCGTGTCCGATGCCCTTCAAGAAGGAGGCAACCAGCAACAGTCGACGCTGTTCGGCGGCGGGCGGTACGACGGGCTCGCCGAAGCCCTCGGGGGCCCGCGCGTGCCGGGCGTCGGCTTCGGGATGGGCCTCGAGCGGGTTCTGCTCGCGCTGGCCGACGAGGGCGTCGCGCCGCCGGCCGAGCCCCCGCTCGCCGTCTTCGTCGTCGCGCTCGGGGACGAGGCGCGCGCCGCAGGGTCGACGCTCGTTGCCGGTCTCCGGCGCGCGGGCGTCTCCGCGGACACGGCCTACGAGGAACGCCCGATGAAGGCGCAGCTCAAGATGGCCGACAAGGGCGAGGCCCGCTTCGCCGCGATCATCGGTGCGGACGAGCTCGCCGCCGGCACGGTTTCGCTCCGGAGGCTCACCGACGGCGTCCAGGAAACCGTGGCGCTCTCCGAGGTCGCCGCCCACGTCGCCGGAGAGCGCGCGTGAGCGATCGGTCCTTGTTCGCGACGGCGATGCGTACGCACGCGTGCGGTGAGCTCCGCGCCGCCGACGCCGGCACCGAGGTGACCCTCTGCGGTTGGGTGGCCCGGCGCCGCGATCACGGCGGCGTCACCTTCATCGACCTGCGCGACCGCGAGGGCGCCGTCCAAGTGGTGTTTCATCCGGAGGAGGCGGCCGAGGCGCACGGGACCGCCCAGGACCTGCGGGCGGAATGGGTCGTGCGGGTCACCGGAACGGTTCGCGAGCGCCCGGACGGCATGGTGAACCCAACCCTGGCGACCGGCGAGATCGAGGTTGCCGCGACCGGCCTCGAGATCGTGTCGCGCGCGGAGACGCCGCCGTTCCTGATCGAGGATCGGGTGGAGGCGGAGGAGCACCTCCGGTTGGAGTACCGCTACCTGGACCTCCGGCGGCCCGAGATGACGAACGTGCTCCGCCTGCGACACCACGTGACACGGCTGATGCACGAGCACCTCGACGCGCTCGGGTTCGTCGACGTCGAGACACCGCTGCTTGGCCGGGCGACCCCCGAGGGCGCGCGCGACTTCCTCGTGCCGGCACGGGTGCGGCCCGGGACGTTCTTCGCGCTGCCGCAGTCGCCGCAACAGCTGAAACAGCTGCTGATGGTCGGCGGGCAGGACCGCTACTACCAGATCGTGAAGTGCCTCCGCGACGAGGCGACGCGTGCCGACCGCGGCTTCGAGTTCACGCAGCTCGACATCGAGATGGCCTTCGTCGATGAAGAAGACATCATCGCGGTGATCGAGCCGCTCTACGCGCGGATCATCGCGGAGACTCAGGGCGTCGAGGTGACGATGCCGTTCCGGCGTATGGCGTTCGACGAGATGGTCGACCGCTACGGCTCCGACAAGGCCGACCTCCGATACGGCATGGAACTGGTCAACCTGGTTGACCTCTTCGCCGGGTCGGGATTCAACGCGTTCGCGAGGGTCGCGGCGGACGGCGGTTCGATCAAGGCGCTCTGCGCGCCCGGTGGTGGATCGTTCAGCCGCAAGGAGCTCGACAAGCTGGTCGAGGACGCGAAGGGCAGGGGCGCCGCGGGGCTCGTGTGGATCGTGGTCGAGGACGGCGGCATCCGCTCGCCCGTCGAGAAGTTCCTCAGCGAGGACGAGGTGCGCGAGGTGCTCGCGCGCACCGGCGCGTCGCCGGGCGACCTGATCTGCATCGTCGCCGACCGGCCCGACCGCGTGCACGTCGCGCTCGACGGGCTGCGCCGGGAGCTCGCGGTGCGGCTCGACATGATCCCCGAAGGGCGCTGGGAGTTCTGCTGGTACCGAGAGCCGCCCCTGTTCGAGTGGAGCGACGACGAGGACAAGTGGGTGGCGCAGCACCACCCGTTCACCGCGCCGCTCAGCGACGACCTCAACCCCGAGACCGCGAAGGCGCGCGCCTACGACCTGATCCTCAACGGCTTCGAGATCGGCGGTGGGTCGATCCGGATCCACGAGCCCGCGGTCCAGCAAGCGGTGTTCGATGTGCTCGACCTCTCGCCCGAGGAGCAGGAAGAGAAGTTCGGGCACATGCTGAAGGCCTTCAAGTACGGGGCACCACCGCACGGCGGCGTGGCGATGGGCCTGGACCGGTTGATCATGGTGCTGGCGGGCAAGGAGTCCCTGCGCGACGTCACCGCCTTCCCGAAGGCGCAGTCCGGGCTCGACCCGATGACCGGGGCGCCCGCGCGCGCCGACGAGGCCCAGCTCGCCGAGCTGGGGATGGCCGTGATCGTCCCCGACGAGGAGCCCGAGGAGGACGAGGGATGAGTGCCGAGCTGACGCCCGAGGATCGCGAGCTGCTACACGCCCCGAACTACGCGTGGATCATCACCCTCAACCCGGACGGGTCCCCGCAAGCCTCGATCACGTGGGTCGATGCCGACGACACCCATCTGCTCGTCAACACCGCGGTCGGGCGCCGGAAAGACCGCAACGTGATCGCCAACCCGAACGTCGCGATCGCGGTTCAGCGCGGTGCGGACGCGTACCGGTGGATCTCGGTCGAGGGCGTCGTCGAGGAGCGCGAGCTCGGCCCCGACGCCGACGCACACATCGACTCGCTGGCGCGTGCCTACGACGGTGAGGCCTGGACCCCGGTCGAGGGACAGCAACGCGTCCGGTGGCGCGTCCGGCCCACCCGCGTCGTCCGCTACGGCGAGTAGCCTGCCGCCGTGAGCGACCAGCCGCTCGCGGCGCGGATGCGACCGCGCACCGCCGCGGAGTTCGTCGGCCAGAAGCACCTGGTCGGCCCGGGTCGCGCGCTCCAGAAGCTGTTGGATCGCAAGGCGCTCCCGTCGATCATCCTGTGGGGCCCGGCCGGCACCGGCAAGACCACCCTCGCGTACATCTTGGCCGATGCCGTCGGCGCCGAGATCGTGACGCTGTCCGCGGTGTCCTCGGGCGTCGCAGATGCGCGCAAGGTGATGTCGGGCGCGCAGGGCGGCATGTTCAAGACCGTCCTGTTCGTCGACGAGGTGCACCGGTGGTCGAAGGCGCAGCAGGACGTGCTGTTGCCGGCGGTCGAGCAGGGCACCGTGACCCTGATCGGCGCGACGACCGAGAACCCGTACTTCTCGCTGAACACGCCGCTGTTGTCGCGCTGCCTGTTGCTACGCCTGGAGCCGCTGTCGGAGGAAGACGTCGCGGCGCTCGTCGACCGAGCGCTGCTAGACACCGACCGCGGCCTCGGCGACCTGCACCTCTCGATCGAGGACGACGCGCTCGCGCATCTCGTCGCGATCAGCGGTGGGGACGCACGGATGGCGCTGACCGGGCTCGAGGCCGCGGCGCTCGCCGCCCAGGAGGACGGCGTCGCAACCATCTCGCTCGACCTCATGGCCGACGCCGTCCAGCGCAAGGCGATCGTCTACGACCGCCAGGGCGACGCGCACTACGACGTGATCAGCGCGTTCATCAAGTCGATCCGTGGCTCGGATCCCGACGCGGCCCTGTTCTGGCTCGCTCGCATGCTCGAGGCCGGCGAGGACCCGCGATATATCGTCCGCCGGTTGATCGTGCATGCGAGCGAGGACATCGGGCTCGCCGATCCGATGGCGCTCGTCCAAGCAACCGCTGCGGCGCACGCCGTCGAGCACGTCGGTCTCCCCGAGGCGCGCCTCAACCTCGCGCAGGCGACGATCTATCTGGCCCGTGCGCCGAAATCGAACAGCGTGTACACGGCCCTCGCGGCGGCCCAGGAGGACGCGCTCGGCGCCGAGCCCGTGCCCGCACACCTGCGCGACGCGTCCTACGGCGGCGCGCGGGTCCTCGGCCACGGCAAGGGGTACATCTATCCGCATGACCAGCCGGGACACTGGGTGAAGCAGGCTTACCGTCCCGAGGGGTATGAGGATCACCGGTACTACGAACCCTCGGACATGGGCGATGACGTGCGCGATTGGACGCCTGGGGAGGGCCCCAGCACGGATGAGCCCGGCGAGGGAGTCGAGTAGGCTAGCCCCTCCACCGCAGACCAAGGAGCTCACGGATGACGGTTCTTGCCCTCACGGGCGGCGACATCGCCCTGATCGTGCTGGCCGTTGGCTGGGTGCTGCTGGTCCTGTTCCTGTGCTTCGTGCTGCTGAACACGTTCCGCGTGCTCGAGAGCACGAAGATGACGATCGACGCGATGCGGGAGGAGACGATCCCGTTGCTCCGCGAGGTCAAGACCTCGGTCGAGAAGACCAACCGTGAGATCGACCGCGTCGACATCATGCTCGATAGCGCGAACCAGATCGTCGGCCGCGTCGAGCGACTCTCCGGCCTGGTGGAGGAGGCGGCGAGCAGCCCGCTGGTGAAGCTGATCAGCTTCGGCGCCGGCATCCGCAAGGGGTTCTCGAAAGCGGCCGGCAAGGGCGGCAAGGAACCGCGGTGATCCGCCGGCTGTTCTGGGTCTCGTTCGGTGTCGGACTTGGTGCCGCCACGGCGATCGTCACGACGCGCTGGACCCGGCGTCAGGCGCGCCGCGCCGCACCGGCCACGCTCGCGCGTGAGGCCCGGGGGAGCCTGCTCGACCTGAGCAAGCTCGTCGCGGCCTCGATGGAGGAGGGCCGCCGCGCGATGGACGAGCGGGAGCTCGAGCTCCGCGATCGATACAGAGCGGACGAACCCCACCGCTAGACTGCCCGGCGTGCAGGGCGCCGAGATCCGCGAGACCTTCCTTCGCTTCTTCGAGGAGCGTGACCACACGCGCGTGCGGTCCTCCTCGCTCGTCGCGCCGGCAGAGTCGGGGCTCTTGCTGACGAGCGCCGGGATGAACCAGTTCATCCCGTATTTCTTGGGGCAGCTCGACCCGCCGTACCCACGCGCGGCCTCCTCTCAGAAGGTGATGCGCACCAACGACATCGAGAACGTCGGGCACGACGCCCGACATCTCACCTTCTTCGAGATGCTCGGCAACTTCTCGTTCGCGGACTACTTCAAGGGGGACGCCGTTCGGTGGGCGTTCGAGCTCGTCACCGAGGTGTACGGGATCGACCCCGACCGCCTCTGGGTGACCGTGTTCGAAGATGACGACGAGACCCCGAAGGCATGGCTTGACATCGCGCATCTCGCGCCCGAGCGGATCGTGCGACGCGGCGCGGTGGACGCCGAGGGAGAGCCGGCCAATTACTGGTCGACCCATACCGCGGGCCCAGCCGGTCCCTGCAGCGAGATCTTCGTCGATCGCGGTGCACGCTACGGCCCAGACGGCGGTCCCGATGTCGACGAAGAGCGCTTCATGGAGATCTGGAACCTCGTCTTCATGCAGGATCAGATCGACGAAGAACTCCGGGTCATCGCGCCGCTGCCCGGGCGCAACGTCGACACCGGCTCGTCGCTCGAGCGGGTCGCGACGGTCCTGCAGGACGCAGACGACGTCTTCCAGACCGACCTCTTCCTACCGACGTTGGAAGTCACCGAGAGCCTGTCGGGCATCCGCCACGGTGACGACCCGCGCAACGACGTCTCGCTCAAGGTGATCGCGGAGCACGGGCGGGCGACCACGTTCCTGATCGGCGACGGCGTGCTGCCCGCCAACAACGGCCGGGGGTACATCTTGCGGCGGATGCTGCGCCGGGCGGTCGCGCACGCGCGGCGCCTCGGGATCGAGCACGAGGTGTTGCCGCCGGTCGTCGCGAGCGTGATCGAGGGGTTCGGCGAGGCCTACCCCGAGCTCCGCGAGAACGCCGCGTTCATCAACGAGGTCGTCGCCTCTGAGGAGGAGCGGTTCGCGGCGACCCTCCGGCAGGGGATGGTGCTGTTCGACGACGCTCGCGAGCAGGCGGTCGATGGCGTCGTGCGGGGCGAGGACGCGTTCAAGCTGTCCGACACCTTCGGGTTCCCGGTGGAACTGACGATCGAGCTCGCCGCCGACGCCGGTTTGTCGGTCGACGAGGACCGGTTCCGCGAGCTGTTGCAGGAGCAGCGAGACCGGGCGCGCGCAGCGGCGAAGAAGGTGGAGGTCGGCCTGGACACCGGCGCGGTGCCGCCGACCACGTTCGTCGGGTACGAGCAGCCGGACGCAGAGTCGCCGATCGGGCTGCTGCTCGCCGACGACAACGCCCAGCTGGAGGTTGCAGAGGAGGGCCAGCCGGTCCGGCTGTTCCTCGCGCGGACCCCGTTCTATGCGGAGGGCGGCGGCCAGGTCGGCGACCGCGGCCTGATCCGCACCGCGACGGGCTCGGTTCGGGTGACCGACACGCAGAAGGCCGGCGACCTCTCGATCGTCCACGAGGGCATCGTGGAGTCCGGCGAGGTGCGAGCCGGCCAGGACGCGGTCGCCGAGATCGACCGGCCTTTCCGTGAGGGCACCGCGCGGGCGCACACGTCGACGCACGTGATCCACGCCGCGCTTCGGCGGATCTTGGGCGAGCACGCCCGTCAGGCTGGGTCGTTGATCGAGCCCGGGCGCCTGCGCTTCGACTTCACGCATCCGAGCTCGGTCCCGATCGAGGTGCTCGAGGAAGCCGAGCTGGAGTCGAACCGCCACCTCGCGGCCGACGACAGCGTCCTCGTCTCGAACATGTCGATGGATGAAGCGCAGGCGCTGGGCGCGACCGCGCTGTTCGACGAGAAGTACGGCGACGTCGTCCGGGTCGTCGAGATCGGCGACTACTCGCTCGAGCTCTGCGGCGGGACGCACGTCGACCGGACCGGGCGGGTCGCGGTGATCCGCCTGCTGCGGGAAGGATCGATCGGCGCGGGCCTGCGACGGATCGAGGCGTTGGTGGGCCCCGACGCGCTGCGCGAGATCAACGTCGAGCGCGCGTTGCTGCGCGATCTGGTCGGGGCCCTCGACGCGAAGGACCCGCGCGCCGCGATCGAGCGTGCGCGCCGTGTCGTCGAGGAGAACAAGCGCCTCCGCAACGAGCTCGGCAAGCTCCGGGCCGGTGACCGCGCGGCGATGATCGACGACCTGGTCACGGATGCCACAGATGTCGACGGGCTCGCGCTCGTCGTGCGCGACGTGCCGTCGCTGGACCCGGGCGAGCTTCGGGAGCTCGCGATCAAGGTTCGAGATCGCCTGCAGGAGAAGCCGGCGGCGGTCGTCGTCGGCAACGCGGACGGCAAGGCGCTCCTCGTCGCGGCAACGACACCGGGCGCGATCGGCCGCGGGGTGACGGCCCCGGCGTTGCTCGCCGACGCGGCCTCGGTCATCGGCGGGGGCGCCGGCGGCAAGGACGACCTCGCGAACGCCGGGGGTCCGCGCGCGGCGGAGCTGCCGGCGGCGCTCGCGACGATCACCGACCGGGCTCGCGCGCTCCTCGCCGGTGCCTGAGCGCGCCGACGCCGGCCGCGTCCTCGGCCTCGATCTCGGCGACGTTCGGATCGGCGTCGCGATCAGCGATCCGGAGCGCCGCCTTGCCGTGCCGCTCGGCACCGTGCACGTGGGCCGGCCGCCGGGCGAGATGCGCGCGATCGCCGACCTCGTCAACGGGAACGACGTCACCCTGGTCGTGATCGGCGAGCCGATCTCCCTCGACGGCGTCCGTCGGGAGCGCGCGACCCACGCGGCGAGCTTCGCCGACGCCTTGCGCGGGATGCTCACGGTGCCGGTGACCTTGCACGACGAACGGTTCTCCACGACGGAGGCCGAGCGCTCGCTCCGCGACGCGGGGGTCAGCGGGAAGCGCCGCAGGAGCGTGGTCGATGCGGCGGCGGCCCAGGTGATCTTGCAGAGTTGGCTCGACGGGCAGCGTTCCGAAGGCTGAGCCCGGGCCCGGGTATCCTCCACCCCCGATGGCATCCTCGATGGACGAGCCACGGCCTTCGTACCTCAGCGAGCCGGATCCCGATCACGACCGCCACCGCCGTCGCGTCGCCCTGGTCGTTGTCCTCGCGATGCTGTCGGTGCTCATCGTCGGCGTGGCCTTCGCGAACACGTCGTACAACCGGTGCAAGCAGCCGCCGACGGCGGACGGGCGGACCGTCACGTTCCAGGTCCCCGACGGCGCGACCGGGCGAGATGTGATCGGCGACCTCGCCGACCAGGGGCTGATCCGGTGCGGCGGATTCGTCGGCAACATGATGTTGCGCAGCGCCGGCGACCCCAGCGGGATCCTCGCCGGGAGTTATCGGATCCCGGTCGGCTCGACGCTGGAGCAGATCTTGACGATCGTCACGACCCCGCCGAAACAGGTGCCGACGGTCAGTCTCACGGTGCCCGAGGGGCTGCGGATCCAGACGACCTACCCGGGGGAGCGGAGCATCTCGAGCGTGGTGCAACAGGAAACCGGCGTCAGTGCGGACGTCTTCGCGAAGGCCGCCGAGAGCCCGAAGCTCTCGTTGCCGCCCTACCTGCCGCCCGGTCGCGGCGCCGAGGGGTTCCTGTTCCCGGACACCTACCAGTTGGTGAAGAAGAACCTCGAGGCGAAGACGATCGTCCACACGATGCTCGATCAGTTCGACAAGGAGGCGAAGTCCCTCGACCTCGTCGCGGGTGCGAAGAAGCTCGGGTACACGCCGTATCAGATCGTGATCATCGCCTCGATGATCGAGCGAGAGGCGCAGCTCGACAACGAGCGCCCCCTGGTCGCGAGCGTCATCTATAACCGGCTCGCCGCCAACAACACGCTCGGGATCGACGCGACGCTGCTCTACGACGACCCAACACCGGACGGAACGTTGTCGACATCGGATCTGCAGACCGATAGCCCGTACAACACGCGGATCAACGCGGGGCTCCCACCGACGCCGATCGCGAGTCCGGGACGAGCCTCCTTGGAAGCGGCGCTGCATCCGGCCGACACCAAGTACTTCTATTACGTGCTGTGCCCGCCCGACGGCCCCGGCGTGCAACGGTTCGCCGTGACGTATCAGGAGCACTTGAAGAACGTGCAGGAGTGCCTCGGTGGCTGAGCCGCGGATCGGCGGCGCGACGCGCGTCGCCGCGGTCCTCGGCTGGCCCGTCACGCACAGCCTGTCGCCCGTGATCCACAACGCGGCGTTCGCGGCGCTCGGGATGGACTGGACCTACGTGGCGCTGCCGGTGGAACCGGGTGAGGTGCCGGCGGCGGTCGCGGGCTTGCGCGCGCTGGGGTTCGCCGGCGCCAACGTCACGATGCCCCACAAGGAAGCCGTCGCCGACGTGATGGACGACCTGACCGAGGACGCGGACCGGCTGCGGGCGGTCAACACGATCGAGGTGGTGCGCGATCGGCTCATCGGCCACAACACCGACGCGCCGGGGTTCGCGCGATTCCTTGCGCACGACGTGGGGTTCGAGCCTGCGGGCAAGACCGCGCTCCTGTTCGGCGCGGGCGGGGCCGCTCGGGCCTGCGCCCTGGCGGTCGCGCGCGCCGGCCTGACCCGGATCGTGGTCGCCCTCCGCGAGCCGGCGCGCGCCGCGCCGCTCGCCGATGCGCTCGACGGCTTCGCCACCGAGGTCGAGGCGATCGCGTTCGACGATGCGGCCGAGGCGTCGGCCGATCTGGTCGTGAACGCCACGCCGCTCGGTGCGCACGGCGAGGACCTCCCGCTGCCGAAGCTCGGCGCCGACGGGCTCTTCGTCGACCTGCTCTACCGGCCGGCGATGACCCCAGGGCAGCAGGCCGCCCGGGCCGCCGGCGCGCAAGCGGTCGGGGGCCTCGGATTACTGCTCCACCAAGCGGCCCTGTCCTTCGAGTTGTGGACCGGCCGTCAGGCCCCGCTCGAGGTCATGTCGGCGGCCGCCGTGGCGGCCCTCGCCGAACCGGCCTAGTTCACCCGCCCGTTCGAGCCGGGTTCCTCAAGGGCCTTCGTGCGTCCGACGATGCCTGACGCAGAGGAATCCCCGGAATGGATGAATTCGCCGCGCTCGCGCAGCGCGTCGTCTTGACCATGGACGACGTGCGAGGCTGTCTGGTGCTGTCTCGCGACGGCCTGGTCCTTGGCGCGTTCCCCGAGGATCAAGAGGCGGAGCTCAAGCCCGCCTGGCTGCGGTTCGTGCATGTCGGCGAGGCGCGCAAGGGCTTCGTCGAGTTCTCCGATCAGCTGTGGGCCTTCGTCCACCGTGGGCCCTACGCGGCGTTCGTCGTGACCGGGACGAGCGTCCGCCCGGGTGTGATGCTCGATCAGCTCGAGCAAGCGGTGATCGCCGCCGAGGAGACGCGCGCCAAGCAGAAGGAGGTCACCCTCAAGGTGCCCGACGCCGCCGGCGCGCCGTCCGGACGTCCGCGGACGTCGCTGCACCCGCCGGCCGACCGCCCCGCGGCCGCACCCGTCGGTGCGAACGCCGCACCCGAGGAGATGCCGTCGTTCGCCGCCCCGACCGGCTCCGCCGAGGGGGGCGCTCCAGCACCCGATTGGAGCGGCGCCGACCCGGCGCAACTGCAGCAGATGCAAGCGATGCAGGAGCAGATGGCCGCGATGCAGGCCCAGCTGCAGCAGGCGCAGGCCCTCCAGCAGACGCCCGCGCCCGCAACGTCGGCTCCGGCCGAGGCGCCTCCGGCGTCGGCCCAACCGCTCAGCGGCTACCGCCGGCCGGAGTCGGCGTCTGCGCCGCCCGCATCGCCCGCGCCGGCCGAGCCGGCGGCCGCCGAGCAGCCGCGCGCCGAGCTCGGAGGGGCCCGTCCTTCGATCGAGGGATCGGCATACGAGTCGGTGCTGTCGGACGAGCCCGCGCCGTTCGGGACCGAAAGTTCGCCGTTCGCTCGGCTCGAGTCCGAGCAAGCGCAGGCTGCGGCGGAGCGGGCCGCGTCGCCGGCTCCCTCCGGTCAGACCGCGTCGCCGCCTCCCGACGATCGTTCCGCGTCGCCGGCGCCCACCGACCAAGGCGACGCCGACGCCAGCGCGTTCCGCACGGAGCCTCAGCGGCTGGTCTCCCAGGAGGCCCCGTCGCCGGCATCCGAGAGCCAGGAAGAGCCGGGCGAGGTCGATCGCGTGATGCTCGCGAAGGAGTTCTCGGGTCTGCTTCAGCTGGATGGGGACGACGACGAAGACTGATACCTGGACGACCTAGCCCGAACGGACCCCGGGGACGCGATGTCGCAGGTCAAGCGGAAGTCGAAGCAACTCGGCCAGATCCTGATCGAGCTTGGCTACATCACCCCTGGGCAACTGGAGACCGCGCTCGAGGAGCACCGCGCAACCCCCAAGTCGCTCGGCCGGGTGCTCATCGACCTCGGGATGATCAAGGAATCCGACCTGGTTCGCGCCTTGGCGGAACAGGTCGGGCTCGAGTTCGTCGATCTCGCTGAGTTCCCCATCGACACGATCGCCACTTCACTCTTGCCCGAAGCGCTCGCGAAGCGCTACCGGGCCTTGCCGATCGGGGAGCGAGACGGCCGGCTGCTCGTGGCGATGTCGGATCCGGCCAACGTCTACGCGCTCGACGACATCCGGACGATCACGGGTCGCGATGTGCTCCCCGTGGTCGCGACCGCCGCCGACGTCGAGAACGCCATCCAGAAGTTCGCCGGGCTGGACTCACAGGTCGAGGCGATGGCGAGCATCGTCGATGCCGCCAGCGGTGAGGACGACGAGGACAACGACCTCGACGTGGCGGTCGAGGACGCGCCGATCGTCAAGCTCGTCAACGCGATCATGACCCAGGCGGTCGCCGACCGCGCCTCCGACGTCCACATCGAGCCCCGCGAGCACGACGTCCGGATCCGGTTCCGTGTCGACGGCGTGCTGATGGAGCCGATGCCGGCAGCGCCCAAGAACATCCAGAACGGCCTGATCAGCCGCATGAAGGTCATGGCCGACCTCAACATCGCCGAGAAGCGCGTGCCACAGGACGGCCGCATCGGGATGAAGGTCGGCGGCAAGCAGCTCGACCTCCGCATGGCGACCCTGCCGACGGTCTACGGCGAGAAGGTCGTGCTCCGGATCCTCGACACCTCGCACGCGCTGTTGCGCCTCGAGGATCTCGGGTTCCTTGAAGGCTCCTACAAGCGGTACTCGGTTTCGTTCCAGAAACCGTACGGAGCGCTGCTCGTGACCGGCCCGACGGGCTCCGGGAAGTCCACCACGATGTACGGCACGCTCAACATCCTCAACAACATCGACAAGAACATCATCACGGTCGAGGACCCGGTCGAGTACCGGCTCGCAGGCGTCAACCAGATCCAGGTCAATCCGAAGGCTGGTCTGACGTTCTCGGCGGCGCTCCGTTCGATCTTGCGCGCCGACCCCGACATCGTGCTGATCGGTGAGATCCGCGACAAGGAGACGGCCACGATCGCGATCGAGGCGGCGCTGACAGGCCACCTCGTGCTGTCCTCGTTGCACACGAACGACGCTCCGAGCGCGATCACGCGGCTCGTCGAGATGGAAGTGGAGACCTTCCTCGTCGCGTCGGCGATCGACTGCGTCGTCGGACAGCGGTTGGCACGCAAGCTCTGTGAGCGCTGCAAGACGCCCTTCCGCCCCGATGAGAACGAGCTCTACGCGGCCGGCTACCCGGATTGGCTGTGGCCCGAGATCCAGGAACTCCACAAGCCTGGGGGGTGTCCTGCCTGCGCCAACACCGGATTCCGGGGCCGGATCGGCCTGTACGAAGTGATGCAGATGACCGAAGAGATCGAACGGCTAACGGTGGAGCGTGCGTCTGCCGATGCCATCAAAGCCGTCGCGGTGCAGCAGGGGATGATGACGCTCCGCGACGACGGGTTGGAGAAGGCTCGCATGGGCCTGACGTCGCTGGAAGAGGTTGCAAGGGTGGTGAAGTGAGATGAGCACGGTCGCTCCTCCTGAGGACGATCTCCAGGTACCGATCCCGGAGCTGCTCGGGAAGCTCCTCGAGATGAACGGGTCTGACCTGCACCTCACCGCGGGCACACCGCCCACGGTCCGGGTGCACGGCGAGCTCGAACGGCTCCAGGATTACCCGAACCTGACCCCGCGGGCGCTGCAGGGCATGATCTACGCGATCTTGCCGCAGAAGATGCGCGAGCGCTTCGAGCAGGAGCTCGAGCTCGACATGTCGTACTCGTTGCCGGGCCGCGCCCGGTTCCGTGTGAACGTCTACATGCAGCGCGACGCGGTCGGCGCCGTCTTCCGTGTGATCCCGTTCGAGATCAAGGGCCTCGACGAGCTCGGGCTACCGCCGGTCTGCGCCGACCTCGCGCGCTTCCCGCGCGGGTTCGTGGTGGTGACCGGTCCGACCGGATCCGGGAAGTCGACGACGCTGGCCGGCATGGTCGACGTCGTCAACACCGAGCGGGCCGGGCACATCATGACGGTCGAGGACCCGATCGAGTTCCTGCACAAGCACAAGACCTGCGTGGTGAACCAGCGTGAGATCGGGGCGGACACGCACTCGTTCGCGTCGGCCCTCAAGCACGTCTTGCGTCAGGACCCCGACGTCATCCTCGTCGGCGAGATGCGTGACCTCGAGACGATCTCGACGGCGATCACCGCCGCCGAGACCGGCCACCTCGTGTTCGCGACCCTGCACACGCAGGACGCGCCGCAGACGATCGACCGCATCATCGACGTCTTCCCGCCGCACCAGCAGCAGCAGACGCGGGTCCAGCTGTCGACGACGTTGCAGGGCGTGATCACCCAGCAGCTCGTGCCGACCGTCGACGGACGCGGGCGTGTGGTCGCCGCAGAGGTGATGGTCGCGACCCCCGGTATCCGCAACCTGATCCGTGAGGGCAAGGTTCACCAGATCTACTCCGCGATGCAGGCCGGTGGCCGCTACGGGATGCAGACGATGGACATGTCGCTGGCCTCCCATGTGAAGGCCGGCCGGATCAACCAGCAGATGGCCTTCGAACGGTGCCACGACCCCGAGGAGCTCCAGCGGCTGATCGGCTCGACCGGCGGCCTCTCCGCGTACTCGGACGGCGGCAGCTACGGCGAGACGAACGACTACGGGCAGAGCTCAGGCTCCGGCGGCTGGGCGTCGAGCGGCGGCATGTGAGGCGGTGAGGACCGATGCCTGACACCTATACCTACAAGGCCCGCGACAAGGGCGGGAACGTCCTGAACGGGACGATCGTCGCCGACAACGAGGCGTTGGTCCTCGCGCGTCTGCGCGAGCAGGGTTTCGTTCCGCTGGAGGTCGGCAAGCAGGGCCGCAGCATGAACATCGAGCTGTCGGCCAAGAAGGTCAAGCTCAAGGAGCTCGCCGTCTTCTCGCGGCAGTTCGCCACGATGGTGAACTCCGGGCTGCCGATCCTGCGCGCGCTCGCGATCTTGTCTGACCAGACCGAGAACCCCGAACTGGCGCGCGTCCTCGGCGTGATCCGCACGGACGTCGAGCAGGGGGCGTCGCTGTCGGGTGCGATGGTCAAGCACCCGAAGGTCTTCAACGACCTGTTCGTCGCGATGGTCAAGTCGGGCGAGATGGGCGGGTCGCTCGACGACGTGCTCCTCAGCCTCGCGGACATGATCGAGAACGAGGTCAAGCTGCGCGGCAAGATCAAGTCCGCGATGACCTACCCCATCGCGGTCGTCGTCCTGGTGACGTTGATCATGTCGGCGATGCTGCTGTTCGTCGTCCCGCAGTTCCAATCGATCTACGCGGGCCTCGGCGGCTCGCTGCCGTTGCCCACGCGCATCCTGCTGACCGTCTCGAACATCTTCAAGAAGCTCTGGTACCTCGTGCTGATCGGCAGCATCGTCGGACGGATCTTCTTCCGCAGGTGGAAGAAGACCGAGACCGGCCGCGCGGCGGTGGACCGGATGAAGCTCAAGGTGCCCATCTTCGGGATGCTGTTCCAGAAGGTCGCGCTGTCCCGGTTCGCGTCGACGACGGCCATGTTGCTGAAGTCGGGCGTGCCGATCCTGCAGGCCCTCGACATCGTGAGCGAGACCGTGAACAACCGCGTCGTCGCGATCGCGATCGAGGACGTGCAACGATCGGTCCGCGAAGGTGAATCGATGGCCAAGCCGCTCAGCAACCACCCGGTGTTCCCGCCGATGGTGGTGCAGATGCTTGCGGTCGGTGAGGAAACGGGACAGGTCGACACGATGCTCTCGAAGGTCGCGCAGTTCTACGACGCCGAGGTCGAAGCACAGGTCGACGCGCTGACCTCGTTGATCGAGCCGCTTTTGATCGCCGTGATCGGCGGGTGTGTCGGCGCGGCCGTCGTCGCCCTGTACATGCCGATGTTCAACATCATCAAGCTGATCCCCTCGAGCTGATCGCCGGGTCGCGTACCCGAGATCAGGTATCTCCGCCCGGATCCGGGCGCAACTCGATCCGGCTGCTACAGACGGTCGGCTCGATGACCGAAACCTCGGAGGAACGCGCGCCGTAGGGGTGCGCCTCGCATCACGGAAAGGAGGCGAAGGCAGAATGTTCAAGGGACTCACGAAGCGTCTCCGCGAGGACGAAGGCTTCACCTTGATCGAGCTGATGGTGGTCGTTCTGATCATCGGCATCCTGGTCGCCATCGCTCTGCCGACGTTCCTCGGCGCACGCAACCGCGCCAACGACAAGGCGGCCGAGTCCGGTCTCCGCAACTCGATCGCTGCGGCGAAGACCTGTTTCACGGACAAGGACACCTACAACGACGCGACGACGCCGTGTGACGCTGGCACGCTCGCCACGATCGAGACCTCGCTGCAGTTCGTGGACTCGCCCGCCGAGTCGACGGACCCTGGTCAGATCAGCGTCGTGCTGAACACCACCGGTGGCGTTGACCAGTGGGGCGCAGGTGCCTACTCGAAGTCGGGCACGTGCTTCTACATCCTGGACGACGCGGCTGGCGGCACCACCTACGGAAGTGGCGCTCCGAGCGCTACCCCCGGATGTGACGGCGCCAACGCACTGGGCGTCTCCGGTAGCAGCTGGTAGATCCAGCGGCACCGCAGCAACGAACGGGGCGGCCTTCGGGCCGCCCCGTTTCGTTTGGTTCCCCCCCTCAAGCGGGTCCCCCGTCGGGCCGACACCTATGGGGTAGGGCTGGAGGTTCGTCGATGATGCACATCTTGGAGAAGGTCCGGCGCCGCCTGGACGGCGACGAGGGCTTCACGCTGGTCGAGGCCATGGTCTCGATCACGATCTTGGCCGTCGGGGCCTTCACCATCGCGCAAGCGATGATCTTCGGTCTGGGAAGCACCGGGCTGTCGCGTCAGCGCCTCGCCTCACGCGCCGCGCTCGACCAGCAGATGGAAGAGGCCCGGGCGTTGAACTACGACAACCTCGTCCTGTCGGACAGCTCGAACCTCACACACTCGACGAACCCGAACAACCCCGACTACTGGGTCAACCAGACGGCCCAGACGTACGATCCGGACGGGTCGGGCCCGCTGAGCGCCGAGCCGATCGTGCGCGTCGCCGGCGCCTCGCCGGCGCTGTCGCACTATCAGAACCCGTACACCAACGGTGGCACGACGTACGAGGTCTACCGCTACGTCACCTGGTACGACTCGCCGCAGGACGGCTTGGGCGTCAACGACGCGGCCGACGGGAACAATAACGGGGTCAGCGACGCCAATGGCCACGACGCCAAGCGCGTCACCGTCGTCGTGGTCTGGACCAACAACGTGACCCACCAGAGCTCACAGCTCAGTGAGTCGTCCGTGTTCTCGGATGGGCAGATCAACTACAAGGCGCCGACGCATAATGCCGCGCCGACGGTTGGGTGCCCGACGAGCACGATCAACGACAAGACCGTCACCTTCACGGCGGTGGCGTCGGACTCCGACGGCACCATCGCGAGCGTGTCGTGGGACTTCGGCGACGGGACCACCGGAACCGGCACCTCGGTCACCCATACGTACGCGAGCTACGCCACGTACACGGTGATCAACACGGTGGTGGACAACGGCGGGTCCAGCGCGAGCAACAGCGCCTCGACCTGTCACGTCACGACGTCGAACCCGCTGACCGGCAACGGGGGTCCGAACGCCACGATCGTGATCAATGCGAACGCGACGTACGTCAACTCGACGAGCGTAACGCTCAATCTCACCAAGAGCGGACAGGCGCCGGCGACGATGAAGTTCTCGAACGACGGGTCGACGTGGCTCGGGCCCTACGCGTGGGCGACCACGTACCCATGGACCCTCACCAGCGGCCAGGGCACCAAGACCGTGTACGCACGCTTCTACGACTCGAGCGGGCTGTACGGCAACGTCGTCAACGACACGATCATCCTGGACACCGTCGCCCCTGGCGCACCCACTGCGTTCCACAAGATCAGCTCGTCGACCTCCGGTGCGAACACGACGGTGAACCTCGGGTGGACCGCGCCCGTGGGCGTCACCGACCTCGGCGGCTACCGGATGTACAAGCGGCTGATCACCTCGACCGGCGCCTGGACGCTCGTCTGCGACACCTCGTCGACGACGTGCAGCGACACCCACAAGAAGACCGACACCTACGAGTACTACGTGGTGGCCTATGACCTCGCGACCAATGTCAGCGCGAACTCTG
>Ga0207693_10000431_pt1 | contig 38180 bp, 35 predicted proteins | sample LARL81metaG_FD_184347 | JGI IMG/M metagenome (GOLD analysis project Ga0207693, IMG submission 184347) | Corn, switchgrass and miscanthus rhizosphere microbial communities from Kellogg Biological Station, Michigan, USA - LAR L8-1 metaG... | ecosystem: Host-associated > Plants > Roots >... | reverse complement strand
GTCGAGGAAGGCGTAACCCATTATTGCGTTGCGAACATGCCCGCGGCTTATGCGCGTACCGCTACTCAGGCGTTGACGAATATCACCGGACGCTACGTCGAATTACTGGCCGATCGCGGATTGGAAGGCGCGTGCAATACACAGCCAGCTCTGCTTGGTGGGGTCAATACGCGTGACGGGAAGCTGACGATTCAGGCGGTCGCGGAGGCGCACGGCTTGCCTCACACGCCGATGTTCTCGACTGAGGCGCTCGGCTCCCTCGGCGGGTAACCTGTAGCGGCGGTCTCTATGACCGCCCATCTGTTCCGGGTCTCGGCTGTCATAGTCCACTGCCAAAGTGTTTTGCCGCTATGACTGCTTTCGATCAATAAGGCCGAACGACCCTTTTGGGCCGAATAATGGAGTGACCCTAACTGGGTTTTCACCTACAACCTTATGAAAAAATATATTTGCATTCTGGTTGGTGCCGCGTCGGTGCTCGCGGCTTGCGAACAAAAAACCGAGACGGTAAATCCGCCATCTCAAGAAAAGAAAGAAACTAACACGACAATCGTGAACCCGTCGCCGGAGACGACAAACAAGACGGAGACGAACACGACAATTAATGTGCCTTCGCCGGCCGCGTCGGCCACGCCATAATCAACAGCGCTGTTTTGCAAAGTCTTCCCCGAAGCAATTCGGGGAAGACTTTTGCTTGTAGGGCTCTTCGGGTCATCCCGAGCGAAGTCGAGGGATCTCGTTGCGACAGCTTAAAGGAAACGTCATCGGGATCCCTCGGCTGACGCTCGGGATGACAGCGTCATCGCCCAGACTAAAATCCTGTCGATGGAAAAACGTTTACGCTTCCCGAAATCGCGACGGTTGACACGCGATTCGGAATTCCGGCGGGTTCGAACGGAAGGGAAGACCATGCGCGGCGATACGCTCACAATCGGTTTCTTGAAGAACGCGGAGCCAAACGCGACCGCGCGAGCCGGCTTCATTACCTCCAAACGGCTCGGGAACGCCGTCGTCCGCAACCGTACCCGCCGGCGTTTGCGCGAGATTTTTCGCAAGCATCAACACGAAATTCGCGACGGAATTTGGATCGTGACCATCGCCTCGGCACGAGCTGCGCGGGGGACCTTCCGGGCCCTGGAAGATGAGTGGTTGCGCCTGGGGCGGCGCGCTTCTATTTTTCTCGCCTGATGCGCACCCTCCTTCGCATTCTCATTCGCGGCTACCAAATCACGATCTCTCCCATCCTTTCACTACTCGGGGGCGCGAGTGCGGGCTGCCGATTTTCCCCGACGTGCTCGGAATATTGTTTGCAGGCTGTCGAACAGCACGGCGTTCTGCGGGGGAGTTATTTCGGACTGAGACGGCTGCTGCGGTGTCATCCGTGGGGCGGCAGCGGATTTGATCCTGTGCCAACCGCAGATTCATTGGCGCGGAGCTGCGTCTGCGAGTAAGCAGGCGCAAGTGATTTATGGATCGGACCGCGTGGATTGCAGTCATTCTCTGTGTGCTTGGCCTTTTTGCCTGGCAAATCTGGACTTCTCGACAAGCGGCTTCGCGACCTGCCGTGGCGACGACCCCTTCGCCCGCGGTTCCCGGAATGAGCGCTACGCCAGCCGCGTCAGCGGCCGCTACGGTCGCGGCGCAACCGGCGGCAACGGCAGCGCCCAGCGCCACGCCTGTGCCATTCGCGGAGCGAACCGAAACGCTCCGCAACTCCGATGTGGAATTGCATTTCACCAACCGTGGCGGTGGAATCACTGAGGCGATTCTGCCTAATTACCCGGCCGAGCATGATGAGAGTGTGACCCTGAACTCGTCGGCGCGCCTTCCCATCGGGGCCATCGTCGACGATCCCGCGGCTCCGATTTTGCCGGAATACGCGATCGCGCGCGACGCGGAAACGGTGACACTTGAGTACGTCACACCGGAGCAGGTGACAATTCGAAAGAAATTCTCTTTTGCGACGACTAACGAGAAGAAGGAAAATTTCGTTGCGAATTTGGATGTTGATTTCGTCAATCGCGGGACAAAACCGTATGCGAATCCGGGTTATTTTTTTACCGTCGGTTCCGCCGTCCCCAGTCACGCCAACGACTACCCGAGTTACACCCGGTTGGTCTGGTTAACCAGCGGTGGCACCAAAGGAATCGATGTCGGTTGGTTCGGCGAAGGCGGCGGCCTTTTAGGAATTGGACAGCATCCCGCGCGTCCCTACTACACACAGAATGTCAACAGCGCCGAATGGGTGGCCGCAAGCAGTCAATTTTTCACCTCCCTGGTGGTCCCGTTGACCGGAAAGGCCGACGCGGTTTGGGGGAAGCGATTCGACATCGATCCGGCGAAGAAAACCTATGGCCTCGAAGGGGCAATGCATTTGCCCGGGTTCCGAGCCGAGGCCGGACAAACCTATACCGCGCGTTTCCAACTCTATCTCGGGCCGAAACTTTACCATCGCCTTGCTCAACTCGACCACAACGAAGCCGATGTCATGGAGTTCGGTGTCTTCAAGATCATTTGCCAGGCGTTGCTTAATGTCCTGAATACCCTGCACCGTTTCCTCGGGAATTATGCTGCCGCCATTCTCGCGCTAACGACAATTGTGAAATTGTCGCTCTGGCCGCTGCAAACCAAGGCGACCGCTTCGATGCGGCGGATGTCCGCGCTCTCACCCAAAATTCAAGAACTGCGTGAAAAATATAAGGATGATCCGACGCGGATGAACCAGGAAGTGATGAAGCTTTACAAGGAATACGGAATCAATCCTGTCGGCGGCTGTTTGCCGATGCTGATCCAAATTCCGATTTTCTTTGGTCTTTTCACGATGCTGCGGCAGGCGGTCGAATTGCGGGGCGCGAGTTTTTTGTGGATTAAGGACCTCTCACAGCCCGATACGGTGGCGCATCTTCCGATTGTGGGATGGCCGATCAATGTTCTTCCGCTCATTATGGCGGCGACCAGTTTTTGGATGACGCACCTGACGCCGAAAAGCGGCGATCCCACCCAGCAGCGCATGATGATGTTCATGCCCATCATCTTTATCGTCTTCTGCTATAATTTTGCCGCTGCCCTTGCCTTGTATTACACTGCGCAAAACCTTTTCAGTATCCTGCAACTTTACCAAAACCGGAAACAACCGATGCCGACGTTAGAGAAATTGCCGAAAAAACGAGCACGAAGGTGACGCCGAAAGAGCTACTCGATACCATGCTCGGCTACCTCGGTTTCGTGGTCGAAATCGCGGAAATGCAGGGCGAGGGCGAAAATCTCACTCTCCAAATCTACACCGAGGAGAGCCGGCGCCTGATTGGTCGTAACGGGGAGATGCTCGAAGCGATTCAATTTTTGTTGAACCGGCTACTGCAGGCGAAAGACAAAGATGCGCCGAAGATCATCGTCGATTGCGAGCATTATCGTTCCATGCGCGAAGATCGAATCGTGCAGCGCGTCCGTGAGCTGGCCGAGCGCGTCCGCATCACCGGACGTTCACTTCAACTGGAGCCGATGAATTCCTACCAACGCCGGATTGTGCACAACGCCTTTAAGGATGATCCCGAGGTCGCGACCTGGAGCCCGTCGGACTCGGCCCGGATCAAGCAGATCACGCTGCTAAAACGTCAGCCAAAAAAGGAACATTTTCAGCAGGGGGCGGCGACATCCAAATCGCCGAATTAGACCGCCGCTACAAATCTCCCTGAAATCGTGCGGCTTCTTTTGCCACACCGGGTTTCACTTCCGGACGCCAGCGAAATTTCGGATTGACCTTGCCCTCAACCGCGTCGGCGATGATTCCGCCAAGTACCGGCGCGAATTTGAATCCATGTCCGCAATCACCGGCCGCAATTGTTAATCCCGTCCGATCTGGATCGGGAGCGATCCAAAAGTCTCCATCCTTGGTGTCGCAATAAAAACAAACGCGAGTGAAAACGACTGGCGCATCCGCCAGTGACGGAAACGAATCTGCCAGAAATCGGCGCATTCTGTTTTCCTCCTCCTTTGTCACCACACGCTCCGGCGAATCGGGCGACATCTCGCGTCCAAGTCCATGATTCGCAATCTTCACCACGCCGTCGCGATTGAGCGGGAAACCGTAAAACCCCGTCGCTGAAATATCCGCACCGAAGATGGGAAAACGTTCCGGTGCGAAAAGCTCCGGCTGCGCGGGTTTGAGGTGAAACACCGGTTGTCCGCTGGCCCGGAAAAAATCGTGGGTAAATGGAAGAACGTATGGCGTCCACGCTCCCACAGCCATCACGACCGCATCGGCCGGCAGCTTCTCGCCGCTTTCGAACACGATTCCTTTCACGCGATCGGACGTTTCATCCAACGCGCAGAACTTCGCATGTTCGCGAAGTTCCACACCGATTGACCTCGCCCCTTCAATTAATACGGCAACGGCGCGGCCACTTTCGGCATAACCAGACTCGAAATCGAGAAAGCCATCTGGGTAACGGTCGGCGTTCCATGCCGGAAAATGCCGGCGCAAGTAATCGGAATTGACGCGCTCGATCCGATGCCCGCGTCGTTCGAGTAAACGGAGACTTTCATACTCAAAATCCCCCGTCTGCATCGGACGCTGACGCATGCAAAGAAACCCAACTTCATGATACAACTCGACGCCAAACTCGACGTTCCATTGCTGCCAGATCTCGCGCGAGCGTTCGGCCAGTTCGGTATATTCCTCGTCCGCCCCGTACGCGGCACGAACGACCTTGCTGATATCGGTGGAAGCGGCGAGGGGATGGGGCAACGGCCCCGGATCAACGAGGACGACGTCGTGTCCGCGTTTCCGCAATTCGATCGCAGCTACAACGCCATTAATTCCCGCGCCAACGACGGCCGTCTTCATGCGAGAAAAGAATTCTGCCCACGAAACACACGAAACAACCTAAAAATAAAGCAGTCAGTTTCCTGATTTCGTCCCATCGAGCAGGATTGGATGAACTAGACAAGATTTACAGGATTAACAGGATCGAAGCGTATGGAAGACCTTCCCGTTTCTGTAATCCTGTACAATCCTGTCTGTCCTCCGGGTACTTAGTGGGCCGCAAGGTCAAAAATGATTTTGCCGGCGCGTTGCCCGCGTGCGGCGTGTTCCAACGCCGCTTTCGCTTCACTCAACGGATATGATTTCTCGACTCTCGTTAGGAGAAGACGGCGCTTGGCCATGTCGAAAATCGGATTGAACGCCGCCATTCGCTCGGCGGGCGTGGCGTTGTCGTACCATTTGTTGATCCAGATGCCGCGGAACCGAAGGTCTTTGAAAATTAAGAGACCGGTCGGAATTTTAAGCGGCTGCAAACTCATCGCGCCGAAGCTGACCAGCGTGCCGCCGGGAGCCAGACAATTCATTAGCCGCAACGCGCTCTCGCCGCCGACGGCGTTAAATCCCAGACGAATGTCAGCGCCACCAGTAGCATCCTTCACCACGCTACGGAGATTGTCGTGGTCAAGAAGGACGACGTCGCCCCCTTCGGATCGTAATTCCTCGATCAGTTCTTCGCGCCGGACCACGTTCACAGTTTTGTAACCAAACGCGTGCGCAATTTGTATCACCGCGCGGCCGGCCGCGGAATTAGCCGCGTTCTGGATGACCCAATCGCCGCTCTTCAATTCCACGTAACCGTGCAACAGTTGCCATGCCGTCAGCGGATTGATCTTCAACATCGCGGCCTGGACGGGATCGATTTCCGGAGGAACAACTACCAGATCGCTCGCTTTCACCGCGCACGCTTCACGCCATGTTCCGATGTCGTGCGGCAAGATGACCAGTGAGCCAACCGATCCATTGCTAATGTTCTTTCCCACCTCGGAAACAATTCCCGATCCCTCGAAGCCGGGGACGGCCGGCACTTCGCGTTTGCCCGGGTATTTTCCCTCAATCGCGTTCAAGTCCGCCGGATTGATGGGCGCAGCCTGCATCGCGACGACGACCTCGTCCGGCCCGGGCCGCGGCCACGGTTGCGTTTTGATATGCAAAACATCTGCAGGATTTCCGTGCGTGGAATAGACCGCTACGCTAATCGTTTCCTTTCGCATGAACGCTCATCCTATCGGTGACACCGCCGCGAGCAATCACCAATCCGGCATCCGCCTCGCGCTCGTCGGCCTCGCCGTGAATGTCGCATTCGCATTCATCAAAATCACCGCCGGCGTTTTCGGGAATGCCTATGCGCTGATCGCCGACGGAATCGAGTCTGCTCTCGACGCGGCGGGTTCGATTGTGATTTGGGGCGGGCTGCGATTTGCCGCGCGCCCCCCCGATGCCACTCATCCTTATGGTCATGGCAAGGCGGAACCGCTGGCTGCGGTCGTCGTCGCCCTTGGGGTTCTCGTGGCCGCCGCTGCCCTGGCAGTTGCAAGCGTTCGCGAAATTTTTCTGCCGCATCACGGTCCCGCGCCATTCACGCTTTTCGTTTTGGTCATCGCCGTCGTGGTGAAAGAGGCTTTGTTTCGTACCGTCAGCCGTGTGGGCCGCACCGTCGAAAGTACCGCAGTTACAACTGATGCCTGGCATCATCGTGCCGACGCCGTCACTTCACTGGCCGCCGCTGTCGGTATTTCGATCGCGCTCATTGGCGGTGAAAAGTGGCAGCGCGCTGACGATTATGCGGCGTTATTCGCCTGCGTTGTCATCGCCACGACTGGAGTGCGCCTGCTCCGCCCGGCGCTGCAGGAAATTCTCGATACCGCTCCACGTGGTGGAATTGCCGAGAGCATTCAACGCGCGGCCCGTTCTGTGCCGGGCGTGATCGATCTCGATAAATGTTTCGTCCGGAAAATGGGCGTGTCCTATTACGTCGATCTGCACGTCCAAGTCGATGGCAGTATCTCCGTTCGAGAAGGCCATAATTTGGCGCATCGCGTCAAAGACATCATTCGCGGCGCCGACTCACGCATCGCGGATGTGCTCGTGCACATCGAGCCGGCAGGGTAGGGGCGATTAACTTTAATCACGCCGCGAGCACTTGGAGAGCGTCGGCTACAGTCTACCCAATACCGCGATGAGCGCGTCAGCTAGTTTAGCTTTAGCCCAGGCGATTTGTTTCGAGAATTGAGCTAAACGCAATGCTGAGGCTGGATTACGCGCGATATAACTGAGTAACAGTGAAAAGGCGGTACGCTGTTTTTCGAGATCGAAAAGCACATTCGGCGGTGCCGGGAACGGCGCCGCCGGGGAATCACTCACCACCCGTAACGCTAGCATCGAAATTGATTCGGCGGCACAAAGCTGCGCAATGGTTTCTGTTTCCATGTCGACCGCGACGGCGTCATGTTCGCGCCCGATCGCATAGCGGTCGGCCGCTGGATCAATGATGCGATCAGCAGAATGGATTTTGCCTACCACCGCATATGACAATATCTCACGCGCTTTCTGCAAAAGTTCCGGGTTGGATGCGTTCTCCGCAATCACCAGATCGCCCGGCCTTAATTCATCATTCGTGCCACCGCAGAATCCGCTGGCAATTAACAGTTCCGGCTTCTCGGTGTGTAGGAAGTTTTCGACACGCTCCGCGCATTTCGTCTTCCCAACTCCGGTATGCAAGATGCAGAGCTGCAGCGTTGGATGTTCAACGTTCGGTGTTCGGCGTTCGATGTTTCCCAATAACAGCGCTCCATCGCGCTTCACCCCTTTGAGCAAGCGAATAAACGCGCTGCTTTCGGCCGGCAGCGCGAAGGTGACGGCGATCATTTCGCTTCCGTCAGGTGAACAATTACTGAAACTTTTTCATTGGGACCGGCAGCAGAAACCTCACCGGTTACCTCTTTCACTCCTAGAAGAAGAGAGAGTGCATTTTTAAGGTCCGGTGCAGTTTTTCCCGGAACCTCAACCACCACGTCAATCCTGCCATTGTCGAGTGCGGCCTTCGTCGCTGATCCAAGAAACTTCTGCGCAGCTCGCACGATTTCATCGGCAACCGCGCCACTCTGGCCTGCCTCAGTCGTTAGCTGCAATCCACCGAAACCAAGTGGCGGCGGGGTCAGTGTGGAGGCGGCGTTTTCGAGAGATTTCTGGAGGTGCTCGCGCGCCTGTTCGTCCAGTAATTGCCGATTCGGATTCTTGCTCTCTTGGTGCGCGATGTAAACGAGACCGAGCAACACGTTCATCGCCACCAGCACGATGAAAGCGAGACCCACCTGCCGTGCCAATCGACGCCCACGCGCGGCCGTTTCTTCCGACAACTCATCGAAAACTTCCGGCCGATCACTTTCGTTTTTCCGCATGCTCGCATGAATACGCCGGGCAACATCGAATTCACGCCGCGCGGTCGGGTCGCTCATCAGTCGCTCTTCCACCGCTTTGCGCTCGTGATCGGGCAGTTTGCCGTCGAGATAATCGAACAGCTTATCCGGATTCATGATGGCGAAAGAGTAAGCTGAAAAGCTGGCGCTTCCCTTGTCAAGGAGCGGCTGTTTTCGAACGCCAATCCGGCTCGGACTTGCCGATCTTTCAGTAAGCTCTGCTTTTCTGCCTAACTCAACAGTTCCTGCGGAACTTTCCCGCCATTTGCGGCGAGTTTCCTCAGCACTTCCTTGTGCAGCCAGATGTTCATCGACGCGGAATCGTTCGGGTCGCCGGTGTAGTGCAATTCCTCCGCGAGCTGTTTGCGCGCGGCGAAACTGCTGTCCATGCCGACGAGTTTCATCAGATCCACGATCGACCTTTTCCAATCCAGTTTCTCCGGATTCTTTTTCGCCAAATCGTTCAGAATGGCGGTGACATCCACCACCGGCGGTGGAGCAACGGCCGCAGCTGGCGCGGCCGGCGCCTGTGCCTGTTGTTCAGGAGCTGTGGCGGACTGCGTTTGTGCTCCGGGCGCCGTCGCGGTAGCCGAGGTGGCATGGCCAAATATTTTCGACATCAGATTATTGAAGAGTCCCATAATTTATTCCTCCGTTGATTTTTGATTTACTCCTCAACGATTCACGAAGGCAAAGCGCGGGTCAACGTTGGTTCTCGGGAGAAAAAATATCACTTCCACGGTTCCTGTTCCTCGGATAGGTTTTTTCTAAAATACGAAAATTCAAATCAAACAGGAGGACAATAAAATTATGGGACTTCTCGATTCGATACTCGGGGCGGTTAGCGAAAAAACGGATTCCGGCGGCGCGAACGCGCTGGTCGGAGTTCTTGGCGGTCTTTTACAACAGAGTGGGGGATTGCAGGGTCTGGCCAACAAGTTTTCACAAGGCGGCTGTGGAAACGTGTTTGCTTCGTGGGTCGGCCTCGGTGAAAACCAGTCCATCTCCAGTAATCAAGTTCAGAACTGTTTGGGTTCTGATCAGGTCAAGGCACTGGCGGTAAAGATGGGAATTGATCCGACGCAAGCGTCGACTCTTTTGGCGGAATTTCTGCCAAAGGTTGTCGACAAACTAACGCCGACCGGCAAAGTCGATCCGACGGCGGACCATCAGCAAGGGCTGGCCGCGTTGATTCCATCGTTGTTGGAAACCTTTGCAGGCTCCGGCGCCGCGCGCACGTAGCACAGCCATCTGACGCCAGTCCGGCTCGGACCAGTGGGGCCAACGGGCATCTTGCTCTTTGATCTTAATGTGGAGGGACACGCGCTGTCGGGTCCCCGAAAATTTGGGCGCCGACAGCGCGGGCGCCCTCTCGAGCTCTGCATGCGTTAGACGTCACGAGGTGTCAATGCCCGCACGTCTGTCATCCCGGGCAATACACCCGTCCGGGTCGGATCTTTCACCTCACCGATGTTTGTATGTTGCTAGCTGGGCGACTTGGAAGTCGCCCTCCAAGTCACGAATTATTTCGCCTGTTCCGTGTTTTTCGTGGGGAGAGCTAAAATTGCTAACACTATTTCAAAAAGACTCTGGAACGGAAAAGGCGCGCGCGATTCTTCAGGAATAATTCGCGCACGTCAGGGGCATACAGCTCACCGTTTTTTTGCGGGTGAAATTCGAGAACCAACAGTCCGCCTTCAGCCAACTGGTGAGTGCGAACATCGTCGATGAATAATTGCCATTCCGCGGTTGACCAGGTTTGCCAGTTACCATCGCGCAGACGTTCCAGGCGATGGAAGCAGGTGAGGTAACTCGTAATCAAATCGTATTTTTTTGCCGGCGCCGGCAAATGAAAACGAGGTTGAATGCGGTGCACGATGCGCTTCACACCCAAAAGCGGTAGAGCATCGCGAAAAATTGCGTGCTCGTCGATGTCCAACCCAATGCCGGTGTGTCCCAGCTTTTGCGCGACATAAAGGAAGTAACCAGGCCCACAACCGAGATCGAGGATGTGATGGCGTGGACCACGGTCGAGGGAAAGGTCCTGGGCGCGTTCGATGTTGCGTTTAATCCAGAACCTGGCGTCGGCCCAGCGATGCATCTCTTTGATCCCGGGCGGATATTTCCGACGGAGTTCTTCCCACGACGGATCTTTTTCAAGCTCCTCCAGAAGTCGGCGCGCATTGATTGGATGGAAGGCACGATGAACGTGCTCGCGCAAACTGCAGATGACGTCGGGATCGAAAAGCTTTCGCAATTTATGCGAGAAATTCATGGCGCCTGCAAATAATCACGGTCATCCCGGGCAAAAACGCCAGTCCGGCTCGGACCTGATCGCCGATGTCGAAGATCGACGTTCATAGAGCCGCGGCGATCGGGACACTGAGAGTCCTAGCCGGACTGGCATGCTCCCACATTCTCAGAAGATCGAAACCACATTGCCCACGGTGACGAGTTCCTTCACCCGTGCGGCGTCCCAGTTGGCGGTGCGGATGCACCCGTGACTGGCTGCGCGGCCGATCGTTTCAGGCTGGTTCGTTCCGTGAATGCCGACATGCGGTTTGCTTAAGCCCATCCACAAAATACCGACTGGATTATTCGGTCCGGCTGGCAAGATGAATGCGCTGTCGCTTTTAACGCCGTAATTCAAGATGCCTTCATCATGACGAAAAACGGGCAAAGTCGCGATGCCGACAATTTTCCATACCCCGATCGGTGCCGGTAGCTTCGTTGAACCAGGCGTAATCGGAAACTCTGCCACCAACTGGCCGTTATCGTAAATAAGAAGGAACCGTTCCTTGGTATCGATATAAACGATGCGGTTGGCAAAGGCGGGATTCGCCTCTGCGAAACCTGCATGCAGATCCTCGATCTTGAACGGCAGGACATTTGGCACCTTCACTGTGTCGCCCGGTTTCAGCTCATCCAGATTCATCGGGCGATTTAGTTTGCGCAGATAATCCTCCGCCGAATGGAATCGCTCCGCCACGAACTCAAGGAGGGATCCATACTTCAACGCTTTCAACTTTGCTTGCTCACTCGGTTTACTCGCAGTCGGGCCGACAAAACTTTCTGCTTCCGGAGGAATGGTGTAATTCGTGAACGTTTCCGGAACCTGATCGAGAAGCCATTGATCGACTGTTCCGCGGAGTGGCATCAAGTGCGCTCGCTTGTAGGCCAGCAGTGCTTTGCGAAAAAATTCGCCCATTTGCCCATCGATTTTGCCGGGACCGAAATCGTTGTTATCTAGGAAAATCTGGAGCCGGGTGGCGGTGATTTCGTCGTAGTTCGGAAGCGCCACGACCGACTTTTTCTCAGCTCTCTCGGCTTTGGGCGGCGCTGACATCAGCGGCAAAATCTTGGGCGTGGCGGCCGAAGCGGAGAGCGCCCCGCTGAGGCCAAATAGTACCCAGAAAAATCGCATAAGCCGGAAGTAATCAACCGATGCAGGGCCGTGCGCAACTAAGTGTGTGTCGCGGCCGCAGCGATTTCTTGTGGCAATGCCAGCCGCGGCCAGTGACCGCGGCTACAGAAATATTAGCGCGCGTCGCCTTTCGGGAACATCACTCGATTTGGCGCGGCATTCAGCGCCGCGAGAAGTTTCGGAATGAGCCGGGTCTTGATCGAGCCGGCTTCTCGTGGCGGCGCGAGATAGCGCACGATTGCTTCGAGCCAGGTATTCTCGCTCACGCGAAAGATGACGCGTGGATGTTCTCGAACTTGCAATTCGTCTACTGGTGTCTTTGCCAGCAAATCGCGAAACACACCGACACGCTCCATCATTTCCTCACCGATCTCTTCCTCGGTAATTTTCTGCATGGTTTGCGCCACGAACAGGAGATCACTGTTGTAAGCAATATGGAATTTGATCTCGTTCCAAATGTAAGGGAACAGCGGCCACGAATAGTTGAAGACCATTACACTCAGCACTTTCGAGTTGGGAAATTTGATCACTCGTCCGCTCGGATGGTCACTGGAAAGATATTTCCCGCCGAATTCCCACAGCGTGGTGTCGAGGTAACTGACGTCGATCACGTCACCAGTAGCATCTTCGATTTGGATACGATCGCCGACCTGATATGGCCGGCGGACGAGGATGTATATCCAACCGAGAAAACTTGTCATCGGCGTTTGCACTGCCAGACCGACGATCACCGAGCCGATGCCGACGGAAATGAGCGCAGTGTACCAATTAACAAAAACGACGCCGATAACGATGACAGCGATGACTAGAGCAACGACCAAATGCAGAATCCGGCGTAAGGTGAATCGAGTAGCAGCATCATCAAGCCGGCCGATGGCATAAATGGAAACGGCTTTAGCGACCGCGAGCACGATCACGACCAGCACCGCGCCGCGCAGAAATCGTCGAGCCAGTTCAACAGCGTTTTGCGGCACCGGAATCAGTTTCGATCCGATGAGGTAATACAGAACCGCGCAGCCAACGAGCAAAAGGACGTGTGTGACAAACCAGAACTTATCTTTCGTCTCTGCTTTAACCGGTTCCTTACTTGGTTTCGGGCCACTCGTCTGTGACAAGGCCTGCCGAACTTCTGGTTTGGCAGAAATTTCCTCCGCCGTCTCAACTGTTGCCATCTCTTTAAATTCGCGCCACGCGGTGCGTTTGATTGTTGTGGTTGACAAGAATTAGAACCTCTGTGCTGGGCGTCGGAGGAACCTGAACAGCGTTTCTTACGCTGTCTTGATCCAACTTCTCAATACTTCCGCAACGCTCCAGGCTTGGGCAATGCAGCCGCCGGCAAAATGCGGTTCGCGTGCGTCGAACACTTCACCGATGGTGCCGATGCCGTCGTCGCCGAGATGTTGCGGGAACGTCTCCAGAAATTTTCGGGCGCTGGTCTTGTCGTCGGGGTGTACTTTTAGCCAAGCATCAACAAATGGTCCGATTAACCAGGCCCAGACTGTCCCTTGATGGTAAGCACCGTCGCGTGAACGAAGGTCGCCCGAGTAAATTGGTTTGTAATCGGGATGATCAGGCGAAAGCGAGCGCAACCCCACCGCGGTAACCAGTTTTTCTTTTACGACTTCGACCACGGATGACCAGCGTGCTTGCTCAAGCACCGGATGTTCGAGCGAGATCGCGAAGATCTGATTTGGCCGGCAGGAAGGATCGGTCGTTCCGCCCTGTCCATTGCAATCAACCACGTCGAATAAATAGCCGCCATCGGCGAACCAGAAACGTTGATTAAATGAATCGCGCGCGCGCTTTGCCGCATCACCGTACTTCTCCGCGCCCCGGGCATTTCCTTTTTCACGACACCATCGGGCGAGTAGTTCGAGCGCGTTATACCAAAGGGCATTAATCTCGACCGCTTTCCCACGACGCGGCGTTACTACCCAATCGCCCATCTTCGCGTCCATCCAGGTGAGCTGATAACCTTCCATCCCCTGGGCGAGTAAACCGTCCCGCGGATCGGCATGGATATTGAAACGAGTGCCGCGCAAATGGTACTCGGCGATGTCGATCAAGACCGGCAGCAGCAGATGCAGAGTGGTCCGATCCTCGGTGTAATGCAGATAACGACTAAGTGCGTGAAAGAACCAAAGAGTCGCGTCAGCGGTATGATAAAGCCCTTCCGTTTCGCCTTCCGGGAACATGTTTGGAATGAGCCCATCGCGAACGTAATGGGCGAAGGTACGCAAAATATATCCCGCTTCCAAACAACGCCCGCTAACGAGAGCGAGACCTTCCAGGGAAATCATGGTGTCGCGTCCCCAATCGGTGAACCAATGATAACCGGCGATCACAGTTCGCACCTCATCGCCGGCGGCGTGGGCGCGCGCAGCTTCTTCTGCGCGACCAGCCGGCGTAATAATGAACTGGTCGCCGGCGAAGACGAGTTCGGCCGGAAATCCACCACGCGCTTCCGGCAGCGCATCATCCAGCATTTTGGCGCGCCGTTCTTCTTCCGCCGCTATCGCAGCTTCCGGCGCGAGAACGTTAATGATGTCCCATGCCTCGGTGGAAGCGATGATCGCGGCCAGGTTGCGCTCCTGCATGTCGACGTGAAAAAGTCCGGGGCTCCAGAGATTACCTTCGTAAGCGTAACCGCGGCTCTGCTCGATCCGGTAAACGACCTGGTGAATGTTTTGCGGTGAGACGGTGAATTGCGCGCGATCACTCGCCAGTTTTATGCGCAACGGTGGCAAGCCGCTGTCAGCAGCGCTGATTTCGTAGCGATTTTCAATCGCACTCAAACGATAGGACTCAGGCAGCCCCTCGTTTACCGGTGATTCATGGTGGCGGAAGAAAAAGGCGGGTTGCAGCTCGAGCCGCGGGCGTTCTTCGCCTTCGAGAATGCGATAGATAAGGTGAACGGTGTTCTGCAAATGGAGCATGAGGACGCGTTTCTCAAGGACGAGACCGCGCACATGATAAGTCCAGATCGGCAACCCATTTTCGAGGCGGAATTCATGCAAATAATCGGCCGCGCCAAGATGAAGCTGGCCACCGGCCCGCTCTTCCGCGCCGAGGGAAACGACGTCATCATCCGCGAAACGCAAAAATTCCGAAACATGACTCCACATCACCATGCGACCGTGTGGCGCCGGCAACGCCGCGATGAGCAGGCCATGATAACGCCGGGTGATCGCACCCGAGATCGTGCCGGAGGCGAAGCCGCCGAGTCCATTGGTCACGAGCCATTCGCGAGAGAGGAGCAACTCGCGCGAATGGTTCGCCTTGTCCCATGGCAGCGATCGTTTGGTGAAAATCATTTGTTCCATATCTAAGACTCGTTAGAATTCATCGCGAACTTTTTTCTTTCTCCGGGACATTGCGGCCAGGCGCGTGTGCGCCCCAGAGGATATTGCAACGCCCCTTATCCATCTACGCTTCAAATCGATAAAGGTTCAGCATTGCAGGTTCGTTCTTAATGTGGTTTCGGTTGCTTGCGCGGTTTGGTTCGCCGCCGTGGCCGAAAAACCAATGCTGACTCGGCAGGCAACACCCATTTTTCATCCGTTTCGATGTCAACTGCGCCTGGTCCACCGTAACGATGCGATTCGCTCGTCCAAAGAATCTCCCAGTCGCAATCTGAAGGCGGTGCCAACAACGGTTCCGGTACCGGACTTAATTCTTCGCGGCTTCCAAGATTGACAACGAGTAAGCGATCGTCATTCTCTCTGCTTAAATAGCGTAACAGAAATGACTGCGAGCGCAGCACAGCGCCATCGATGCCGCCTTCGCTTTGCAAACGCAGTCGTGAGTCCTCCCGTCGCAGCTTGATCAAGTCGCGGTGCAAATCAGAAAGCGGTTTCTTGCCTTCGTTCCAATCAAGTTTGCAGCGGTTAAACGTCTCGATTTCATAAGGCACAGCCAGACGCGCTTGCACGTCCTTTGATGCGGCAGATGGGAATTGCGCCAAAAACTCGAAGCGTCCTCTTTTTATCGCCTCTCGCAATTTTTCGTCGCCAACGTCGCTGAAATAAAGAAACGGCGTGGAAGCGCCGAATTCTTCCCCTTGAAAGAGCAGCGGGGTCCACGGACCAAGCAGAAGCAATGCGGTCATCGCGCGGTAGCGACCGGGCGAGGTCTGCAAGGCTGCCCGATCGCCGGTGGCAGAGTTGGAAACTTGATCGTGGTTTTCGAGAAAGGAAACGAATGCCTCGGGTTTCAAATCGAGACTGGGAGAGCCTCGAGGTGCTTCCTGCCACGAGTATGGCTGGCCTTGATAAAGATAACCATACTTTGCCGCGGCCACGAATTCCTGCGGGCAACCCGTGTAATCGGAGTAGTAGGCTTCGTTTCGGCCAGTCAGGGCAACGATCGCAGTGTGATGCCAGTCGTCATTCCAGAGTCCGTCAAGATCGTCGCCGCCTTGCTCACGAGTCCGAACCATCTTTGCTTCCTGACGTTCGTTCTCCGCGAATAAAACGATCGAGCGCTCGCCCGCTGCAGCCCGCGCTGCGCGGCCAATCGTACCTATAATATATTCCTCAGAGTTATCGAAAATGCTTTGCGTCGCATCAAAACGAAACCCATCGAAATGGAATTCCTCAATCCAGTAGCGCGCGTTGGTAATGAAAAACTCCCGTACTGACCCGCAGTTCTTTCCGTCGAAATTGACCGCGTCCCCCCATTCGTTTTCTTGGTCCCGCCGCAAATAGTCATCCGAAAACGCGCCAAGATAGTTTCCGTCCGGACCGAAATGATTGTAAACGACGTCGAGGATGACGCCGAGCCCAAGCGCGTGCGCGCGGTCGACAAACGCCCGCAGATCATCGGGTGTTCCATAGAGCCGCGTCGGCGCGAAAAGATCGACACCGTCGTAACCCCAGCCAAAGCGGCCAGGAAAATCGGCAATCGGCATGACCTCAACTAACGTGATTCCGGTTTCCTTTAGGTCCGCCAGTTTATCGATTGCTGCTCGCCAGGTTCCCGCAGGCGTAAACGTTCCGATGTGCATCTCGTAAATGATCTCTCCCGCGAGTTTCACTCCGCGCCAAGTCGCATCGGTCCACTGGAACGAGAACGGGTCAACTACGCATGAGGGTCCATGTGGGCCTTCCGGTTGAAAGCGGGACGCCGGATCAGGAAAGGCAGCGCCGTCACCAATTTGCAATTTGTACCGCGCGCCTGCGCCGCAGTGGGCGCTCCCGGCAAAGTATCCACCGGCCTCAGAAGTGAGGGAATGAGTTTTGTTGTCCGACATCACCGCAAGCTTTTTGGCCTTCGGCGCCCAAACGCGAAAGTGCGTTTCGTTTTCGCCGATAATCTCCGCTCCTATCGGATAACGCCGCTGCATTCCGGTGTTTTTTCGTCCGGCCATCATGCGATGGTTGTGTTTGATTTGGCTTCTCCCGTAAAGCTTGTGCGACCTAAATGAGCCCAATGCATCAAGCGCGCTCCGCTGGCGATGTTCATGTCGCGGCCAAGATGTCGGTGCTGCACGATAAAACAAGTGCGCCGGCAAAGCGAAGCGACGACGGCGCTTTTCGTTGCTACCGGAGACGTCCAAAGCGGTGTCGCGCTGCGCTTGCCACCGCCCTCCAAAAATTCAGCGAATGGCCCCTACCACGCGGGGCCACTCTGCTACCGCGCCCTTCATTCGAGAGGAACAGTCGCCACTTCTCAATAAATTATTCCGCCAGCGTCACCTTATCTACGATCAGGTCGCCGCCTTGTTTAATGTAATGGACTTTAACCCGCAGATTCTTGCTTAAAGCAGGTGCTTGGATTGTCGTCCCATCCTTATCTACAAACGCGACATGCTTCGCAAACTTGTAATGAACTGGTTCGCCTGACCCAGTGTCCAGGACCAACGCGCTATCCGGAGTATAGTCAGTGATTTTGCCAATGCTTTCGGTGCCGCCCACAGTCGACACCTGACCATTTGCCACAATCGGCAAAAGCGCGCCCGCGCATATCAAACTAACGAACATTTTATTCATAACTTTGACCCCGTCCGATGTTAGTCGTTTCACCCTATTGCTAACGATGATTTGCCTGCAAATATATCGGCTCTCAGCAGAGATTTGACCGTGTGTCTTAAAGCGAACCGGGGCGAACTAGTGTTCGTTGATTGTCTGTTTTGGGAGAATCGAGGCCGAAAGGCTCAATAGCCAGGGAAGTTTTGGGGCACGAGAAGCGCCTCCCTCCAGCTTGCAACATGGCATACATAATCATTACGAGCTTGGATTACGCCGCTTCGTCGGCGCCCAAACTTTTTCTCCAGAAGCCAACTCCGAAAGTATTCGCGAACAGGCTGAGAATTCGCCGACGCTGGCACCAGCCGGACAGCCACCGTGGACAGACGGCTGCATTTAGCGAAAAATAAATAGATGGCCGAAGAACCACCCGCAGGCCGAAGTTTCCAGATTATTCCGTTAATCTGCGCATCGCTCACGGATGGGCTGGGCCTGCTCACTTTTTTCGGCTGGGTCTCGGGGCTTCCGTTACTGGCTAGCGTTCGGGCCAAGTATATTCCGAGGCCCCGAGCACCGCTCTTTGCTTTTCCTTCACTGTGGGCGGCACCGAAAGCATTGGCAAAATCACCGATTCCGCAAATCTTTCGATGACGACGTTTGCGTGGTGGGAATGGAAGTGCAGCATACGGATTGAGGTGGCCAAGCGGAGGCGCGCGGCGCCTCTTTTTGTCATCCTGAGCGAAGGATCTCGAACCTGCCCGTTGCTTCGGCTTCAAAAAAGCCTGCGGAAAGGAATGCGATATAAGTTAGAGATTCCTCGACTTCGCTCGGAATGACAGGTTAGAGATATGCGGTTATGAACGGGCCGGCTCGCAAAATCGAAATCCTGGCGCCTTTTAATCAGGCGATTGAGCTAACGAGATTAATCCTGTTTCGTCCGTTCGACATCACGAAATGGCTTGTCATTGGCTTTGCCGCTTTTCTCAGCGGTTGGTTTAATAGCGGCGGGGGCAGCATTAATCCATGGAGTTTTCGCCGCTGGAATACCTCCAGCCTGCAAGCTCCGACGTTTCAATTCCGATCCTTCAATATGGACCACGCCGGCATGGTTCTCTTAATCGCCGCCGCCGTTTTCGTCGTCGTTTTGCTCGTATTCGTGATTCTCTGGTTGTGGATTGTCGCGCGCGGCCGTTTTATTTTTATCGATTGCCTGGTTCGCAATCGCGCCGCCATTGTTGAGCCATGGCGGGAGTTCCGTCAGGAAGGCAATCGCTTCTTCGTTTTTCTCATCGTGTTGATGGTTGTTTCGCTTGTCCTTGTTGCCATATTCGGTGGATTGATTTTCGGCTTGCTCGTTTTGTGGCGTAATTATCACGTCTCAAATGTAACGGCGCTGTTTGTTCTCGTGCCGGTCGCCGTGTTTGCTTGGGTAGCGTTCGCCGTTGCGGTTAACTTGATTACTTATTTCATGCCGCCGGTCATGTACGCGCGGCGTTGCTCCCCGGTCGATGCAGCCCGTGCGATCCTGCAACTGATTTTCGACGACCCGACGCCATTCATTCTTTTCATTCTGTTCATGATCGCCCTCTGGATCGGATGGATCATGGTGGGTTGCCTGGTGACTTGCGGAACCTGTTGCCTGGCGTCGTTACCGTACATCGGCACGGTCATTGTCTTGCCCGTTCCGGTCTTGTTCCGGTCATTTTCGCTGCTGTTCCTGCGACAGTTCGGTCCCGAGTGGGATGTGTGGGCGAAAATTCCGGTTCCAGCGGCGACAACTCCGCCGCCGGTCCAGACCGTCATGCCGGCAGCGCCGTCGCCACCAGCTCAGGAGACAAGTCCGCCGCCGTCCACAATATCACCGGAATCGCCGGGCCAACGGGAGCGATCGGCCGATGAGCCACCGGAATCACTGCCGCCACCCCAAGCTTGAAGACCCTAGCTAACGACAATTACGCGACGAGATCAGACGGTGATCGTGCGAATTGGGCGATCCGATTGATCTTTATTCTCGGCGCGACGGTCACACTTTTTGTTCTGCGTGTTGTTGATCCGGTGGTTGCGGCAAGTTGGATGCCCTTACATGCCTCGTGCGGTGCGATCACCGGGTTGCCCTGCATTTTCTGTGGAATGACGCGGGCATTACATTTGTTGCTCAATGGCGATTTTGGCGGTGCACTCTACTTTAACTGGCTCGCGTTTCCTTTTCTGGGAGCAGTCGTTTTTCTCGTTGCCGTTTGCATCATCGAGATCGCAACTCGACGCGTCATTTTGAACTGGAACACAAATGCACCGTTTACCGCGCGCAAGCTAACGATAACTGGGCTGACTTTGTTTGCGCTGTGGATGCTGCAAGTCTATCTCGCAGTTTCTCAGCACAAGCATGAGTTGCTTAACCCGCGCGGGCCGCTCTACGCGATGTTTGTGCGGTAGCAGCGGAAGGTCATCTCGATTCCACCGCGATGGAGAGACACGCTCTGGTTCAACCCAGACGCGGATGTAGCCGCGTTTGTGTCAAAAGCAGAATTACAGAACGGGCGGTTGGTCCAAGCGCCTCCAACTTTTCGCAGCCCGCCCTCGTCAGCCGCTCGGCGCCAACCTCAGCAGCCGCTTTTTGTCCGCGGCTGGGAGACTGCTGTTTTGAATCCAGGCGCTGGCCGCAGCCGGATCTTTGTTCAACCAAAACGTTGCGATCCCGTTCAGCGATTTATCGCGGATTTTCGGATCCGAAATCGTGACGGCCCATGCCGCCGCGGAATTCGGATCTTTTCGCAGCAAACTGTAAGTGTAAGCGCCAAGCGCTTCGTCGCGCGCCGGGCCGCTCAGTCCTTTAATCCATTCGCCCGCAGCGGTGAGATCGTTCGCCGCCCAGTAGTTGATCGCGCCGGTCAATGTCCCCTCACGCACGTCCGCAGGAAGTGTTGCGGCATACTCACTTGCACTCTCCGGATCACTTACCGCCATCTGAATAACCAAAACATGTTGGGCTTGCCGGCGCGTTTCCGAATCGGACAATTGAGCAACCCACTCTTTGGCCCGTTCGGGATCTTTCGAAAAAATGTAGCTGGTCAGTGTCGTGGCCATCTGACGCCCGGAGGAATCATTAGCATGCGCGGTCACATACTGTTCGGCGGCGGCGTGGTCCTTAGACCACCAACCGTTGATCGCGCCGTTGATGGCACCCTGGAATCCCTGTACATCGCTGTGGGCGCGGGCCCACTCGAGTGCGGCCGCCGGATCAATCGCAGCCCAGTTTTGGGCGATCGCCGCCGCCACCGGATGAAACCGCATCGTGTCCACTTGCATTGTATCGAAGAATTTCGCGGCTCCGATTGGATCGAGGTCCGACCATTTCATGAGCAAAGAATTGAGAAAGCCGTTTCGTTGCTCCCGCTTGATCGTATCGGCCGGCCACTCCTGGATTTCCTTGGCCAAAGCTTTCGCCTGCGTCGCATCGGCGCTGGCAATGATCGATTGCACCGCCGTCGTTTTAGCCTCCGAGACGTTGAATCCCGCTGCCGCGTGCAATGCCGCGATTGGATCAAAATGCGCCCAGGCTTTAAAAAAGGCCGTCACCTTGGCATTGGTGTCTTTGCCGGCGGGCAAGCTCTTCAACTGCGTGGCTAAATCATTTAACTGTTGCGGCGATAACGTGGAAAGAACGCCATACAACTCTTGAAACGGAACGGTCACGATATCGCCGAGCAGGATATTTGGATGCTCCATTTCTGCTTCCAAATGCGAGCCAGGCTTTGCTTTTGCGGTCGTGACACTGGCAGGACTACCGGCGACGCCTTGAGTGACCCCTGAATTGGGGTGGTGCGCCGGCGAAATCGCCAAACCGATTATTACCCCAATGCAAACACCGGCGCCAAGCAGCAACGCTCCTCGAACAATCGAGTTATCCATGAATCGTTAGATTTCGGTGGCAGCCCAGAATTTGCGAAACGCACCCGGCCAACTGCGGTCGACCACTGCTTGGCGCGCTTGTCGCGACATTTCCTCTCGCTTCTCCTTGTCCTTGACCAGCTCGCGAATGGCTCGCGCCAAATCGTCGACGTCATGCGATTTCGTTACCACGCCATTCACATTCGATTCGACCAGCTCCTTCGGGCCGCCCGTGTCAGACACGATCACCGGCACGCCTGAGGCCTGTGCTTCAATGACAACGTTGCCGAAAGTGTCGGTCGTGCTCGGAAAAACGAAAACATCAGCCGACGCATAGGCGGCGGCCAATTCTTTCCCGCGCAAGTAGCCGGTAAACACCGCCTCGGGCAATGCCTGATTTAATGTCTGCAAATACGGCCCATCGCCCACAAAACAGAGTCGAACTGGCAGTCCTTCCTCGCGCAGTTGCCGGTAAGCTTCCGCCAAAACATCAAGATCCTTCTCCTTCGAGATGCGACCGACATACAGCAAATGAACAGCGCCATTGGATTCACCGAATTTTTGCCAAAACCTCGGGTCGCGGTGTTCGGGACTGAAGAGTGTGGTATCGAGACCTCGTGGCAAAATTTTCAATTTTTCCGGCGCAAATCCCCGCGCAATCCAGCTTCGTCGATACTCCTCCGAGTTGACAAATACGCTGTCGAGCTGCCCGTAGAACCACTGCATGTAATGCCAGGCTACGCTTTCCATGAAACTATCGTCGGTCAGAATGCGGACGTATTGCGGGAAGTCAGTGTGATAAATGCCGCTCGTTTGCAGGTTCAACATTTTCGCCGCCGCCAGCGCCGTCAGCCCGATTGGTCCCGGCGTGCTGATAATGATTTCAGTGAATCGTTCGCGTTGAATGTAGTCGAGCATGCGCAGGATCGGTGGGAAACTAAGTTTTTGTAGCTCATACTCAGGTAGCTCGAACTCGCCGATCGGTTTAAAATTTTTGATCGGAATGTCGGTGACGTGAATCTCGCTGCGTGAGGTGACGACAGTCAGGTCGGCGCCCGCCTTCTTCGCTGCCGCCGTCATTCTCCAAATGGTGGTGGCAACGCCGTTCACGTCCTCCAATGTGTCGGTGAACCAGGCCCTCTTGGTGTTGCGTAAATTTTCCGGAATGGTCCCGGTCATTTCGCGGAAAATTTGCCGCAGCCATTTGCGTGACGGCGCCTGACTGTGAAACGCGTATATGTAAGGCGAGAGGATAATGATTAGCGGCGCGATGGCCGTGAGCGCCTGCATCCCCTCTATCAGGTTTCCGCCGGTCACCTGCTGCATGAACTTTTGGAAAAAACGAAACGCGAGTTGCTCCGAAACGATGTTGGCGAGGAGAAATGCGCGGCGCTCTGGTTCTGACACCACTTCAACTTCGCGCGCAATCTTCTCCTTCACCTCCGGCCGGGCGAAATAGCGCGACAGCTCGTTCCAGAGCGAAACGTTGGCGGGCTTGGCTAGTTCGAAAATTTTTCCGGAAAGCACGCCCTGGGCAATGAACGTTGCCTTCTCCCGCAGCGTGAATTGCGTCGGATCGCGGCCTTCCATGAATCGCGAAAACATTTGCTCAAGCAACACCGCGCTCGGACCGAGCTTTTCGTGAAACCGGCTCTGAACATAACCTGAAACGGTATTGTAGAATCCGTGAGAAAGGGCGAGGGGAGTCCCAGCGCGTCCCTTCGGCAGGCAGCGGCCCGCAACGACATGAGCAAGGAATTCTGCCGGCGTTTTTGCTTTCGGCGTTTCCGTGAAAGCGGCGGCGAAAAATTTTCCGCCGTGATCGTCGGAGCCGCCGACGAGAATCTTTTTCCACGATTCAGGATGAGTGGGCGCGAGATCGTGGCGATTGGCGAATTCATCAATTTTTTCTGGCGTCAGTTCGCGTAGCAATTTCGTCGCGAGATCGCTGAGGAGGGAATCACGCAGTCCATTGGTGCCTTCGAAATGTTTAAAAAGCAGAATGAGCCGCTGGAGATGTGAGGCGGTGAGCTTACCATTAACGCTATAAAGCGGGTGGGCGACCGCGTGGGCGATGCGATTTTCGGAGAGATATTTTTGCAGCTCGCAGATGTCGCTGCGGAAGACGGAAATATCCTGGTGTTGGGCCTGATTGATGCCCCAAACCAGTAAATGAATCTTACACGGATCTTGCAAAAAATATGTGGTAACTTGTTCACTGATAAAAACGTGCGATTTGTCTCCTATTGCAAGACAGCCATCAATGCAGTCGTGATCGGTGATGGTGACGAAATCCATCCCGCGCTTGCGTAATTCCGCATAGAGCTCGGCCGGTTCTGTGCAGCTATCCGGGAAATCGAATCGCCGGAACAGCCATTCTTCCGAACGCGCACTGAACTTCGAGTGAATGTGAAGGTCGCACCGGCTCATACCGCCTTTCGATTTGTCCGCTGGCTCCCAATCCAATCGCCATACGTCGTCGCGTTGCGGGTGCGGACGAAGCGTTCGATGAATTGGAGAATCTGTCCCCGGATCTTGGGCTCGGCGAAATCCGGCGGATGAATGCTCAAGCGCGCCAGCTCGCGCATTTCCAAACTGCGCGCCAGCGCCGCGTTCCAGCCAAGACTCATGATGCGGCGCCATCCTGATTGCACGCTGTAAACCAGGGCACGTGTCGGCTCACGTTCGCCCGTCAGAAGATCGAGCACGCTGTCGATTCGCGTGGTGTATTGCATTCCAGCATCGCGTGCGGCACGTTCGCCCTCGGCACTTAGCAACCAGGCTGGGGCGACGAACCCAAGCGGGGAAAGACGCGCGGCTTTAAATTCATCACGAGCTTTGGTTATTCGGGCGAAAGCTTCCTCGTAATCCAGATCGAAGAATTCGCCTTCGTCGCGAGTGTAAATTCGGGTCACGAATTTTTCTGTGATTCGCTCGTTGGAGCGCCGTGGCCGTTGGTGAAAATAACCGTGAATCACAATCTCGTAGCCGCGCGCTTCAAGATCGCGCAACCAGGAGACAAAAGCCGGATCCCCTGTGGCGCTTCCTTGGCGATGATAATTCGGTACCACCAGGAGTGAAGCCGTGCGAACACCCGCGTCTTTCAGCGCCGTGATAATTTTGCCCGATGTCTCTCGTGTGCCGGGCGCAACATCATGAACTGAAACCACAAATGAGCGCCTCGGGCTTTCCGCCGCCAACACCGGCATGAAATCCGCTGCCACCGCCTCCGTCATGAGGCCAAACTTCCGCCTCACACGCCCGACGAACAAGGCAAAAATGGGACGTTCGACAACGGCTGCGGATTGCCGCAAAATCGTGTCCATGCCCTTGATCACGTTCGAAGGCTCCGAAGGCTGCGGGAAATCGACACAGCTGAAACGGCTCACCACGCGGTTGGAGAACGCAGGGATTAGACCGCTGGTTTTGCGAGAGCCGGGTGGGACCGCCATTGGCGAAGCGATCCGACATTTGCTCCAGCATTCGGAAGAAAATCATGGCATGACGGCGGAAACGGAATTGCTTCTCTTCGAAGCGAGTCGAAGTCAGCTCGTCCGGGAGAAAATTCAGCCTGCTCTGACGCGGGGCGAGTGGGTGATTTGCGATCGTTTTTTTGACTCGACCACGGTTTATCAGGGTGCGGCGCGCAATCTCGACTCGAAGCTCGTCAAAAGTCTGAATGCATTTGCCGTAGGTGATCGCGTCCCGGATCTCACCTTCGTGCTCGATATTGATCGCGGCACTGCGCAGTCGCGTCTGGGTAATCGAACGAAAATTCGCGATCGTCTGGAGGAAGAGTCCGACGCATTCCACGAGCGCGTGATTCAGGCATATCGTGACTTGGCGAAGAATGAGCCTAAACGGGTGGTCCAGATCGATGGCCGGGTTTCTCCCGATGCGATCGAACAGCAAGTCTGGCATCAGCTCGTAGATCGCTTTCCTGTTTTGGCAAGCTATCAAACCTCAAAAATCAGCCATCAACCTTCCTGACGATGTCTTTCTCTGCCGACAGCGCGCTGGAATATTTGGAGCGGGCGCACAGGAAAGACCGGCTCGCGCACGCCTATCTCATCTCTGGCCCAGCGGGTAGCGGAAAATCGGTAGTGGCCGCGCGGCTGGCGGCGCTCTTGAACAAAACCACACCGGAAAAAGTTCTGCACGCGCAAGCACCCGATGTTTTTGTTACCGAACCCGCCTCGCGTTCCCGCAAGATCGTGGTCGATCAAATCCGCGGCCTCGAGCGTGCGCTGCAACTTCGCTCCCCCGGCAATCACAAAAAGATTGGAATTATTCGTGACGCCGACCGGATGCAAATGCAGGCGGCGAACGCATTTTTGAAAACGCTGGAGGAACCGCCGCAGAATTCGCTTCTTCTTTTGCTCACCGCTCTTCCGGAAGCTTTGCCGGAGACGATTGTCTCGCGCTGCTTAAGCCTGCCGCTACGCAGTTCATCGGAGACGCCGCTTTCGGCGCAGGAAGAGCAGTTGCTGCGATTGCTCTGCGCAACGGCGCAAGAAGAGCCACACGGCATCGAACGTGCGTATCGCGTTTCGCAAGGGATGCAGGGTTTGCTCAACGCCACTCGCGACCAGATTCGGGACAAGCATGCGGAAGCGTTGAAGCGGGAGGAAACGCGCTATCGTCACACCACCGACGGCGGCTGGTTGAGTGAGCGCGAAGAATATTACAAGGCGCTAACAGAGAGTGTGTATCGCGAACGGCGCAGTCGCTTAATCGAGACGCTCTTTCTGTGGTGGGCAGATGTGTTACGGGCCAAGGTCGGTGAAGCGGGTCGCTTACTCGAAAGCTGCGCGAAAGCGACGGCAAAAATTGCGGCGCAATTGAATACCGCGGAGGTATTGAAGCGAATCCGGCACCTCGAAGAAATGCGCGACCACCTGAACACGACCGCGCAGGAAGCGCTCGTGCTCGACGTCGGTTGTCTGCATATTTTTCGTTAGGACAAAAACGTGAGAATCAGCGATGACTAGCAGGATTAACGGGATCCTTGTATGAATCCTGTTAATCCTGTCTCTTTAACCAAATGCCGAAACGCCGCACGCTTTCAGTCGCGCTTATCGGAACGAAATTCATGGGCCGCGCCCATTCCAATGCCTGGCGGCAGGCGCCCCGTTTTTTTGATTTGCCGGCAGACATTCGAATGGTGGCAATCTGCGGACGCGACCATGCTGGTACGCGTCGCGCGGCGAAGACGCTCGGATGGGAAAGGGCGGTTTACCATTGGAAAGCGATCACGGCCGATTCCAACATCGATATCGTGGACATCTGCACGCCTAACGATTCGCACGCCGAGATCGCAATCGCTGCCGCGCGTGCCGGCAAAGCGATCCTTTGCGAAAAACCACTGGCGCGAAACTGCGCCGAGGCGCGGCGGATGGTCGACGCAGTTAAGCGATCGCGCGTCCCGAACATGGTCTGTTTCAATTATCGGCGTCTGCCGGCGGTCGCGCTGGCAAAGGAGATGATCGATGCCGGTGAGATTGGCGATCGCATTTATCATTTTCGCGCCCGCTATGCCCAGGATTGGATCGTCGACGAAAATTTTCCGATGGTCTGGCGCTTGCAATCGAAGGTCGCCGGTTCGGGTGCGCTCGGCGACATCGGTGCCCATATTATCGATCTCGCAAGATTTCTCGTCGGCGAAATCGCCGGTGTCTCGGCGGTCAATGAGACGTTTGTCAAAAGGCGGCTAACAAAAAATAGAAGTTACGCCAAGGTAGACGTCGATGATGCCGTCAGCGTCGTCGGCAAGTTTAAGAATGGCGCGATGCTGAACCTGGAAGCGACCCGCTTCGCACGTGGCCGCAAGAATCACCTCAGCTTTGAAATAAATGGTGGTCGCGGTTCACTGACGTTTGATTTAGAGAAGATGAATCGGCTGCGATTCTATGATGCCAAGGATCCCGAGCACTCGCGCGGATTTCGCGACATCATCGTCACGGAACCGAGCCATCCCTACATCAAGAACTGGTGGCCCGCGGGCCATATCATCGGCTACGAACATTCCTTCATTCATACCATCGCCGACTTTGTTAATGCCATCGTTGCTCGCAGACGAACCCAGCCTGATTTCGCCGACGGATTGAAAACGCAGCGCATTCTCGATTTCATTCAACGCGCTGCCCGTTAAATCCTGAATGGAGGGACGCGCTGCGTCGCGTGCTAATAGTTTTCTGTAGCGGCGGTCTATGACCGCCAAAGGCGAATCACAGGTAAAGAATTGCGGTTGCGCCCATTGGCCACATCGATTCAATGCGATGAGATGAAACGAAAAAGCACTGGTTCGAGAAGAACGACCAAGCCAACAAAGCCCAAAACTCACGATGACTATCTCGCGCGTGTGAGCGCGGACAAACGAGCTGCGTTACAAAAAGTTCGCAGCGCAATCAAAGCCGCCGCGCCGAGAGCCGAAGAATGCATCAGCTATCAGCTGCCGGCATTTCGCCTGAATGGAAAATTCCTTGTCGCCTATGGGGCCGCTGCGAATCACTGTGCGTTTTATCCGGGCTCGGTAATCAGGGTTCTCAAGAGCGAGCTCAAGGGCTATGACACGAGCAAGGGCACACTCCGGTTTCCAGCGGAGAAGCCGTTGCCGGCCACACTGGTGCGAAAATTAGTGAAGCTGCGGATGGCGGCGAAAATGTAACCAAAAACCCAACTAAGTTAAAGATCCTTCGGCTGCGCTTCGTCCAGGATGACCAAGGACGGAGTTTAGCGCATCCCAGTGTCGCAACGCCATTCTACTTTCGTCATTTGGCCGGCGGTGACGTCGGCTTCGAATGGGCCGTAGCGACCGATTCCGCCCCGCTTCAGGTCTTCCTTTCGGGTGGCGGGATAAAGCGCGATCGGGATATTAACTAGACCAAAACTGATACTGCCTTTCCAAATTGCTCGCATAACTAAAGATATTTCGAAGCTCACGCTCTGATTGCGCGGATTGCCGTAGCCAGCATCGGCGATTCCGACGTGATAGGTGTGATGCCTCATCGTCTAGGCGATTCGGGATGACAGAGTTTGGACGGCATATGCCGCAATGAAACGCGCGCGCTCCCACGGGCGGCGCACCTGTAAGCAAGTTAGCGGCAGGCTCGGACCGCCGTTTATATGTAAGGTCGCCAGTTAGAAACAGCCGCTCCTTGAATCTTAAGCGGCGACTTCGAGTTGCGCGCGCGAGATTCCGCGGAGCTCGAACAAACGAATCAATGTTTCTTCGATCAGGTTGTTTGGGCAGGAGGCGCCGGCGGTGATGCCGACCACCACCGGGCCAGGTGGCAACCAGAAATGGGAAACGACCTCGCGTTTCTCGTGCAGGTCGTAATGCTTGATCTCCGTCGCTGATACCAGGCGAGAAGCGTTGAGAACAAAATAGGTCGGCAACTTTTCTTCACCCATTTCCGCGAGATGCGAGGTATTCGAGCTGTTGTATCCGCCGACCACCAGCAGCAAATCCATCGAAACCTCCAGCAATTCGCGTAGCGCGTCCTGCCGTTCCTGGGTGGCACCGCAAATGGTATCGAAGAAACGAAAATTCTTCGCCGCTTCCTCCGGACCATCGCGATCGAGAATCGCCTGACGCACTCTTCGCTGCACTTCTTCGGTCTCGCCACGCAACATCGTGGTTTGATTGGCCACGCCGACGGTTTTCAAATGCACATCGGGATCGAACCCGGCGGAGTGGGCACCGCTGAACTTGTCGAGAAACTCCTGCTTGTTGCCGCCGTTCCGGATGTAATTGCAGACGTAATCAGTATCGGCGAGCGTGAGCACGACCACGTAATGACCTTTTCCGTTACCCAGGGCGCGTGAACTGGTCGCCTTGGTTTCTTCGTGTTCGGCCTTGCCGTGAATGATCGAAGTCACACTTTCGCTCGCATATTTGCGCACCCGTTTCCAAACACTCATGACGTCTCCGCAAGTGGTGTCGACTATCTGGCAACCGTGATCCTTTATTTGCTGCAAAATTGATAGCTCCGTTCCGAACGCGGGCAGGATAACAACGTCATCAGGCTCCAATTCGGAAATGTCGGCCTGTTTGTTTCGGCCGGTAAGGTTTTTGATGCCGAGCGAAGAAATTTGCTCGTTCACTTCCGGGTTATGAATGATTTCACCAACGATGAAGAGACGACGATCTTTGAAGACCTTGCGCGCGGCATAGGCCAGATCGATGGCGCGCTCGACTCCGTAACAAAATCCAAATTGTTTCGCCAGGCGCACCGTGACGTCGCCAACAGAAATAATCCCACCATTGCGTCGCACACCCTCAACGACATCGCTGCGATAATGCGATTCCACCTGTTCCTGCACCGCCGCCATCACGTCGGGCGTACGCAGGTTAACTTTTTCCCGGGCACTCGTGCCGCTGGATATCAGATTTGTGCTCACAAAGTCTCTTCGCGGTTGGCGGCGTGGTCGCGCTATTCTACGAGAAGCGGGCCACTCGGTTTCTGAAATGCTGCTGAACTAATCGAAATGTGGGGATCCGGGTCCGGTGCGCGCGAATCATCCACCCGCTGCACCTTCGGACCAAGCGAAGCGTCTTCCGGTTGCGTCTCGGCGATGGAGACAGGCGTGCCCACACGAACCAGTGCATAAAATTTCGGCGCCGCTTCGCCATGCAAACGAATGCAGCCATGCGTTCGCGGAGTCGGGTGGACAAAGCCCTGATGAAATCCATAAGCCGGCGCGAACTCACACCAGAATCCCATCGGGTAACCAACATAGCGACCCGCGACATTGGAACCGGCTTCGGCAGGCACAACCCGGTCTCCCTGCACCCGGAAACCATACGAACCCGAGCGTTTGTCTTCCTCTTTCCGGTAAATGGTGAAATGTCCGCGCGGTGTCGGCTTGGCTGGAATGCCGACACTACACGCTACCGCCATCAAGCAGCGATCGCCCTCCATCACATAGATGTTCTCTTTCGAAAGCGAGACTTTCACGACCACCTTCGATGGATCGTGCGGCTTGTATGCGGTTACGTGATAAGCACCGCCGCCGGCGACAGGTGATGTTTGGCAACCGGTGAAAATAAGTGGACCGCACCAGGCGATCAGAAAACTAAAGCGCAGTAACATTCGCATAATTCCCGGTAACTAATCAGGCTCAGTTGCTTTTTCAACTTCAGTCTGGGTCGTTGCGAGAAAAGGGGTTGCAACATAATAGCGGCGGTGCCATTGGTCCCCTACCACGAAAACCGTCCGGGCAATGAAGGTGTTGACGCGTTTCCCGCATTGTGGGTCTGACTAGATGGACCTCTTTACGCGTCTCTTTGGCCAAAACAGCTTCATGCCGCACGGCCATTGTTATCTGTGGGATCCGGGATTGATGCGTCTGCATTTGATCTCGGATTTTCTGATTGCCGCGGCTTATTTCGTCATTCCGATTACGCTCCTCCTTTTCGTCCAAAAACGCCGCGATCTGCCCTTCAACTGGATGTTTGTTTGTTTCGGCGTTTTTATCGTCGCCTGCGGGATGACGCATGTGATGGAAATCATCACGCTCTGGAAACCTTACTATTGGATCTCCGGAATTGTGAAAGCTATTACCGCTCTGGCTTCTGTTCCGACGGCAATTCTTCTCATCCGTCTGATTCCGTCGGCGGTAAATATTCCGGGTCCCGCAGTTTTGCGCGCGGCTAACGAAGCGTTGATCGAACAGACGAAACTTTTGAATCTAATCGTCACCAGCATCGGCGATGGACTGATGGTGGTTGATCGCGATGGCGCCGCGCTGCTTTCCAACCCGGCGCTGCGCCGCATGCTGGGATTGAAAGAGAATGAAAACATTCCCAAAAATTGTGCGCGCGACTGCGGATTCTTTCAGGCTGATAAAGTGACGCGGATTGCGCCGGAGGAAGCACCCACTTCACGCGCAGTCGCGGGAGAACATATTGACGAGGATGAGATTTTTATCCGGCACGGCGCCAGCCTGGAGGGATCATGGGCGCACGTGACCGCACGGGCATTGCGGGATGAGCAGGGGACTATTCACGGTGCAGTTGCGGTCTTTCATGACATTAGCGCGCACAAGCGAGCCGTAGAACAGCAGCAAAATCTTTTGCGCGAACGCGAGGCACGGGCAGAAGCCGAGGCGGCAAATCGCGCCAAGGATCGATTTCTCGCGGTCCTCGGGCACGAGCTACGCACTCCCCTTACTCCGGTGCTGGCGGGCGTCGAATTGCTGGAACAAAAAATCAACTTTAACGGCGAATTCAAAGGCACGATCGATATCATTCGGCGTAACATCGAGCTCGAAGCGCGCCTGATCGACGACATCCTCGATCTCACCGCCATCGCGAAGGGGAAAATCAACCTCGATATCGGCACTGTCGACATTCACTCGGCGGTGCGGTGCGCACTTGATATTTTCGAAACTGAGATCGCACACAAGAAATTTCGCGTTCACACCGATCTCGCCGCGGCTGAACATTACGCCCGGGCCGATGATTCGCGCCTGATGCAGGTTTTTTGGAACGTTATCAAGAATGCGATCAAATTCACGCCGGAAGGCGGGGCGATTCATATCGACTCGGTCAACGACGGGGGAAAGGTCATTATTCGCGTAAGCGACAACGGAATTGGGATTGAGCCGGAACTTTTGCCGCGAATTTTTGATTCCTTCGAGCAAGGGGTGCGTCAGGTTCAGGCCGGACACGGTGGACTCGGATTGGGGCTCGCCATTTCGCGCGCCATTATCGAGGCACATCACGGGCAGGTGGAGGCAAGCAGTCCGGGCAAGAATCGCGGAACCATGGTAACGATTTCACTGGCGACGATTGCCATGTCGTCCAGCACAAAGGAAGCAGAAGGGAAACGCCCGCAGAGCGCTGTGCCTTCGACGGGGGAGGCACAAAAAGCGCGGCTGCGCATTCTGCTTGTCGATGATCACACTGACACCGTGATCACTTTGGGAGCTTTATTACGGAACCTTGGCTACGAGGTTGCCTGCGCTGAAACAGTCAAACAAGCGCTGCAGTTGGCGAAAGAATCAAAATTCGATCTGCTGGTCAGCGACATTGGATTACCCGACGGCAGCGGACACGATTTGATGCGGCAAATTCGCGCGGAACAATCGATCGCCGGAATTGCTCTTAGCGGATTCGGGATGGAAGACGATCTGGAGAAAAGTCGGGCCGTCGGTTTTGCCGAACACTTGATCAAACCGATCAACATCGATCGGCTGCAAGTGACACTGCGCGAAATCGCGCAAAAGCAAGCTAAACATTAGCGTGGCAATCGGCTTCTGGCCGATGAAATCGACAGGAGTCATTGGCTGGATGCCAATGCAACCACTTCACCCGGTCGGCAGCGAATCGTCACGTTAATCGGCCGGCAGCAGACACTGCAATCTTCGATCAAATCTTGTTCGCTTTGCGAAGTATCTACCTCAAGGCTGAACTTTTCTCCGCAATGCGGACAGGTGATATCAGCTGAAACAACGGGTTGCATTGGCATGTTTGATTTCGATTTTGTGGGCCAAGCGCATCGTTTGTCAATCGACATTGGCGGCAAACAGAGTTGCCCAACAAGATCGGAGGTTTTTATCAAATCGCGTCCGATTTTTTGGCGGCGGCTTCATCGAGTTTGCGGAAGTGCAACTGCTGAACGCTGCGGCCGTCACTCTGCGAAATCGTCACCAGATAGTTGTCGATTTGGACGTGTTCGCCTGGTTTGGGTAGATGCCCCAGCAGGTGGGTAACGTAACCGCCGATGGTGCTGACGTCGGCGCTTTCCAATTCGATCCCGGCCAAATCGCGCAGTTCGTAAAGCGCAAGCGCGCCGTCCACGCTGAATTCATTCTCGTTGATTTCGCGAAACTCTTCTTTCTCGGTATCGAATTCGTCCTGAATATCGCCCACCAATTCTTCCAGAACATTCTCGAGAGTAACCATTCCCACCGTGCCGCCGAATTCATCGACTACGATGGCAAGGTGCGCGTGTTTGTTGAGGAACAGCGAAAGCAATTTCTCCAGCGACATCATTTCCGGGACCGGAATAAGATCCCGCCGGATGCGCAAAAGATCGGGATTCGGGTCGCGCATCAACGGCACCAGTTCCTTGATGTGAATCAACCCGACGGTGTTGTCGAGATGACCGCGACAGAGCGGAAACCTGGTGTGGCGAGAAGCCAGTGCTTTCTTTACGTTCTCCTCGAAACTGTCTTCCACGTTAAGGAAAACGACCTGGCCACGCGGCGTCATAATATCGCGCACCACGCGCCTGCGCAGATCGAGCGCGTTCATCAGCAAATCGCGCCCGAGCGGTGACACTTCCTCGGATTCTTCGCTTTGATCCAAAATCAGACGCAACTCTTCCTCGCTGTGTGCCAGTTCGGTGGCGGCGACTCGCTTGATTCGAAGAAGCCGAACCAGAAGAAGATTAGAAGATTTGTGGAGCAGCCAGATGGCAGGCCGAAACAGAAAATAAAATGCGCCGAGCGGTCGGGCCAAGGCGAGAGCGACCGGGAGAGGATTGCCAATGGCGACGTACTTCGGCGCGAGTTCGCCAAAAACGATATGAAGAAACGTGATGCCAACAAACGCGAGTGCGATCGAAATCGACGTCACGACGGCATAGGAATGGATGCCAGCGAGCGCAAAAAACGGCTGCAACATTTGGGCGAGATATTGTTCGCCGAGATACCCTAGCGCGAGACTCGCGAGCGTGACACCGAGCTGAGTCGCGGAAAGGTATGCGTCCAGGTGTGCTCGAATGTATTTGGTAAGACTTGCGCGCTGATGTCCCTCCTCTTCTAATGTATCGAGCTGACTGCTGCGGACCTTGACGATGGCAAATTCGCAAGCCACGAAAAAGCCGTTTAGCGCCACTAACGCCGCAATGATCAGCAACTTCAGCAACACCGAGCCGATTGAGCCCCAGTGATCCGAAACAGCCGTGCCTAACGCCGGCCACAGAAGGAAAGGGGAAATACTCATCGCGCGGATGCAAGCCCTGGCATCCGAACCCAGCGCTCCAAAATAAGCTACCAGCTCGACTTAGTAACGCCCGGAATCAAACCGCTCGATGCCAGCTCGCGGAAAGTTAACCGGGAAATTTTGAATCGCCGAATAAACGCCCGCCGCCGGCCCGTCACCTGGCAACGATTCACCACCCGCGTCGGACTAGCATCCCGAGGCAATTGCGTGAGGCCGGCGTAATCCTTCTTTGCTTTCAGCTCTGCCCGCAGCGCGGCATATTTCTTGACTGTCGCACGCTTGCGTTCGTTGCGGTTGACCCAGGAGGTTTTCGCCATAAAGGAACGCGGAAGGTAGCGGAAAAACCGCGGAAAGCAAATCGCAGCGTCCCACCGCTGCTGCCCAACTCAAAGCATGTTCCTTTTGCCCCGAAATCAAATCCCGCAAACGCCGGAAGAATTGGCGCAAGCCATCGAGGATGGATTGCGCACTTTTGCCTCCCGGCCGCAGAAGATGGTCGTTGTGCGCGGTGGCGACGCCTCAGCACTAGATTCGATCGTAGTCGATTTATCCAGGGCCAACATCGATCATCATCATCGCCCGCCGCCACTCGACCGACAGGGAGCGACCCCAGCGATGTTGGTGCGCCATATTTATATAGCAGGCGAGCCGATCAAGCTTCTGGGGAGTGACTTCAGCTTTCAGTTTGAAGCTTCCAACGTCGAAGTCTATCAGAGGCCGCAGCCCGACGGAAAACTTCTCCTCATCCTGCATCGAGCTCAGGATGGGAATGTTCGATTCGAAATTTCTCGGGCAGCGGTCGAGACTATGATCATGAGCGCCGCCAGCAAGCTTGCAGAAAAACAAGGCGTCGTGGTCGACAATGCCCAACTCGAGCTAACGCAACACGGACCGCGTGCGGTCGACGGAAAGCTCACCGTCTCCGCCCACAAGTTCATCTTTCATCCTGTGCTGACTCTCGCGGGGACCCTTGCGGTCAGCGAAGAGTTTGTCGCCACTGTTTCGAATTTGGAATGCCACGGCGAAGGACCCATCGCCTCTCTCGCTTGCGCCGCGATCAACCCCGCTTTTTCGCGGATTGAACAACGCACTTTCCCGCTCTCCGCGTTACCACTCGGTGAAATTCAACTACGCGATCTCGCGCTCGACGCTGCCCATGACAAACTCGTGGTCCAAGCGCGGTTCGGCTCTCTCTAGCACACCCATGCTGATTCGAATCGGCTACGACATTTCATTTGAGCTTGCGAATTCAACGCCTTTGATTGCGATGCTTTATGTCCATCCGTCACGACGCGACGATCTGGAATCACCTGAGGAAATAAAGGTCGAGCCGAACCTGCCAGTGCACACTTACCTCGATGCTTTCGGAAACATTTGTGGCCGTTTGCTCGCGCCACTGGGCACGGTTCGATTTAGTCTTGATACAAGGATCCGCGACAGTGGTGTGCCTGACCCGGAAGCGCCCGAGGCGATTCAACGCAACGTCGAGGACCTGCCAGATGAAACCCTGCGCTTTTTGCTCCCGAGCCGCTATTGCGAGGTGGACAAATTAAATGATGAAGCCTGGAGGCTTTTTGGTCCGACGCGACCCGGCTGGTCCCGTGTGCAAACGATTTGTGATTGGGTGCATGAGCACATCACCTTTGGTTATCATTTCGCTGACCCGCAGAAGAGCGCACTGGAGGTTTATCGCGACGGCAAAGGCGTGTGCCGCGATTTTATGCATCTCGCGGTTACCTTTTGTCGCTGCCTCAATATTCCGGCACGGTATGTCACCGGTTACCTCGGCGATATCGGAGTTCCACTTGCTCCGTATCCGATGGATTTCAGCGCATGGTTCGAAGTTTTTCTCGGTGACAAATGGCACACCTTCGATGCACGTCATAATCAGCGACGCATCGGTCGCATTCTCATGGCGGTCGGCCGTGATGCTGCTGATGTCGCGCTCACGACGAACTTCGGCAGCGCCAAGTTACTCAAGTTTGAGGTGGTAACAGAAGAAGTGAAATAGACGCAACGGTTGCTGCTCCTCCTCCTCTTCCACTCCGACTGAAAGAGTTGCGTCCGGCGGCCGCCGCGACAGGTAGATCTGGCAGTCGTGCCAGTCCGGCTCGGACCTCGATGCTAATAATTAGGCAGCGACGCTGCAATCATTTGACATCGGACCGGCGGAGCGGCCGATCCACCTACCGCCTGTCTAGCGTGACGCCGCTGTTTTAATCAACGCACGCGCGGCCCGCTATCAGATCCGTCGAACGAAACCCCGCCATTGTTAGCCGGCGCAATGTGTCCCAACACGTCTCGCAATTGCGCGAAGTCTATCGGCTTGGTCAGATGATAATCAAAGCCAGCATCGCGTCCGCGCGCGATATCGTCGTCCTCGGCATTCGCGGTCAACGCCACGCCCGTGAGCTGCTGGCAGCGTTTCGCTTCACGAATCACATCGCATCCGCTGCCGTCCGGTAAAGCTAGGTCGCTCACAATCGCATCGAAGTGCTTCGCTCTCACGAACGCGAGGGCGCTTTCCACATTATCGGCGGCCGAGATGGAATGACCAAAATGGCCAAGCAAGCCGGTTAAAACACGGCGGGTATCGCCGTGATCTTCGACCACCAGTATCTGCAAGGTCATAACTCCGGGAAAATGAGCCGCGGCCACGAGCGCCTCGCGTCAGGTACCACAATCGAAGCAACTGGGCTGTGCGGTTGGGCGGCGCCAGAAAAATTTCGCCGAGATCACAAGCCGGCTAGCGGGTAACCGGATGCCTGTGATTGGGCGGCGGCAATTTCCGTTAGTGATAACCGTCGCGCCCCATTTAGATAAGGGCTGTTCAAGAAGCGTTTCATGAGGGACTTATTGCGGCAGCGGCGGCTCAGGTACCTTCGCTTCGACTTTGGGCGCTGCGACTTTGGGTTTAGGCTTTGGCGTGGCAGCGGGACTAGGCGAGGGGCGGGTCCGGTTTTGTGCCGTTAATCCCAGATGCTGGGTCTTGCGTGTGTCGATGTAATTCTTGAGTTCCGGCGAAGCGGCTTGGGCGCGGATCCGGTCATAAAACATCGTATAGTAGAGGCGCAGCTGCTGGCGTTTTGCCAGATCGGTCTTCATCTTGTCCGCCTTGGTTCGCGCCGCGACCAGATCAGGATCATTAATGATCCGGTTCGAGAGTTCTCGCCATTGCGCATGCAGACGCGCTTCGTCCGCCGCTTTTCCCAGCGAGGTTTGCTTAAAGGTCTGATCCAATTCATCGATCGCAGGAATACGCGGCGCCGGTCCTTCGATCGATGGGGCCGGCGAAATCTGGGGCGTCGCGTTTGCTTGCGGATTTGTCGAGCTGGAAACCGCTTCCTGCCCGAAAACTGACACCGGCACCGCTAGTAGCCAAGCTGTAAGTAGAGCGAAACGCCGAATCATCTCTTTAACTTTCACTATCGCTCTTGAACCTGCCAAATGAAACTGGAGGAGGAACGCCTGTGCGCCTGCCGTCGTAGCACAGCCATCTTACGCCAGTCCGGCTCGAACCTGTGGGGCCAACGGGCATCTTGCCCGTTGTAACAACAAAGCCTCGCTATGAATTAGCGACCATGGGATACCGTGCTTGGTTGCCTTGGTGTCTCCTGCATTATGCCGGCGTAAGCGCTCTTCTCGGTCTTCGCACGACCCCACATACCGCCGTCCTGTCTTTTGGCTTCGCAAGACATAACAGTAA
>Ga0207693_10000428_pt1 | contig 38211 bp, 42 predicted proteins | sample LARL81metaG_FD_184347 | JGI IMG/M metagenome (GOLD analysis project Ga0207693, IMG submission 184347) | Corn, switchgrass and miscanthus rhizosphere microbial communities from Kellogg Biological Station, Michigan, USA - LAR L8-1 metaG... | ecosystem: Host-associated > Plants > Roots >... | reverse complement strand
CCGTGGGCGACTGGCGCTGCGCCGCGTCGCGTTGCGCTCGGGCGTACCGGACTACGGCTACATGTTCGAGCCCGAACGGGTGGCGGCATGAGCGAAGCTTGCGAGCGAATCATCAGCACGGAATGCGCCGACCGAGCCTGCGAGGTCGGCGGATGAGAAAGGTCGCGATCGTCGGTGCGGGCATGACCGCTTTTGGCGAGCACTTCGCCCTCGGTATCAAGGACCTGCTGCCGATGGCGTTCGCCGAGTGCGCAGCCAGCGTCGACAAGGGCCTGGTGAAGGCCGACGTGCAAGGTGCGTGGTTCGGCGCGATGGGAACGGCGGACGGCTTCCCGTCGGGCATCCTCGCGGACTCGCTCGGTCTCCCCAACCTGCCCGTCACCCGTGTCGAGAACTCCTGTGCCACAGGCAATGATGCCGTCCGCAATGCGCTGTTCGGGGTCGCCTCGGGTGCTTTCGACGTCGCACTGGTGATGGGTGCCGACAAGCTGCGCGATACCACTTCCAAGGACATGCTGTGGAAGTGGGAGGCGATGGCGCGCGACATGGCGTGGGACTACCCGCTCGGCCTGGTGTCGCCCGCCGGATTCGCGCTGCATGTTCGACGCTACCTTCACGAATCACCCGCGACGCGCGAGCACATGGCCATGGTCGCGGTGAAGAACCACCGCCATGGTGTCAACAATCCGAAGGCGCGCTTGCGATTCGAGATCACCCTCGAGCAGGCGCTCGAGGCGCCGACCATCGTGACACCGTTCGGACTGTACGACTGCGCCCCGCAGAGCGACGGCGCGGCCGCGCTCGTGTTGGCGGCCGAGGATGTGGTGGATCGATTCAGCGATCGCCCGGTGTGGATCCGAGGTGTCGGTCTCGGTCTGGACTCCGTGATGCATCAGCACAAGCCGGACATGACAACGTTTCCGGCGACCACACGTGCCGCGAAGCAGGCCTTTGCAATGGCCGGCATGACACCCGCTGACGTCGACGTCGCCGAAGTTCACGATTTCTTTACGGGAATTGAGTTGATCAGCTATGAAGATCTCGGCTTTGCCGAGCGATTCGGGGGCTACAAGCTTATCGAGGCTGAAGTGACAAGTGTCGGCGGCGCGCTGCCGGTCAACCCCAGCGGAGGGCTGAAGGCCAAGGGCCATCCTCCAGGGGCGACGGGCGTCGCACAGTGCGTGGAGCTTTTCGCGCAACTCCGAGGAGAGGCGGCCAACCAGGTGGATGGCGCACGAGTTGCGTTGGCGCACAATATCGGCGGACCGACGGCGGTGTCGGCTGTCACCATCCTGGAAGGATCGGCCAATGGCGCGGGGTAGCGGGACGGAGCGGTGGTCGGCGGGGTTGCCTTCGATCCGCAACTTCTCTGGGCCGATGCAGGCGGTCGGCGGCTTGTTCGCCATGTCCGCGGATGCGGTGCGCTGCATCTTTAGGCGGCCGTTTCAGTGGCGAGAGTTCTTGGAGCAGTGCTGGTTCATCGCTCGGGTCGCGTTGGCGCCGACGCTGCTGGTCGCCATCCCGTTCACGGTGCTGATCAGCTTCACACTCAACATCTTGCTGCGCGAACTGGGGGCGGCAGATTTGTCCGGTGCGGGTGCGGCGTTCGGCGCGGTGACCCAGGTCGGACCCATCGTGACGGTGCTGATCGTTGCGGGGGCTGGCTCGACGGCGATCTGCGCAGACCTGGGGTCGCGCACGATCCGCGAAGAGATCGACGCGATGGAGGTGCTGGGGATTGATCCGGTGCAACGCTTGGTGACGCCTCGCATGCTGGCGTCCGGTTTGGTGGCGCTACTGCTCAACAGCCTGGTTGTCATCATCGGAATCCTCGGTGGCTACATGTTTTCCGTGTTCATTCAGGATGTGAATCCTGGCGCGTTCGCCGCTGGCATCACGCTGTTGACCGGGGTGCCCGAGGTGATCATCTCCTGTGTGAAGGCGGCGCTGTTCGGGCTGATCGCCGGCCTGGTCGCGTGCTATCGCGGCCTGACCATCTCCGGCGGCGGCGCCAAGGCGGTGGGCAATGCGGTCAACGAGACGGTGGTGTATGCGTTCATGGCGTTGTTCGTGATCAATGTGGTCGTCACGGCCATCGGTATCCGGATGAGCGCGAAGTAGCCAGGGGACCATCTCATGGGCACGATGACGGTTCTGCGTTCGACGTATCCGCGGCTGACTCGGCAGTTCAAAAGGCCGACCGACCTGTTGGGCAGCATCGGCGACCACATGCTGTTCTACATCAAGGCGCTGGCCGGCGTGCCCCACGCGACGGTGCACTTCCGCCGCGAGATCATCCGGCTGATCGCCGAAATTTCCATGGGTGCAGGCACGTTGGCGATGATCGGCGGCACCGTGGTCATCGTCGGATTCCTGACCCTGGCCGCCGGTGGCACGTTGGCGGTGCAGGGCTACTCCTCTCTTGGCAATATCGGTATCGAGGCCTTGACTGGATTCTTGGCCGCGTTCATCAACGTGCGCATCTCCGCACCCGTGGTCGCGGGCATCGGGCTGGCCGCCACGTTCGGCGCGGGTGTGACCGCTCAGCTAGGTGCGATGCGAATCAACGAAGAGATTGACGCGCTCGAGTCCATGGCGATCCGCCCGGTCGAATACCTTGTGAGTACGCGAATCGTCGCCGGGATGATCGCGATCACCCCGCTGTACTCGATCGCCGTCATCTTGTCATTCGTGGCGTCGCAGTTCACCACCGTGGTGCTGTTCGGGCAGTCCGGCGGCCTGTATGACCACTACTTCAACACCTTCCTGAACCCGATCGACTTGCTGTGGTCGTTTCTTCAGGCGGTGTTGATGGCGATCACGATCCTGTTGATACACACGTACTTCGGCTTCTTCGCCTCCGGCGGACCCTCCGGTGTGGGTGTGGCCGTGGGTAACGCGGTGCGCACATCCCTTGTCGTGGTGGTCTCGGTGACCCTGCTGGTCTCACTCTCCATTTACGGTTCCAACGGCAACTTCAACCTGTCCGGGTAAGGGAGGGCCGATGAAACCGAACACTGTGCGCGCCCTGGCGGGTCTGGGGACGGTGATTGCGATCGCCGCGGTCGTCGCACTGGCCGTCAGCCTGTTCCGGGGCAGCTTCACCGAAACCGTTCCGGTGACGGTGATTTCGGATCGCGCCGGTCTGGTGATGAATCCCGAGGCCAAGGTGAAGATGCGCGGCGTCCAGGTCGGCAAGGTGTCGTCCATCGAGTCGAAACCTGACGGCACGGCCGCCATCCACTTGGCGATGGATCCCTCGCAGCTTCATCTCATCCCGTCGAACGTCGACGTCGACATCGCATCGTCGACCGTGTTCGGCGCCAAGTTCGTGCAGTTCCAGGAGCCGGCGAACCCCTCTGCAGAGAAACTGCACAAGGGACAGGTGATTCAGAGCCAGCACGTGATGGTGGAGATCAACACCGTCTTCCAGCAACTCGTCTCGGTCCTGGACAAGATCGACCCGGTCAAGCTCAACCAGACCCTCGGCGCGATTGCGACAGCGTTCAACGGGCGCGGCGAGAAGATCGGCAGGACGCTGACCGACTTCAACGCCTTCCTGGCCAAGATCGAACCGAGCCTGCCGAACCTCAGCCACGACATCGAGGCCGCTGTGCCGACCCTCAACGCGTACGCCGATGCGGCGCCCGACCTCGTATCTACCGTCAAGAATTCGACGCAACTGAGCAATTCCATCGTCGACGAGCAGCAGAACCTCGACGAGTTCCTGGTCAGCTCAATCGGTTTGGCTGATGTCGGCAATGACGTGGTCGGCGGCAACCGGCAAGCGCTGACCGACGTGCTGCACCTACTCGTGCCCACCACCGATCTGCTCAACCGGTATCACGACGCACTGTGGTGCGGTATCGGGGGTCTCGGCACCTTCACGCACGGGAACCCACTTTCTTTGCCGGGCATCGTGGTGTCGGCCGGTCTCACGCTCGGAGTCGAGCGATATCGCTATCCGGCGGACCTGCCGAAGGTCGCCGCCAAGGGCGGCCCGTACTGCAACGAACTCGGCCTGCCCGACGTTCAACCCGAGGTTCGGGCGCCATTCATCGTCGCTGATGTCGGCTCGAATCCCAACAGGTACGGGAATCAGGGCATCCTGCTGGATTCCGAGGGCCTCAAGAACTGGTTGTTCGGGCCGATCGACGGGCCGCCACGCAACTCCGCACAGATCGGAATGCCGGGATGAGGGCGCGGGCGACCGGAACGTTAATCAAGTTCGGCATTTTCGCCGTTGTGATGGCGATGCTAACCGCGTTCCTGTTCTTCATCTTCGGGCAGGTGAGAACCGGTGCGACGAACGGATATTCGGCAGTCTTCAAGGATGCGTCACGGCTTGAATCCGGAGACACCGTTCGCGTTGCGGGCATCCGGGTGGGCACCGTCAAGGATGTGTCGCTGCGGCCAGATCGCTCGGTCCTGGTGAAGTTCGACGCGGACCGCAACATCGTGCTGACGACCGGTACCAAAGCCGAGATTCGCTATCTCAACCTGGTGGGCGATCGTTATCTCGAACTCGTCGACACCCCGGGATCGACGAAGATTCTTCCCGTCGGCTCGCAAATCCCTGAGGATCGCACGGCGCCCGCCCTGGATCTCGATCTGTTGCTCGGTGGCCTGAAACCCGTTATCCAGGGCCTGAATCCGCAGGACGTGAACGCGCTCAGCGCGTCGCTGATCCAGGTCCTGCAGGGCCAAGGGGGAACCCTGGATTCGCTGTTCTCGAAGTCGGCGTCGTTCACGAACTCTCTCGCGGACAACGACGAGGTGATCGAGCAGTTGATCGAGGACCTCAAGAACACCCTCGACACGCTGTCGAAGGACGGTGACGACTTCTCCGGCGCGATCGATCGTCTCGACAAGCTGATCAAGGGGCTGTCCGCTGACCGTGATCCCATCGGTGCGGCCATCACGTCGCTCGACAACGGAACTGCGTCGCTAACCGATCTGCTCGGTCGGGCGCGATCGCCATTGGCAGGCACGATCGGCCAGCTGAACCGGCTCGCACCGTTGCTCGATAACGACAAGGAGCGACTGGACGCCAGCCTTCAGCGCGCGCCGGAGCTCTATCGCAAACTCGCACGCGTCGGCGCTTACGGTTCCTTCTTCCCCTACTACATCTGCGGGATTGCGTTCCGCGCCAGCGACCTCCAGGGCCGCACCGTGCAGTTCCCGTGGATCAGACAAGATACGGGGAGGTGCGCGCAAAACTAATGCAGAGATATCGCGGATCCAACCTCATCAGGGCCGGCGTCATCGGCGTCATCCTGATCATCCTCGTCATCGCCGTCGGTCTACAGCCGGAGCGGTTGTTACAGTACGCCACGTCGCTGCGATATCAGGCGCTGTTCTCGGAGGCGGGCGGCTTGGCCACCGGCAACGACGTCACGGTGTCGGGAATCAAGGTGGGCACGGTCTCGTCGATCGAACTCGACAACGGCGACGCGCTCGTCGGGTTCACCATCAACAGCAAGTACGCGCTCGGCTCGGAAACCACCGCGCACATCCGCACTGGCACGCTGCTCGGCGAGCGGGTTTTGGCCTTGGATTCCGCGGGCACGGGCGCGCTCAACCCCCGTTCGATCATTCCCACGAGCCGTACGTCGTCGCCGTACTCCTTGACCGACGCGGTCAGTGACCTCACCGCCAATACCGCTGCGACGGACACCGGCTCGCTCAACCAGTCGCTGGATACGCTCGCGGACACCCTGAACCAGATAGCTCCCCAACTCGGACCGACCTTCGACGGGCTGAGCCGACTGTCCCGGTCACTGAACAATCGCAATGAGAGCCTGGCCGAGCTTCTCAAGACTGCTGGGGATGTGACCGGGATTCTGTCCGAACGCAGCCAGCAGGTCAACACGTTGATCCTCAACGCGAACGATCTGCTCGGGGTGCTCAACGACCGCCGCCAAGCGATCGTCAGCCTGCTTGCCAACACCTCGGCTGTGTCGCGGCAACTGACAGGTCTGGTAGCCGACAACGAGAAGGTGTTGGCGCCGACGCTGGAGCGACTCAACCGCTTCAACGCGATGCTGGAGCGCAACCGCGACAACATAGCCAAGGCGCTGCCCGGTCTAGCGAAATACGAACTGACACAGGGCGAGATCGTGGCGAGCGGTGCCTACTACAACGCGCTGATCCCCAACATTTCACCGGCGCAGATTCTGCAGCCATTCCTCGATTACGCGTTCGGATTCCGCCGCGGCGTCGACGCCGGCCAGCCGCCGGACAATGCCGGACCGCGGGCAGAGATTCCATTCCCCGTCAACGGTATTCCCCAACCAGGAGACCTGCCGCCGCGATGAACAGAAGCAGACTTGTCACTGTCGCGGCCGTTGGCCTGGTCGCCCTTCTCGTGGCCGGCGCGGCGTTCCTGGTGCGCCAGATCTACTTTGGCCCCAACAGCATCACTGCGTATTTCCCGACGGCGACCTCGATTTACCCCGGCGACGAAGTGCGGGTCTCGGGCGTGAAGGTCGGAAAGGTCGACTCGATCACGCCCGAGGGCACCCAGATCAAAATGATCCTCAAAGTGGATCACGACGTGCCGATTCCGGCCGACGCCAAAGCTGTCATCGTCGCCCAGAATTTGGTTGCCGCGCGATACGTCCAACTCACACCGGCATATCGCAAGGGCGGCGGACCGACCATGCGTGACGGCGCGGTCATTGCCAGCGACCGAACCGCGGTGCCCGTCGAGTGGGATGAGGTCAAGACCCAGTTGATGCGCCTCGCAACAGAATTGGGGCCGAAAACAGGAGTGTCGGGTACCTCCGTCTCCCGGTTCATCGATAGCGCCGCGAACGCGTTGGACGGCAACGGCGACAAGCTACGGCAGACGCTGGCTCAACTGTCCGGCGCGGCACGGATTTTCGCCGAAGGCAGCGGCAACATCGTCGACATCATCAAGAACCTGCAGGTCTTCGTCACAGCCCTTCGCGACAGCAAGGAACAGATCGTCATGTTCCAGAACCGGCTGGCGAGCTTGACCAGTGTCGTGAACGACAACAGGTCCGATCTCGACGCGGCGCTGTCTGACCTGTCAGTCGCTCTCGGCGAGATCCAGCGGTTCGTGGCGGGTAGTCGGAACCAAACTTCCGAGCAGATCCGCAGTCTCGCGAGCGTGACCCAGAACTTGGTCAACAACAAAATGGCTCTCGAGAACGTTCTTCATATCTCGCCGAACGCAATCGCCAACTACGAGAACATCTACTACCCGGAGGCCGGTGCCGTGACCGGAGCGTTTTCGCTGGCCAACTTCGCGAATCCCGTTTACTTCTTCTGCGGCCTGATTGGCGCTGTCGAGAACACCACCGCACCCGAAACGGCGAAACTCTGCGCGCAATATCTCGGTCCCGCCTTGCGCCTGCTCAACTTGAACTACCTGCCGTTCCCGACCAACCTGTACCTGCGCCCCGCCCTCGACCCGAAATACATGATCTACACCGATCCAAAGCTGGCACCCGGAGGCGCAGGACCCGGCGATGCGCCTGAACCGCAGCCAACGGTGTCGGCGTACACCGGTATGGGCGATGTGGTGCCGCCGCCGGGTCCGGGCTGGGGACCGCCGCCTGGACCGCCAGGACTGTATGGACAGGGCGAGGTGCCTGCGATCCCATCGCCTGCGTTGTTCCCCGGCGCACCGATACCCGGGCCGCCCACCATCATCCCGGGTTCGTCGCAGACGACGAACGTCGATGGCATGTTGCTCCCCCAAACTGGGGCGCCGGCCGCACCACCGCCGCCGCCTGGTCCACCGTTGCCTGCGGAAGCGGGGGCGCCGTCATGATTCGCGCCGCGCACGCGTGGGGGTACCGCCCGCCCGAAGGGCAGGGGGAGAGCAGGATTCACTTGAGTCGTGTGAAGCGATTGGCTGTCGTCGGGGCGTGCCTTGCGCTGGCACTGACCGGTTGTTCTTTTCAGGGGCTGAACTCACTGGCACTCCCCGGCGCGGTGGGCAGGGGATCGGATGCGGTCACCTACCACGTCGAGGTGCCGAATGTCGCGACGTTGGAGTCGAATTCGCCGGTCATGATCAATGACGTCGTCGTCGGCAGCGTGGGCAAGATGACAGTCGATGCATGGCACGCCAACGTGGAGATCTCCGTCAAGCCCGACGTCGTGGTGCCTGCCAATGCGGTAGCCACCGTTGGGCAGACCAGCCTGCTGGGATCCATGCACCTGGCGCTCAACCCGCCGCTCGGCGAAAAGCCAAGCGGTCGACTGCAGCCCGGAGCCACCATCGGCCTGAACCAGTCGTCGACCTATCCCACAACGGAACAGACGCTGTCGTCTCTGTCGACGGTCGTGAATGCGGGCGGGCTGGGACAGATCGGCGACATCATCCACAACTTCAACACCGCGTTGTCCGGACGTGAACCCCAGATCCGCGAACTGCTTACGCGCCTCGACAACTTCGTTGGAGTCCTTGACCAACAAAGGGACAACATCATCGCGTCCATCCAACAACTGAGACGAGTTGCTGGGACGTTCGCGGGGCAACGCGACGTGCTCGACCGTGCACTCAAGGACATTCCGCCTGCCCTCGATGTATTGATCAAGGAGCGCCCCAATCTGACGAGCGCGCTGCAGAAGCTCGGGACGTTCAGCGACACCGCCACCCAGTTGGTCAACGACGCGGGCGACGATCTGGTGACGAACCTCAAGAACCTCGAGCCGGCGCTCAAGGCACTGGCAGATGTCGGACCCGACCTCGTCCCTGGGCTGACCTTTGCCACCGCCTTCCCATATGGTCCCGCCTTCGCAGACGTGGTCACCCGCGGTGACTACATCAACCTGTTCGCCATCTTCGACCTCACCTATCCACGACTGAAGCGGACGCTCCTCCTCGGCACTCGATGGGGCGACACGGACGCAAAACTCATTCCGGCACCGGGCGACCCCTGGTTTGCGCAGTACTCGATCAACCCGCTCGGCGTGGGTGTCCAGCCACCATCGCCGGACACGGTGATGCCGCAAGGTCTGCCCGCGCCCACCGGGCCGATGCCGCCTGTCACCGAGCCGCTTGTTCCGATGGTGCCACCGGCGAACGCAGCCCCGGTGAGCACCGCATCGCAGATCTTCGCGGGACCGTACCCAGGAGCCGGGCCTACGGCGCCGGCGATCCCCAGCGCATTGTTACCTCCGCCAGCGGCCCCACCGACACCGGGAGGCGGTGGCTGATGCTGACCCGCTTCGTCCGAAACCAGCTGATCATCTTCACCATCGCGTCCATCGTCGGCGTGGCGGTGATGGTCTTCACCTACATGCAGGTGCCCACCCTGCTCGGTATCGGCCGCATCAACGTGACATTGCAGCTGCCGTCCACCGGCGGCCTGTATCGCTTCTCCAACGTGACCTACCGAGGCGTGCAGGTCGGCAAGGTCACGGAGGTGAAGCTCACCGAGACGGGTGCGGAAGCCACACTGACGCTCGACACGTCGCCGAAGATCCCCGCCGATCTGAAGGCCGACGTCCTCAGCGTTTCGGCTGTCGGTGAGCAGTACGTCGATCTGCGTCCGCGCACCGACTCCGGCCCGTATCTGCGCGATGGCTCGGTGATCGCGGTGGCCAACACGACGATCCCGCAGCAGGTCGGTCCGATGCTGGATCAAGTCAGCGCGCTTGTGAAGAGCATTCCCAAGGACAGGATCAGCGACTTGCTCGACGAGTCGTACAAGGCCTTCAACGGGGCAGGGGAAGACTTCCAATCCCTGCTCGACTCGTCGTCCAGCATCACCAAATACCTGAACGACGTATCCGACCAGTCGCGGACGCTGATCGATGACACTGGGCCGCTTCTGGATTCGCAAGCCGAGACCACTGACTCGATTCGGACTTGGGCCCGCAGTTTGGCGGGTGTGACCCAGCAGGTCGCTCAGAACGACCCGCAGGTGCGCGCGATCCTGCAACAGGGACCCGGCTTCGCGCAGGAGGTTTCGGGGCTTCTCACTCAGGTAAAGCCGACACTGCCGGTGTTGCTGGCGAACCTCACCACGCTCGGTCAGATCCTCGTCACCTACAACCCGTCGCTGGAACAACTCCTGGTGATGCTGCCCGCGGTCGTCGCGGCCCAGCAGTCATTCGGACTTCCGAAGAACAACTCAACGGGGCTCCCGCAGGCCGGCGACTTCGCGTTCACCATCAGTGATCCGCCATCGTGCACGGTCGGCTTCCTGCCGCCATCGCAGTGGCGTAACCCCGCCGACATCACCAGCATCGACACACCGGATGGGTTGTACTGCAAACTGCCGCAGGACTCCCCGCTCGCGGTGCGCGGCGCCCGCAACTACCCCTGCATGGGTCACCCAGGAAAACGCGCGCCCACAGTCGAACTCTGCGACGATCCCAAGGGGTTTCAGCCCTTGGCCATGCGCGAACACGCGACGGGACCGTACGCGTTCGACCCGAATCTGATCGCCCAGGGCGTCCCGCCCGACGATCGCGTCGACTTCAACGATCGGATCTTCGCGCCGATAGAGGGCACACCGCTTCCCCCCGGCGCGATGCCCGGTGGAACGCCGACGGATCCGCTGGCAGCCATGGGGCCGCCCCCGCCGTCGGCGCCGCCGTTGCCGCCGCCACCGCCCGGTAATTCGCTTAATGGGGTGCCGATACCGCCGGTCGAGGCTCCGCTCGCACCGGCGGCGGGCGAGGTTCCGCCGATGCCGCAGGGCCCGCTTCCGGGACCTGTACCGGCACCGCCGACGGATGGCGGAGCAGTGCCCGCGGCGCCGAGTGCCTTCTCCGGCAAGGGTTCTGGCGGATCGTCAGTCGCCATCACGACGTACGACCCGCGCACGGGCCGTTACGTCACGCCCGACGGTCAGGTGCAACAGCTGACGAATATGGCTTCCGGAGCGGAACCGAAGTCGTGGAAGGACCTGCTGCCGATCTGACGCAGGGAGCCGACCGTAGGCGGCGGGTTAAGCCAGCTTGTCCAGCCGCACGGGCATATCGATGACGAGCGGCTTGTTGATGCCGCATGCACCGCTCGGAGCCTTGGTCACGTCTCTGCCCGTGAGCAGGTCCACCTTCTTGTTGTCCCGATTATTCGTAAGTTGGTCAACGCCCCAGAACCAGAACTTCTGGGCGCCCGGGGCCGCGGTGCCGTCGGGACACGGTTCCCAGTTGTCCACGATGTGATCAACTACCCAGTAGTCGCCGACCGAGCCCGGTCCCTCCACCCCGCCAAGCTTGAGCGGTGCGGTCCAGCCCTGGTCACTTCTCACCTCACCGATGCATGTGTGCGGGCTTGTGCAACTCGAGGTCATGGTCCAGGTCTGAACCACCGTCTGCTCGTCAATGAAGACATCGTTCGTTTTGGCCCAGTCGCCATTCGACGTGACCCGGTAGGTTCCGTTTAGCTCAACCCCGTAATTCGAGGCGTATGCCGGCGTTGCGGTGCCTACACTTCCCACCACGGCGATTGCCGCTAGCGCACCGGCGGTTACCTCGACTACCCGCATAACTCGCAAGCCTATCGTGGGCGGTAGCAATCCTCTCCAAAAGGGAGAATTTCGTTCCCGCATATGTGAGAATGACGCGGTGCGATCCACCGTCGCAGTGCTTGCTGCCGTCCTCACCGCCGGATCCGTAGCCGTCGCGCCGTCCGCTGCCGCCGATAACGATCCGACCGACTGCAATTACCCCAGTTGCACGCCGGGCATCATGCCCAATGTCGAACTGGGTTCCTACTGCGACAACAGCACCTATTACGCGTTCGGCGTGACGTCATGGGGACGGTTGGTCTTCTGCGGTTCGCCGAGGCGCTACGAACCGCGCTGGTTCCGCTCGCCCGAAATGCACGGAATCAAGAACGAGGGCGACTTCTGCCCGGCTTTTGACGGCGAAGTAGCGCAGGCGCCGGACGGCCTGTTCTTGACATGCGTGGCCTATGAAGGCGCCAGTCGCTGGGTGCGTGGGGACACCTAGAAGTTCACCCACCGCAAGGCGCCGTTCACATCCGCACACCTCAGCGGGACACCTGGGGTACGCAGCAGCTGTAAGTCGTTGCCTGCCAAGGGTTGCTGCGCCGTGTCGCCGGGCCTATCGCAGGGCTGCGTCACCTCGCGCTCACCGACCAGCGGCCCAACACCGACCCATGTGCCCTGCGATGCACAGATGAGAGTTCTGAGGTCTGCGTCGAAGCCAAAGACGAAAGACGGCCGAGGTACGCAGGGCGCGCCCTCGACGACGTTACGAGCGACGTTCGGCACACACTCGGCCGCATCGCAAACCGCCGATGCCTCACCGGCGAGAGGCAGTGCGGCCGTGATCAATCCGCAAGCAACCGACGCCGCGATGATCTTGCGCACGTTGCCAGCCTACGCAGCGGGCGTGAACTCGATGTTCAATTCGGTGAGCCCGCGCAGGATGAAGGTCGGCTCGTAGGCGTAGCTGCGCGCATCGATCGAACCGTGCTTCTCCTCGCTGATCGTGATGTCGGTAAGCCGGTCGAGGAGCCGCTCGATCGAGACGCGGCCCTCGACGCGCGCAAGCGGAGCGCCGGGGCACGAGTGGATACCGCGGCTGAACGCGATGTGCTCGCGGACGTTCTTGCGGTCTAGTGAGAACTCGTGCGGATTCTCGAACCGGCGCGCATCGCGGTTGGCGGCGCCCGGGCTGACCATCACCGTGGTGCCTGCCGGCACCGGGGTGTCGCCGAGCGTTGTCGACTTACGGGCCATCCGGAAGACACTCTTCACGGGGCTGTCCATCCGCAGGCATTCCTCGATGAAGACCGGGATGAGGCTGCGGTCATCGCGCAGGCGCTGCTGGATGTCGGGTCGATCGCCGAGCACCCGCAGCGCCGCGCCGAGCAACTTCGCGGTCGTTTCCTGCCCGGCGGCGAACAGGAACGTCGCGGTGCGGACGACCTCGAACACCTCGGGGGTAGAGCCGTCGGGGTACTTCGCGGTGGCAATCGAGGTCAGCACGTCGTCGCGGGGTGCCTCGCGACGCTCCTCGATGTACTGGGAGAACTTCTCGTCCGCCCACGCCAGCGGGTTGGTGGCGATCACCTCGTGGTCGAGGCCACCGATGTTCGTTCCCGCAAGCTGCGCACCAAAGGCCCCGCGGAACTCCTCGTGGTCGGATTCGGGGACGCCGAGCAGGTCGGCAACGACCAAGAGGGAGAACGGCTTTGCGTATGCGGCGAGGAACTCGCAGCGGCCGTCGGCGATGAACTCGTCGATGTGGCGATCGGCCAATCGCCACATGAAGTCCTCGTTCTCCTTGAGCCGCTTGGGTGTCAACAGCCGGGAAAGAATGGAGCGTGCGTCGGTGTGCTGTGGCGGATCCATCGTCACCATGTGCTCGAACATCGGGATCTCGGTGCGGTGCTCCTCGAGCTGCGCGCAGATGTCGTCGCCTTCCGGCACGAAAGGAATCGGCGTGAACGGCCCCATCACCGCGACGCAGGACGAGTAGCTCCCAGTGTCTTTGTAGACGGTGTTCGCCGCTTCCCAGCCGGTGACCGCAAGCACGCCGTTGTTGATCGGGCAGCACACCGGGTCCTTCGCGCGGATGTGGTCGTAGTACGGGTGTGGGTCGGGCACCAACGACGGATCCGTGAAGTAGTCGACAGAGTCGTAATCGGGGGTCATCTAGTGCGCTTCCTTCCGGAGACCGAACGTCGCGGCAATGGGCTGGACGTGTGCTGATGTGCGGGAAACGAAAATATGCTGAGCACCTGCTTAGCATGGCGGTAGAGTCACGGTCAAGGTGACACCGCGGTTTGCCGTCTACCATCTGCGTGTCGACCGCGGCGGGCAGCAGGTATGGGAGGAACGCATGGCATCGGCGCGAAGAATCGGTGCGCCGGAGGCGAAGAATCGCGGCGTGCTGCTCGACGCCGCCGAGCAACTGCTGCTCGAGGAGGGCTACGCGGCGGTCACGTCGCGCCGAGTCGCCGAGCGGGCCGGGCTCAAACCCCAGCTGGTGCACTACTACTTCCGCACCATGGAAGATCTGTTCCTCGAGGTGTTCCGCAGGCGGGCCGAGGAGGGGCTGGGCGTATTGCGGACGGCGCTGAAATCGCCTCAGCCGTTGTGGGCGCTGTGGAGGTTCAGCACCATGCCGGAGGCCACGCGACTCACCATGGAGTTCATGGGTCTGGCCAACCATCGCAAGGCGCTTCGGGCCGAAATCGTGTACTACGCCGAACGTTTCCGCGAGGAGCAGAACAAGGCGATCGCCAGTGCGCTGGAACGCTACGGTGTGGGCACCTCGGACGTCCCGCCGGTCGTCTGGACGGTCTTCGCGACGAGCGTGTCACAGGCCATCGTGATGGAGCGGGCGCTCGGTATGTCCTCAGGTCACGCCGAGACGTTCAAGTACTGCGAGGAATGGCTGCGGCGACTCGAAGGCGAACCACTTCCGGCGCGGGACGACTACCAGTTGCGAAGCGAGCAGAGCGCACCTTTAGGGCCCTGATGGGTCGCGACGACGACGCCGTCCACCGCGAGCGCGCAGTGGATGTTTGGTGCTTTCGTCGACTCCCCGCCGGTACTCGCAACCACCATCGCCCACTCATCGGGGTTCGCCAGCCCAACGTCGAGGTTCCACTGCTGATTCGGTCCCACATCGGCATCGACTTTGGGGCTGAACTGATACGGATTGTGGCTGTAGTCCGCCCAATTCGGCGGGTCGGTGTCGCGGTAGTAGATCGAAACGTTGAACGGCTGCTCGGCCCACACCGTGTAGTGGACGTTGTGCAGCGGCGGAGGCGGCGGGTCGTTGTCAGCGGCCGCCGTGGAGGCGCCGAAGCAGAGGCACGTTGCCGCCAGCGCCATTGCCGACAGCATGCCGAGCAACGGCCAGGTCCGTAGGCGCGCAGGCGGAAACTTCATTTGCGAGATCCTAGAACGTTGTTTCCGCACCGGGTTCCGAATCGGCGATCTCGCTCTTACAGGCTCAGGATCGTCGCCGACGCGGTCCCCGGGGCGCCGTAGACCTGGGCAAGTCCGACCCGCGGGCCGCCGGGCACCTGGCGATCGCCTGCCTCGCCGCGCAGTTGGCGCACGAGTTCGTGCACCTGCCGTAGTCCCGAGGCGCCGATCGGCTCACCGTTGGCGATCAGTCCGCCGTCGGTGTTGATCGGCAGCGAGCCGTGGATTTCGGTGGCGCCGTCGGCGATCAACTTCTCCTGTTCACCGTCCGCGCACAGCCCCGTCTCGGCCATGTGGATGACCTCTGCGCCCGCGTCGGTGTCCTGCAACTGGGCGACGTCGATATCCTCGGGACCGATGCCCGCCGCCTCATAAGCCGCCTTGGCTGCGTACACGGTGGGCGAGGCGTCTTCGTCTAGCGGCGCTGATGTTGCGTGCACCTCGTAGGCGCCGTAGCGCCGGGTGCGGATCTCGGTGGCGCGCACGTACACCGGTTTGTCGGTGAACTTGCGCGCGATGTCACCACGGCACATGATCACCGCCGCCGCGCCCTCGTCGGGTGCACAGAACATGTACTGCGTCAGCGGGTAGTTCAGCACGGCCGAATTGAGGATCTCGTCCTCGGAAATCGGCTTGCGCCGGAACGCATTCGGGTTCTTCTCACCGTTGCGGAAGTTCTTGGCGGCGACCTTGGCCAGCGTGGCCTGCGAGATGCCGTGCTTGTGGATGTAGTGGTTGGCCTTCATCCCGAAGAACTTCGTGGTGACGAACTGACCGTTCTCGGCGTACCACTGCGGCAGCGCGAGCTTCGCCGGGTCGTCGGTGAACGCACCGCGCGGGTGCTTGTCCATCCCGATCGCAATGCCGATGTCGTACTTGCCCAACCGGATGGTGTCGGCGGTCTGCTGGATGGCGGTGGCCGCGGTCGCGCAGGCGTTGAAGACGTTGGCGAAGGTGATGCCGGTCAGGCCGACGAGGCGGGTCACGGCGTCCGGGTTGGAGACCTCGTAGCTGCCTCCGAAGCCGAACTGGATGTCTTTCCACCCCACGCCTGCATCGGTGAGCGCGGCCTGGATCGCGTCGGCGCCCATCTCCATCGCGGTCTTGTCGAATCGGCCGAACGGGTGAAGGCCCACGCCGATGATGGCGACGTCGTTCGTCATCGATGTTTCCCCTCTAAACCGGCTGGAAGGCGAACGTGACGATCTCGTTGCCGTCCTCGTCGGTGGTGAACGGGACCATGGTCAGCTCGACCTCCTGGCCGAACTGGAGCTTCGCCGGGTCGTTCTCGGTCAGCCGGCCCTCGACGCGGATCACGTCTCCGAGTTGCACCAAACCGACGCCGAAGGGGACGAAGTCCTTACCCGTCGGGCCTTTGTACGGTGCGCCGGGCGGGAAGCCCTGGGTCGTCCACGCGACGAGGGTGCCGTGCCGCGGCAGCAGCACATCAGACATCTGCCCGGCGCTGCACCTTGGGCAGCGCTGCTGGACGGGGAAGGCGGTTGCCCCGCACTCGCCGCAGGTGCTTCCGATGAGCTGAGGATTCTCGTCAGGCCAGGTGGAGATCTCCGGCGCGAGCGCTATCTGCTGTGTCGACACGTCGTTGACGATAACCGGAAATGGCATTCTCGTCTAGAGAGAACAAACCGGCCACAACGGGACCTGGGCAGCGGCGGAACACCATCTGTTCACCGGCCGATCTCTTGGATCAAGTACACGATTGCTGTGTCGATGAACCCCACGGCCCGCCGGATCCTCGCCCTCGTCGCCTGCGGATCGGTGGCGGCGGCCGTTCTGCGTCCCGGCCGCGCCGTCGGACAACCTGGAGATCACCACCGAGCCATGGGTCGGCCTGTCGGAGATCGACGGAGTGCTGTGCACCGACAACAACTCATACGAGTGCATCGGGCTCGCAGAGGAAAGCCAGGCGGCGCCGAGACCCTCGGGCTAACCGCTTGCCGAGGCGTATCCGTCGACCAATGCGACGATGTCGCGGCCGACGACCTCGGCGAAGGAACGATCTCCGTAGTTGCCTGCCGCCCAGTGCCGGGCGCCCTCGCTCACGAGTGACTGCGCCACGTCGGCGACGTGTGCAACGTCGAAGCGTTTCGGCAGCTTGCCATCTCGCTGAGCCCGCTCGAACACCTCCGCAAAGATGACAGATGTCCGCTCCAGATGGTCGTGGCCGGCGAGGGCCTGCCGGTAGCCCTCGAGGATCGCCTCGATGATGAGCTCCGGCGTGCTCGTGCGCATCGTGCTCTCGAGGCTCGCGAGGACCGCCGTGACGACCGCGGGAATGTCGTACGGCTTAGCCATCATCTCGGTTGCCACGTTGTGCGCGGTGTCGGTGGACACCACGCCGACCTCGAACAGCACGTCCTCCTTGCGCGGGAAATAGAAGTAGAACAACGCCTTCGACACACCGGCGGCCCGGCAGATGTCGGCAACCGTTGTGCGGGCGTACCCATTCGCTCGCCACAACGCCATCGCCGCCTGTATCAGCGAGCGCTTGGTCACGTGCGAACGAGCTTGCTGGAACGAGGCGCGACGCTGACCTTGGTCAGCAACTTGTGCCTTCGCTATCTCGGCCATTTGCAACTATTTTCCGTGATTCGCATAGTTGACCCGAGTCTAACTTATCGAATAGGTTCGGCGCGTGGACGCCGACAAAGAGCAGATCGCCGAGGTGTTGATCCGCTACGCCACCGGGATCGACTCCAAGGACTGGCCGCTGCTGCGCAGCTGCTGGACCGACGAGATCGACGTGGACTATCAGCAGCTGGGGCGCTTCACCAGTGCCGACGCACTCACCGAAGTGATGGCCCGGCTGCACGAGAACATGGGGCCGACCTACCACCGGTTGTCGAACTTCGTCATCGACATCGATGAGGTGGGGGATCGGGCGACGGTCCGCTCGTACGTCCACGCCGTGCTGATGCTTCAACCGGGCGACTCGACCAATTGGGTTGACGCCCTAAAGCATTACGACGACGTGTTCGTGCGGACCGCCGACGGCTGGCGGATCAGCGAACGGGTGTCCAGGACGGCGCGAACGCTCACGGGCGGCGACCTCGCCGCCGCGGCCGCGGCCGCCGGGGTGGAGGGCCTGGAGTGACCGACTTCGCCCAGAGGTACGGCCGATGGGCCGTGATCGCCGGTGCGTCCGAAGGCATCGGCGCCAGCCTGGCCGACCAATTGGCGGCGCTCGGAATGGATCTTGTGCTCATCGCACGCAACGGACCATTGCTCGACGAAGTGGCCGCCCGGGCGCGCGAGGAGCACGGGGTGCAGACGCGCGCCGTTGTTCAGGACCTCACCGATCCCGACGTGGGCGCCAAGATTGCCGATGCCACCGACGGGCTCGACGTAGGGCTGTTGATCTACAACGCGGGCGCTTCGGAGCGCACAACTCCGTTCCTGGACAACGAGATCGAGTACTCGCTCAAGCAGGTCGCGCTGGACTGCACCGCGCCGATCACATTGGCGCACCATTTCGGTGAGGCCATGGTCGAGCGTGGTCGCGGTGGCATCGTCCTGGTCGCATCACTGGCCTGCCTGGCCGGTTCGGCGACGCTCGCGATGTACTCGGCCGTCAAGGCCTTCCAGCACAACTTCGCCGAGGGATTGTGGGCCGAGCTTCGCCCGCACGGTGTGGACGTGTGCTGCACGCCGCTCGGGATGACGTACACCCCGGCCTTTCAGCGGATGGGTTTCGAGTACGACCCCGCCTCGCACATGCTGCCCGAAGACGTGGCCCGCGAGATCATCGAGAACATCGGAAACGGGCCGGTGCACGTCGTCGGCGAGAACAACCGGGCCGCCGCGTCGGCGGTCTGGACCATCGATCGACGCGCACTCGTCGAGATGATGTCCACCGCGTCATTGGAATTCGCGTCCCGAAGGAAAGACTGAGATGCGGGCGGTGGTCCTACGCGACGGGCGGCTAGAGGTCCGCGACACGGCCGATCCGGTACCAGGGCCGGGCCAGCTGCTGCTGCGGCCGTTGAGCGCCGCGATCTGTGCATCGGATGTGCACTACATGGATCACCCGGACTCGGCGCCCCGGTTCGTCTGGGATTCCGGGCGGGACACCATCATGGGCCACGAGTTCATCGGCGAGGTTGTCGGTCACGGTCCGGAGTGCTCCGGCGATTTTCCCGTCGGCTCCCGTGTCACCAGCTTGCCGCTGCTGATCCGCGAGGGTGCCGAACCACACGTTATCGGCCATGATCCCGACGCGCCGGGGGCATTCGGTGAACTCATGCTGGTGTCCGAGGTGTTGGCCCGCACGGTGCCCGATGGCATCCCGAACGATGCGGTCGCGGTTGTCGACGCATTCGCGGTGGGGGAGTTCTATGTTCGCAGTTCCGCGATCGGGCCGGGTGAACTGCCGCTCGTCATCGGCGCAGGAGCCATCGGACTCTCCGCGGTGGCGGCCCTGGTGGCGAGGGGCGTCGGCCCGGTCATCATCTCGGACTACAGCGCCGAACGGCTGGAGTATGCCAAGAAGTTCGGCGCAGAGGTGCTGGTGAATCCCGGCGAACGCTCACCGTTCGAGGTGTGGCGAGAAGTGGCCAGGGACAGCGGAATTCAGACAGCGCAGGTCATCTTTGAGTGCGTCGGCGCGCCGGGACTGCTTCAGAACATCATCGGATCGTGCGACTTCCTGGCGCGGATCTACGCCGCTGGTGGCTGGCACGGAAGCGATTCAGTGTCGGTCACCGAGGCCACCCACAAAGGTGTCACCATTCAGTTTGGCGGCGGCCCGCATCCCGTCGACTGGTACGGCACGCTGGACGCGGTCGTCGACGGTCGCCTCGACCCGTTGCCCAGCATCGGCAAGGTGATCGGTCTCGACGAGGTGCCCGCCGCGATCGATCAGGCGCGCAAGTCGCAGGGACCGCCGCGTGTCGTCGTCCACCCCACGGCATCATGAGCGCGCTTCCCGGGGCAATCCGCCAGATCGGTTATGTTGTCACCGATCTCGATCAGGCGCTGGCAAGTTGGGTCGAGCTGGGAGTCGGCCCCTGGCTGGTCATTCGCGGCCTGCCGATGCGGGCGCTCTATCGCGGGCAACCGTGTGACACCAAGCTGTCCCTGGCGATGTCGAACAGCGGCGAGTTGCAGATCGAGCTGATCCAGCAGGAGGACGACACTCCCAGCATCTACACGGAGTTCCTCGCGTCCAATGGCCCGGGCTATCACCAGTTGGCCTACTGGGCAGAGGATTTCGACGCCACGATGAAGGCTATCGAGGACGCCGGGTGGCCGGTCGTCTGGTCCGGCGGCGATGGATACGGCGTACGATTCGTCTACGTCGAGCCGCCGAACAGCCCGGCTGTGCCTTCTACGATTGTCGAGATCTCCGAACTGACCGACGCGCAGGCGGCAAGCGCGAAGTTCATTCGCGACGCCGCGGCGAATTGGGACGGTAGCGACCCGATCCGCGAAATGGGCGGCTGATCCGGTCTACACGCGTGTCGTCTCGACGGCTGAGTCCAATGCGGCCTTCGACTCGTCCCGCTGGCCGAGGGTGGCGGCAGTGAGCATGTACAGCGTGTGGCCGTCCGAGCCGCCCACTGTGCACGCGATCGCATGGCGGCCGGGCGTTTCCACGGTCGCCGTCACCTCGCCTCCTGCGACCACGCGCACGAATCGGTCCGATACCGGACTCGCCACCCACACACCGTCCTCGGTGTCGATGCCGATGCCGTCGGGATAATCGGGAAGTTCGGCCCAGACCCGTTGGTTGCTCAGGCCACCGTCTTCGGCCAGATCGAAGGCGGTGATGCGCTTACCCCAACTCTCTGCAACCAAGAGAGTTGACCGATCCGAGGTGATCACCATTCCATTGGCCATGCGCAGGTCGTCGCCCACCTCGCGCGCTGAGCCGTCTGCGTCAACGCGGATCAACGGTGCGGGCACGGGCGATGCGCCCGCCCGCATGTCGTAACCGAACTGCCCGATGAAGGCGTGTCCGTAGCGGTCGACGCACATGTCGTTGATCTCGTATGGCGCGACGCCACTGATATCTGCGTGCACGAGGAGATCCGAACCGTCGAAACGCATCACGCAGCGACGAGCCATCGAAGAGATCAGCAAGGAACCGTCAGGAAGCCAACCCAGACCCGAAGGTTGCTCGACCTCCACCACCGTCGAGACGTCGCCGTCTTCCGCCACGCGCAGCACAGCGTCGCCGTGCATATCAGAAACATAGAGGGCATCATCGTGCCAGCGTGGGCCCTCCAGGAACGCACGGCCAGTGACCAGGGAAGTAACTTGCGCCATGGCCGCGATCCTAGGGCGGGGCTGAGGGGCGAATCACTTGTCGCGCTTCATCACCTTGTCGGCGGCGGCCCAGTGTTCGTCTGACACCCATAACCGTGCAAACGCCGCGACGGCCTCGGTTGTGGACACCCCCTTCATGGCGCGCTTGATCTCGCCGGCCGGACGGCTCGCCAGGGCCCTGGCGAGAGCCCGCCAGTCGTCGTCGAAGGATGCCCGCGGTAACAGCTTGTCCACCAGGCCGATTCGCTCAGCCTCGGCGGCGTCGAGCACGGTGCCTGTGCCCGCAAGCAGCAGCGCCTTGCTGTAACCCACCAGCGCGACGAGGCGCTCGGCGCCGCCCCACGCAGGCATGATCTCGAGCGTCACCTGATTGAAGCCGATCTTGATGTCGTCAGCGGCAAGCCGAATGTCGGCGGCCACCGCGAACTCGGCGCCCCCGCCCAGCGCGTGGCCGTTGAGGACGGCGATGGTCGGTGTGGGAAACCCTGCAATCCGATCGCAGATCGAACGCATGCGGAAGGCCATGGTCGATGCGTCCCATTCGGTGCGCAGCGCGGCCAGTTCCTTCAAGTCGCCCCCGGACACGAACGCGCGGTCACCGGCGCCGGTGAGGACCAGCGCCCTGGCGCCCTCAGCCCCGTCGAGCGCCTTGTCCAACTGGTCCATCGTTTCCAGCGAGATGGCGTTGCGGGCGTGTGGTCGATCGATGGTGATGATCGCCAGGCCGTCGTCCAACTCGAGGTCGACCATCAAGCGTTCTCCGTCTGCGGTATTGGCATTCTCCATTGCGGAGAATAGCATCGCGTTCGAATCTGGAGGTGCGCCCTGACTCTCGGGAAGTCGATCCGAAACATCCCCGTCGAACTGACGAAACGCTACGCGCAAGAGGGGTGGTGGACGAACGAGACGCTTGGCGATCTCGTCGCCGGCGGGCTACAAACCAACCCCGATGCCGGCTTCGTCGTGCACTCGGCGGTGCGGCCGTTCACCGGCACCTTCCGCGACGTCGAACTGGAGGCGCGCAGGCTCGCGGCCGGACTGCAGGCACGAGGCGTGGGACCCGGCGACGTGGTCGCGCTCCAACTGCCCAACTGGAAGGAAGCGGCGGCCACGTTCTGGGCGTCGACCTTCCTCGGCGCGGTGACGGTGCCGATCGTTCACTTCTACGGACGCAAGGAACTGACGCACATCCTCGGCACCGCGAAGCCCCGTGTGTTCATCACAGCGGAAGAGTTCGGGCGCATGCAGTTTCAGCCCGATCTCTGCGCGGGCATCCCCATCGTCGGGCTGGTCGGAAAGGACACCGACGAGCGCTCGCGCGAGGAGCATGCCTACGACGAACTGCTCGCCGCCGAGCCGATGGCGGGCACGGTTGCGACCGATCCCGGCAACCCGGCATTGATCGCCTTCACCTCCGGCACGACAAGCAACCCGAAAGGCGTCGTACACAGCCATCAGACGCTGGGTTTCGAGACGCGTCAACTGCTGCAGAACTACCCGGCCGACCGCGGTCGCCAGCTCACCGCAACCCCGGTTGGTCACTTCATCGGCATGCTGGGCGCCTTCCTCATCCCGGTGCTCGAAGGCGCACCGATCGATCTGTGCGATGTGTGGGACCCCGGCAAGGTACTCAAGCTCATCGAGAGCGACGGGCTGTCGATCGGCGGCGGGCCGCCCTACTTTGTCACCAGCTTGTTGGACCATCCCGACTGCACCCCGGACCACACGAGTCACTTCACGACGGTCGGCCTCGGTGGCTCGACGGTCCCGGCGGCCGTCACCCGGCGGCTCGCCGATCTCGGCATGTTCGTCTTCCGCTCCTATGGCAGCAGCGAACACCCGTCCATCACCGGCTCCGCGCCGACCGCGCCGGAGGACAAGCGCCTCTACACCGACGGCAACCCGCGGCCCGGCGTCGAGATCCGACTCGGACCCGACGGCGAGATCTTCAGCCGCGGCCCCGATCTGTGCCTGGGCTACACCGATCCCGAACTGACCGCCAAGGCCTTCGATGAGGACGGCTGGTACCGCACCGGCGATGTGGGGGTGCTCGACGGCGACGGCTACCTCACGATCACCGACCGCAAGGCCGACGTGATCATCCGTGGCGGCGAGAACATCAGCGCACTGGAGGTCGAGGAGGTGTTGCTCACCATCCCCAGCGTCGTGGAGGCGGTGGTGGTTGCCGCGCCCGACGAACGGCTCGGCGAGCGCGCGGCCGCGGTGTTGCGCGTCAAGGCCGGGCACGCGATGCCGACGCTCGACGAGGTCCGTGAGCACTTCAAGGCGGCGGGCGTCGCTACGCAGAAGTGGCCCGAGGAGCTGCATCAAGTGGACGACTATCCACGCACCGCGAGCGGCAAGGTGCAGAAGTTTCGCGTCCGCCAGTCCATCCAAGACGGGTCAGCGGCTGCAGCGCGGAAGGGCATTGCGGCATGTCAAAACTGAGAATAAGATTCTCTCGATAAGAAAAGGAGTCTTCCATGGGCCAACTGTCGCATCGGGTCGACATCCCGTTTCCGCTGTTCGACGCGGACAACCACCTCTACGAGCCGCCAGAGGCGCTGACCAAGTATCTGCCCGAGGAGTACAAGGACGTCGTCCAGTACGTGGAGATCAACGGCCGTACCAAGATCGCGATCCGCGGTCAGATCAGCAACTACATCCCGAACCCGACCTTCTCGGTGGTCGCCAAGCCGGGCGCCTGGGAGGAGTACTTCAAGTTCGGCAACCCCGACGGCAAGAGCAAGCGCGAACTCTTCGGTGAGCCGATGAGGTCCATCCCGGCGTTCTTCGAGCCCGCTCCGCGCCTTGAGCTCATGGACGAACTGGGCATCGACCGCTCGCTGATGTTCCCGACGCTGGCCAGCCTGATCGAGGAGCGGCTGCGTGACGATCCGGTGGCGATTCACGTCATCATCCACTCGCTCAACCAGTGGCTCGACGAGGTGTGGGGCTTCAACTATCAGAACCGCATCTTCACCACCCCGGTGATCACCCTTCCCATCGTCGAGAAGGCCATCGAGGAACTGGAATGGTGCGTCAAGCGCGGCGCCCGCGCGATCCTGGTCCGCCCGGCGCCGGTGCCCGGTTTCCGGGGCCCGCGGTCGTTCGCGCTGCCGGAGTTCGACCCGTTCTGGCAGAAGTGTGTCGAGTACGACGTGTTCGTCGGAATGCACTCCAGCGACAGCGGTTACTCCCGCTACACCTCGGAGTGGGACGGCGCCGCCCAGGAGATGCTGCCGTTCCAGACCAACGCGATGTCGATCCTCAACGAGTGGCGCCCGATCCAGGATGCGGTGGCCTCCTGGGTGATTCACGGCGCGCTGTTCCGGTTCCCGAAGCTGAAGGTGGGGATCGTCGAGGCGGGGTCGAAGTGGATGTTCCCGCTGCTGGACAGCATGGCCGAGGTCTGGAAGAAGGCGCCCGAGGCGTTCCTCGGCAACCCGATCGAGGAGATCAAGAACCGCATCTACGTCAGCCCGTTCTACGAGGAGGGCATCGACGATCTGATCAACCTGATCGGCGTCGAGCAGGTGCTCTACGGCTCCGACTGGCCGCACCCCGAGGGACTCGCCGAGCCGACCCACTATGTGACGGCGCTCGAGCACCTCTCCGTCGAGGATCAGGCCAAGATCATGGGCGGCAACCTGGGCAGGCTCGTCACGGTGTGACCCAACGTCCGTGGCAGACCATCCCCGAGATGGTCTTAAGCGCGGCGGACCGCTTCGGCGATGCGGAAGCGGTGGTCGACGGTCCGCTGCGCCTCACCTTCAACGAGGTGGTCGAGCGGATCCGTTGCGCCGCAAGTGCATTCGCCGACCTGGGCGTCGACAAGGGCGACCGCATCGCGATCTGGGCGCCCAACTCCGCAGAGTGGATCATCGCTGCGTTCGGGTTGCTGACCGCGGGCGGCGTGCTCGTCCCGGTCAATACCCGGTTCAAGGCGGAGGAGGCGGCCGACGTGATCGGTCGCAGCGGAGCGAAGGCGGTGCTGGTTCAGAAGGGGTTTCTCGGCCTGGATTACACCGCGCCGGCCGGCGTGCCGGTCATCGACCTGAAGTCCGACATCCTGTCCAGCGGTCCACCGTTTCGAAGGGATGTCAGCGGCCTCAAAGGCACTGACATCTCCGACATCATCTTCACCTCGGGCACGACCGGTCGGCCCAGGGGCGCCAGGATGAATCACCGTCAGACGCTGCGGATGTATGAGGAATGGGCGACTCTCGCGGATCTCCGCGAAGGCGACCGCTACCTGATGATCAACCCGTACTTCCACACCTTCGGCCTGAAGGCGGGCCTGATCGCCTCCTTCCTGCGCGGCGCGACGATGCTCCCGGTCGCGGCCTTCGACATCGATCGGGTCGTGGACTTGATCGAGACCGAACGGATCACGATGCTGGCCGGCCCGCCGACGCTGTATCACTCGCTGCTTGCCGTCGCCGACAAGGGCAAGCTCGCGACCCTGCGAGCGGGCGTGACGGGTGCGGCCGACATCCCGGTCGAACTCGTGCGCCGCATACACGATGAACTTCCGTTCCAGACGCTGATGACGGGCTACGGGCTCACCGAGGCGGGCAACGTGACGCTCTCCCGTCCCGGCGACTCGTTCGAAGACGTCGCCACCACCGCGGGACTCCCGTGCGAAGACATCGAGGTCCGGGTCGCCGACGACGGGGAGGTGATCGTGCGTGGCTACAGCGTCATGCAGGGCTACCTCGACGACCCGGCCGCCACGGCGGAAGCGATCGACGCCGACGGTTGGCTCCACACGGGAGACCTCGGCAGCTTCACCGCGGCGGGCCGGTTGCGCATCGTCGGCCGCAAGAAGGACATGTTCATCGTCGGCGGCTTCAACGCGTACCCCGCCGAGATCGAGGGGTTCTTGCTGGAACACCCCGTAGTCGCGCAGGCCGCGGTGATCGGTGTGCCCGATGAGCGGTTGGGTCAGGTGGGCAAGGTGTTCATCGTCGTGAAGGACGGTAACGACGGCGTCACGAGTGAGGACCTCATTTCATGGAGCCGCCAGCGAATGGCCGGTTTCAAGGTGCCGAGGTATGTAGAGTTCCTCGACGAGTTGCCGTTGAACGCCACGGGCAAGGTGATGAAAGACAGGTTGCGCTGAGCGTTCGTACAGCGCGTAAATAGCATTTCCGCAGGAAACGCCGCGTGGGTCCCCATTCAGGGATGCGGTATCCTCGCGGCAATACTCAGAAATGAATAATGCCATTCTCAATTTGGGTAGAGCTTTGCAGCAGACAAGGAGGTCGCTGTGCCGTCTTTCAGGCGCCGCGCGTCGGTGATCGACGCTGACCGCGTCGATGAGTCGCCGCAGGAACCTGATCGTTCGGCCCTCGCGGCCGAAGCACTGGCCCTCGCCGAGGAAGCAGAGGCGGAGGCGGTCGAGGCGGAGGCGATTGCTGCCGCCGCACGTGCCAAGGCGCGCGCGATCAGGCTGCGCAGGCAGGCGCAGGCCGCCGGCGGCGACGCCGCTTCTAGGGTGCAAGATCGCGCGGCGGACGTCGCAACCGAGGCCACCGAAGTCGATGTCGAGACCCCGGTCACCGACGCCGAGACCGAGGCCGCCGACGTGGTGGCCGAACCCCTCGACGCGGACACCGAAGACGTCAAGGAAGACGCGGCCCACGAATCGGAGGAAGAACCGGTCGGCAGGCGGCGCCGCGGGCGGCTCGGCCCGATCCTGAAGGTTCTCGTCGCTGCCCTTGCCGTTGCGTGCACGGCCGCGTTGATCACGCTGAGCGTGCTCATGCTGATCGACCACCGCCACCAGGCCGCCGAACAGCAGCGCCGCGCGGAGTACTCCGCGGCGGCCCGGCAGAGCGCCGTGACCTTGATGTCGCTGGACTTCAACAAGGCGAAGGAAGACGTCCAGCGCATCATCGACAACTCGACGGGCCAGTTCAGGGATGACTTCAAGAACCAGGCGGATGACTTCATCAAGGTCGCGCAGGACTCGAAGGTGGTCACCGAGGTCACAGTCAACGCCGCCGGCGTTGAGTCGATGACCGACGACTCGGCCGTGGTGCTGGTTTCGGCCACCTCGCGTGTCACCAACGCCGCGGGTGCCAAGCAGGAACCGCGCTCCTGGCGGTTGTCCGTCAACCTCCAGCGTGAAGGCGACCAAATCAAGATGTCGAAAGTGGAGTTCGTACCGTGACCACCAAGGACGCCGTCGACGCGACCGAAATCGACGAGACCGAACCGGAAACGGTCACCGACGAACCCGTCGACGAGGTCGACGACGCGGCCACCGAAACGGAAACGCAGTCCGAGAAACGCGATGGCATCTCGCGTCGGTCCACGGGTGTGGTGGTGGGCCGAATCAGCGCCATCATCTTGGCGGTTGCTCTGCTCGCCTCTGCGGGGGTCGCAGCCTGGCTGTACTTCGGCCAATACCGGCCCGGCCAGCAAACGAACGACGCCGCCGCCAATGTAGCGCTCGACGCGGCGAAAACCGGCACGGTCGCGCTGCTGTCGTACTCACCAGAGAGCCTGGACAAGGACTTCGCAGCTGCGAAGTCGCATCTGACTGGCGACTTCCTGTCCTACTACACGCAGTTCACCCAGCAGATCGTCACGCCGGCCGCCAAGCAGAAGTCGGTGAAGACCGCCGCCTCCGTCGTGCGGGCCGCGGTGTCGGAAATGCATTCGGATTCCGCGGTGGTGCTCGTATTCATCAACCAGAACACCACCAGCAAGGAGAATCCCGACGGCGCTTTCGCCGCGAGCGCGGTCAAGGTGGGCCTGAAGAAGATCAACGACGCCTGGCTGATTTCGTCGTTCGACCCCGTGTAGCGTCGGCGCCGTGGCGGACCCGAAGCCTGCGGACCTGGTGCTGTCGGGCGGGGGCGTCAAGGGCATAGGTCTGGTCGGGGCAGTCGTTGCGCTGATGGACGCCGGTTACCGCGCCCAACGCGTCTCGGGTACGTCGGCCGGATCCATCGTCGGAGCCGTCGTGGCCGCCGCGTCGATGGGCGATCAGCTCAACCCCGAGGAAGTCAAAGAGCTTGCGCTGCAGCTGGATTACCACAAGTTCACCGATCCCGGCCCGCTCGAGCGTCTTCCGGTGCTCGGCCCACCGTTGGCGGTGCTGCGGGGGAACGGCATCTACAAGGGCGATTACGCCCACGACTGGGTCCGCAGCCAGTTGGAGAATCTCGGCGTGCGCACGTTTCGCGATCTGGCCATCCGCGACGACAGCCTGCCCCCAGAGCAGCGCTACAAGCTGGTCGTCACGGTCGCCGATGTGACGACGGGGCAATTGGTGCGGCTGCCATGGGACTACCGCAGGGTCTACGGTCTCGACCCCGACGAACAATGGGTGGCCGACGCGGTGCGCGCGTCGATGGCGATCCCGTTCTTCTTCCGTCCGGTCATGTTGCAGAGCACCACCGGATTGACTTCGACATTGGTCGACGGTGGAATCCTGTCGAACTTCCCGATCGACTCGCTCGACCGCGCGGACGGCCGGACACCACGCTGGCCGAGTTTCGGTGTCACGGTGTTGCCGAACCTGCCCGAGGGTAACGACAAAGTCATTCCCGGCTTGGCGCCCATCCGGATGCTCGGCCCGCCGCATCTGCTGGAGAGCGTGATCACCACGGTGCTCGTCGGCCGCGACCAGGCCTACCTCAGTCAGCCGTGGGTAAACGCCCGCGCCATTCGAGTGGATTCGACCGACGTCGGCTTCCTCGACTTCGACATCTCGGACAACGAGATCGAGGCCCTCTACGCGAAAGGGTATGCCGCCGCAGAGAAGTTCCTGTCGACCTGGGATTGGGCCGTCTACCTCGACCGCTTCCGCTGATGGCGGAGAACATCGCGGCGATCGTGCCGCTGCAGGCGATGTACGCGGAGAATACAGGCGCGGTGTTCGCCCCGTTGGCGGGGGAGGCGCCACTGGCGCGCGTGGCATCGACGATGCTCGGCGCGGCGGTGGTGGCCGTGGCCGAACCGCTGGCCGACGGCGTTCGCGAAATGATTGCGGCCCAAGGGCTGTCGACCATTGGTGTCGTCGTGGCCGAGAATCCGGGCTCGCGAGCGCAGTGCCTGGCGGCCGGGCTGCGGTACCTCAACGACACGTCGTGCCATGTCCTCATCCACGACATCCGTCGGCCCTTGGCCCCCGCGCCACTGCGCGACCGGGTGATCGCCGCGCTGCGCGCCGGCAGCCCCGTCGTGATGCCGGTGATGTCGGTGACCGACAGCGTGAAGGCGGTCGACGCGGGCGGCTCGGTGACCCGCACACTCGACCGCTCGACGCTTCGGGCCGTGCAGTACCCGCGCGGGTTCGCCGTCGAGGAGCTGTCCCGGCTGCTGGCCGGACGTACGTCAGATGACTTCGACGAGCTTGACGAGTGCCTACACGCGGGCACGCCGATCACCTTGGTCGATGGGGACGCCGACGCGTTCGTCGTCGAATTGCCCAGGGACACCGCCTTTGTCGAGGCGATCATCGCCTGCAGGTATACGGATCCTCACCCAGCCGGCGGTTGAGCAGTCGCGCCGCGACGGCCACGTCGTGCGCGTAGGTCACCTTCAGGTTGCCCCCATCGCCGGGATAAGTGCGGACCTCCAGATCGGTGTACTTCTCGATGCATGACGAGGTGTCGGTGCCCTCGAATCCGTCCGCGGTAGCTGCCCGGTACGCGCGCAGCAGCGGTTGCGCGCGAAACGCCTGCGGGGTTTGTACCCGCACCAGCCTTTCTCTGCCCGTCGACCGGATACCCTCCGGTCCCTGCTGCACCACGTCCGCGACAGTCAATGCCGGTATCGCACCGCCGAACTCACGTGCGACCGAAAGCGCGGTGACGAACATGTCGCCGCCTGCCAGTGGTCGGGCCGCGTCGTGGATCAGCACCACGTCCACCGCACCCGACTCGATGTCGCCGGCGAGGTAGCGCAGCATGTTGAACTCGGAGGCGTGCCTGGTGCCTCCGCCCTCGACCAGTTCCACCGTAGCGCCGGGCAGTTCCGCGGTCACGGTGTCCTGCGCGAGCTGGCGTTCGCCGCGGCGATAGACCAGTACCGAGCGTGCGATCTGCGAAGCGTCTGTGACGGCCTTGAGCGACCACGCCACCATGCTGCGGCCGGCGAGCGGGAGATACGCCTTGTTGCCGTCAGCGCCCACACGCGTGCCGAGCCCGGCGGCCAGCACCACACCGACGGCGTAGGACCCCATTGGCGCACTCATGGCCGATATTTTGGCATTGTGCAGCGGCCGCTCACGATCCTGATCTCCGGCGCCGGCATCGCAGGCCCGACGTTGGCCTACTGGCTGGTGCGGCGAGGCCATCGGCCGGTGCTGGTCGAGCGCACCCCCGAGCTGCGTGTCGGCGGGCACGCGGTCGACATTCGTGGCACCGCCCTCGAGGTCATCGAACGGATGGGGCTCGACACCGCGGTGCGTGATGCCCGCACGCAGATCCTCACCCTTTCTGCGGTACGGCCCGACGGTGTTCGCACCTACGACGTCGCGCTGCGGCCGATGCACGAGGCGCGCGGCGATCGCGAGATCGAGATCATGCGAGACGACCTGGTCCGCATCCTGTTCGACGCGGTCAACGACGACGTTGAAGTGGTGTTCGGCGACTCGGTGCGGGCGTTGAGTGCCCAGGACGACGCCCGCGTCTCCGTCGAATTCGAGCGCGGCGCCGCACGGGAGGTCGACTTGGTCATCGGCGCCGACGGCCAGCACTCGGCCATTCGGGAACTGACGATGGGCGCCGACCGCAAACTCACTCACCATCTCGGTGCGTATCTGTCGATCTACACCGTCGACAATCTGCTCGGGCTGCGTGATCAGGCAGTGCTGTACAACGAACCCGGCCGCGGGGCGGCGATGTTCACGGTGCGCGGCAACCAACGCGCGAAGGTGGTGCTGTTGTTTCGCAGCCCGATGCTCGACGTCGATTTCGGCGATCCCGCCGCCCAACACGATGTGTTGCGTCGGCGTTTCGCCGGAATGGGTTGGGAGACGAGACGTTTGGTGGAATCGCTACCCGACGCATACGACTTCTACTTCGATGAGATGAGCCAGGTTCGCCTGCCTCGATGGTCGACCGGTCGGGTAGCGCTGCTCGGCGACGCCGCGTTCGGCCCGTCGCCGATGTCAGGCCAGGGCACCTCGCTCGCGTTGATCGGCGCCTTCCTGCTCGCCCACCACCTCGCCGAGGAGCCGGATCCGACAACGGCGTTTGAGCTGTGGGAAAAGGGTTTTCGGCCTAATGTCGAGCTCAATCAGGCGCTGGCCACCGACGGCATGTCGACACTGCTGCCCGCTTCGCGGTTCGGGATTTGCGCGCGCAACCAGATGATGCGGGTGCTACCGCTGTTCGCCAGGTTCGGACGTGGCTTCGGCGGACGCATCGAACGCGCCTCGCGCGCAGTCACTCTGCCACATTGAACGACTTGAGTACCTTGGTCGGCTTGATGCGCACCACCAGCTCGCCGGGAACGCCGTTGCGCCTGCCGTACTCCTCGGCCTGTTCGGCGCCCATGTAGCGGCCGCCGGTCCTTGTCGCGATGTCAAGCACGTCCTGCGGATCTTCGCCGATCACGGCGGTGCCCTGGACCTGGACAAAAGAGTACGGCGGCCGTGGCTCGTCGACGCACATCACCACCCGCGGATCGCGGGCCAGCGCGCGGCCTTTCGCGGTGTTCTTGCCGGTGTTGAACGCCAGCTCGTCACCGTCGACGACGAACCAAACGGGTGCTACCAGGGGTCGGCCGTCGGAAGCGAGATAACCGAGCAGTCCAGTTCGAGTGCCTTCGGATAAGAATGTGACTACGTCGTCGGAAAGTTGTTCCACGCCATCACGCTAGGCCGCGGCCAGTCGTGCGTCGACGTTCAGTCCTCCGCGTGGCGGTCGTAGTCCCACCGCTCCAGCCGCGCCTGCAAGTCGTACAGGCCCATTGCGGCAAGCGGTGTGCCGAGGGACATGCAGATCATCAATAGCGCGTTCATGGTTCTCTCGAGTCGTACTTGGTCTTCCTGACGTTGTGAAGCGTATGTAGCGAACGCATCGAGCCGCACGAGTAATTGGCTACCTGCTTTTCGGGGTGGCGGCCCAACGTGTCACGCGCGGCCTTGCGGATCGAGCGGTAGCGCTGGCGCTCCGCCGTGGCCCACGGTTCACCCCAACCGTTCAGCAGTTCGCCTGCGCGAAGCAGCGGAAGCAGTTCGGCGACGAACTGGGGGTCGACTGCGGCCGGCTCGGCATGATCGAGCAGTCGCGCGATCCGGTCCGCGGCGTCATACCAATCCACCGAAACGTCGGGCGCCAGCGCGACGTATTGCGGGTCGACCTCCAGCAGCGGGTCGGCGCCCACCGGCCGCAGTCGCCACATGGTGGAGCGCAGGCTTGCGATGGCGCGCCGTGTCTGGGCATGTGGCCACAGCATCGCGCAGACCCACAGTCGGTGGACCGGTCGGCGCTTCAGCGCGACGAGTGCGATCAGTCGCTGGCATGCCGGAGGCAGCTCGACGGGCTGCTCACCACGGTGAACCGAGAACTGACCTAACAGCTGCAGCGAGAATTCCTCAGACACACTTTGATCGTTGTTCCGCGTCCCGACGTAGGCATGCGTAGTCGACTACCTGTTTTTGCTGCGAGGTCGATTGGCCCGGAAGAACTGCGCAGCACGCCGGATCGAGTCGTGCACCGGGGTGGGCTGCCAGCCCAGCTCCCGCTCGGCTTTCCCGTGGTCGAGCCTTGGCCAGATGTGCATCAGGCGCACGCTGCGGCTGGTGAGCTGAGAATCTCGGCGGAACACGATGCGCACGCCGTCGCCCGCGTAACCCATCGCATACATGGCCCAGAGCGGCACACCGATCGCGGCGGATCGACTCCGGCCGCGTCAGCCGCCGTCGCGTACAGCTCGCGAACACTCATGAACCGCTCGGAGATGATGTAGCGCTCGCCGTTTCGGCCCTTTTCCGCGGCGAGGATCAGCGCGGCGGCGGCATCCTCGACACCGACTGCTTCGCCCGTCCAGCCCCCGACGTAGAAAGGCAACTTGCCCGCGGCGGCGATCGCGAGCTGCTTGCCGTGCGGCGTCGGTTGCCAGTCGCCGGGCCCGTACGTGTTCGAGACACACAGCGCTACGGCAGGCAGCCCGCGATCCCGCGCATAGCGCATCACGAGGTCCTCGGCCTCGACACGCGACCGGATGTAGGCGCCGCCCTTGTCCGCCCAATTGAACTGGTCCTCTTCGGTGGCGGGGCGCCGCACGGCGGGTATGCCGATGGTGCCGATCGTGCTGGTGAGGACGAAGCGCCTCAGATCGGCGTCCACCGCCGCGTCCGCCACGTGGCGCAGCCCCTCGACGTTGGTGCGGAGCAGCGGTGCGGGGTCGCGCAGCCACGCGCGGGTGTCGACGACGCACTAGAAGACGTCGTCACAGTCGGCCATGGCGGCGCGCAACGCCGCATCGTCGAAGATGTCGCCGTAGCGGTATTCGACGTTCAGATGCTCGATCGCCCTGGTCGAGCTGGTCCGGCGGACGAGCACTCGCACGTCGTCGCCGCGGTCGACCAACTGCCGGGTGACATGCGAGCCCAGGAATCCGCTCGCACCGATCACCAACTTCTTCGCGCCCGCCATGGGGTGAAATGTAGCGGTGAAAGGACGGGACCAATGACCGAGGCTGAACCGCAGCGGCCGGTGGCTGCGCAGGTGCACCGCATCCGCCGGATGGCGGGCCGCGACCCGCACGAGGAACACCGGGTGGCGACGCCCCTGGAGCTGCTCTTCGACCTGACGTTCGTGGTCGCGTTCGGCATCGCCGCCAACGAGTTCGCGCACATGCTGGCCGAGAACCACGTCGGTGCCGGCCTGCTCGGTTTCTCGTTCGCCACCTTCGCCATCTGCTGGGCCTGGATCAACTTCGCCTGGTTTGCGTCGGCCTACGACACCGACGACTGGATCTACCGCGTGATGACCATGCTGCAGATGGTCGGCGTCATCGTGCTGGCGCTGGGCCTTCCGCAGATGTTCGCCTCGATCGAGCACGGCGGGCACGTCGACACCACGGTCATGGTGGCCGGCTATGTGGTGATGCGAATTTCGTTGGTGGGGCAGTGGTTACGCGCTGCCAAGCAAGACCCGGACCGCCGCTCGGCCTGCCTCACGTACGCCACCGCTGTCACGGTCGCGCAGGTCGGCTGGGCCGGCGGCATTTTCCTGCACACGTCGGTGCCTGTCACCTTCGCGATCGTGGTGGTGCTGATCGGGATCGAATTGCTTGGCCCGGTTCTGGGGGAGAACGTCATGGGTGGCACTCCGTGGCACGCGCACCACATCACCGAGCGCTATAGCCTGCTGACGATCATCGCGCTCGGGGAGGGCGTGGTTGGCACGGTTGCGTCGGTCTCGGCGGCGGTCGGCGCGCAGGGCTGGTCGTACGACGCGATCTTCGTCGCGGTCGCAGGCATCGGGCTCACGTTCGGGATGTGGTGGACGTATTTCCTGATGCCGGGGTCAGACCTGTTGCATGTCCATCGCGAGCGGTCGTTCTTCTTCGGCTACTTCCACATCGTGCCGTTCGGGGCGATCGTGGCGACCGGGGCTGGTCTGCACGCCGCCGCGTACTACATCGAGCACCACTCGAAGCTCGGCTCGGTGGACACGGTGTTGGCCGTCGCGTTGCCGGTCGCGGCGTACATCGTTTCGGTCTACATCCTCTACGCATGGCTGATGCGGATCGTGGACCCGTTCCATCTGCTGCTGCTTGTGCTGACCGCCGTCGTGCTCGGGATCGCGGTGTGGCTGGCCGCGGCAGGGATCTCGATGGCGAACTGTCTGCTGGTTGTCACCTTGCTGCCCATGGTGACTGTCGTGGGCTACGAAACGCTTGGCCATCGGCACGCCGCGGACGACCTTGCCAGGAGCCTCGGGCCTGGTTAGCCGGTTTACCTGGATGGCATCCGGGTAAGCCTCAGGACAGCCGTTCGAGGTCGCACGACGAGGTCAGCGGTCAAGGAGCGGCAGCAGTCGCCGGTAGGTGTTGGGATCTCGCCGATGCCGCCTCGGCGGTGCCTGCTTCAGTATTGTCAGCCGGTCGATGAGGAGCACCACGATGCCGAAGACCACCAAGAGCGGCGCTGTCAAGAAGAGCGAGCTGCCGAGCACGCTGCAAAAGTCGTCGGCCAAGGCGCAGCGCACCTTCGCCAAGGCCCACGACGCGGCCGTCAAGCAGTACGGCGACGACGAGCGTGCACACCGGGTCGCCTATGACGCGCTCAAGCACAGCTTCGAGAAGATCGGCGACCACTGGGAGGCCAAGGCGCAGAAGGGGCCGTCCGATTCCCGTGCGCGCAGCGGCGGACCCAATCCACAGGGCACGTCCGCTGAAGGAGTCGACGCCAACGCATCGAAGAAGCACCTCGTGGAAGTCGCGCGGCGGCTGGACATCCCGGGTCGGTCGACGATGAGCAAGGGTGAACTCGTCTCCGCGATCAAGAAGGCCAACCGGCGCGCCACCGCCGCCAGCCGCTAGCGGTCATGGCGTCGCGGGGTGGGCGTCCAAACTCTCCAGCAGCATCCGTCCCTCCTCGAGCCGCATCAGTCTGCGGGCCTTGCGGCGGGTGACCAGAATGCCGACCACGGCGAATATCCACACCGCGTACTGCACCGTCCAGGCGAGCCGGAACGAGTCGAATGAGAAATCGCCTGCGGCGTCGAGGATCAGGCCCATCGCCTGCATGACCAACAGCGAGGCGACGAATCCACCCATGTTGACCATCCCTTGAGCGGTGCCCAACGTCGCGCTCGGATTGAACGTGCGCGCGAAGTCGAACCCGACCATTGAGCCGGGGCCGCCGACGGATATCACGACGATCAGCAGGACGAGCAGCCACAGCGGCGCCCGGTTGGGCATGGCAAGGACGACCGTCCAGGCCAGCGCGTTGGCGCCGATGATGGCGAGCACCAGACGTGACCGTCGATGCGGTAGCCGCCCCGTGAAGATCCCGACGACGACGCCCGACGAGATGGCGGCGACGACCGAGATGGTCAGCAGGCCACCGGCCGCGCCTGTCGAAAGTCCCTGTGCCTCGGTCAGATACGGAACGCCCCACATCAGCGCGAACACCGTGACGGAGAACTGGGTGCCCATGTGTGTGAAGAAGCCCAGCCGCGTGCCTGGCCGCAGCCACACGGTCTTGACGCTGACCAGGGTCTCCCGGATCGACGTGGTGTGTGTCGGTATCACGGGGCCATCCGGTGTGTTCTTGACCAGCGCGAGGGTCAACACCATCGACAACACGCCCATCGCCGCGACCGACACGTACGCGGTGGTCCAGCCGGCCTTGGTGAGTAGCGCGAAGAACGGGATGGCCGACAACACCTGGCCGAGCTGCCCGCAAATGCCGGTCAGCTGCGTCACCAGGGGGACCTGCCTTGGCGAGAACCAGTACGACACCAGCCGCAGCACGGAGATGAACGTCACCGCGTCCCCGAGTCCGACCACCGCTCGTGCCGCGAGCGCAGTGGGCAGGGATTCGGTGAACGCGAGCACCAGCTGGCCCGACGCCATCACGGCGGCGCCGGAGAGGATCAGTGCCTTTGAGCCGAATCGGTCGAGCAGCAACCCCGCGGGCACCTGCGCGCCGGCATAAACGATGACCTGCAGGACCACAAATGTGGACAGCACAGTGGGGCTGGCGCCGAAGCGATCGGCGGCGTCCAGACCGGAAACGCCAAGGGTCGTCCGGTCGAGGACCGCGACGATGTAGGCGAGTAGTCCGGTGGCCCAGACGATCCAGGGACGCACACCGAACCTTTCACTGTGGAAGCAGCCTTATCCCAAACTGCTGCAACGCGTTGCGGCTCCATCATCTTCCATCGGGTCGCGCCGATGCCAATTCGCAGACGGTGAAATCACTCACCTCCGAGACCGCGACTCCGGCGGAGTGGAGTTGGCTGAACATGCGCACCATTGTCGGCTCCGCTTTTCAGAATGCTTTATATCCCCAGATGAAGGCGCATACCTCGGTTATCTAGCAAATAGCTGTAGCGACAATCTCGACTTCGCTCGCGAACACCTTTTGACGGCTAAAGTGGTCGCATGCATTGTCGCGGTGCAAAGCTTGGCTGAATACCGGTTGGACGAATTGGCGCGGATCTCGGGGGTCAGTGCCCGCAACATCCGCGCCTATCGGGAGCGCGGCCTGCTCGACCCGCCGCGACGGGTCGGTCGTTCGGCGTACTACGACGACTATCACCTGTCGCAGCTGATGACCATCAATCAACTGCTCCGCAGGGGCTTTAACTCCGCGCACATCGCGGAGTTCTTCGCCAGCATGCGTCAGGGTGCCGATCTGGCCGACATCCTGGGCATTCAGCGAGCCATCGTCGGCCCGCGATCCGACGAGGACCGCGCCATCCCGGTGCGGCCGAGCGGCGCTCCCATCCTCGGTATCGACCCGGAGTGTGACGAGGCGCGCAAGCTGATCGATTACGGCCTTGCCGAACTCGTCGACGGCGAGGTGGTCTTGAAAGACGGCATGATGGCTGGCATCGTCGCGCGAACCCCCGATCCGATGCTCTACGTGCACGCGATACTGCGGGTGTTCGAGTCGACGCAAAAGTCCATCGACAATCTGGCCGCCGACTTCGTCCGTGCGCTCGAGGAGCTGTACACGGCCCGGTTCGGCGCGGCGCACGTGCCCAAGCCCGAGGAGATGACCGAGCTGAGCCGGATTGTGCTGGATTACCGCGATCTCGGTGACAAGGTGATTGCCAACCATCTCGACGAGGCGATGCGGGCACAGATGGTCACAGCGGTGTCGGACTTCACCGCATCAATTCTGTCGAGCGGACAGTGGCACCCGAAGGCGCTTCGCGCGGCCGAGTCGCGCAAGCAGGAGTAGCGCCTACACCCGCGTGGTGGCTGGATCGCCACCGAAGCGCTGGGCCAGCCACACCGGGATGATCGCGACGATCGTGAGCGCGGCGGCTACGACGTTGATCACCGGAGCCTGGTTGGGGCGGAACAG